>Ga0126312_10001307_pt1 | contig 16254 bp, 11 predicted proteins | sample Plot104A_FD_92537 | JGI IMG/M metagenome (GOLD analysis project Ga0126312, IMG submission 92537) | Serpentine soil microbial communities from UC McLaughlin Reserve, CA, USA - Plot104A | ecosystem: Environmental > Terrestrial > Soil > Grasslands | place: USA: UC McLaughlin Reserve, Lake County... | reverse complement strand
CTCGGCATCGTTCTCGCGCTCACGGACGTCGTCTCGGCGGATGTCACCGACGAGGCGATCATCGACGTGATCCAGCTCGCGCTCGTGCTGACGTTGTTCTCGGACGGTCTCGTCGTAGAGCGGGAGCTCTTGACGGCCCATTGGGGGCCGCCTGCCAGGGCGCTCGTGCTGGCGATGCCGATCACGCTCGCCCTGCTGGCGCTGTGCGTCCACACCGTCTTCCCCAGCCTCGGCTGGGCGGAGGCCTTTCTGCTCGGCGCGGTTCTCTCCCCCACCGATCCGGTGGTCACCTCGACGGTCGTGACGGCCCAGCGCGTTCCTTCGCTGGTTCGCCATACGCTGAACCTCGAATCGGGGCTCAACGACGGCCTGGCGCTGCCGTTCGTCCTCTTTTTCATCGTGCTGGCGTCCCCGGGCGGCGACGCCGGAGCTGAGGCCGAGAAGCTCCTCGGGGAGGCTGCCTTCGGGGCCGGTATCGGGGCGGCTCTGGGAGTGATCGGGGGCAGGCTTCACCACAACATGCCGCGAGGCGGCATCACCCTGCGGTACCAGGGGATCTACGCGATCGGGATCGGGCTCACTGCCTTCGGGATCGCCGACGTGACCTTCGGCAACGGCCTGATCGCCGCCTTCGTGGCCGGGATCGTCCTCGGCGCGGCCGAGCACGACATCCCCGAGGCGTTCATCGCCTTCAGCGAGAACGTCAGCGCGATCTTCCAGGTCGTCACCTTCTTCGTCTTCGGGGCGCTGATAGTCGCCACCGGCTACCACGGCGACGTCTGGCGCCTGCTCCTCTTCGTGCCGTTCGCGCTCCTCATCGCCAGGCCGGCGGCGGTGCTCATGTCGCTGCTCGGAACGCGGCTGCCGCGCCCCCAGAAGCTGTTCGTCGCGTGGTTCGGCCCGAAGGGAGTCGCCTCGATGCTCTTCGCCCTCTACGTGCTCGACTCCGAGGTCGGGAACGGCAGCGTCATCTTCGACGTGGCCGCGTTCACGATCCTCTCCTCGATCGTCGCGCACGGCTTCACCGACACCGTCGGCGCCAGTTGGATCGAGCGCCGGATGCGCAGCGAGGTGGACGAGTCAGACCGAGCCGGCCGCGAGGCGGTCCCTGGGCGACTCCTGGGCTGATTTGGGGCCCGCGCCGACCGGCGTCAGTCTCGCTTCACCACCGTCGGGTGGCGTCGGCCTCGGTCCGCGAGGGTTCCGATCACCGCCTCGCGGACGCCGACCTCGAACGGATCGGCCCGCCCTCCACCTGGTCAGGCCGTGACCGCCCCGAGGAGCCGCTCCTCGACCCAATCGGTGGACGCTATGTGCTTCTCCATGCCGAGCTCCTTCGGGTCTGCGCCGAGCGCGAGCCCCACGAGCTGGGGCAAGTGGAGCACCGCCAGCCCGAGCTCCCGCCCCGTGATCTTCGCGGCCTCGGGTTGCTGCATGTCCAGGTTCAGGTGACAGAGGGGGCAAGGAGTCACCAGGCAGTCGGCGCCGGCATTGAGGGCGTCGGCGAGGTGCGTTCCGGCCTGCCGCAGCGAGGTCTCGCGGTTCATCGTGATCACGGGGAACCCGCAGCACTTACGGGCCCCGTCGTACTCGACTGCCTCGCCGCCAAGCGCGTCGATCAGCATCTCGAGGTAGAGGTCACGCTCCGGGTGCAGCTCGTAGCCGATCCGGTGCTTCGGTCGGATGATGTAGCAGCCGTAGAAGGGACCCACGCGGAGACCGGACAGCGGCCGTGTGATCCTCTCCTTGAGTCGATCGAGCCCGTAGTCCTCAGCCAGCACCCAGAGGAAGTTCTTGTTCGTCCAGCCGTCCTTGCCCTTCGCGTACTCGAGGCCCTCGTCGGCCAGCGCCTCGTTGATGTGGGCGCGATAGGCGGAATCGGCGTCGAGGCGCTGCTGACATTCCGACTGGGCGCCCTGGCAGGTGGAGCAGATGTTCATCATCGCCAGGCCGGTGCTCTGGGCGAGCGCGAACGTGCGAGCGTTCAGCGTGTCGGCGAGCTCCTGGTTGTGCTCGGCGATCACCCCGGCGCCGCAGCAGTTGGCGCGGTCGAGCGTCAGGAGCTCGATTCCCAGGCGGTCGGCGACGAGCGCCATCGAGCCGTGGAGCTCCGGGGTGAAGCCTCGGGAGACGCAGCCGGGCCAGTAGGCGAGCTTCAGCTCGCTCACAGCCCGCCCTCATCGTCCGGCTCCGGCTCGACCTCCGCCACCGGCGTCGGTGCGGCTTCGCCCGCCATCTCGCTGCCTCCCTCGGTCAGCTTGTCCATGTGCTGGCGACCGCCGCCGACGGCGGATCCGAGCGGGTCCGGCGCCTCGTCGGGCTCCGGGACGACCTCCTCCTCGCCTGTGATGTAGAGGTTGAGCTCCTCGCCGTGCTCCTCCGCGTGCGCGTAGAGGCGCTTCACGTGGTCCTGGGCGTCGCCGGGAAGCTTCGTGTGCAAGCCGGGAATCAGCTTGCGCAACGAGCGCATCTTGCCGGTCCGGAGGCCGCGCACCGCCGTGGGGATGGAGCCGATCAGCCCGGTGATCGCGCCCATCGAGGGCTTCAGCTTGCCGGTGATCCCCTGCGCGTAGGACTCCTGGAGCAGCAGGGCCTCGTCGAGCGTGCCCTTCCTCTCGATGATCTTCGTGAAGGCGCTCTCGTGGCGGCGGCCGTTGTTGATGTCGTCGATCTCGTGCTCGTGGCCGGCGAGGCGGCGTAGGCGCATGATCTGATCCATCGGGGCGACACCCTTGGGGCACGCGTCGATGCACTGGAAGCAGTGGGTGCAGTCGTAGATGCCATGAGGGTCCTGCGCCAGGTCATAGAGCCTCTCCCTCGCCTGCGCGTCGCGAGGATCGCCGACGAAGCGGTAGGCCTTGGCTAGCGCGGCGGGCCCGATGAACTCGGGATCAGCCTCCATCGAGAGACAGGCCGACACGCAAGCCCCGCACTGGATGCAGGCCATCGACTGGGTCACGTCGATCATCGACTGGGGCGGGACGACGTACTCCCGCTCGGGCGGATCGCCCTCGGGGAGAAGCCACGGCGTGACGCGACGGATCTTCTCCCAGTGAGTCGCCTCCATGTCCGTGACGAGGTCCTTGACCACCGGCATGTTGCCCATCGGCTCAACGACGATCGGCTGATCGCCCCCGTTCAAGCGGTTCGCGCCCGCATGCGCCTCAGCGAGCTGGGTCTTGCAAGCGAGCGTCGAGGAGCCGTTGATCTTCGTGCCGCACGATCCGCAGATCGCCGCGCGGCACGAGCAGCGGACGACGAGAGTGCCGTCCTGGTCGTCGCGGACCTTGAGCAGCCCATCGAGGACCGAGAGGTCGGGGTCCAGCTCGACCTTGAACTGCTGCCAGTAGGGGCCCTGGCCCGTTTCGGGCTGGTAGCGCCGCACCTTCAGCGTGTACTCAGGCATCGCCTTTCACTCTAGTAAGCGGTAAGAAGTAGGCAGCGGGACTCGAGCGACCAGCCCGCTTACTACCTACCGCGAACTGCTTACTCGAGCCTCGCTCGCGCATGCGCCTCAGTACGTCCGTTCCGCCGGCTGCCACTGCGTGATCTTGACTTGCGAGTAGCTGACCGCGGGGCCCTCCGTATCTGGGGTCAGGTCGATGTGCTTGAGCCACTCGTCGTCGTTGCGCTCCGGAAAGTCCGTTCGGTACTGAGCCCCGCGGCTCTCGGTGCGGTGAAGGGCGGCGACGCACGTGCATTCGGCGCAGTCGAGCATGAAGCCGAGCTCGATCGCTCCGATCACGTCCTGGTTGAAGATCGCCCCTCGATCATCCACGTAGGCGCGCGGCAGCTCCTCCTGAAGGCGCTTCACGGTCTCGAGCGCCTCCTGGATCCCGGCTTGGTCGCGGAACACGGCAACGTGGCGGTCCATCGTCTCGCCGAGCTCCCTGCGGAGCTCGGATATCCGCGGCCCGTTTCCCTTCTCATGCGAGAGCAGCTCCGCGATCTGGCGCTCCCCGTCGGAGAGCGCCGCGGAGGACGGCGCACCGACCTCGACCCCCTTCGCCCGGCTGGCCGCCTGCTGGCCCGCGCGGCGACCGAAGATCAGCGTGTCGAGCAGCGAGTTGGCGCCCAGCCGGTTCCCGCCGTGCACGGAGACGCAGGCCACCTCCCCGGCCGCGTACAGCCCCGGGATCGGTGTGGCTCCGTTGACTTCGGTCTTCACGCCACCCATCGTGTAGTGATTCCCGGGCTTGATGTGGATCGGCTCGCGGGTGATGTCGACCCCCGCGAAGTCGCGACCCACGAGGACGATCTCCCGCAGGGCCTCGTGGATGCGCTTGCGCGGCACCACGGTGATGTCCAGCGCCACCGTGCCGTCCGGAAAGCCGCGCCCCTCGTTGATCTCGGTCTGCTCGGCACGGCAAACGACGTCCCGCGACGCGAGCTCCATCTTGTTGGGCGCATAGTTCTCCATGAACCGCTCGCCATTCGCGTTCAGCAGCTGCGCGCCCTCACCCCGGGCGCCCTCGGTGATCAGAAAGCCCTTCTTCGCCAGCGTCGTGGGGTGGTACTGGATCATCTCCATGTCCATCAGCGGCGCGCCCACGCGGTAGGCCATCGCGATCCCGTCGCCCGTGCAGATCAGGGCATTGGTGGTCGGCTGCCAGATCTGCCCGTTGCCGCCGGTGGCGAGGATCACGTTCTTCGCGGAGAACAACTCCATCGAGCCGTCGACGACGTTTCGCAGCACCGCCCCGGCGCAGTTGCCGTCGTCGTCCAGGACGAGCGCGGTCGTGAAGGACTCCTCGTAGCGGGAGATCAGCTCCGAGTGCTTCATGAGCTGCTCGTAGAGGACGTGCATGATCGCCTGCCCGGTGATGTCGGCGACGTAGTAGGTGCGGGCCGCAGATGCCCCGCCGAAGGCGCGGGTGCCGAGCCTGCCCTCCTCGTTGCGGTGGAACGTGACGCCGAGATGCTCCAGGTGGAGGATCTCATCGGGCGCCTCGCGACACATGATCTCGATCGCATCCTGGTCGCCGAGGTAGTCGGAGCCCTTGACGGTGTCGAAGGCGTGGGACTCCCACGAGTCGCCCTCCTGGAGGGCCGCGTTGATGCCCCCCTGGGCGGCGTTGGAGTGCGAACGGACGGGGTGGACCTTCGACACGATCCCGACCGACACCCCTTCCTCAGCCGCGGCCAGCGCCGCCCGCTGGCCGGCGAGTCCCGCTCCGATCACCAACACGTCATGCTCGGGCATCGGCGTTGATCCTATTCCCCTGGCTACGAGCTTCTGCTCAGCGCCTGGCGAAGAGCCCGGCCCACCTGGTCCGCCGTCACCACGCCCAGCAGGCGACCATCCGCGTCCACCGCCACCAGCGCGCCCAGGCGGCGAAGCGTGTCGTTTCCCAGCAGCGACTCAAGCGGCGTGTCGTCGCGGACCCGCAGGGTCCCGCTGGAGTCGGCCTCGTACACGTCGCGGACCGTCGACGAGGCTCGGCTCACCTCCGGTACCGCGTCGGCGGCACCGCGCTCGATCAGGCCGAGGAAGCGTCGGTACGGATCGATGACGGGAAACCAGGGCCAGCGGTAGCGGAGGAAGTACTCGTCGAGGGCCCGCTCGACGCTGGCGTCCTCCGGGATGGCCACAGGGTCGTCGTCCATCACGTCGGCAACCCGGATCCCCTCGATCCTGCTCGCGAACTCCGTCTGGAGGACCGCCCCGCGCGCCGATTGCCCGAGCATCCAGCCGATGAGGGCCAGCCAGATCCCCCCGACCACGTCGCCGCTCACAAGCAGCGCCAGCCCGATCGCGATGAAGACGTATGAGAACGCCTGACCCAGGCGCCCGGCGGCGCGGGTCGCCCGGTTGCGATCACCGGTCAGCCTCCAGGCGATGGCCCGAGCGATCCGACCGCCGTCGAGCGGGAAGGCCGGGATCAGGTTGAAGAAGAGGATGAGGATGTTGATGCTCGCGAGCCACGCGATCACCGCGAGCGCCCCCGAGGTGTCGGCCTGCTGCTCGACGCGCATCGCCTTCCAGAACTCGTCAGATCCGGCCCCCGCGATCCCGACCGCGATGCACCCGATCGCGATCGCCAGCGTGACCAGGGGACCTGCGATCGCGATCTTGAACTCCGTCCCGGGCGAATCCGAGTCACTCGTCATGCGAGCGACGCCGCCGAAGATCCACAGCGTGATGTCCGAGATCACGATCCCGTGGCGCATCGCAACGAGCGCATGCCCGAGCTCGTGCAGGACGATCGCGCCGAAGAACGCGAGGGCGCTGACGAGGGCCAGCATGTAGGGCACCGCATCGGCGTTCGAGACGTCCAGCACGGCCCGGTAGAACCCGGACAGCCAGAGGATGATCAGGAAGAGGACGAAGAACCAGGAGTAGTCGACGCCGACCCGGATCCCCCGGACGTGGAACAGCGTCACTGCGCCCCGCGCGGGCATGACCACCATGTTAGGTAGGAGACAGAGGCGGTGGAGACCCCCAGACGCTACGTTTCGCCGCAGATGGCCACGGGTGGCACAGTTGCCTCCTCGGGGACCGCGGCCCATCTGGACCGGGCCTGGTTGCGCGATCTCGTTGAGACGCTCTCCTCCATCCATCGCCCCACCGCGTCATGGGGGGAGCGAGTGGCGGCGGAATGGGTCGCCGCGCGTCTGCGCGAGCTCGGGGCGATGAGCGCCCGGGTCGAGCCCGAACGGGTGCATGGCACCTTCTGGTGGCCGTTGGGTCTCGCGGCCGGCGCCGGGCTTGCGGCCGCAATCGCCGTCCTGCGGGAGCGCCGCGCACTCGGCGCGGCGCTCGCCGGCCTGGCCGGCGCAACGGCCCTCGACGACCTGCCTCCGGGAAACCGGACGCTGCGATCCTGGCTGCCTCAGCGGACGGGTACCACGGTGGTCGCCGAAGTCGGCCCGCCGGACGCCGACCGCACCGTGGTCCTGGTCGCGCATCACGATGCAGCCCACGCCGGCCTGCTCTACCACCCCGCGATCCCGGAGCTCGTGTTCGGCCGCTTCCCATGGTTGATCGAGCGCTCCAACACGAGCCCGCCCCTGATGGCGCCGGCGGTCGCCGTCCCGGGACTGGTGGGAGCTGGCGCGGTGACCGGCATCCGCGCCCTGGCGAAGACGGGAGCCGCTCTCGCTCTTCTGTCGGGGGCCACGCTCACCGACATCGCGTTGCGCAAGACGGTGCCGGGCGCCAACGACAACGCGACCGGTGTCGCGGCATTGCTGGCGATCGCGCGCTCGCTCCACGAGGCGCCCACCGAGCGAGCGCGGGTCTTGCTCGTGTCGACCTCCGAGGAGGCCCTCTGCGAGGGGATGCAGGCCTTCTGTAAGCGTCGCTTCCCCGGGCTGCCCCGCGAGAGAACGTTCTTCCTCGCACTCGACACCCTTGGATCGCCTCACCTCCTGGTGCTTCGCGGTGAGGGGATGGTCCGGATGCGCGAGTACCCGTCGCGCTCGCTGGCCCTCCTCGACGGCCTCGCCGAGGAGCTCGGGATCTGGCTCTTTCCCAACCTGCGCCTGCGAAACGCTACGGACGGCATCATCCCCCTCGCCGCGGGGTATGAATGCGCCGCGCTTTGCTCCTGCACGGACCTCAAGCAACCGGCGAACTACCACTGGGCCACCGACACGCCCGAGAACGTCGACTACGACACCGTCGCGGATGCCGTACGGCTCACCGAGGCGCTCGTCCGCCGCCTGGATGAACGCTGGCCTTAGCCACCACGTGTGACGGACGCGCAGTCATCCACGATAGTCGTGGCTAATTGCGTATCCGTCTGCGATTCTGTATTCCGAACGGCCTTCGGTTAGATCTGGGGCGTGTGCCGCTCGATGATCCGGGCGAAGTCAGTGCCGGCCGGCAGAGTGCCGAACGAGAGCCCGCCCTGGCCGTCCAACCGCGAGGCGCAGAACGCGTCGGCGACCGCCGGATCGCCGAAGCGAACCAAAAGCGACGCCTGCAGCGCGAGGGACATCCGCTCCACCACGCGGCGCGCTCGATACTCGATCGCCTCGAGGTCGGAGAGCCGCTCCCTGAGCGCGGCCGCGAAGCGATCGAGGCGCGGCTCGGCGCCGCCTGCCTCGTTCAGCTCGGCGAAGAACGCCTCCACGGAGCTGGGATTCCGGGCCATTGCGCGCAGCACGTCGAGGCACTGCACGTTGCCCGAGCCTTCCCAGATGGAGGCCAGCGGGCTCTCCCGGAAGAGCCGCGGCATCCCCGACTCCTCGACATAGCCGTTTCCCCCGAGGCATTCGAGCGCCTCGACAGCGTGGGCAGGCGCCCGCTTGCAGGTCCAGTACTTGACCACCGGGGTTGCCAGGCGGCGAATCGCGATCGCGCTCGGTGACCCGGCGTGCGACTCGTCGAACAGCCGCGCCAGCCACATGCCCGTCACCGTCGCCGCCTCCGACTCGATGCTGAGGTCCGCGAGCACGTTTCGCATCAGCGGTTGATCGGCGAGCGGCTTGCCGAACGCGGCGCGGTTGGCGCAGTGGTGAAGCGCCTGCGCGGCGCCCCAGCGCATGCCGGCGGCCGAGCCAAGGACGCAGTCGAGGCGCGTGTGGTTGACCATCTCGATGATCGTCTGGACGCCCCGCCCCTCCTCCCCGGCAAGCCGTGCCCAAGCGGCGCGGAACTCGACCTCGCTGGACGCGTTCGAGCGGTTTCCGAGCTTGTCCTTGAGCCGCTGGATGTGGAAGCGGTTGCGCTCCCCGTCCGGGGTGAACCTTGGCATGAGAAAGCAGGAGAGGCCTCCCTCGGCCTGGGCGAGGACGAGGAACGCGTCGCACATCGGAGCGGAACAGAACCACTTGTGCCCGGTGAGCTCGTACTCCGCGCCGGGGCCGCCCCCGTTGAGCGGCACCGCAAGGGTCGTGTTCGCGCGCACGTCGGAGCCGCCCTGCTTCTCGGTCATCGCCATTCCGCACAGCGCCCCGCGCTTGTCCGGCGCCGGCACCAGTCGCTCGCCGTCGTATGCGAGCGACAGGAAGCGCGGCTCCCATTCCGCAACCAGCTCCGGTTGCGCGCGCAGCGCCGGGATCACCGAGTAGGTCATCGAGATCGGGCACCCCACGCCGGCCTCGACCTGCGCCAGGAGCATGAAGAGCGCCCCTCGCGCTGCGTGAGCGCCTGGCCCGGGTTCGCGCCAGGGAAGCGCGTGGAGCCCGCGAGAGACCCCCACCCGCATCAGCTCGTGCCAGGCGGGGTGGAAGTCGACCTCGTCGACGCGGTGCCCGAACCGATCGTGCGTCCGCAGCCGCGGCGGGTTCTCGTTCGCCGCGACGCCCAGAGCGATCACCTGGGAGCGCCCGCAGACCTCGCCGAGCTCGCGGGCCCACTGCTCGGCCCACTCGCCGCCCTCCCTGGCGAGCGCCTCGCGCAGCACGCGGTCGGTGCCGAAGACGTTATGTCCTTCGAGCGGGGGCGGCTGGTTCAGGACCTCGTGGGTTGCGCTCGTGACCGGGCGCTCGGTCGTCGCCATGCGTCCAATAGTAAGTCCGCCGCGATAGCGTCCTCGTGATGGCGAAGATCGAGGTGGCCAATCCGATCGTCGAGCTCGACGGCGACGAGATGACCCGGATTCTCTGGGCCTTCATCAAGGAGCAGCTCATCCTGCCCTATCTCGACGTGGAGCTCGTCTACTTCGACCTCGGGATCGAGAGCCGGGACGCGACGCGGGATCGGGTCACGGTCGACGCCGCGCACGCCATCAAGGAGCACGGCGTCGGCGTGAAGTGCGCGACGATCACCCCCGACGAGGCGCGGGTAAAGGAGTTCGGCCTCAAGGAGATGTATCCGTCGCCGAACGGCACGATCCGCAACATCCTCGGCGGGGTGATCTTCCGCGAGCCGATCGTGATCTCCAACATCCCGCGTCTCGTCCCGGGCTGGATGAAGCCGATCGTCATCGGCCGCCATGCGTTCGGCGACCAGTACCGCGCCACCGACACCCGAATCCCCGGCGAGGGCAGGCTGACGCTCACGTTCACGCCACAGAAAGAGGCGGAGCCGATCGAGCTCGAGGTGTTCAACTTTCCCCCGGGCGGCGGCGTCGCGATGGCGATGTACAACCTGGACGACTCGATCAGGGACTTCGCGCGTGCCTCGTTCCGCTACGGGCTGGATCGGGGATACCCCGTCTACCTGTCCACGAAGAACACGATCCTGAAGACCTACGACGGGCGCTTCAAGGAGCTCTTCCAGGAGGTCTTCGACGCGGAGTTCAGGTCCGAGTTCGATGCCGCCGGGCTGTCGTACGAGCACCGGCTTATCGACGACATGGTCGCCGCCGCACTGAAGTGGGAGGGGGGCTACCTATGGGCGTGCAAGAACTACGACGGCGACGTGCAATCGGACACCGTGGCCCAGGGATTCGGCTCGCTCGGGCTCATGACCAGCGTGCTGATGAGCCCCGACGGCAGGACGGTGGAGGCGGAGGCCGCGCAGGGCACGGTCACCCGCCACTACCGACAGCGCCAGCAGGGCAAGCCGACCTCGACCAACCCGATCGCTTCCATCTTCGCGTGGACGCGGGCGTTGGCAGCTCGCGGGCGGATCGACGGGACGCCCGAGGTCTCGCAGTTCGCTGACACGCTCGAGCGCGTCTGCGTCGAGACCGTCGAGAGCGGGAAGATGACGAAGGACCTGGCGCTGCTCGTCGGCGAGGGGCAGGAGTTTCAGACCACCGAGGAGTTTCTGGCGTCGATAGAGGAGAACCTACAGCGGGCGATGGCGCTGGTGACTCAGGTTAGGTAAGAGCGGCAGGCGGCAGACAGTGGACAGCAGTGGACAGCAGCAGCGGATAAGCGGGTAAGACCCGAGAGACAGCGGACAGCGGACAGCAAGGAGCCTTTCGGATGAGTCCCAGCCCAGTCAAAGTCACCGTAACCGGCGCCGCCGGCCAGATCGGCTACGCCATCCTGTTCCGGATCGCGAGCGGCCAGATGCTGGGCTCCGACACGCCGGTCGATCTGAGCTTGCTCGAGATCCCCGACGCGGTCAAGGTCGCCGAGGGAGCGGCGATGGAGCTCGACGACTGCGCTTTCCCACTCCTGGCCGGGATCGACATCCACGACGATCCGAGGCCAGCCTTCGAGGGCGCGAGCATCGTTCTGCTCGTCGGCGCCCGACCGCGGACCAAAGGGATGGAGCGATCGGACTTGCTGGAGGCGAACGGCGGGATCTTCAAGCCCCAAGGGGAGGCGATCAACGACGGTGCTGCCGGCGACGTCAGGGTCTTGGTAGTCGGCAACCCGGCGAACACGAACTGCCTGATCGCGATGTCGAACGCGCGCGACGTTCCGCGCGAGCGCTTCACGTCCATGACCCGGCTCGACCACAACCGCGCGATCGCGCAGCTCGCCAAGAAGACCGGCGCTGAGGTGAGCGATATCACCAACCTAACCATCTGGGGAAACCACTCCACGACCCAGTACCCGGACCTGTTCCATGCGAAGGTGCGTGGGCGGAGCGCCGCCGAGGTGGTGGCCGATCCGGACTGGCTCGAAAACGAGTTCATACCCACGGTGGCGAAGCGCGGTGCAGCGATCATCGAGGCGCGCGGCGCCTCGAGCGCCGCCTCGGCCGCGAACGCGGCAATCGACCACGTTCGCGACTGGACGATCGGCACGCCCGATGGCGATTGGGTCTCCATGTCCGTGTCCTCGGACGGCTCCTACGGGGTCGAGGAGGGATTGATCTCGAGCTTCCCCTGCACCTGCGCGGAGGGCGAGTGGCGGATCGTCGAGGGCCTCGAGATCGACGACTTCTCCCGCAAGCGCATCGACGCCTCCGTCATCGAACTGAAAGAAGAGCGCGACGCGGTGGAGGAGCTCGGGCTCTTGTAAGGGCGTTCGGCCGCCCGCCCGATCAGCGCCGCGTCTCCATCTTTTGAAGCCTTTGCCCCCGATGGGAGGGCCAATCCTTCATTCGGTGTCACACGATTGGCTCGTGGGCGCGTGGCGCGTGGGCGCATAGGCAGCGACGGCCCGGCCCCACGGCTGCACCTTCGGTCGACCCGACGATTGCAGCATTCGGTAGTCCGTGAGCTACCGAATGCATCAACCGCGGTCCGTGTCACATCCCGCGAGTGACCGAGAGTGGTGCCCGGCTTGAGGCTACTCGGACTGGCGGGCGGCGCCGGCGTCTATTGGAACTGGCACGGCGGCGCCGGCGTCTACTCGGCGTGTACCGGAACTGGCGGGGCGGCGCCGGCGTCTACTCGGCGTTACTCGAACTCGCGGGGCGGCGCCCGCGTCTACTCGGCAGTGTAGGAGCGGCCGGACTTCTTCACCCGGCCCTCGTTTTGAAGCTCCCCCAGCACCCGATACAGGTAGTTCGGTTGGATCTGCATCCTCCTGGCCACTTCCGAGGCGGTGAGACCGGGGTTTGCCTTGATGATCCGCACCGCCTGGTCGGCGCGCGTCCCGCGGCGCCGCCCGCGACGTCGGCCCGTGGCCGTCCGGGAACCCCGTGGCCGGCCGGGACCGCGGCGACCCTGACGGCTGTCGGTGAGGTCAGAGAGCGCGCGCTGCAGCCTGGAGAGCTCCTCCTCCAGCTCGCGAATCCGGTCCTTTAGAAGTTCCGCTGCCTGATCGACCACGCCCGAGGCGGATGGCATCTTTGATTCCTTTCCGTGGGATCTGACTGTGTGCTGGGCAACCGTAACACTTACATCAGGACCAACCATGCTTGTCGCAAGCGTAAGCGGACGTGCGGCGTGAGGGAGCGTGCTGAATGTCGAAGCGCCGCTTCGGCATAGTGCCCGGAGAGGTGCTGGTCCCGAAGAGAGCGTTGTAAAGCTCAGTAGCGCCGTCTTCGCGGTAGGGTTCCGAAGATCACGTCCCAGAGCGGGGACGAGACGCCGAAGCCGTAACGGTGGTCCTGGAAGTGATGTCGCATGTGCTGCTCACGCAGGCGCCTGCCCAGCTTCGTCTTCGGAGTGTGATGGTGCAGGTGGTAGTGCGTGTAATCGTAGGACAGGTACCCGAGGATGAAGCCGGAGAAGATCGGGTACGCCGCCGGGGTGCCGAAGATCAGCGTGTAGACCCATAGGAAGAGAGCAGCGAGCGGGAGGCTGACGGGAGGAGGCATTACGAGCCGCAGGCGGTCGTTTGGGTGGTCGTGGTGAACGCCATGGATGATGAAATGGAGGCGGCTCCCGATCGGATGGTCCGGCTCCCAGTGGAAGACCAGGCGGTGCAGCCAGTACTCGGTCAGGGTCCAGATCAAGAGTCCGACCGCCACGAGCAGGACAAGCTCGATCGGGCCGTAGCCACGATCGGCCCCAAGCCAGACCCCCGCCGCCACCACCGGCACGAAGATGGTCGCAGGCACTGCCGGGTGGATCCTCGAGAAGAAGTCCAGGAACCGGTTGCCAAACAGCGGAGGCGAGGCGCTGAGGCGGGCTGAGCGCTCGTGAGCCATCGAGAAGATTCTAGCCGCGGGGTGGGGCTCGAAGTCCGCAACGCGGGGCGCTGCCCACCACCTCCCACGCCCCGCGGCGCGCCGAAGGGTCGTGGCTCGAAATCCGCAAACCGCGGGAAGTCGGTCTCCAGCCGGCTCGCAAAAGTGTGCCGATTTGCGCAAATGGGTCAGGCGGCGTGTGCCGCCCGATGGCATAGTCGGCTCCGCCCATGAGGGCAGCAGCACACAACCATCGGAGTGGGGGTCAGGGCATTGGCTGAAGCCAACGATCGCGCAATGCAGATGGCCGAGGCGATAGGACTCGGACGACGCCGGGCGAGCAAGCGACGAAAGGGCCAACCGAGCTGTCTCGACTGCTTCTTTCACTGCCAGATGCTCTGCGCGCTCGATCTAGACGAGCCGTGCTCCACCTTCCGTCCGAACAGCGGCGACGGACTCGTCCCTCCTCGCCAGCCGTCGCTACTGCTGCGCCAGGAGCCAAGTGACGTAGGCGCCAGGGCCGTGTAGGACGGTTCGACGAGGCGCCGAGCCGCTCGCGGTAAGCGGGGATATGATCGACGCGGCGTGGCGGATGTCGTCGAGAGCCTGAGCCGAGTTCCACTGTTCTCGGGAGTGGGCCGGCGGGAGCTGCAGCGACTCTCGAAGGTGATGCGCGAGCGAACCTTCGGCGAGGGCGAGACGGTGACAAGCGAGGGTCAGAGCGGCGTCGGCTTCTTCGTGATCGAGGACGGCAGCGCGAACGTCACCGTCAGGGGCGAGGCGGTCCGGACGCTCAATCCGGGCGACCACTTCGGCGAGATCGCCCTGATCGACGAGGGCCCGAGGTCGGCGACCATAACCGCCGCGACGGACCTGCGCTGCCGTGGCCTGGCGGCCTGGGAGTTCAGGTCCTTCGTCCAGGAGCGCCCCGAGGTCGCGTGGCCGCTGCTCCAAACCCTCGCCGCTCGCCTCCGCGAGGCCGAGGGTCGCGCCGCGGACTGAGCCCGCTCAGTCGCCCGGGAGGGTCGCCCCCAGCCGCTCGAAGGCCTTCTCAGCTCGGGCTCGATCCTCGCCCCCGAGTAGCCATCCGGTCCGCGCCGCCTGGTAAGGGCATTGGATCTCCTCGAAGATCGCCAACGCCTCGCGAAGCGCCGACTCGTCGTCAGCCTGGATTGCCCGCGTGCGCGTGATCACCGCCACCGCATAGCGATTGTCGCCACATTCCGCATGCGCCGCTGCGAGCGCGTCCGCCGCGTCCGGTCGGCCGGCGAGGAGAAAGGCCTCCGCGCGTACGGGCATGAAGAACGACCGCCACCAAAACGAGGGCTCGCCGCCTCCGAGCAGCTCGGCTGCGCCACCGGGGTCTCCCTGGTGAAGCTTCACGTCCGCCTGGAATGTCCTGATGCCGTATATCTGGGGTCCTCTGGTGGCGATCTCCTCGGCGAACGATCGCCAGTCGGCCATCTCCGCCTGTTCGCCGCGGTATCCGCACACCGCCGAGGCCATCGACACGGCGCCGCCCATGAATGACGACGTGGGGCGGGCCATCGCCGTCCAGGCATCCCGCACCCGACGCACCATCTGCATCACGTCGTCCCACCGCCCGAGGAAGAAGCTAGGCACGATCGCACGAGACCAGCCCGAGTACACGATGCCGTGGCCCAGGTCCGCCTCGCGGGCCATGGCCGCATATCTGAGCGCCTCGCGGTAGTCCGCGACCTGGACGAGCGCCTCGACCATCATGTGGAGAGCGTCGCTTCGCTCCCGTGCCAGGCCGGGCGCGCCCGCCGGCACTCGATCGAGCACCTCGAGTCGCTCCCGGGTGTGGGCGACGGAGTCACGATGGCGGGCCACGTTCCAATCGCTGGCGCTCGCCGCGTCGAGCGCACTGGAGATGAGCAGCGGGTCGCTGGTCGCGCGCGCGAGCTCGAGCCCCTCACGGGCGGGACGCTCCATCTCCTCGTTTCGCTCCCTGTACCAGGCGATCCATGCCTCGTCCAGGAAGAGCCGGGCGTTGGTCACTTCGTCGTCGGCGGCGACTAGCTCGCGCCCTCGCCTGAGCATCTGCAGGAGCTCGTCCTCCGGGAGGCGGCCCGTGATACCCGCCATACGCGTTGCGATCTCGACGGCGAGCGCATACGCCGCGGCGGCGTCGCCATGCTTGCCGGCACGCTCGGCGACATCCGCAGCGGAGCGGAAGAGCCGCACGGCCTCGTCGCCCCGGAAGCGCCGCGCGCCCATCTCCGCGCCCGCTCGTAGTGCGTCGATTCGATCGTCCTCCGATGAGGCGAGTTCCGCAGCTCGCTCGTATAGCTCCTGAGCCCGGCTCGAGGCGCCACGACGTGAGACGATCTCCGCCCCCTCGAACGTCGCCCGAAACGCGGCCTTGACCCGCTTCGCCGACGGGTCCAGGTCGCACGCGGCGCTGCGATGGAAGGCGACGAGCTCCGCCAACTCGGGGTAGCGCTCGCCGGCCCGCCCGGCGATGCGCTCGGCGGCGCGCTCGTGGAGTCGTGCGCGTTCGGACCGGGGGAGCGAGTCATAGGCGACGTCCCGGTTCAGTTGATGGCGAAAGCCATACCGGCCGGGACCGATCGTGAGCCGCTCCTGAACCAGAGCCTTCAGCGTGAGGGCCCCGAGCGCTTCCCCGGGCGGCTGGCCCAGCAGATCCTCGAGTGCCTCCTCGAGGAAGTTCTGTCCGAGCACCGCCGCGTGCTGGAGAGTGCGCTTCTCCGCCGACGGCAGGAGATCGAGCCGCGCCGCGATCGCGGCCTGCACGGTGTCTGGAAGGCGATCTGCAGGGCCGCCTCGACCGTCGACGATCGTCCGGACGACCTCCTCCGCGAAGAACGGATTGCCTCCCGATGCCTCCGCGACGCGAG
>Ga0126312_10001305_pt1 | contig 16279 bp, 16 predicted proteins | sample Plot104A_FD_92537 | JGI IMG/M metagenome (GOLD analysis project Ga0126312, IMG submission 92537) | Serpentine soil microbial communities from UC McLaughlin Reserve, CA, USA - Plot104A | ecosystem: Environmental > Terrestrial > Soil > Grasslands | place: USA: UC McLaughlin Reserve, Lake County... | reverse complement strand
GAGAGCGGCGGCGCGGAGCGAGCCGCTGCGCAGCGCCGCGGCCAGCGCGGGCTCGTCGACGAGGCCGCCGCGCGCGGTGTTGACGAGGATCGCCTCCGGCTTCATCCGTGCCAGCGCGGCGGCGCCGATCAGCTTCTGCGTGCCGGCGTTGAGCGGGGCGTGCAGCGAGACGACGTCGGCGCGCGCGAGCAGCTCGTCGAGCGCGACGATCTCGGCGCCGGGAGCGCTCGTCGCGGCCGGGTCGGCGATCAGCAGCCGCACGGAGAAGCCGGCGAGCCGGCGTCCGACGGCGCGGCCGATCGCGCCGTAGCCGACGAGTCCCACGGTCGCGCCGTTGAGCTCCCACGGCGTCGCCGACCCGCCGCGCGGCCACTCGCCGCGGCGCACCGCGGCGTCGTGCTCGTTCACTCGCCGGAGCGCCGCGAGGATCAGCGCGATCGTGTGATCGGCCGTCGTCTCCTGGTTCGCGCCCGGCGTCACCGTGACGACTACGCCCGCCGCGGTCGCGGCCTCGAGGTCGATCGAGTCGGTCCCGACGCCGACGCGCGCCACGACGCGCAGCCGCGGCGCGGCTGCGAAGACCGCGGCGTCGAACGGGTCCGTGCTGACGATCGCCGCGACCGCGCCCGCCGCCAGCCGGGCCACCTCGCGCGCGTCGCGCGCGCCGGTCTTGGGCTCGAGCCGAGGCCGGAGGCCGGCCGCGACCAGCCGGCCGCCCGTGCCGGGGTCCTGCTCCTGATAGCCGGCCCAGGTCACCAGAACCTCATCCACGGGGCAGCGCCTCGGGAAATGACATACGGTGATTGGATCACTCGTCGCGGCGTCTGTCAGGGCTCCAGTTTCGTTCGATTTGCAGGCGAGACAGTTGCCTCTATATGTCGAGGCGAGAGGCGAACCTCGACGTGCAAAGGGACGAGTTGCGGCTCTTGACCGCCGCAGAGAACCGGTGATCGAATCTCCTCATGCAGCGTCCCGCAACGCCGCCGGCCGACGGGGCTGCCGGGTGAGCGCCCTGGCGGACGAGGCCAGGCCGGGGCCGCCCGGCTCGCGCGAGCAGGCTGCGCGCGTCGGGCTGCGCGTGGTGCAGGCCGGTCCGGTCCTGATCCTGGCGGTCGTCGCGCTCGCGATGACCGTGCTCTCGCCGTTCTTCCTGACCGAGCGCAACCTCACGAACCTCGGCTTCCAGACGTCGATCGTCGCGGTGCTCGCGCTCGGCCAGCTGCTGGTGATCCTCACGCGCGGGATCGACCTGTCCGTCGGCTCCGTCGTCGCCCTGTCCGGCGTGCTCGGCGTGATGGCCGGCGACTCGGGCGTCCTGGTCGTCGCGTGCATGGCGCTGACGGGAGCGCTCGTCGGCGCGGTCAACGGCCTCGTGCTCGTGAAGGGGCGGATCATGAACCCGTTCATCGTCACGCTCGGGACGCTCAGCATCGTGCGCGGCGTCGCGCTCGTCGTGTCGGACGCGCAGACGGTCTCGGGCCTGCCGCCGCTGGTCCAGACGCTGGGCACGGACAAGGCCGGGCCGATCCCGGTGCCCGCGCTGCTGGTCGCGGTGCTCGCGGTGCTCGCGTGGGTCCTGCTGGCGCGCACGCAGTGGGGCCGCTGGATCTACGCGGTCGGCGGCGACCCGGACGCGGCGCGGCGCGTCGGGATCCCGGTCGGCCGACTCCTGCTCTCGGTCTACGTCCTCTGCGGGCTCGCGGCCGGCATCGCCGGCCTGCTCGTCGCGGGGCGCACCGACGCCGGCTCGCCGACCGCGGGGCAGCTGCTCGAGCTCGACGCGATCACGGCCGTGATCATCGGCGGCGCGAGCTTCTTCGGCGGCCGCGGCTCGGTCGCCAACGTGATTGCGGGGGCGCTGATCATCGGGGTGATCCGCAACGGGCTGAACCTGCTCGACGTCACGCCGTTCTGGCAGTCGATCGCGGTCGGAGCGCTGGTGATCCTGTCGCTCGAGCTCGACGTGCTGCGCGGCCAGCTCGAGCAGCGGCTGCGCGTCGCCGGGGCCAGGAGCGCCGAGGCGTGACGCCCGTGCTCGAGGTGCGCGGCGCGGCGAAGAGCTACGGCGCGGTGCGCGCGCTGCGCGGCGCGAGCCTGGAGGTCGAGGCGGGCGAGATCGTCGCGCTGCTCGGCGACAACGGCGCCGGCAAGTCGACGCTGGTGAAGGCGATCAGCGGCGTGCACAGGCTCGACGCCGGCGAGCTCCTCCTCGACGGCGAGCCGCTGTCGCTCTCCTCCCCCGCGCAGGCGCGCGAGCGCGGGATCGAGACGCTCCACCAGGACCTCTCGCTGTTCGACAACCTCAGCGCGGTCGCGAACTTCCACATCGGCCGCGAGCTGTGCCGCCCGCGCTGGCTCGGCCGGCTCGGGCTGCTGCGCGAGCGCGCGATGGAGCGCCGCTGGCGCGAGGAGCTCGAGCGGCTCGACGTGCGCGCGCTCGACCCGCGCCGCGAGGTCGGCGTGATGTCGGGCGGCCAGCGGCAGGCGATCGCGGTGCTGCGCGCGGTCGCCTACGCGCGCCGCCTGGTCATCCTCGACGAGCCGACCGCCGCGCTCGGCGTGCGCGAGTCGCGCCACGTGCTCGAGCTCGTCGGGCGGCTTCCGGGTCAGGGCATCGCGGTGCTCCTGATCTCGCACAACCTCGAGCACGTCGCAGCGGTCGCCGACCGCGCGGTCGTGCTGAGACAGGGCCGCAGCGTCGGCGAAGCGGTGCCGACGGCGGACAACCACGAGGCGCTGGTGTCGCTCATCGTGGGCGCCGGCGCCGGCCCCCGAGGAGGGACCGATCGATGCATCGCAGAGTGATGGGGGCCGCTTGCGCGGTCGTGCTGGCCGCGAGCGGGCTCGCCGCTTGCGGGGACGACGACGACACGAGCGCGGGCGCGGGCGCGGCCAAGGACAGCGGTCCGAAGCACGTGCGGGTCGAGATGGTGATGGCCTCGCTAGACAACGACTTCTACCTCGCGCAGAAGGCGGGGATCGAGGCCGAGGCGGCACGCCAGGAGAACGCCGAGGTGCACGTGAGCGCCGGGCGCGAGCGCGCGTCGACCGAGGAGGTGATCGGGCTGATCGAGACCGCGCTGGCGAAGGGCGTCGACGCGATCGCGGTCAACGGCTCGGACACCAAGCCGCTGCTGCCGGCGCTGCGGCGCGTGGTCAGCGAGGGCGTCCCGCTCGTGCTGTTCGACGCCCCGGCCGAGGAGCTCGAGGGCGACCTGGCCGCCTACATCGGCACCGACAACGAGGAGGGCGGGCGCGCCGCCGGCGAGTGGCTCGCCGAGCATCTGCCCGAGGGCGGCGACGTCGGCGTCGTGCTGTGCGTCGCCGGCCATCCGGTCACGCAGGCGCGCTTCGACGGCTTCAAGGCGGGGCTCGGCGCCGCGCCGTTCAAGGTCGTCGCCAGCGGCGACGCCGAGTGCGACCGCGCCAAGGCGCGCCGGGTGATGGAGGACATCCTCTCCGCGCACCAGGACCTCGACGCGGTGTTCTCCACCAGCGACACCCAGACGCCCGGCGCGGTCGCGGCGCTCAAGGCCGACGACGCCGATCCGGTGTTCGTGTCGTTCGACGCCCAGCCGGAGGTGGTGAAGGCGATCCAAGCCGGCGACGTCGTCGACGCCTCGGTCGCGCAGTCGGCCAAGGCGATCGGCACCGAGGCGGTGAAGGCGGCCGTCGGAGCCGCGCGCGGCGAGCCGATCGAGAAGCGCACGATGGTGCCCGTCACCGTCGTCGACAAGAGCAACGCGGCCGACTGGGAGGGCTGATCGGACTCCCCCACCACCGCTCCCGCGAGGAGACGCCCGCTGCGCGGGGCCGGGCGTTCGGCTCCGCCCAGCGCGCGGCGGTCCACAACACGATCGCCGCCTACCGGCGAATGCTGGAGGTCGTCGCCGGCGTCGGCCAAGCCGAGCTCGAGCGGCTCGGAGAGCTCGTCGGCGAGCGCGTGTCGGCCGCGTGGCCGGCGCTTGGCGCCGAGCTCGCGGGCATCGCCGACGGCGCCGACGTCGAGCCGGCCGCGCTCTGGGCCGTCAACGCGCGCACGGAGCTGCTCGGCGGCACGGGCGAGTGCTCGCTGATCGGGCGGCTCGACGGTGCCCGCGTCAGCATCGCCCAGAACTGGGACTGGCACCCGGAGCTGGCGCCGTCTCGCGTCCTCTGGACCGTCGAGCACGACGGCACCTGGTTCACGACGTTCACCGAGGCGGGCATGCTCGCCAAGCTCGGGTTGAACGGGCGCGGGATCGCGACGGGGCTGAACTTCCTCTCGTCGAGCCTGGACGGGGGCGTCGACGGTGTGCCGGTGCACGTGCTGCTGCGGCTCGTGCTGCAGGAGTGCGGCTCGCTGGTCGAGGCGATGCGGCTGCTGCTGAGCGCGCGGACGGCGGCCTCGGCGTGCGTGACGCTGGCCGGCGCCGAGCCCGCGGATGCCGGGCTCGTGGCGATCGAGCTCTCGCCCGGCGGGCCAGCGGTGGTGTGGCCGGGCGCCGACGGGGTGCTGGTGCACGCGAACCACTTCCTCGGCGCGCTGCCGTCGGGGCGCGACCTCGAGCCGCTCGAGCGGCCGGCGACGCTCCTGCGCCGCCAGCGGATCGCCGCGCTCGTGGCGGCCGGCGCGGACGATCGCGAGGCGCTCGGCTGCCACTACCCGGCGCCGGAACCGGTCTGCCGCCACGACGACGCGTCCGGCGCGTGGGCCGAGCGCCGCGCGACGCTCGCGTCGGTGACGCTCGATCCGCGCGCGCCGTCGATGCAGGTCGCGGCGGGCGCGCCGTGCACCGCCGAGCTCGAGCGGGTCCCGCTGCCATGACGGCCGCGATCGAGGTGGGCGTCGGGGTGGAGGACCTGCCGCCGCCATGACGGTCTCGATCACGGTCGACGTCGACGGCGAGTCGGGCTTGCCGGACGGCGGCCGCGGGCACGCGCAGCGGCTGTCGAGCCGGTCGGAGCGGCTCTACGGCCTCCGCCGCGGGCTGCCGCGCGTCCTCGCGGCGCTGGCCGAGTCCGGCCTGCGCGCGACGTTCTACGTCCCGGGCGTCGTAGCACAGCGGCACCCGCAGGAGATCCGCGGACTGCTGGACGGCGGCCACGAGCTCGGCCACCACGGCCATTCGCACCGGCGCCCGGACGAGCTGCCGCCGTCCACGCAGCGCGCCGAGCTCGTCGACGGGCTCGCGGCTCTGGGCGAGCTCACCGGCGCCCCGGTGCGCGGCTACCGCGCACCCGGATGGGAGCTGACGCCGGTGACCCTGCGCGCGCTCGGCGCGCTCGGCTTCACGCACGACTCGAGCCTCATGGGCGACGATCGCCCGTACCTCGTCGGCGAGCTCGTGGAGCTGCCGGTGCACTGGACGCTCGACGACGCGCCGCACTTCGAGCACACGACGGACCCCGAGCCGCTGCTGCGCTGCTGGCTCGCCGAGCTGGCGTGCGCGAACGCCGAGGAGCGCCACGTCACCTTCACGCTCCACCCGGAGATCCTCGGCCGGCCGCACCGGCTCGTCGTCCTCCGGCGGCTCTTGGAGGCGGTGCGCGAGTCGGGCGCGGCCCACCTCACCCATTCGCGCGCGGCCGAGCTGGCCCGTCGCTGAACGGCCTCGCCTCGAACAGCAGCATCACCAGGCCGGCGTCGAACAGCTGGTCGGACCCGCGCGCGGCGACGTCGCGCTCGATCGCCTCGGCGGTGCGGAGCCAGTCCCCGGCGGCGGCAGAGAGCGCCGCCCAGCCCGGCTCGTCGACTCGCAGCGGAGTGCGACTCACGTGCGCCTCGCGCCTGTCGAAGCCGTCCGCGACCGCCGCGCGCAGCACGTACTCCCATAGCTGGCGCAGGACCACGAGGAGCACGCGCGACCGGTCGTCGGGCTCGAGCTGGTCCCAGGCGAGGTCGGAGAACGTCGCGCGCCGGCGCGCCGCATACAGGTGCTCCACGCCGCCGCGACCGCGACGGACGTCGACGAGCTCGGCGAGGCCGAGCTCGTCGAGCCGCTTCACGTGGTAGGCGACGACGTTCACCTTGGCTCGCAGCGCGGCGGCGAGCCGCGCGGGGGTGGTCGGTCGCTCGTCGAGCAGCGCCAGGATCCTGAGGCGCAGCGGATGAGCCAGTGCCCGGAGGTATGCGGCGTCGTCGATGTGCGCGTGCTCCGGATCCAAGGTTCCACGGCGCTCGTCAGGCGTCTACGGGCGGATGAGGTCCATGCCGTCACCTCCTCCCTGCTCGCAGCGGGCGGCGAAGTACAGCGCCTTCGCGTGCCTGTCCTCGTCGGGCTCAGCCTCCAGCACGACCCCCGTTCGCTGGCCGAGCGCGTCCACGATCCGCAGACCCGCGGCGGCGGCGGCCGCCGCGATCTCTTCCGCCGGCCAATGCCGCTGCACCTGCCGGCTGTCGGTGCGGCACCACGTGCCGCCCGCTTCCCGCCGGAACACGTGCACCACCGCTTCCGCCCGCATGCGCGGCGCAGCCGCGCCTGCCTTTCCCTCCCAGGCCACGAACGTCTCCCCGGCGGAGACGATCCGCGTCTCGGCGAACGCCGTCGCGTACGTGGCGAGCGTGTTGACGTCCCAGACGGCGATGCCGCCGGGGGCGAGGTTGCGCCGGATGCCGCGCAGCGCGACGACCAGCTCGTCCACGGTCAACAGGTGGTTCAGCGCGTCGTCCAGGCACGTGACGAGGTCGAAGGCGCCGAACGCCGGCAGCGCTCGCATGTCGGCCTCGTGCAGCGCGACGCCGGGCGCCTTCGCCGCGGCGCGGTCGAGCATGGCGCCCGAGATGTCGCAGCCCGTCACCGCGTAACCGGCGTGCAGCAGCGGCACGAAGCTCTTGCCGGTGCCGCACGCGACGTCGAGCACGGTGCGTCCCGCGATCCCGTGCCGACGCGCGATCCGCTCGATCTCGCGGAGCCAGCGATCGTGGTCGTAGCCCGCCGTGAGGGTGTCGTACGCGGGCGCCAGCGCGTCGTAGCCGGCCGCGATCGGATCGGCGGCAACCGTCATCCGGTGATTGCATCACTCGGTAGGGCGAGCTACAAGACACCATCGCGTCCCTCGCCTGCCGCAACCGCGAACGGCCGCGCACGCGTTCGGGCGCTCGCCGCGGCGGCCGCGGCGAGCACGATGCAGGCGGCGGCGAGGAACGACGCCGTGGCGTGCGAGAGCGTCACCCAGAGCGCCAGTCCGGCCGCGCCGCCGAGCTGCTGCGAGGCGGCGACGAAGCCGTTGGCGATCCCCTGGCCGCCCGCGGCGACCTCGCCGGCGAGCGCCCAGAGGCCCGACCACATCACTCCCTGCCCGAGGCCGTCGAGCACCATCGCCGCCACGAGCGCGGCGTTCGAGCCGACGGCCACGGCGATGCCGCAGCCGGCCAGGCCCGCCGCACCGGCGAGTGCGCCGATCAGCGCGGTGTGGTCCGGGCCGGCGCGCTCCAGCAGGCCGCCGCCCGCCTGGGTCCCTGCCACCGTCGCCACGGTGAGCGGCAGGAAGGCGGCGCCGGCGGCGGTCGCTCCGAGGCCGAGCGTGTCCTGCAGGTGGACGGTGAGCAGGTAGAACTGGCCGCCGAACGAGGCCATGAAGGCGAACGCCAGGATCGCCGCGGCGTCGACCGCGGGGCCGCGGACGATCGCGGGCGGGACCAGCGGGTCGGGCGCGCGCCGCTCGAGCGCCGCGAACGCCGCGGCGGTGGCGCCGGACGCGAGCACGCAGGCGGCGACCGCGGCAGCGGGCCAGCCGCTGCCCACACCCTGGCCGAGGGCGAGGATGGCGAGCGCCGCCGCGCAGGTGCCGGCGAGCGCGCTCGGCCAGGCACGCAGGCCGTGCGCGTCACGCCGCTCGCGCGGTCCGGCGCGGCGAGCGTCGCGTTGTGCCCGGTATACGTGCTCAAGACGCCACTCGTCGCGGGCGGTCGGCGAAAGGGCTCGGACCGCCGCGGCGGCCGCGGCCGCGGCGACCGGCACGACGCACAGCAGCACGCTGCGCCAGCCGAGCCAGCCGGCGAGCAGCCCGCCGAGCAGCGAGCCGAACGCGCCGCCGCACGCTCCCGCCGCCCCCCAGATCGCCAGCGCCCGCGAACGGTCGGCGCCCTCGAACGCCGTGTTGAGGATCGCCAGCGTCGCCGGGAACAGCAGCGCGCTGCCGACCCCCTGGGCCGAGCGCGCCGCGATCAGGACCGCGGCCGAGCCGGCGGCCCCGCCGGCCAGCGCTGCGGCGCCGTGGAGAGCCAGCCCGAGCACGAAGACGCGCGGAGCGCCCGCCGCGTCCGCGATCCGCCCGCCCGCGAGCAGCATGCCGCCGAAACCGAGCGCGTACGCGGACACCACCCACTGCTCCGCGCCGTCCCGGAACGCGAGCGCATCGGCGATCCCGGGCAGCGCGACGTAGACGATGTTGTGATCGAGCGCGATCAGCAGCTGGGCGGATGCGAGGACCGCGAGGACGCTCCGCGGTCTCATACCGCCGCCGCGGCCTCGCCGTGCGTCAGGTGCCGGGCGCCGGCCTCGTCGATCCGCTCGAGCAGCCGCTGCAGCACGACGATCCGGTGCGGCCGGCCGAGGATCTCGGGGTGCAGGGCGAACGTGACGTGGCGCCGCTCGGCGACCGCGCGGGCGAGCTCCGCCTCCCAGACCGCCAGCAGCGCCGCCGGATCGGTCGCCGCCGCGAAGTGCGGCGCGTCGTCGAGCGACCAGTGCACTGGCAGCTCGACCAGCTCGACCGCCCCGGCCGCGACGCGGTAGGGCCGGTCGTCGCCCATCAGGCTCGAGTCGTGCGTGAACCCCAGCGCTCCGAGCGCCGCGAGCGTCACGGGCGTCAGCTCCCAGCCGGGCGCCCGGTAGCCCCCCACCGGGCGCCCGGCCAGCGCGGCGAGCGCCGCCAGCCCCTCCTCCAGCTCCGCGCGCTGCTCGCGCGCGGGCAGCGTGTCGGGGCGCCTGTGCGTGTGCCCGTGGTGGGCCAGCTCGTGCCCCGCCTCGAGCACGCCGCGGATCTCGTCGGGATGCCGCCGCGCGACCATGCCGGGGACGTAGAAGGTCGCCCGCGCGCCCGCGTCGCCGAGCGCCGCGAGCACGCGCGGCAGCCCGCGGCGCAGGCCGTAGGCTCGCTCCGAGCGGCTCGAGAGCCGCTGCTCGTAGCCGCGGCCGCCGTCAGGGAGTCCGTTCTCGCCGTCGACGTCGACGGTGATCGAGACCGCGGTCGTCACGTCACCGGCTCCCCGAACCGGACCCAGCGGCGATGGCCCTCCGACTCGACATCGATCCCGACGAGGCCCTCGGCGAGCAGCGCGTTCATCTGCCGCCGCACCGAGCGCCGCCAGGCGGGCGAGCTGCAGGCGGGATCGACCGGGATCTCGACGCGCGCCTCGAGCGGGCGCGCCGCCGGCGGCTCGCCCATGTGCCAGTCGATCTCGACGTCGTCGTTGCTCGTGCTGCGGACCGCGTCGTACATGCCGCTGCGGTAGCCGACGAGCCGCGCGCCCAGCCCCGACAGGTAGAGCCGCAGCGCGGGCGCGGCGAGCGGGTCGGCGGTCCAGCGGATGCGGTCGACCCCGAGCGCCCGGGCGCGTTCGCGCTGGGCGAGCTTGAGCCGCCGCCCCACGCCGCGCCCACGCCGGCTCGGCGCGACGGCGAGGCCGCACGAGAACAGGTGCGGCCCGCCGGGCGCGAGCGCGGGCACGGCGTAGGAGAAGCCGATCACCGAGTGGCCCGCGAACGCGCCGAGCGCGAGACCGCCCGCCTCCGTCGTGGTCAGCGCGAGCCAGGCCGGGATCGCATCCGCGACCGTGAAGCCGAGCGACTCGCGCAGGAGCGCCAGCCCGGCCACGAGGTCGGAGCCGCGGGCATCGCGGATCAGCACGTCCGCCATGCGCGCCACGCTGGCGCCGGCGGCCGGCGCGCACCATCCCACGAACGGTGGATCAGCCGGTGGAGCGGCCGTCGCCGCCGAGGCCGGCGAGCAGCTGCCCGGCGGGGATCCCGAGGCCGCCGGCGAGCCGCACGATCGTGCTCAGCCGCGGATCCTTCTGGCCGTTCTCGATGCGCGAGATCTCGGTCATGTTGACGCCGCTGGAGCCCCAGAGCGCCTCCTGCGTGAGCCCCGCCTCCGTGCGCGAACGGCGCAGGTTGGCTCCGAATCGCTCCTGGGGCGTCACTTGAGCGGATGCTCAAGAAGTCCCTTGCCGAGGTCTATAGCCGATAACTCAAGTTTCGAGGGACTTCCCCGTCACTCGAGGATGCCGCGGCGCATCGCCTGGGCGACGGCGGCGGCGCGCTCCGAGACGCCGAGCTTCTCGTACACGTGCAGCATGTGGGTCTTCACCGTCGCGGTCGAGAGGTCGAGCCGGCTGCCCATCTCGGGCGCAGTCAGCCCGTCCGCGGTCAACTCGAGCACCTGCTGCTCGCGCGGGCTGAGCATCGGCCGCTGCTCGACCTCGCGGATGCGGATGTCGGCGGCGACGTCGCCCTGCAGCTCGGCCGCGATCACGGTCTCGCCGCGCGCGACGCGGTGGATAGCGTCGGCCAGCAGCTCCTTGCTGGCGCGCTTGGACAGGCAGCCGGCCGCACCGAGCGCCAGCGCCCGGTAGGCGTCGCCCGCGCGCTGCGGGTCCACGAACAGGATCACGCGCGTGGGCAGCGCGTGCCGCTCGATCAGGCGCAGCATGCGGCGCGCGTCCAATCGCGGCGTCGTCGGGTCGAGCACGACCACGTCCGGCCGCTGCCCGAGCACCGCTGCGACCGCCGTGGCGGCATGATCGGCCTCGCCGACGAGCTGCATCGCGGGATCCTGCCGGACCAATCGGGCCACGCCGTCGCAGTAGAGCGGATTGGGATCGATTGCGGTTACGCGGACGGTGCGCAAGTTCCCTCACTGATCGAGAGACATGCTTGCACTTCCGCGGCGGATACTCAAGGTTCGTTGAGCACTGTTTGTTACGTGTGAGGCTGCACCGGCTGCGCCGTTCGCGCGCGCTGTGAGCGTTGCGCGACGCGCCGCGGCGGGGCCGGCGCCCGGACGGCGGGCATCGAGGGAAGAGACGGGGCGAGCTGGCGGGTCGCGAGGGGCGCCGGTCAACGCTGCACGCCCGCCGTTTTCGGGCTGGCGTGCAGCGTTGACGGCGATATCCGCCGTCAACGCCGCACGCACCCTCGATTCGCGGCTCCGTGCAGCGTTGACCGGCCGCGCCCGAGACCGGCCGGCCGGGTCGCTCGCCCTCAATGTTCCCCGTCGACCACCCCGCGCGACCGCCACGGCCCGGGGTCGCTCCCCCGACGGGGAAGAATTCCGTCCATCGTTGACTCGCTGGTCGAGGGATGATTGGATCACCATGTGACCCGGCTGCACCAGACGGCGATGGAGACGATCGTGCAGCGCGTCGTCGACGGCGAGCTCGCGCCGGGCGAGTGGCTCGCCAGCGAGGAGCGGCTGAAGGACGAGCTGCGGATCAGTCGCGGCGTCGTGCGCGAGACGATATCCGCGCTGAAGGAGCGCGGGATCGTCGAGGTCCGGCACGGTCGCGGGCAGCGCGTGCTCCCCGAGGAGGAATGGGACCTGCTCGACGCGCAGGTCCTCGCGGCGATCGTCACCGCGCGCCGGCTCGACGTCGTTCGCGAGCTCGTGGAGTGCCAGGCGCTGCTCGAACCGGCGGCCGCCGCGCTCGCGGCCGAGCGCGCTTCCGACGAGGCGATAGCGGAGCTCGAGGCGCGCCATGCGGACGTCGTGAGGGCGGCGGGCGCGCGCCGGCACGGCGTGGCGCTCCAGGATCCGCTCGTCGGCGCCGAGATCGCGTTCCACCGCTCGCTCGCGCAGATGACCCGCAACCGACCGCTCCAGCGGATGCTGGCTCCTATCGCCACGGCGCTCGCGCTCGTCCGGCACGAGCTGGCGGCGGGCGACGAGGAGGCGCTGGTGCGCGCGCTGCGGCGGACGCTGCGAGCGATCAAGGGCCGCGACGCCGAGGCGGCGCGCACGAGCGCCGAGGCGCGCACGGCCGCCGCGCGACGCTGGCTCAAGGCCGCCGGCTGAAGGCGGCACCGAAGCTTCGGCGCCGGCTCGATCCAGCCGGCGGAGACCCGCTCCACCGCGCGCTCCACCGTCCGCGCGATGGTGGGCCGCACGGAGGCGGTGCAACGTCCCGGTCATGACCATCACCGCGCAGGAAGGACACCGGATCCGCGATCGCATCCCGCTGCCGTCGCCGGCGCTGGCAGTCGAGGGGCGAGCCAGCCGGAGCGATCGCTACCGCGTCCACATCACGCGCTCGCCGGACGAGACGCTCGGGCGGCTCGCGCCGCTCGTTCGCGGCCGCGGCGTCGCCATCGTCACCGACGAGGTCGTCGAGGACCTCTTCGCTCCCGGGCTGATCGCCGGGCTGCGGGCGCTCGGCTGCGACGTGCTCGTTCACGCCGTGCCGGCAGGCGAGGCGAGCAAGAGCCTCGACCAGGCGCTGCGCCTATGGGACCGGCTCGCGCGCAGCACGCTCGCCCGGCGCGACGTCGTGCTCGCGCTGGGCGGCGGCGTGATCGCGGACCTCGGCGGCTGGGTCGCGAGCGCCTACATGCGCGGAATCCCGTACGTGAACCTGCCGACGACGCTGCTCGCGCAGGTCGACGGCGCGCTCGGCGGCAAGGTCGCGGTCAACCACCCGCTGGCGAAGAACCTCCTCGGGGCGTTCCACCAGCCCGCAGCGGTGATCTCGGACATCTCGTGCCTGCGCTCGCTCGAGCGCCGCCACGTCGCGGCCGGGCTCGCCGAGTGCATCAAGAAGGCGGTCATCGCCTCGCCCGAATACTGGCGCCTGATCCGGCGGGACGCGCGGGCGATCCTCGCGCGCGACCCGACGGCGCTCGAGCGGCTCGTGCGCGGCGCGGCGGCGATCAAGACGGCGCTGATCGAGCGCGACCCCTACGAGGCCGACCTGCGCCGCCCGCTCAACTTCGGCCACACGATCGGACATCCACTCGAGACGGTGACCGGCTACGGCCCGATGCTCCACGGCGAGGCCGTCGCGTTCGGCATGGTCGCCGAGAGCCGCGTCGCCGCGGCGCGCGGGCTCCTCCCCCCCGCGCTCCTCGACGAGCTGATCGAGCTGCTGAGCGACTGCGGGCTGCCGACCTGCGGCGCCGACCTGCCGGTCGCGGTGCGCGCCGACGACGTGGTCGCGGCGATGGAGAAGGTCCGCCTGATCCGCGCGGGCAGCCTGCGCTACGTGCTCCCGGCCGCGATCGGCGACACCGTGATCGCCGACGACGTGAGCGAGGAGGAGACGCGCCGCGCGCTGGCCGCCTGCGGACTGTAAGGTGATCCGATCACCGGATCGCTGACAACCCGCTCCGCCCGCCTGCTCGCGGAGGCCGCTGAGGTGATCCCCGGCGGCGTCAACACCTGCCGGCGCAAGAGCAGCCCGCCGATCTGCTTCACACGCGGGCGCGGCCCGCATCTCTGGGACGCCGACGGCCGCCGCTACCTCGACTACCACGCCGCCTACGGGGCGGTCTTCCTCGGCCACGCCGAGCCGGGCGTGGACGAGCGCGTCGCCGCCGCGATGCGCGACGGCGTCCTGTTCGGCGTCGGCGTGACGGAGGACGAGCTGACGCTCGCGCGGCTGATCGCGCGGCATGTGCCGTCGGTCGAGCAGGTCGTCGTCTGCAACAGCGGCTCGGAGGCCACCTACCACGCGATCCGCCTCGCGCGCGGCGTCACGGGCCGCCAGCGCATCGTCAAGTTCCAGGGCTGCTACGACGGCTTCCACGACTACGTCCTGCGCAACGTCTTGAGCGCGCCGGAGCTGGTCGGCCGCCGCGACCCGGGCTCCAAGGGCATGCTCGACGCCGCGGTCGATGCCACGCTCGTCTGCCGCTTCAACGACGGCGCCGACGTGCGCGCGACGTTCGAGCGCCACGGCGAGGAGATCGCGGCCGTGATCGTGGAGCCGATCGCGCACAACTCGCCCGGCCTGCTACCGCGCCCGGGCTTCCTCGAAGGCCTGCGCGAGGCGTGCGACGACCACGGCGCGCTGCTGATCTACGACGAGGTGATCACCGGATTCCGGCACCACATCGGCGGCCACCAGGCGATCAGCGGCGTGCTGCCCGATCTCACGACGTTCGGCAAGGCGATCGCGAACGGCTACCCGCTGGCAGCGATCGGCGGCCGGCGCGAGCTGATGGAGCGCTTCACCACGACAGCCGGCGGCGACGTCCACTACGGCGGGACGTACAACGGCAACGCCGTCGCGGTGGCGGCCGGCATCGCGACGATCGAGCGGCTGCAGGACGGCCGCGTGCACGAGCACGTCTTCCGCCTCGGCCGCCGCATGCGCGAGGGGCTGGCAGAGATCGGAAGGCGCGCCGGCATCCCGGTCTGCGCGGCCGGCTTCGGTTCGCTGTTCGTCCTGCTCTTCATGGACGGCCCGCTCGATAGCTACGAGGACGTCCTGCGCAACGACACCGAGCTCTTCCTGCGCTACCGCCGCGAGCTCGTCGCGCGCGGCGTGTTCGAGATGCCCGAGAGCCTGGGCCGCAGCCACCTCGGCGCCGCGCACAGCGACGCCGACGTCGATCGCAGCCTCGAGGCCGCGGAGGAGGCGCTGCGCGCCGCGCTGGGCTAGCCGGCGTGCGGCCTCAGCGCATCGGCATCGCGTCCATGCGCTCCATGCCGGCACCGTCGCCCGGCAGCACGAGTCCCGGCAGGGCGTCCGGCGAGGCGATCAGCACGATGCCGAGGACCAGCAGCACGAGCGCGGTCGCGAGGGTGACCGGACGACCCCAGGGCAGGGTCTTCTCGAGCGCGATCAGGGCGGCGACGAGCGCCATCCAGGCGAGGCTCATCACGCCGAGCGCGAACAGCGACGCCATCAGCGCCCAGCAGCAGCCGACGCACCATGCGCCGTGCCGCGCGCCCATGTTCAACGCGCCGGCGAGCCCTTCGCGCCAAGAGCCGACCAGGAATCCCAGCGGGCTCCGGCACTTCGACAGGCACACGCCCTTGAGGGAAGTGAGCTCGTAGGCGGCCGCGACGACGAGCGTGCCGCCCGCCACCCAGCGCCCGGCGCCGTCCCACGCGAGCTCGTCGCCGACCAGCGCGCGGCCGAGCTCCAGCAGCCCGTACGCGAGGAGGCCGACGAGCGTCCAGGCCATTACGTAGCCGGCGGCGAAGAGCAGCGGCGCCACGGGGGCCCTGCGCCGCGACAGGCGCGCGTAGAGGGCGACCGTCGGCGCCACCGACGGGAACATCATCGCCGCCATCATCACGACCCAGACGCCGAGAAACCAGCCCAGCGCGCCGAGGTCGGTCCCGGGGCCGTCGTCCATGCCGGCCATGCGCTCGGCGGTCGACCACCAGGCGACGCCGGCCAGCGCGAGCAGCAGCGCGATCAGGCCGAGCCGGGCGCGAGCGGCGGCGAATGCCGGCGCGAGCGCATTCCGGCCGGCAGTCGCTTCCGCGGCGTGGAGCGGCGAGGTTCCGGCGCTCATCTCACGCCGCCCAGCTACCTTCGATCTGCCAAGCCATTTCCGCCTCCTGACACGGGAACTGACGCGGGTCGCTCGAATTCTCGCACGCCGAGCGCCAGGTCAAGGCCGCCGCAGCGCGGCGTCGAGCGCCTCGGCCGCCAGCTCCAGCGTCCGGTCGACGTCGGCCTCGGTGTGGTGCCACATCACGTGGCTGCGGCCGACGTTCTCGGGCATCTCGAACACGCCGCGGCGGCGCAGCTGGCGGCGGTACTCGAGGAAGAGCTCGACGTCGTTGCGCAGGCAGTCCTCGTACGACCGCAGCGGCCCCTCCATGAAGAGCAGCACGAAGACGGAGCCGTAGCCGGAGACACAGGTGGGCACGCCGGCGTCGCGCGCCATCGCCGCGAGGCCGTCCCGCATCCGGGCGCCGAGCGCGAACAGGTGCGCGTAGACGTCCGGGTTCTCGAGGATCTCGAGCGTCGCCAGCGCCGCCGCCACGCCGACCGCGTTGGCGTTGTACGTGCCGCCGAAGAGCACGTCGCCGTGAACCGTGGTCGTGAACCGCTGCATGAGCTCGCGCCGGCCTCCGAGCGCCGCGACGGCGTAGCCGTTCGCCATCGCCTTCCCCATCGTCGTCAGGTCCGGGCGCACGCCCGCGATCGCCTGGTAGCCGCCGAGCGCATGGCGGAAGCCCGTGATCACCTCGTCGAAGATCAGCACGCAGCCGTGCTCGTCGCACGCCTCGCGCAGGCCGGCGAGGAAGCCCGGCGCGGGCAGGATCGTCGGCGCGTTGTGGGCCACGGGCTCGACGATCACGGCGGCGATCTCCCCGCCGTGACACGCGAGCGTTG
>Ga0126312_10001304_pt1 | contig 16297 bp, 23 predicted proteins | sample Plot104A_FD_92537 | JGI IMG/M metagenome (GOLD analysis project Ga0126312, IMG submission 92537) | Serpentine soil microbial communities from UC McLaughlin Reserve, CA, USA - Plot104A | ecosystem: Environmental > Terrestrial > Soil > Grasslands | place: USA: UC McLaughlin Reserve, Lake County... | reverse complement strand
GCGGGCCTGCGCGAGGGGATCTTCCTCGAGCGCCTGCTTGGGAAGGGCCGCCTCTTCGACGACGTGCGGCGCGAGTCCGTCGAGAACCTCGCCCATCGCTTCAACACGGACCCCGACCACGTGGGCCACGTGGCCGAGCTGTCCCTGGCGATGTTCGACGGCCTCGCCGCCGCCGGCCTGAACGAGCTCAGCGCAGACGATCGGGAGCTCCTGTGGGCCGCCTGCATGCTTCACGACATCGGCGTCGCGATCGACTACGACGACCATCATCGCCATTCCCACTACCTGATCCTGAACGCGGGCCTTCCCGGCTTCACGCCGCGTGAGCTGGTCCTGATCGGCCTGATCGCGCGCTATCACCGCAAGGGCGACCCCGACGCCTCGGAGCTCGGCGACCTCGCCGAGCCCGGCGACGACCAGCGTCTCCGGCTGCTGTCCGGGGTGATCCGGCTGGCCGAGCAGCTCGAGCGCAGCCGCGACGGCTCGATCAGGGCGGTCCAGGTGGCGGCGAGCGACGGCTCGGTCACGCTCGCACCCGAGATCGACCCCCACGGAGACCCGAGCGTCCCGATATGGGCCGCGCGCCGAAACGCGGACCTGCTCGCCGAGGCGATCGGCAGGGAAGTCGAGATCAGGAGCTGACGTGCCCACGGTCGCTGACGACGGCCGGGCGATGGACGGCATCGGCTAGTGCTCGCCATCACCGAGACCAACCGGCGCTGGTGGATCCTCACCGGCGCGTCGACCGGCCTGTTCATCCTGATGCTCGACTCGACCGTCGTGGCGCTCGCCCTAGCCTCGATCCGCCGCGACCTCGGCTCCTCGACCGCCGGCCTCCAGTGGGTCCAGAACGTCTATCTCCTCACGATGGCCGCGCTCGTCGTCACGCTCGGCCGGGCGGGCGACATCTTCGGCCGCAAGCGGATCTTCCAGGCGGGCATGCTGGCGTTCGGCATCGGGTCGGTCGTCTCCGCGACCTCCGGCGATACCTCGCAGCTCATCGTCGGTCGGGCGGTGCAGGGCGTCGGCGCAGCGTCGCTCATCGCGTTGTCGCTGGCGATCTCGACGGTCGCGTTCCCGCCAGAGCAGCGTCAGCGCGCGCTGGGGATCTGGGCGGCGGTGTCGAGCCTGGCGCTCGCCATCGGCCCGCTCGTCGGGGGCACGATCGTGGAGCTCGCCAGCTGGCGCTGGATCTTCTGGGTGAACGTCCCGCTCGTCATCGCCGCGTTCCTGGTGATGGCGGTCGCCACTCCCGAGACCCGCGACGAGACCGCCGAGCGGCGGCTGGACGTGGCCGGGCTCGTCACCGTCACGCTCGGTCTCACGGCCTCGATCCTCGCGCTGGTGCAGGGAAAGCAGTGGGGCTGGCAGTCGGCGGGAACTCTGGGCGTCCTTGCCGCGGGACTGGTGCTGCTCGCCGCCTTCTGGCTGGTCGAGCATCGGGTGTCGCAGCCGATCGTCGACTTCGAGCTGTTCCGTAACGGCCCGTACTTCGGTGCTTCGGCGGCGGCGGTCGCGCTCGTCGGGAGCTACTGGGTGGTGATGTTCTTCCAGCCCCAGTACCTCGAGCTGGTCCTCGGCTACTCGACGCTCGAGAGCGGCCTGCTGATGCTGCCGGTGACCGCGCCGATGGTCGCCATCTCGCCGTTCGCGGGAAGGCTGACCGATCGCTTCGGCGCCCGCCTGCTCATGACCTTCGGTATGGCCTGCGGGGCCGCCGGCACGCTGGTCGTCACGTTCGTGAACGGGGATACCACCTACCGCCTGCTCCTGCCCGGCCTGCTCCTGTTCGGGATATCGCTCGGGTTCGTCTACGCGCCGATGTCAGCGGCCGCGATGGCCGCGCTGCCTGCCGAGAAGGCCGGAATCGCCTCGGGCGTTCTCGCCATGACGCGAACCTTCGCCGGCGCGCTGCTGCTCGCGGTCGGGGGCGCCGTCTTCCAGCACATCGAGATCGAGCAGCGTGCCGACGGCGAGTCCTTCGACCCGGCGTTCGCGGACGCCCTCGCCGGCTCGACCTGGGTGCTGGTGGCCGTGCTGATCGTCGGCACGGTGCTGACCGCCGTGTTCATACGCTCGGCGCCGAACGTGCACGAACCGCACCACCGCCGCTTCCATTTGTAGGCCGCTATGCGAGCCGCGTCTCCAGCACGCCGAGCTGCGGCGACTGGACCACGACCTCGTCGCCCGGCTTGAGCCACACCTTTGGGTCGCGCAGGCTCCCCACACCGGCGGGGGTGCCGGTCGCGACGACGTCGCCCGGCTCGAGGCTCATCAGCCGCGACAGGTACGCCACGAGCGCGGGGACCGAGTGGACGAGGTCGGCGGTCGAGCTCTTCTGCATCGTCTCGCCGTTCAGCGTCAGCGCGATCTCGATCGCCTCGGGGGGACCGGCCTCGTCCGGGGTGACGAGCGCGGGGCCACAGGGAGCGGCCCCGTCGAACGTCTTGCCCGGCATCCATTGGGGCGTCTTGAACTGGTAATCGCGTGCGGAGAGGTCGTTGAGGAGCGTGTAGCCGGCCACGTGGGCGAGCGCTTGCTCCTCCGGCGCGTCCTTGCAGCGGTCGCCAATCACGAACGCCACCTCGGCCTCGTAGTCCACCTTGCTGCTCCACTCCGGCAGCTTCACGGTCGCGCCCGGCGCCGCCAGGGCGTTGGCGAACTTGCGAAGAACGTCGGCGTCTCGGGCGGCTCGGCACCCTGCTCCTCGGCGTGGTCCCGGTAGTTCAGGCCGATGCAGACGATCTTCCCGGGCCGCCCGATGGGGGGCAGCAGCTCGACGCCCTCGACCGGCACGCCGTCCTCCTCGATCGGCTCGACCTCGGCCAGGAGGCCGCCCTGGAGCAGCGAGAGGATCGTGCGGTCCTCCTTTCGGACGTTGGCGAACGCCTCGCCCCAGATGTCGTAGACACGCCCGTCGCGTAGCAGCGCGGCGCACGGGCCGGAGCTCCCCGCGATGCTCACCAGCCTCATCGTGCGCCAAAGCCTATGCGTATGGTCTTTTGGATGGCGAAGGACCTTCCCACCGGCCGCTTCCGCCGCGCAGCGAAGGTCGGCCGGCTCGCCGGCGGCCAGGCCGCCCGCGGATACGCGACGAAGGCAGCCAACCTCGCGCGCTCTGACGAGGGGCGTCACTCGGCCGCGGAGCGGCGTCAGCTCGAGGCGGCCGAGCAGATCTTCGAGGTGCTCGGCCAGATGAAGGGCGCGGCGATGAAGGTGGGCCAGGTGGCGTCGTTCGTCGACACGGGCGCCTTCCCGCCCGAGTTCCAGGAGCGCATCCAGGCGAAGCTCGGCGAGCTGCGGGACGCGGCGCCGCACGTGCCGTTCGACAAGATGCGCAAGGTCGTGGAGGAGGACCTCGGGGAGAGCCTCGAGGGCGCATTCGCCGACTTCGGCGAGGAGGCGGTGGCCGCGGCGTCGATCGGGCAGGTCTACAGGGCGCGCCTCCACGACGGTCGCGACGTAGCGGTGAAGGTGCAGTATCCCGGGGTCGCGCAGGCCGTTCGCGCCGACCTCCAGAACCTGGGGTTGATCATGCGCGTCGCGAAGCGCATCGCGCCGGGCATGGACGCGAAGGCGATGACGCGCGAGATCCGCGAGCGCCTCACCGACGAGCTCGACTACGAGCACGAGGCCCAGCAGCACCGCGCCTTCGCGCGCAGCTGGCGCGGCCACCCGTTCATCTACGTCCCGCCGGTGGTCACTCGCCTGTGCGGTGAGCACGTGCTCGTGAGCGAGTGGGTTGACGGCGCCGGCTTCGAGGAGGTCAAGGCGATGGACCGCGCCACGCGCGACCGCTTCGGCGAGATCGTCTTCCGCTTCTTCTTCGGGTCGCTCTATCGCAACGGGCACTTCTCGGGCGACCCGCACCCCGGCAACTACCGGCTGATGGCAGACGGCCGGGTGGCCTTCATCGACTTCGGCATGACGAAGAGCGTCACGCGGGAGGACCGCGCCGCCGAAGTCGCCGCGATTCGCGCCGCGATGAACGGCGACGCCATGGAGCTCCACCGCCGCCTCGCGGCGATGGGCTTCTTCGACCCCGACGACGAGAAAATCACGCCGGGGGCCGTCTGCGACCACTTCTACGACGTTACGCGCTGGTACATCGAGGATCGCGAGGTCACGATCACCCGCGAGCTCGTCGCCCAGGTCCTGATCGACTTCGGCGACCCGCGCTCGCGCCACTGGCAGCTCATGCGCCGCGAGACGATGCCTCCGCAGGCGATGCTGGCCCGGCGCATGGAGGCGCTCACCCTGGGCGTCCTTGGACAGCTCGAGGCCACCGCGAACTGGCACCGGATCGCGCGCGAGTGGCTGTTCGACGACGAGCCCTCGACCGAGTTGGGGGCGCTCGAGCAGCCGTTCCACGGCCGCGCGGCGGCCTGATCTCGGGCGCACGGCCCCGAGCCACCCGCCCCGGGAAGCCGGCCGCGTAGGCTCCCGGCATGCCTCGCCCCAGCGCCGGCTCGCGTACCCGCCCGTTGAAAGCCGCTCCCCGCGCCGTAGCCGCGCTCCGTGAGGCCGATCCGGTTATGAAGCGTCTCGTCGACGAGCACGGCGCGCTCGTCAAGCGCGACCTTCGCCGCGAGCGTCCTGGGGACGCTTACGGGGCGCTGCTGCGCTCGATCGTGGGACAGCAGCTGTCGACGAAGGCCGCGCGCACGATCTATGGGCGCCTCACAGAGCAGTTCGACGGACGCACCCCCTCGCCGCGCGAGCTGCTCGAGGCCGATCCGGAGGACATCCGCGCGGCGGGCCTGTCCCGCTCGAAGGTCGCCTACCTTCGCGACCTCGCCGAGCACGTCGAGGACGGGGAGCTCGAGCTCGCCCGCCTGGCCGAGCTCCCGGACGACGAGGTGTCCGAGCAGCTCACCGCGATCAATGGGCTTGGGCGCTGGACCGCGGACATGTTCCTGATGTTCCACCTCGGCCGGCCGGACGTGCTGCCGGTCGGCGATCAGGGCATCCGGCGGGCCGTGCAGGTCGCCTACGGGCTGGACGAGCTGCCGAGCGCCACCGACCTCGAGCTCATTGCCGAGCCCTGGCGACCGCACCGCTCACTGGCGTGCCTCTACCTGTGGAGCTCGCTTGACAGCACGCCGGCGTGAGCCGGAGCTAGACAGTGGTCCCGCAGCTGGGCTCTTCGTCAGCAACTCTGAAGGAGGAGCCGCAGCCGCACGAGGCCACCACGTTGGGGTTCGAGACCTCGAATCCCGAGCCCATGAAGCTCTCGGTGAAGTCGACGGTCGAGCCGTCCACGTAGCGCAGGCTCGCCGGATCGACGAGCACCCTGATCCCGGAAGTGTCGAAGATGTGGTCGTCGTCGCGCTGCTCGTCGAGCGCCAGCGCGTACTGGAAGCCCGAGCAGCCCCCGCCGCGGACGCCGACCCGGAGGCCGACCGCGCCCTCGGCGTTCTGGCCGTTCATGAATTCCTGCACCTTCGCCACGGCGATGTCGGTGAGCATGACCATCGTCATCGATTGTATCGGCGTTTTCGTCGGTACCCTCAATGTTCGATGCCAACCACCAACGAGCTTAAGGAGCGCATCGAGGACGCCCTCCCGGGCGCGCAGGTCATGGTGCACGATCTGACCGGCGGCGGAGACCACTTCCGCGCGGAGGTAGTCTCGGAGCGATTCGAAGGGCTCTCACGTATCCAACAGCACAAGCTGATCTACCGAGTGTTTGGCGACGAGGTGGGCGGTCCCATCCACGCACTCTCGATAAAGACCTCGACCCCCGGAAGGACCAAGGCATGACGAACGACGAGATTCGCGGCTTCATCGAGGACGCGATCCGGGAGAACCCCGTGATGCTGTTCATGAAGGGCACCCCGAATCAGCCGGCCTGCGGCTTCTCGGCGCGCGCCTCCGGTTGCCTCAACACCCTGGGCGTCAAGTACGCGGCGCTCGACATCCTGCCCGATCCGCGGATTCGCCAGGAGCTCTCGGAGGTCTCAGGCTGGCCGACCATCCCGCAGCTCTTCGTCAAGGGCGAGCTGGTAGGCGGCTCCGACATCGTCATGGAGATGTTCGAGTCGGGCGAGCTGGCGGAGCTCCTGGGGGTCGAGCAGCCCGAGGAGCCCGAGTTCGAGGAGCCGCAGCCGCAGAAGCGGCCGATCGGGCTCGAGAACCGGCTGGGGTAGCGCCGCCGAATCGATCGGGCTCGCCGTCGCGGCGCCGTCGCCACGGCGCCCGGCCCGGCTCTGCTGACGCCGCCTAACGGTTCTTGCGGCGCCGGCCTGACGCCGCCTACCCGTTCTTGCGGCGCCGGCGCTCCTCGAGCGCGTCGCGCCCGCGCTCGGCTGCCTTCCGACCGCGCTCCGCGTATTCGCGGGCGCGCCGCTTGTAGCGCTCCTTCTCCTGGGGCGACAGCGCCTGCCAGCGCTCCCACGCCATGAGCACGAAGGGCCACAGCCTTCGGGCTCCGTGGACGGCGCGCGTGCCGCGCCCGGGGCCTACGCGCTTTCCTTGAGTTCGAGCCAATCGAGGTACTCCAGGATCCGATGCGAGTCGTGGATGACTTCGCGTCCGTGTACGAGGACCGGTACCCAGCGCTGGCCGCTCAACTCCTCCACCTCCGGGCGGTCGCGCTTCAGGAACGGCACTCGCACCTCTTCGAAGTCGATGTTCATCGAGCGCAGCCTGCGAGCCACTTTGCCGCAGCGACACACGAGGTCAGTCGGCGCCTTGCAGCGGTAGAGGGTGGTCACTCGCCGCAGCGTAGCTACGGCCGTACCGCGGCCGCTCGACGCAGCAGCCCGACGGCCTCGTCGAGTGCTCCGAAGGCCGCTCCCGCCAGGCGGTACTGGATCTGCTGCGAGCGGCGCGTGCGGGCGATGCGGTCGTGCTCGCGCTCGAGGTGCCAGGTGACGGTGGCCTCGAGCGTCTCCTCGTGCGGGCGCGATCTCCAGCCGAGCTCGCGACGCGCCTTCGTCGAGCGGTAGGTCCACCATTGGCTCGCGGCGCGCACCTCGAGCGGAGTGAGCGGCCACGAGCGTCGGCGTGCGCCGAGCACCGCTGCGGCCGCGGAGGCGGCGCGGGCAGGAAGCTTCACCGGCGGGTCGATCCCGGACAGCCGCCCCAGATCGGCGAAGAGCCGCTCGAACGTGAAGTTCCGGGCGCCGAGGATGTAGCGCTCGCCGATCCCGCCGTGCTCGTCCGCGAGCAGATGCCCGTGGGCGACGTCGCGCACGTCGACCACGTTCACCGCCCCGTCGGTGTAGACGGGCACTCGCCCGAGCAGGAAGCTGCGCACCAGCCGGGTCGAGCCGACGTGAACGTCGCCGGCCCCGAAGCAGATCGCCGGGTTGACGCACACGAGCGGCAGTCCCTGCGCCGCGAGGCGCATCGCCTCCACCTCTGCCTCGTGGACCGAGCTCACGTACGGGATGTCGAGCCGGGCGGCCTTGAAGAGCTGGCTCTCGTCGGCGGTCTTGCCCTGCTCGGCCGGCCCGACGGCCGCGGCGCTCGACGTGTAGACGACTCGCTCGACCTCTGCCCGCAGGCACTCCTCCATCACGACCTTCGTGCCGCCCACGTTCACCTCGAAGAGACGCTCGGCGTCGCCGGGCCTGACGGACGTGACGCCCGCACAGTGGAAGACCCGCTCGATCCCCTTGAGCGCCCTGCGGACGGAGCGGCGGTCGCGCACGTCGCACTTCACCCGCGCGCAGTCGAGATCCGCGATCGCCGCGTCGAGCGAGCCCTCCTCGACCGCGAGGCGAACCTCGTCGCCGCGCTCGAGAGCGAGCCTCGCGACGTGGGAGCCGATGAAGCCGGTTGCGCCGGTGACGAGGACCTTGGTCAAGTTGGGGCTAATACGCGCGGGTCTGCTGGCGATGGTGGCCTTCGAAGAGACGCTGGCAGTCGATGCAGCGGACGGCCTCGGGCATCGCCTCCAGGCGCGCCGGCGGGATGGTGCGGCCGCAGTTCTTGCAGGTCCCGTAGCTGCCGTCGGCGAGCGCGTGGCGAGCCTCCGAGATCCGGCGCTCCTCCTCGGCCAGGAAGATCTCGGTCGTCTCGTCGAGCTCCTCGTCGTGGAGCTCGCTGCCGGTGTCGCCCGGGTGGTTGTCGACGTGCGCGAGCTCCGACTCGCGCATGCCCTCGCTCTCGCGGCGCATGCCGGCGCGCGTCCGCATGAGGTCCTCGAGCCTTGTCTTGAGACGTGCCTCGATGTGCTCTCGCTCCTCCATGTCTCGGGCCGAGTCTAATCCGCGGGCGCACCTCACGTGGGACGGCTGCCGCAGCCGACGACGATCCGCGGTCAGTCCGGCTTGGGACGGCCGCCGCCCGCTCGCGGCGGCTAGGCTGCCGCGGGCATGAGCCACGTCGCGGTCGTGACCGACAGCACGTCGTACCTGCCGCCGGACCTGGTCGAGCGCCACGGGATCCACGTCGTCCCGCTGTACGTCGTGTTCGGCGGCGACCGGCCCGTGCCGGAGGTCGAGATCAACGACTATCCGGCGTTCTTCGAGGAGCTGCGCGGCGCCGAGAAGCTCCCGACGACCTCGCAGCCGTCGGTCGGCGACTTCACGGCCGCCTTCGAGCCACTGCTGGCTGATGGCGGGGAGGTCGTCTCGATCCATATCTCCGGCGGGCTCTCCGGAACGCCCGAGGCGGCGCGGCAGGCGAAGGAGGCGCTCGAGCGCGAGGGCAAGGGCGGTGAGCGAATCGAGGTGATCGACTCCGGCACAGCGGCGGGCGGCCTGGGGCTGGTGGTGCTCGCCGCAGCCACGGCCGCCGCCGCAGGGCTCGGAGCCAGGGGAGTCGCCGAGCGGGCCGCGGAGGCGCGCCGCGAGCTCAAGATGTGGTTCGCCATCGACACGCTCGAGTTCCTCAAGCGCGGCGGCCGCATCGGGGCGGCGAGCGCGTGGATCGGGTCCACCCTGAAGGTCAAGCCGATCCTCACCATCAATGGTGAGATGACCCCGGTCGAGCGCGTGCGAACGAGTGCCCGCGCATTCGAGCGCATGGTCGACTACGCGCGCCAGCGCCACGACTCCGGCGCCGACGGCTGGTCGGCGCAGCACATAGCCGCCCCCGAGCAGTGCGCCCGGCTGGTCGAGCGCTGCTTCCAGGTGTTCGACTCCCCGCCGGTCCTCGTGAGCGAGGTCGGGCCCGTGCTGGCCGCGCACACGGGGCCCGGCCTGCTGGGCGTCGGCGCGATCCCGAGGCGCTTCCTGGAGTAGGAGGCGTCCGGGTTGGGGCGAATACGCCCCTGATGATGCCCACCGCGAGGTCCGTCGTCCGCATCGTGCTGATCGTCGTATGCGTGGCGATCATCCTCTATCTGCTGTACCTGCTCCGGCGTCCGATCTCGTGGCTGCTCATCGCCGTCTTCCTCACCGTCGCCCTCTCCGGTCCCGTCAACTGGCTGAGCCAGAAGATGAGGCGCGGCTTCGCGGTCACGCTCGTCTTCCTGGGGCTCCTCGCGGTTCCGCTGGCCCTGATCGCGCTGATCGTGCCGCCACTCATCACCGAGGGAACGAAGTTCGCCAACAACGTCCCGCACTACGCGCAGGACGTGACCGACTACGTCCACAGGAACAAGCGCCTGCGCGACATCAACAAGGACTACGACATCACGGGCCAGATCGAGAAGGAGGCCTCCAAGCTGCCGGGCAAGCTCGGTGGGGCGGCCGGGACTCTGCGCGACGTCGGCTTCGGCATCGTCAGCTCGCTATTCGCGCTGCTCACGATCCTGGTCCTCACCGCGTTCCTGCTCAGCAACGGCCGAAGATGGACCGACGCCGCGATTGCCTCGCGACCGCTCGAGCAACGCGAGCGCCTCCGGCGGGCGCTAGACCACATGGGCGCGGCCGTCGGCGGCTACGTCGCGGGCGCGCTCGCGATCGCCCTGATCGCCGGCGTCGCAACCTACATCGTGCTCCTCATCCTCGGTGTGCCGTTCCGCGGGCCCCTCGCGGTCATAGCGGGGCTGTTCTCCCTCATACCGCTCGTGGGCGCGACGATCGCTGCCGTGCTCATCGCGGTCGTCACGCTGTTCGAGGACTTTCCCACCGCCACCATCATCTGGGTCGTCTGGGCGATCGTGTACCAGCAGTTCGAGAACCACGTGATCCAGCCCCAGATCCAAAAGCGCACCGTCCACGTGCACCCGTTCATCACTATCGTCGCGGTGCTGTTCGGGGCGACGCTGCTGGGCGTCCTGGGCGCGCTCGTCGCGATCCCGGTGGCGGCGTCGATTCAGATCCTGATACGGGAGTACGTCGACCTGCGGACGCTGACGATCAAGCCCGAGGAGCCGCCGGAAGGCGGGCCGCCCCCGGCTGGGGGCGAGCCGCTCCCGGGGGGCCCGCCCCCGGCCTCCGGCGGCGAGCCGGGCTCTGGTGGGCCGCCGCCGGCGCCCCCGCACGAACCGCCGCCCGCGCCGCCCGAGCCGGCGCCCGCGTAGCCTCTGCTCTGATGACGCCGTCCGCGATCGCCCGCCGCGGACTGCTGCTTGCGGTCACGGGCGTCTCGCTATACCTCCTCGCACCGGCGCTGCTCGAGGTGTTCGGCGCCTTCGACGAGCTGAACGAGGTGAGCGTGCCGTGGTTCGCCGGCATGGTCGTCCTCCAGCTCGGGAGCTACGGCTGCATGTGGGCGATCCAGCGCTTGTCGGTCCGCACCCGCCGGTGGGGTCCGATCGTCACCTCACAGCTTGCGTCGAACGCGTTCGGGCGGATAGTGCCGGGCGGCGTGGCTGCCGCGGGAGCCATGCAGTACTCGATGCTCGTGCGGGCCGGGATCCCGGGCGCCGCCGCCGCGTCGGGGATGACCGCCTCCTCCCTGCTCGTCTTCGGCACGCTCCTGGCGCTGCCGCTGCTGGCGGTGCCTGCGATCGCCGGCGGAGCGCCCGTGGACCCCAATCTCGCTCGTGCCGCCTTCGCCGGCGCGGTCGTCTTCGTGGCTCTGTTCGCAATCGGGGTGGCATGCGTCGTATGGGACCGGCCGCTGGAGCTGGCAGGCCGCGCCGCACAGGCCGTCCGCAACCGCGTGCTGCGGCGGCGCGAGCCCCTGATCGGGCTCCCGGAGAAGCTCGTGGACGAACGCGACATCGTGGTGGCGGTCCTCGGCCGCCAGTGGTGGAAGGCGCTGCTGGCCGCGGCGGGGCGCTGGGTGCTCGATTTCCTGACGCTCCTCGCCGCCCTGTATGCGATCGGGTCGCACACGCGCCCCTCGCTCGTCCTGCTCGCGTTCTGCGCGGCCCAGCTGCTCGGAACCCTGCCCCTGACCCCCGGCGGCCTCGGCTTCGTCGAGGCAGGCCTCACCGGAACGCTCGCCCTGGCGGGCGTCGGCGCCGGCCCAGCCGTCGTCGCCACGCTCGCCTACCGCCTGGTGTCGTTCTGGCTGCCGATCCCGGCCGGCGGCGCCGCCGCCGTCGTGCACCGTCGGCGCTACGGCGTCCGCCAGGGAGCGGTACGCGAGTCGGTTGGCTAGCGGGCCGACTAGGCGATCGTCGGCAGGCCGAACTCGCTCCGGAACTCGTTCGTGTCGTGCAGGTAGGGGAACGGCTTGTCGGGCGCCTCGACGCCGAGCGCCTCGGCCAGCGGCTCCCAGCCGTCGACACCCAGCTCCCACAGGATCAGGCGATCCTCGGGGACAGTCGACTTGATCGTCTCGAAGCGCTCGTCGTACATCTGCCGCGTCCAGTCCTTGTCCTTGAAGCGCCCCTGGAAGTCGCCCTGCCAGACCAGCTTCTCGATCACGCCCCAGAGCTCGGGAGAGGGCGGCGGGCGGTTCGTATCGGGCTCGAGCTCGCCGGCCTGCGCCGCCTCCTTCACGGCGAGGATCGTGTTCTCGCAGCTCTTGTAGAAGCCGTCGAAGTCGCGGTAGTTGAGCAGCACGGGCACGTCGGGGAAGGCGTCGAGCAGCTCCTCCCAGCGTGAGCAGGCCGGCCAGTCGACCGTCGCCTGCCAGGGCTCGAAGACCTCGTGCCAGTCCACCGGCTCGCGGTCGGCGATCTTGATCCAGTAGGGCAGGTCACGATCCTTGTTCTCGCCGGTGATGAGGTCGATCATGTGGAAGCACGGATCTGCCCCGAGCTCCTCCAGCGCGGCCTTGAGCGACATCGTTCCGCTGCGGCCGAAGCCGACACCGATCAGCTTCATCTCGACTCTCCTTTCTCGCTCCTGGCGCCGCGCTCTTTGGGGGCGGCGCGGGATCGCTGTCGTCGCGGCACTCTAGAGGGCCGCCCGGCCGCGCAGGGGGCCGGCCGCGTTCAGCGCCGGCCCGTGATCAGCGAGATCGTCGCGGCCACGCCGCCGCCGATCACGAACCCCGCGACTGCGGCACCCACGAGGGCGGTCTTGCGGTTGCGGATGAGCTGGCGCCGCCAGTCCGTGATCTCGGCCACCTTCGAGCGCAGGTCGTTGACGGAGAACGCGAGCTCGCGCCGGGTGTCCTCGATCGACTGTCGGATCAGCTCCGGGCTGCGGGTGCCGGCGTCCGCCATCAGGTCCGCGTCTCCTCTCCCCTCTCGAGGCTCCGGTCGAGCTGGTCGCGTTCGATCGTCTGCGACTCGAGCTCGGCGCGCGTGCGCCTGGCCTCCTCGATCGCGAGGTCGGGCGTCGGCGGCGCGCCCATCTGGAAGAGGCGCCTGGCGAGCAACGCCGCTAGGACGGCCAGCACGAACAACATGCCCGTCACGACGGCGAATCCGAACCACACCGAGCTCCAGTCGAAGAGATCGACGAAGAACCACGCGAGCATCTCGAACAGCATCCCGAACCCGTAGAGCAGGAACACCCCGGCGGCGATCCCGATCACGGCGCCCTTCGTCAGCTTCGAGACCTTGTCGGTGACCTCGGCCTTTGCGAGCTCGATCTCCTCGCGGACGAGCAGCGAGGCCTTCTCCGAGACCTCGGTGACGATGTCGCCGAGCGACTTGTCGGCCGTGTCCCTGGGCGGCATCCCGTCGCCTACGCTCATCGCGCCAACCTCCTCAGGATCAGGGCGAGCGCGAGCCCACCGGCGAATGCCGCGCCCACGAACGCCTCGGGACGCTCGGCGAAGGCGTCGCTCTCGCTGTCCACGCTCAGCGGGCTCTCGCCGAACGGCCGCCCGCCGGGAGCGCCTTGGTTGACGGCGCCCGCGCCGTCGCCGGGACTCCCAGGGGAGGTGGAGGCCTCCTCTGCCGACGTCGCGCCGGCCGCTTCCGCGGGCGACGCTGCGCGCGGGACCTCCTCGGCCGGTGCCGCGCCCGTGGCCCCCTGGTTCGGCTCGTCCGCCATCAGTCGATCGGCGGGTCCTCCTTGAAGACCCGCAGCCAGATCTGGGTCGCTAGCCGGTTCGCCACGATCGAGGTCAGCGCCCCCACGCCCGCCAGAAGACCGCTCCACATGAGCCGCTTGACCAGGTCGTTCTGCATGGGCGCCGGATTCAAGCAGACGCGGCAGGCTGGCCCCGCCCCGCCGATTCGAGGCCGCCGCATATGGCCTCGACCACGAGGTCCTTCGCGCGCTCGTACTCCTCCTCGCTCTTCGGCAGCACCTCGAAGATCCAGGCCGTGAGCAGTTGCTCGATCGCACCGTAAAAGCACATCGCGGCGAACTCCGCCGGGATGTCCGACTTGAACGAGCCCTGGGCGCGGGCTGACTCCACGATGCCGGCGATGCCCTCGTAGGCCTCGCGGATCTTCTCGATGTGCAGCGCGCCGAACGAGTTCGCCGCGCGCGTCACCTCGACGATGATCACCTTCATCAGGTCGGGGTCGTGGCGGTATGAGTCGATGATGAAGCCGGCGACTGCGTAGAGCTTGTCGCGTGCCGGGACCCCGCCTGAGTCGATCTCGGCAATCGCGTCGAGCATGATCTGCCAGCGCTCCAAGAAGAGCGTGTTGAGGATCTCCTCCTTGGAGTCGAAGTAGTGGTAGACGAGGCCGTAGGCGACCCCCGCTTCGTCCGCGACGTCGGAGACGCGGCAGTGGTGGAAGCCGCGCCGGGCGAACACGCGAACGGCGGCGTCGAGGATGAGGCGGCGCTTGTCGACTCCGGCCGTCCCCGGAGCGGCGGCCATCAGACGGACGCCTCATGCGGCCAGCGGTAGGCCGCGGTCATCAGACGGACGCCTCCTGCGGCCAGCGGTAGGCCGCGGCCACCCGGTTGGCGAGGCTCGGCAGCTTCTCGCGCACCTCGTCCTGGCGGACGAGGTCGAGGTCCGCCGCGATGAAGCACTCCTCGTCGGGGGCCCGAGCGAGCACCTCTCCCCAGGGGTCGACGATCAGCGACCCGCCGAAGCTCTCCTTCCCCTCGGCGTACCGGCCGATCTGGTCGGCCGCGACCATGAACGCCTGGTTCTCGATCGCCCGTGCCCGGACCAGGATCTCCCAGTGGGCCTGACCGGTGACCTTCGTGAACGCCGAGGGCAGCGCGATGATCCGCGCGCCCTCGACGGCCAGGATCCGGAACAGCTCGGGGAAGCGCAGGTCGTAGCAGACCGTCAGCCCGAGCGGCACGCCCTCGGCGGTCTCGGAGAGCACGATCTCGGCGCCCGGCTCCTCCGAGTCGGACTCGCGGTAGACCTGGCCGCCGACCTCGACGTCGAACATGTGGATCTTTCGATAGACCGCCTTCGGCTCGCCGCCGGGACCGACGTGCACCGAGGTGTTGCCGAGCTTCTCCCGCCCCTCGCGACGCTCCGCGATCGAGCCGGCCACGAGGTCGATGCCGAGCTCGCGGGCCGTAGCACGCGCCCACTGCACGGCGGGATCGTCGAGCGTCTCGGCGCCCGCGAGGTAGTGCTCGTGCGTGCCGAGCAGGTTGAACTTCTCGGGCAGCACGACCAGATCGGCTCCGTCGCCGGCGGCGGCGCGGGTCAGGCGATCCGCCGCCTCCAGGTTGCGATCCTTGTCCTCCGTCGAGTTGAGCTGAACGGCCGCGGCGCGCACGTCTCCTCCCTCCGCTCGCGCTTCGTTGACTGACCAGTCAATCTGGAGTGTACTGCGCCGACATGCCGACTCTCCCCGTGCGCGGGCCCGGCGTGCGCGAGCTCGACCTGCCGCTGCCGCCGCGGCGCATGCCGCTCGTGCGCGACCGGCGCCCTCTCAAGCGTTGGCGATACCTGGGCGTATACGGGCCGGACGTGATGCTGTGCCTCGGCGACGCCCGCGTGGCCGGTGTGCCGCAGCGCTGGTGGGCGGTGGCGCTGCCGGACGGGACGCTCTACGAGCGGACGACGGCGCGGCGCGGCGGCGTCGAGCTCTCGCGCGACCGCGCGCGGGTCGACCCCGGCGAGGTCTCGATCCGGCTCGAGCTCGAGGAGCGGCCCGGCGTCGAGGTGGTCTCGCCGCACGGCGCCTCGTTCATCTGGACGTCGAAGCAGGCGCCCGTCAGCGTTCGCGGCCGAGTGGTCGCCGCGGGCGGCGCGTGGGAGCTCGACGGCCCGCTCGGCTTCGTCGACGACTCCGCCGGCTATCACGCCCGCCACACGCGTTGGCGCTGGTCGGCCGGGTTGGGGCGCGCGGAGAGCGGCGAGCAGGTGGCCTGGAACCTCGTCGAGGGCGTGCACGATGCGCCCGAGGCGAGCGAGCGGACGGTCTGGGTGGACGGCGTGCCACACGAGGTCGAGACCCAGCCGTTCGCGCCGGACCTCTCACGCGTCGGCGATCTCCGCTTCACGGAGTGGTGCGCACGCGAAGACCGTACGAACCGCCTGCTCTTCCGGAGCGACTACCGCCAGCCGTTCGGGAGCTTCAGCGGCAAGCTGCCCGGCGGTCTGCGATTGGCGGAGGGCTACGGCGTGATGGAATGGCACGACGTGCGATGGTGAGCGCGCCATGCTGAGCGCAGTCGTCGCCGCAGCGGTCGCCGCCGTCGGTGTCGCGCCGCACGCTGGGGCGTCGCTCCACGTCCGCCTTCCCGAGCCGGTCCGGCTCACGATCGCCGCCAGCGGTGACTTCCTTATCCACTCGCCGGTGTTCTCCCGCGCGCTCGCCAACGGCGGCGGGGCGCGCTACGACTTCGCGCCCATGTTCCAGCCGGTGCGGCCATGGATAGCCGGCAGCGATCTCGCGCTCTGCCACGTCGAGACGCCGCTCGTGCCGGGGCCGCCCGCCGGCTACCCGAGCTTCCGGACGCCCCCCGAGCTCGCCGCCGCGATCCGCTCGACCGGCTGGGACGCGTGCAGCACGGCGTCGAACCACTCCCTCGACGCCGGCCAGGCCGGGATCGACTCCACGATCGCGGCGCTTCGCAGGGCGCGGGTCTCGTTCGACGGGACCGCCCGCTCGCGGCGCGGCCGGAGGCGCTTCCCGATCCTCGAGCGGCGCGGCGTGCGGGTGGCCTTCCTC
>Ga0126312_10001303_pt1 | contig 16299 bp, 14 predicted proteins | sample Plot104A_FD_92537 | JGI IMG/M metagenome (GOLD analysis project Ga0126312, IMG submission 92537) | Serpentine soil microbial communities from UC McLaughlin Reserve, CA, USA - Plot104A | ecosystem: Environmental > Terrestrial > Soil > Grasslands | place: USA: UC McLaughlin Reserve, Lake County... | reverse complement strand
GCCGCACCCCGATGGCCGCCTTCCAAACCCTGTTGGGGCTCGGGGCGCACAGCCCACCAACGACCTACGACGAGATCAGCCGGCGAGCCCAGACAGCAGCCTGAGCCAACCGGATACGCACTACGCGCTTAATCGACGGAGGACCCACCTTCAATGCCGTCGTGCGCCGGGGCAAGGGCCGCGGCCGAGCTAAGCCGCGAGCGCGTCGCCGCCGTCCGGCGACCAGTCCAGGGACGACAGTGCCCTGTCCTTGCCGGTCAGCTTCGCTCCGCGCAGGCAGACGTCGGCGGCCGCGATCAGGTCGTCGACGGAGAGGGCGTCGTTCGGGTGGATCACCCAGCCAACGCTCGCAGTCACGCGCACGTCCTCGTACTCGAGGCCGCGGAGGGAGCCGAGCACCCGCTCGGCCAGCGCGCGCATCGTCTCGGGTGTCGCCTCCGGCGCCAGGACCGCGAACTCGTCGCCTCCGAGGCGGGCGACCACGTCCGTGGACCGCACCGCCCGGCTCAGCCTCGCGGCCGTGTCGCACAGGACCGCGTCGCCCGCCGGGTAGCCGTGGGCAGTGTTCACGTCCTTGAAGCCGTCGAGGTCGACCAGGATCAGGCCGGTGGGCGACTCGCCCTCGGTCTCGGCCCTGAGCCAGTCGACCATCGCGCGCCGGTTCGGCAGCTCCGTCAGCGGGTCGAGCAGCGCCAGCACCTCCGCCCGTTCGCGCAGCGACACCAGCAGCTCCCTGCCCTTGATCATGAGGAGGCCCAGGGTCACGTACGCCGGGCAGATGACGATGACCTCGCCCACGTACCCGTCGGAGACAGCGTCGCCGTCGTACAGCAGCGGCACCAGCGCGACGGCCACGCAGCCCAGCACGTACGGGAGCGCGTGGTGGCGCCTGTAGAAGTAGGACGCGTACAGGAGCAGGAAGAACAGGTAGAAGCGGGCCGGGGAGGCCGCGCCTCCGGTCGACGCGGCGATGCCCGCGATCAGGAAGAGCGATCCCGCCGCCGGCACGTGCCAGAACCACGGCCCGTGGCGCTCCGGCTGCGCGAGCGTCAGGCAGAAGAGTGCCCATGCGAAGCAGGCGGCGGACAGCGCGAGCACCGGCCCGGGGTGTCCGTGCTCGACGCCCGGCACCAGCAGCAGCCCTAGCGCGGTAAGGCCCGTGGTCAGGAAGAGGACGCCCGCCAGGCCTCCGGCGCGCTCACGCTCCTCCTCGACAACATGGCTCCTTGCCCTCAAACCGCCCCGTCCCCCGTCCGGGTGATCCCCCTCGTGGGAGCCTTATCGGCAGTTCAGGAGGGCGTCAGTAGCCCAGTGCGAACTTCGCTTCCTCGCTCATCATGTCGGGTGTCCAGGCGGGCGTGAAGGTCATCTTCGGATGCACCGCACCGACGCCGTCGAGCTCGCCGACGAACTCCTCCATCTGCTCGGCCACCTGCGGGCCGATCGGGCAGCCGGGCGAGGTGAGCGTGAAGTTGATGAAGACGTCGGCGCCCTCGACCTCCACGCCATAGATCAGCCCGAGCTCCACGAAGTCGAGTCCGAGCTCGGGGTCGATGACGTTCGTCAGGGCCTCCTGGACGTCGTCCACTGTCACGGTTGGCATGGCAACGAGGATAGTAGGGTCAGCGCGTGCCCCTGCTGGCACTCATCGGGCTCTTCATAGCGCTGCCGCTGGTCGAGCTGTACGTGATCCTGAAGGTCGGCGACGCGATCGGCGTCGTATGGACGATCCTGCTCCTGGCCGGGGATTCCGTGCTCGGCTCGCTGCTGCTGCGCGCGCAGGGGCGCTCCGTGTGGCGGCGCTTCAACAACGCGCTGGCGGAGGGCAAGATGCCCCACCGCGAGGTGATCGACGGCGTGCTCGTGATCTTCGGCGGGGCGTTCCTGATCACGCCCGGGTTCGTCACCGACGTCATCGGCCTCCTGCTCCTGCTTCCGCCCACGCGGGCGATCATCCGGAGGCGCGTGGTGCAGAGGCTCGGGCGGCGCGTCGCGGTGGGCGTCACGACGCGCTCCGGCCGCCCGCGCCCGCGTGACTACGACGTCGAGGGCACCGCCCGCGAGTACGACGACTCGCCCCCCGGGCTCGAGCGGTGAGCGCTCCGGCGCTCGCGCTGTCCTTCTTCGACGCCGCCCACGACATCCACGGGACGGCGCGGTCGGGCATGACCATCCTGTTCGAGGGGCGCCGGCCGAACGCGCTCCCGCACGGCCCCACGATCGAGCCGACGGAGGGCGGCTGGCGCGCCGAGCTGGCCGACACGTTCTCCCTGGAGCTCGAGGCGGTGACGCCCCCGGCCGAGCTCGACGGCGTGCGCGTTCAGGTGGCTCGCGTCCGCGGCGAGGCATCGGGGCGGCGCGTGGACGGCCTCGGCACGGTCTCGGAGACGGAGGTCCCGCCGGAGTGGGAGGAGCTCGAGGCCGTGCGGAGCATCTCGGCGCTCGTGGACGAGCAGCACGCGCTGGTGGCGCTGGCGCGGCGACCGCGCGGCGCGGTCGGGCACGGCGACGAGGAGGTGGTCGCCCGCCTCGTCGAGGACGACGCCGTGCTCGAGGTGGAGACCGCCCGCATCTCGACGGTCTACAACGGCGGCGGTCGACAGCGGAGCGCCGGCCTCGAGCTGTGGCTGCCGGGCGAGGACTACCCGCGGCGCGGGTCGGGGCTCCTGATCGCGGGCTCGTCGCTGGACCTCGACCCGCTCCAGGTGCACGTGGCCGTCTTCCGCTGGCGCCTCGATGGCCGCGAGGGCATCGGCGCATACGAGCTGATGCTGCGCATGGAGCCCCCCGCCGCCGCGTGAGAGACGTCCTGATCTGCGACTTCGGCGGCGTCCTGACGACCCCGCTCCAGGCCGGCTTCCTCGCCTACCAGGAGGAGTCGGGGGTCTCGCTCGAGGAGCTAGGCAACGCGATGGGCCGGGCCGCGGAGGAGCACGGCGACCACCCGCTGTTCATGCTGGAACGCGGCGAGATCACCGAGGCGGACTTCCGCGCGCGAATCGAGCGGCACCTGGAGGACGGCTTCGACCTCAGCCGCCTGCGGACGCTCTACTTCGAGCGGCTCGACCCCAACGCGGAGATGATCGAGTTCGTGCGCGAGCTGCGCGGGCGGGGCGTTCGCGCGGCGCTGCTCACCAACAACGTGCGCGAGTGGGAGCCGCTCTGGCGCTCGAAGCTGCCCGAGGTCGACGAGCTGTTCGAGGTGATCGTCGACTCCGCCTTCGTGGGGCTCCGGAAGCCCGACCCCGCCATCTACTCGCTCGCGCTCGACCGCCTCGGCGGCGTGCCGCCCCAGCGCTGCGTGTTCGTGGACGACCTCGACGTGAACTGCGAGACCGCGCGCGAGCTCGGCATGGCGGCCGTTCGCTTCGAGAGCGCGCGCCAGGCCATACCGGCAATCGAGTCCGCGCTGGCGGACTACCGCTCCTCAAGCGCCTAGTCCGCGTCTCGTCTTTTTTGCGGTGCGCCAGAAGCGCGGGATGTTGCGGACGTTCCTGGCGTAGAGCGCGAGCCGCGACTCCGGCACGTCCAGACCGCCGACCACCCGGTGCGGGACGAGCACCCAGCCGCCGTCCTCCTCCATCAGGTCGCCGCGCACCTGGAAGTTCCGGTGCCAGTTGAAGCGCGGGTGGTGCTCGTGTGCCGTGAGGCACGCGAGCCCCGGGTGGACCGGCACGCCGAGCGCCCCGGCCGCGATCCGCACGCGCCGGGCCGGGCGGTCGACCGAGATCGGCACGCGCACGTTGAAGGGGAAGCCGTCGGGCGCGACCAGCGAAAGCACCGCCTCGGGATAGAGCCGGCCGAGCTCCTCGATGCGCGCGTCCCAGACCGGCGAGCCACCCTCGGCTTCGTCCTGCGCGCTCTCGGGCTCCTCGTCGTGGCCGGAGCGCACCTCCTCCATATGGGCGTCGAAGAGCTGGGGCTCATGCGCGGCGTCTCCCCCGGGCCACACGTAGACCCGCTCCGGGCGCACATGGACGTAGAGGCGGGTGAAGTAGAAGTTGAAGAGGCGCCGCAGCGACCTCGGCGGGCGGAGCCGCTCCGTGCCGGGCAGCTTCTCGATCGACTCGCGCTCGTACCGCTCGCGGTTCGCGTCGAGGTTGCGGTAGTCGACGTCGGCGATGCCCTGCACGAGCACCTGCGGCGCGCCGTCCATCCCGCTGCCGGTCGGGTCCGAGAACAGCAGCGCGACCTTCGGGTTCGCGTTGGCGTCGAGCGCCTTCTTCGGGTAGCCGAGCGCTGTCGTGACGTCGATGCAGGGGTCGCCCGGCCTGTAGTAGGGCGTGACCGGCCAGCAGATCGGCTGGCCGCGGCGATCGACGGTCGTGTACTCCGTCGTGACGAACCTGTCGAAGACCTGCTGTACCTCGGACGGCAGCGAGGCTGTCACGGCTCGCAGCTTACTTCGGCGCAGGCTCCTGCTTCGGGCGCAGGCTCCCTATCCGCGCGACGGGCGCGCAGGCGGCGGCCGCCAGGGGCGCTCGTCGCCGGCCTCGCTGGCCGCGCCCGCCGAGAACGCCACTCGGTAGAGGGCGGCGTCGCGCACGTACTGGGCGACGCTGATGCCCTGCTTGCGCGCCTCGCGCTCGAGCTGCTCCCACAGGTCGTTGGGAAATCGGATGGTCGTCGCCCGCATGTTCTGTGAAAACGAAGGTACCGGTTCAGGGTTCGTCAGAGCTACCGGTTCCGCTATCGGTAGTCGTGGCGACGGGCTTGAGCGGCGGGGCTAGTTGTCCGAGCCCAGGCGGTCCCAGCAATAGAGCTCGACGGCCTCGGCGGCGAGCTCCATCAGCCGCTCCTCCGAGAGCCACGGGAGCACGGTGGCGAGCGCCTGCTCCTCGCTCACGCCCGCCTCGAAGGCGTCCTCGCCCTTGAAGCCGGCCGCGATGTGCAGCGCCTCGCGCCGGTGGTCGCCCAGCCGCGAGAACGCGCCGAGCAGGAACTCCTTGTTCGCGATCGGCTGGCCCACCTCGAGCGAGGCGTGCCACGCCGCGAGCATCGAGAGATCGTCGTCGTCGAGCTCGTCGACGGCCTTCGCGTAGTGGACCTGGAGCTCGTCCTCGGGGATCTCGTCGACCCAGGCGCGAACGACCTCGCCCAGGAGCTGCCGGCGCGCCTCGCGCCCGACGCTCTCGGCGACGACCCTGATCGCTTCCTGCGGCTCGATGAAGCACAGTGGCATAGCCGCCAGATTAGGACGGGGTCCCGACGGAAAAGTCCGAACCTGCGCCGGGGGCACCGCCCGCGGCTTGGCGAACGGCACGTAACGTGAGCTCGGGCTCGTGCACGCACAGCGCCGCCCGCCCGGGACAGTCCGCACATAGCGAGAAATGCGGCTCGGCGCTGGGCTCGAAGCGGCCCTCCACGACCCCCTGCGCGAGACCCAGCAGCTCGCGCTCGAGGCGTTCCGCGTCGGCCGACTCGTAGAGCGCGACGGCCGGCTCGTCCGGCCGCTCGAGGAAGCAGTGCGCCACCTCCACCACCTCCGCCCCGGCGCGCAGGCCGGCGAGCGCGTAGATGAGCCGCTGCGTCGAGTAGTCCGCGCGCACGAGCGCCTCGGGGTCGAGCTCGCCGAGCGCGTCGCTCTTCCAGTCGACGACGAGCGTCCTGGCGCCCTCGTCGGCCAGGACGTCGACCACGCCGTTGATCAGCAGACTGCGCCCGCCCGCCCCCGGCGGCGCCAGCGTGAACGCGAACGGGAGCTCAGTGCGCACGCGCCGCGCGGCCGCGATCCGCTCGCGCAGCTCCGAGCCGGCGACGCGCTCGAGCATGGCCCGGACGTCGGCGACGTCGTAGGGGAGGGCCTCGATTCCGTGCAGCTCGATAGCCGCCGCCACGTCTGCCTCGGAAGGAACCGCCGGACGGGCGAAGTCGAGTCGCTCGAGCAGCCCGTGCACGACCGTGCCGCGCAGGAGCGCGCTGAGACCGGGCGCGGGCGGCTCCTCGCCCGGCGGCGCCTGGACGGGCGCGAGGCGCAGGGTCCGCTCGAGAAAGAAGCGATAGCCGCAGCGCCGGTACGCCTCGAGGCCCGAGTAGCTCAGCCGGCTCACGGCGAGCGCTCTCGGCGCCGGCGGCAGCCCGAGCTCGAGGAGGGGCTGCGGGTAGGCGGGCTGCTGCTCAGGCTCCGGCGTAGTGGGCGCGCGGTCCGCCGGGGGAAGGACCTCGTCGAGGGTCGCCGGCGTCAGGAGAGTCCAGCGCACGGCGACGTTGCGGCCCTCGCGAGTGTCCACGCAGACGCCGGTGGCGGCCGCGCCGCCCGCCGCGCCCTGCTCCGGCAGCCCGGCGCAGAAGCCGCGCCAGATCCACCGCATCGGCTCGGCCAGCTCCGCGGGGTCGGGGCGCTTGGCGAGGTCGGTCGCGCCGCTCAGCACCAGGTGCTCCTGCGCGCGCGTGACCGCCACGTAGAAGATGCGCCGCTCCTCCTCCTCGGCCGCCCGCTTCCCCTCGGCCTTGATCTGCGCCAGCTTCGTGCTGTCCACCGCGCCGCCGCCCAGGTTGGCAAGGCGCAGGCCGACGCTGCCGTCCTCGGAGATGCGCAGCTGGCCGTCTTCGTCGCGCCCGTCCTTGCCGAGGTCGGCCAGGCACACGACCGGGAACTCGAGCCCCTTGGCGCGGTGCACGGTCATCATCCGCACGGCGTCGAGCGCCTCCGCCTCGAGCGGCGCCTCGCCCTCGCGGGCCTGCACGACGTCGCGCTCCGCCACAGCGTCGATGAAGCCGCGCAGGTCGCGGCCCTCGTCGGCCTCGTACTCGCGCGCCATCCGCATGAGCTTGCGCACGTTCGCCATCCGGCGGGTGCCGCCCGGCAGCGCGAGCAGGTGGCGGTCGTAGCCGGTGAGCGTCACCACCCGGTCGATCAGCGTCTCGAGCGACACCTGGCCGGCGATGCGGCGCTCGGTCTCGAAATGGCCCGCGAAGGTGGCGAGCTTCCCGCGGTCGGCCTCCGGCAGGTCGGCCAGGAGGGCACGGCCCGCGGCGGACTCCTCGCCGTCCCGGTCCAGCGCCGCCCGCACGGCCCACCAGGGGTCGCGCCCGGAGCGCCGGGCGTGCAGCCCGATCAGCGCCACGGCGTCGAGCGAGAGTCCCGCGAGCGGCGACGCGAGGACGGAGAAGAGCGCCAGCCCGTCGAGCGGGTTCGCGAGCGCGGCGAGCCAGTGGCGGAGATCGGCCACCTGCTGCTGGCCCCAGTAGCCGCGGCCGCCCACGACGTGCACCGGGATGCCGCGCTCGTCCAGCGCGCGCTCGAACAGCCCCATCGCCGTGGTGGCGCGGAACAGGATCACCACGTCGCCGTACGACCACGGCCCGCCGCGGGTGAGCTCGTCGACGCGCTTGGCGAGCAGGCGCGCCTCGGCGGCGCGCCACGGCGGGGCGCCGTGGAACGCCTCCCCGAACGGGTCGCCGGCCTCGGTCAGCTCCTTCCACGCGTCCCGCCCGCGGTCCACGACGAGCAGGTCCACGCACGGCTCCACCGGCGCCGCCGGCTCGCGCGACCCGGGCGCCTCGCGGAGCGGCTCGAAGCCCTCGCCCCAGGTGCGCTCGAAGGCGAGGTCGATCGCGTCCAGGATCTCGCCGCGCGCGCGGAAGTTCACGGTGATGCTCTCCGCGCGACCGGCCTCGCGCGCCTCCTGCCAGTGCTCGCGGAACACGCTCACGTCGGCGTTCCGGAAGCGGTAGATCGACTGGTTCTCGTCGCCGACTCGGAACAGGTTGTCGTCCGACAGCAGCCCGAGCAGCTCGTTTTGCAGGCGGTTCGTGTCCTGGAACTCGTCGACCAGGACGTGCTCGAAGCGCGACGAGTAGGCCTCGCGCAGGCCCGCGTCGCCGGCCAGCAGGTCGCGCGCCACCAGCTCGAGGTCCTCGAAGTCGAGCGCCGAGCGCTCGCGCTTGGCGGCGGTGTAGCGGTCGCCGTACAGCTCGAGCAGCGCGCGCAGCATCGTGTGGTCGCGGTGCTCGCGCTCCGCGACCTCGAGCGCGTCGTGTGCCGCGAACGCCTCGCGGTACTCCTCGCACGCGTCGGTGCACAGCGCCTTCGCGTTGGCGCCCTTGAGCGGCCCGCGCGCCTCGATGCTCGCGATTGCCCGCTCGACGCTCACGCCGCCGGGCGCGACGGCGAGCTCGGCGAGCGCTGCGCTCGCCGCCGCATCGAGCCGCTCGCGCTCGCCCGCGGGGCGCGGCGGCAGCGTCGGGTCGAGCCGCGGGTGGCGCTCGCCGCGGCTGCGCAGGTGCGAGTAGGCGGTGCGGACCATGTCGCGCAGGCGGTCCGGCGTGTAGGCGGCGACCATCTCGACGCGGTCGGGGTCGGGGGCGGAGCGCTCGCCGTCGGGGGCGGAGCGCTCGGGGTCGGGGGCGGAGCGCTCGCCGTCGGCCGCCGCGCCGGCCGTCGCCCCCACCCCCATGAACTCCTCGAGCGCGCCGTCGAACGCGTCGGCCGCGATCCGCTCCGCCTCGAGCTCGTCGAGGACGCGGAAGGCCGGGTCGATCCCGGCGCTGAGCGCGTGCGCGCGCAGGATCCGCGCGCACAGTCCGTGGATCGTCGAGATCCACGCGCTCTCGGCGGCGCGCGCGTCGTCGCGGCGGCCGAGGTCCAGGAAGCGTCGCCGCACGCGGCTGCGCATCTCCGCCGCGGCCTTCTCCGTGAACGTGATTGCGAGCACCTGCTCGACCTCAACGCCGTCCTCGATGACGGCCTGGACGAAGCGCTCCACCAGCACGGTCGTCTTGCCGGTGCCGGCGCCCGCGCGGACCAGCAGCGAGCCGTCGCGGCGCCGGACCGCCCGCTCCTGCTCGGGGGTCAGCTCCCTCACCGCTCGCTCCTGCACACCGACGGGTACTTGCAGCCGCCGTTCCAGTCGCAGCGGTCCGGCCGCGCGCAGAGCTCGCCGGCGCGCATCAGCGCGTCTGTCTCGCGGATGCGCCCGAGCGCCCAGTCGAGCTTCTGCCGGAACTGCTCCGGGTCGAGCCGGTCGGTGTCGAACCAGCGCCCGCCGAGCTCGTCGACGTCCTTCGCCACCATCCCGCGCGGGCGCGGGTCCTCATTCCCGAGGGCAACGTAGACGCCGCCCGCCGCGCGCAGGCCGAGCAGCTTCTCGACCACCAGCATGTAGAGAGCCGCCTGGAAGCGGTTCTCGGCCTCCCAGCTCGCGACCTTGTAGCGGTCCACGCGCTTGCCGGTCTTGTAGTCGATCACGAGCGCCATCCCGTCGCACTCGTCCACGCGGTCGATGCGCCCGCGCACGCGCAGGCCGCCGTCGAGCTCGACCGGCTCGCCGTCCCCGAAGCCGAACTCGCGCTCGAGCTCGACGGGCTCGAAGCTGCTGTCGGAGTCGGCCTCGGAGCGCAGGAAGCGCAGCAGGTCGAACTCGAGCCGGCGCGCCGCGGCGCGCACGCGGGTCTGCTTCGGGGAGAGCTGGAAGGACGAGCTCCACTCGCGCAGCTCCTCGAGCAGGATGCGCTCGGCGTCGGCGAGGTTCCCGTGGGTGACGCGGCGCTCGCCCGTCTCCTCGCGCAGGCGGCTGTAGGTGTGGCTGAGCACCTCGTGCGCGTATGACCCGCGCACCATGGCCTCCGGGTCGGGCACGAGCTCGGCCGGCTTCAGGAGGTCCTCCACGAGCCACTTCACGGGGCAGTCGGCGAAGTTCTCGAGCGCGCGGGCGGCGACGGCGTCGCGCGCCGCCAGCTCCGCGAGCAGCGGCTCGGCGCTGAGCGGCGCCGGCTCGGGAAGCGGCCGGCGCGGTCCGGTTGCGGCGTGGGCGCGATCCCACTCCGCCGCGGTCGGCGCGTCGTCGGGTCGCCAGGTGACCTCCGAGAGCGAGCGCGTGCGCACCTCGGCGTCGTCTGCCAGCAGGTTGCGCACGTCGTCGACGAAGTAGGACTCCGTCTGCGGGTTGCCCTCCTCGTCGGACGAGCGCGAGCTGAGCACCAGCAGGCGCTCCGCGCGCGAGGCGCACACGTAGAACAGGTAGCGCTCGCGGTCGAGCCGGTCCTCGCGCACGGGCAGCACTAGGCCGCTCGCGCCCGCGATCGCGCGACGGTCGTCGTCGGACAGGAACGGCTCCGGCGACGCCCCGGCCGGGAACTCGCCCTCCTGGAGCCCGCAGCAGAACACGGCTTCGAAGCGGCGCGCCCTGATCGCCCCGGGCTTCGCCACCTGCACGCGGTCCGGCTGCGGCGTCTCGCCCACGGGGACCTCGAGCTGCTCCAGCACGCGCAGGATGTGGGCGGAGTCGACGGGCCGCCCACCGAGCACCGAGCGCAGCTCGGCGAGCGCGCCCTGGGCGGCGCTGAGGGCGCGCGCCTCCTCGAGCTGCGGGCCACTCAGCACCGTCGCGGTGCGCTCGTAGGGCGCCGCGAACAGGCGCGCGAGGCGCGCCTCGAGCTCCGTCACGAAGGCGTCTGTGTTGCGCGCGCGCGTGAGCCGGTCGAGCTCCTCGAGCGGCCAGTGGTCGCGCTCCCAGCGCTCACAGGCGTCGGCCGCGCGGTGGGCCCCGTCGCGGCGGACCTCGGCCTCGAGGCTGTCGGCGAACCCGGGCACGCGCAGGAGGCCCGGCGTGCGGAGGTACGCGAGCAGGTCGTCGGCCGTGCCGCCGGGCCCGGCCGCGCGGATCAGCGCCAGCAGCCCGCGGCCGAGCCCGGTGTGGCCGAAGCGAAGCCGGCGGTCGATCGAGTACGGGATGCCGTAGGCGCCGAAGACCTGCTCCAGGAGCGACGAGTAGCGCATCGGCTCGCGGAGCACGACCGCCACGTCGCCGGGCTCGACGCCGTCGCGGAGGAGCTGGAGCACCCGCGCCGCGGCCAGCTCCACCTCCGCCCGCTCGCCGCCGGCGGAGTGGAACGAGATCGCGCTTCCCGGGTCGATCCGCGCGCCGGGCTCGTCCTCGAACATCCGCCGCTCGAGGTGATGCAGCGCCGCGCGGGACTCCGCCGCGTAGTGCTCGTCGACCGGCGTCAGCTCGAGCTCCTCGGCGCCCATCGCGAGCAGCTCCTGCCGGACGCCGGCGACCGCCTTGAAGGCGAGCCGGCCGGGCTCGAAGGGGAGCGAGACGGTCACGTCCGCCTCGCACCGCCTCGACAGCGTCTCGAGCGCCTCGAGCTGGAGGCCGTTGAAGTCGTCGAACCCGTACACGAAGAGGGGCGTGCCGCGCCACGCCGCCGCCGGGCCGCCGCGGGCGGGGTCGGCGTCGAGCAGCGCGCCCAGCGCGCCCCATGCGAACAGCTCCTCGTCGACGAGCCCAGCCGCCTCGAGCCGGTCGCGGTAGCCGCGATAGACGGCCCCGACCTCCTCCGCGTACGCCCGCCGCGGGCCGTCGCCCGCCCAGTCGCGGAGCGCGCGCGTCAAGCGAGCGGGGGTCAGCGCGGGACGCGCGCGCCCAAGCTCGGCCACGAACCCGGCCGCCGCCCGGACGAACCCCTGCTGGGCAGCCGACTCGGCCAGCAGCTCGAGCTTCGCGCCCCGGACCGCCTCCTCCACGATCAGCTCGCGCTGGAAGTCGGACGCCTCGCGGCCGCCGTAGCCGGCCCGCGCGGCGATCTCCCTGAACAGCCAGCCGAACCGCATCACGCGCGCGCCGAACACCGCGCCGCGCTCGGCAAGCTCGCGCTGCGCGTGCTCGACGTCGGCGAAGGTCGGCACGACGAGGATCGGGTCGTCGTCGAGGCGGGTCCGCAGCCCGCCCAGGACCTCGCCCGCCTTGGCGGCGTTGGCCGGACCGGTTACTAGCTTGAGCGGCACACGGAGATAGTCGCTACTCGACCGGATCGCCTGACGCGAGGACGCCGCGCTCGGCCGCGGAGCCGAGCGCGCCGGCGAAGCGGTCCGCCGGGAGCAGCACGGGCGCCGCCTGCAGCTCCCAGCCCCTGTTCGGGCGCATGATCCAGCGCGCGATCCGGAGCCGCTCGTCGTCCAGCCGCTCCACTCGCAGCTCGTCGCGGAGCTCGCCCGTGCGGCCGGGGCTCGCGCCGTGGGCACCGAGCGCCGGGTCGCCGTTGCGCGGAAGCTCGGGCTGGTCCATCAGGCCCTGCTCGGCCGCCGAGCGCAGCAGCGCCGGCAGGTCCTCGAGCGCGAGGACGGGCGCGTCCTTTACGAGCTGGCCTGCGTGCCAGCTCGCGAGCCGCAGCCCGCCGGGCACCTTCTCGAGGCGAACCTCGCGGCCGTCCTCGTACGGGCCGGCCGCCACGAACGCCCCGCGCGACGAGCGCACGCCGCTCGCCGCGGCGCCGGGGCGCTTCGCTCCCGGGCGGCGCGCGGAGCCGGACGACGACCTCGGCCTGCGCTCCGGCTTCCGGTTCGGGTCCAGCACCGTGCCCTTCGAGCAGATCGGGCACTCGGCGACGAAGCGGTTGTGGCGGCAGAACAGCGACACGCCTGTCCGAATGTAGACGCTGGCTGCGCACGCGACACGATCGCGTGCTTGCCGCAGGGCGGCTCCGCGGCCACCTGACACCATGCGGTCGATGCGGACGGCCGTCGTCTCCGACTTCCACCTCGGCATCCTGGCCGACGTCGACGTGGCGCGCGAGGGGGCGCCGCTGGCCCGGCTGGTCGAGGCCGTGTCAGAGGCGGACCGCCTGGTGCTGCTGGGGGACGTGATCGAGATGCGCGAGCGGCCGCTGGCGAAGGCGCTGGAGGTGGCGCGTCCGGTCTTCGAGCAGCTCGGCCGGGCGCTGGCGGGGCGCCGCGTCGTGCTGGTACCGGGCAACCACGACCATCCGCTGGCGGAGCCGTGGCTCGCGCGCCTGCGGCTGGCAGGCGAGGTGCTCCCCGCGGAGGCGGACTGGCCGGTGAGCGCCGAGGACGGCCCGGCGGGGCGGATCGCGGCCTTCATGCCGGACGTCGAGCTGACGCTCGCCTATCCCGGGCTGAGGCTACGCCCGGACGTGTACGCGACCCACGGGCACTACCTCGACCTGCACCTGACCGTGCCGAGGCTCGAGTCGATCGCGGCGTCGGGGATGGGACGGCTGACCGGGCTCGGCAAGACCGCCCGCTCGGCGGCCGACTACGAGACGATCCTCGGGCCGCTGTACGCGTTCTACTCGGGGCTGGCCCAGGGCACCTCGGCGAGCGTGCTGGCGCGCGGCGGGAGCCTGTCGCGGAGCGTGTGGCGGCGAGCGAACACCGACGGCCGCCCCACGGTGGGCGGCTTCCTGCTCGGCCGGGTCGCCATCCCCGGCGCGGTCGCGGGGCTGAACGGACTCGGCCTGGGCCCCTTTCGCGCGACGCTCACCGGCGAGGAGCTCCGCCGCTCGGGCCTGCTCGCGATGGGGCGCGTGGCGGAGGCCCTGGCGCCCGGCGTCGAGCACGTGATCTTCGGCCACACGCACCGGCCTGGGCCGCTCGCACGCGACGAGGTGGCCGAGTGGACCTCGCTCTCGGGCACCCGCCTGTGGAACAGCGGCAGCTGGCTGCACGAGAGCGCCTTCGTGCGGACCGGGCGCGACAGCCCCTACTGGCCCGGCACCGTCCTCTGGCTCGTCGACGAGGACCCGCCTCGTATCGAGAACGCGCTCGGCGGCTAGGCGTGCGCCGCCGCGTCGAGAACGCGCTCGGCGGCTAGGCGTGCGCCGCCGCCTCGAGAACGCGCTCGGCGGCTAGGCGAGCGCCGCCGCGGCGCGCTCGCGCTCGACGCCCGGGCCGCTCGCCCTCGTGCCCAGCGCGTACGCCGCCGCGTCGAACTCGCGCAGACGCCGCCGGAACGGCCACGTGTAGGTCGGCCACAGCGCCGAGTTGTGGCCATTGCGGTCGATGTAGTAGCTCGTGCAGCCCCCGCTCACCCAGACGGTCCCCTCGGTCATGCGGTCCAGCTCGGCGTTGTAGGCCGCCTGCGCGTCCTCGCGCACCTCGACGGTGCGGGCGCCGCTGCGGCGCATGGTTCGCAGGGCGTCGAGCACGTAGGCGATCTGGCTCTCGATCATGAACACGATCGAGGTGTGGCCGAGGCCGGTGTTCGGCCCCACCAGGAAGAACAGATTCGGGTAGCCGGCGACGGTCGTGCCCTTGTAGGCCTGCATGCTGCCCTGCCAGACCTCGGCGAGCGTGAGGCCGTCGCGCCCGCTGATGCGATCGGCGATCGGCACGTCGGTGACGTGGAAGCCGGTGCCGAAGATGATCGTGTCGACCTCCCGCTCGGTCCCGTCCTCGGCGACGACCGAGTGCGGCCGGATCTCCGTGACGCCGCCGGTCACGACCTCGACGTTCGGCTGCGCGAGCGCGGGATACCAGTCGTCCGCCGGAAGGATCCGCTTGCAGCCGAGGCTGTAGTCCGGCGTCAGCTTGCGGCGCAGCTCCGGGTCCTCGATCTGGCTCTTCAGGTGCCTGAGCGGGATGCGCTCGAGCAGCTTGCCGACCGCGCGGTTGCGGAACTGGAGCGCGAACGACTCGCGCGCCCAGTAGATGCCCGCCCGCATGGCCAGCTGGGCCGGCGGGAACAGCCGGTAGAGCGCCCGCTCCCAGCCCTTCAGGGGCCGGTTGCGGTGCGGGATCACCCAGGGGGCGGTGCGCTGGAAGACGTGCAGGCTGCCGACCTTCGGCTGGATCTCGGGGACGAACTGAATCGCGGACGCGCCCGTGCCGACCACCGCCACGCGCTCGCCGGTGAGGTCGTGATCGTGGTCCCACTCGGCCGAGTGGAAGGCGGTGCCCTCGAAGCTGTCGATGCCCGGGACCTCGGGGAGTGAAGGCTCCGAGAGAGGGCCCTGCGCGGCGATCAGGACATCTGCGGTGAGGGGGCCGTTCGACGTCTCGATCTGCCAGCGCTCCTCCTCGGCATCCCAGGCGGCGCTCTCGACCTCCGTCTCGAAGCGCACATGGGGCATCACGCCGTAGCGCTCCGCGCAGTCCTTCAGATAGTCGAGGATCTCCGGCTGGGGCGAGAACGTGCTGGACCAGTTCGGGTTCGGGGCGAAGGAGAACGAGTAGAGGTGCGAGGGCACGTCGCAGCGACAGCCCGGATAGGTGTTGTCGCGCCAGGTGCCGCCGATGTCGGCGGCGCGCTCGAGCAGTACGAGGTCGTCCTCGCCCTCCTGCTTCAGCCTGATCGCCATGCCGAGGCCGGAGAAGCCGGTGCCGACGATCGCGACGCGCACGCGCTCGCGCTCGCGCCGGAGCGGTCTGTGCTCAGTCACGTGAACCTCCGTAGTCCTGGCAGGAGCAGCTCGACGGTCCAGTCCGCCAGCCGCTCGACTTCGATCTCGGGGTGGTCCCACATCCAGTGCGCGACGCCCTCGTAGGCCGAGTTGACGGCGTGCGCCGCCACCTCGAGCTCGCCCGGGTCGACGTCGTCCGGCGCCATCTCCCTCATCAGCTCGAGGATCAGGGCGGCCTGGCGCTTGCGGACGGTCACGGCGGCGTCGGAGAAGCGGCCCTCGTAGAGAAGCTCGTAGGCGACCCGGTTCTCCTGCGCGAAGCGAAGAAACGCGAGCCCGCCGGCGCGAAGCCGCGCCTCGGGGTCGGGCACCGCGTTCGCGGCATCGGTCCCGCGGGCGTTCGCCGCATCGGCCCCGCTTGCGTTCGCCGCATCGGCCCCGCTTGCGTTTGCCGCATCGGCTCCGCGCGCCGCCTTCGCGATCTCCTCCGCGAGCCGCAGCGCGAGCCCCTCCAGGCAGGCCCTGAAGAGGCCCTCCTTGGACCCGAACAGCTCATAGATGACCGGCTTCGTAACGCCCGCGCGACGGGCCAGCTCATCCATCGACGCCTTCGCAAACCCGCGCTCGGCAAACAGCTCCTCACCCAGCTCGACGAGCTGCCGCTCACGCACCACCCGTGGCACCCGGCCGTGACGAAAGTCCTCTATGCGAGCAACAGCTTCCATACTTACTCACGGTAGGTTACCAAGAGTAGGTATGGCTAACACGCAATCGGGCCGCCGCGAACGCCGGGCACGGGAGAACGACGGCATTGAAGGAGGGGTTGGGCGCGTTTTGTACCCCTATCGGTACATAAAGCGCCCCACCCCGCCGGGGGGCGCGCCGAGCACAAGCGCGGGCCGGGGCGGCGGGGCCCGGCCCCCTCAATGCCGCCGTTTACGCGGCCGGCGCTGCCTCGGACTCGGCGGGCTCGGCGGAGCCGTCGCCCGAGGCGGCCGCGCCCGAGGCGGCCGCGGCGGGTGCTGCCGACGCTTCTCCGGGCCCTGCCTCCGCCTCCGCGCGCTCCTCCTCGGACTCGCCGGCCGGTGGTTCCTTCGCCCAGTCCTCGTCGAACTCGACGCGCCACTTGCCCTCGTCGGTCTGCTCGAGCCGCAGCTTTGCGCGGAAGGTGCGCCCGGCACGTGAGCGGAAGCCGGTGACGGCCTTCTCGGTGCG
>Ga0126312_10001302_pt1 | contig 16306 bp, 14 predicted proteins | sample Plot104A_FD_92537 | JGI IMG/M metagenome (GOLD analysis project Ga0126312, IMG submission 92537) | Serpentine soil microbial communities from UC McLaughlin Reserve, CA, USA - Plot104A | ecosystem: Environmental > Terrestrial > Soil > Grasslands | place: USA: UC McLaughlin Reserve, Lake County... | reverse complement strand
GGTGAGCCTCGCGGTTGGAAACCGGCCTGAGCTCGATTTGGCGAGCCGCGCCACGAATCCTGAAACCTGTAGCCTGGTGCCCCGGTTCCCAGGGGGCCAGCCTTTTCGGGAAAGGCTCTAGCGTAAGGCTCCCGGGCTCCAGAGCAGCTTGCCGTAAGGCATCCTCCACTTCGCCGACGAGTTCAGGGTAGCGCAGCTGACGAGCAGAGATGTTCACGGCCATAGCCAGCGGGGCTCCCCTGGAATAGAGTTCCTGCCACTCCTTGGCGCGGCGGCAGGCCTCCTCGAGCACCCACCGGCCGATCGGGACTATCAGCCCTGTCTCCTCGGCCATGGGAATGAACCCCGCAGGGACGAGCAAACCGTGCTCCCGATGACCCCACCTCAGCAGCGCCTCCATCCCCACGATCGTACCCGTGGGTATAGACACCATCGGCTGGTAGTAGACGGGCAAGCGCTCGTGAGGAGCCTCCAGGCTTCGTCTGAGGTCGCCCTCCAGATCCAGGCGCCCCTTGGCGCGCTCGTACATACCAGGGTCGAACACCCGGAAGGCCCCACCCCCTTCCTTGACCCTGTACATGGCCGTATCAGCGTCCCTGAGAAGATCTTCCGGCGTCTTCGTCCTGGCGTCACCCAGTCCGATGCCTATGCTGGAGGAGGCGAATAGCTCTCTGCCTTCCACAAAGAATGCCTTTCTGAGGGTCTCTGTGATCCTCTCGGCCACCCTTACCGCTACCTCAGGACCGTCGATGTCCTCGATGAGCACGACGAACTCGTCACCTCCGAAGCGGGCCAGACTATCCTCCGGGCGCAGGCAACGCTTGAGGCGCTGGGCGACGAGCGTAAGGAGCAAGTCTCCAGCCTCGTGGCCCAACGAGTCGTTTATGATCTTGAACTCGTCGAGATCCGTGAAGAGTACCGCTACCTTCCTGCCCCTCTTGCGCCGCGTGCGATCGAGGGCCTTCTGGAGCCGGTCGACGAAGAGCTGGCGGTTCGGTAGATCGGTCAGGTAGTCGTGCAAGGCCCGATGCTCGAGCCGTTCCTCCAGGGCCTTGCGCTCGGTAAGATCGTAGAAGACCCCCTGCCAGTAGAGAGGTTCGCCCGCTTCGTCCTTCAGGAGCACGGCCTCCTCCCTGACCCACACCACCGACCCGTCTTTGGCAAGCAGTCGGTACTCTTCGCTGAACGGTTCCTCGCCCCCAGCCTCGAAGCGCTCGTCGGCGGCCAGTATCCTCTCCCGGTCTTCGGGGTGGAGGCGCTTGGGCCACAACTTGTTCTCCCTCCACTCCTCCGGGGTGTAGCCGAGCATCTTCTCGATCTGGGGGCTGGTGTAGATTGACGTCTCCGGGTCGTCTACCGGGTCTATGTAGGTCACGGCGGGAATCTGTTCCACCAGGGTACGGAACCGTTGCTCCGCATCCCCGAGCGCCGCCTCGGCCCGCTTGCGCTCCGTTATGTCTGTCTGCACCCCGAGCCAGTAGAGAGGTTCACCCTCCTCATCCCTGACGAGGGTCGCCTCGTCCCTGATCCAGACCAGGTGACCGTCCTTGGCGAATTGACGATACTCCATGACGAAAGGCTCGCCGGTCTCGTTGGTGCGCAAGTCCTCGGCCAGGACCGCCTCCCTAGCGTCGGGATGAAGGATCCTTATCCAGAGGTCCGGGGTCGAGGTGCACTCCTCGGGGGTATATCCCACGATGTCCGTCACCTGGGGGCTGACGTACACGGATTCGCTGTTGCCGAGTATCCGTTGGATGTAGGAAATTGCCGGTATCCGCTCGACCAGCATGCGGTACCGTTCCTCGGTCTCTCGGAGACGGTCTTCGGCCTCCTTGCGCCTCGTGATGTCCCTGGAGTTGACCACATATCCGCCAACGACGGATTCCTGGGTCAGGTTCGTGCCGATCGACTCCAGCCAGCACCAGGAGCCGTCCTTACGGCGAAAGCGGAACTCTGCAGAAGGTTGCCGCCCGGGGTCCTTCAGGCCCTCGGAGAAGGCCATCTCCACCCTCTGCAAGTCGTTGGGATGCACGTAGTCGAAGGCGTTCTTCCCGATGAGCTCCTCCGAAGAGTAGCCGAGCATCCCCTCTATTGCGGGGCTCTGGTAGCGGACGATACCGGTGGTGTTGATTACCGTGACGAGGTCCGAAGAGTTCTGAGTAAGGGCCCGGTAGCGTTCCTCGCTGAAGCGAACCCGGGCGTAGAGACCAGCCCGGCTTACGGCCACGCCCACGTGCTCGGAGACGGCCGTCATCAATCTCAGGTCGTTTTCCGTCAGCTTGACCCCGTCCATGCTCTCCACGTTGAGAGAGCCCACAACCTGGCCCTCATCGAAGAGCGGGACGCAGATCTCGGAGGTCACGTTCTCCATGTCCCCCACGAGATCAGGCTCGGCGCCCACGTTCTCCACGAGCACGGGACGCCCGATACGGACGGCGCGCGCAGGCGCCCTCGGTCAACGGGATGCCTCCGATCACCTCTCTGTACCCGACCTGGTGCTGGAGCACCAGTTCCTCTCCTTCGAGCAGGTAGGCGCCCAGCCGGGTGTAGCCGTGGGTCTCGGCTACGGCCTCCACCGCCCTGGCGAGTACGCCCCTCACCTCCATCTCGGGGGCTACTGCGGAGCGAACCCTGTGCAAGAGAGCGAGTTCCCTCGACTGGCTGCGAAGCCGCTCCTCGGCCGCCTTGCGATCTGTGACGTCCCTTACGGTGAGCGCCACGACCCTGACGTCAGGATCGTCGAGGAGGCGAGTGCCAACGCTCTGGACCCATCTCCAGGAGCCGTCGGCGTGGCGGAAGCGGTACTCGGCCTTGTTCGTGGCCACGCCCCCCTCCGCCAGAACCTTCTCCGTCACTTCCAGAAGCTGCGGGAGGTCATCCGGATGGACGTGGTCGATTACGTTCATCGTGCCGACCGCATCCTCGGGATCGTAACCGAGGATGCGCCCGAAGGCAGGGTTGGCGTAGCGCAGCGTCCCTTCGGGGTCGACGACCTGCACGATTTCAGGGGAATTCTCTACAACCGAGCGCAACCACCCGTCGTCTACGTCTGGCGTCTCGTTAGTATGGCCGGGCTTGTGGTCGCCGTAAGGGTCGCTGTTCGGTCGATTGTTCGGATCTTGCACTGGAGACTCCACCCTACAGTTTTTCAGGCCAATTTGGAAGGCCAGGACCCGAGTATACCCGAGACGGCTGCTAATCGACGATCGATAGCACCTGTTAGCAGGGGTGCAGCCGGTCGGTCGTTTGTGAGATCTTCGGCCCGAAGGGTGATCTGGTCTGACACGCAGCCTATAGAGTCACATGCCGATCGACGTCGTGCTACTGTTTGTTGGTCTGGCAACCTGTAGACGGGAAGTCTTTCAGGGTGAAAGGAGCCCCATGGCCAAAACAGTTGACCAAGAGAGACAGCAGACGTCTTCCGATGGGCGTCAGAGGCAGATCGTCGACGTACTGATGGATGCTTTCTCCGAGCTGATGGTTGCTGACCCGGATGCGTTCCGACAGAAATTCCGGAAGATGGCCGCCGGTCCATTCCCCTTCTATCGGGGAAGCGCTTGTCTTTTCTACGCGGACATGGAACGAGAGAAGGACCGCTGGGCGGATGAGCGTACCGGCCGCGTCTGGATACAGGGCGACCTGCACGCGGAGAACTTCGGCACATATATGGACGGCGACGGGGTGTTCGTCTTCGACGTCAACGACTTCGACGAGGCCTACCTGGGCCACTTCACCTGGGACATCAAGCGGATGGTCGCCAGCGTGGCCCTTCTAGCATGGACGAAGGCCATCTCGGACGCGGACATAGCCTCCCTGATCGAGACGTACGTCCGGGCCTACGTCAAGCAGGTACGCTATTTTGTCGACAGCGACCGCGACCACGAGTATGCCCTGCGGCTGGAGACCACGGACGGTGAGATCCACGAAATATTGCTCGAGACCAGGCTGCACACCCGCGTCGACTTGCTCGACAAGTTGACCCTGATCAACGATAACTTCCAACGGGAGTTCCGGCGCAGTCCGGGGGTCCGTGAGCTCGATGATGCCGAACGGTCCAGGGTGCAAGCTGCTTACGAGGCTTATCTGGGAACCATCCCAGAAGCGAAGCGCTTCAGGAGCCTGACTTACCAGGTAAAGGACATGGTGGGCCGCCGGGGCTTTGGCATCGGCTCCGCCGGGCTCCCCGCCTACAACATCCTGGTCGAAGGCCCGACGCAGGCGCTGGAGAACGACGTCGTGCTCTCCATGAAACAGGGCAACGTCGCGTCCCCGAGCCGGATCGTAGATGACGAGCACATCGAGCGCTATTTCAAGCACCATGGGCACCGTACGGCGGTATCACAGCGCGCGCTGCAGGCCCACACCGACCCCTGGCTCGGCTACACAGAGATAGACGGGGTCGGCTTCGTCGTCTCCGAGCTCTCGCCCTATGTCGAGGACCTGGACTGGTCTGATCTCACCGAGCCCGAGCAGATGACGCCTGTGCTAGATTACCTCGGCCGGGCGACGGCCAAGGTGCATTGTGTCGCTGACAAGGACTCGGACCCGGACATCGTCAACTTCCAGACCGAAGATGAGATCGTCGAGGCGCTCGGCGGCAGCGAGGAGGAGTTCGTCGAAGAGATGGTGGACTTCGGAGCGCGCTATTCCGAGATCGTTCGCGATGACCACAGGTTGTTCGTAGACGCCTTCCGCAACGGCCAGATCCCTGGCCTATCGGACGGATGAGGTACCCCACACTCGCAGGGACCAGCACGTTCCCCTGAGTGGATGCCGGCCGGCTAGAGCGCCCAGCTCTCAGCTTCTTGTTCCTGCTGCAAGCCAACCGCTGAGTTAGTTCCGAGAGCCTCTATGGGGCGGCAGTGATCCGTATACTTCGTTTGTAATGGAAGAAGTCTATCCCCTGATCGAGCACTACGGGTACCTGGTCGTCTTCTTCGGCGTGTTACTCGGGACCACGGGCATCCCTTTCCCGAGCGCGGCCATACTGCTGGCCGCCGGCGTACTGGTTCAGCAGGGTCACCTGAACCTCAGGGACGCCGTCGTGTTTGGCATCCTGGGGGCTATCATCGGGAACCAGATCGGTTACTGGGTGGGCCACAGAGCGGGACGACCTTTCGTCTTGAAGTGGGGACGGTATGTGAGGCTCACCCCGGAGCGCCTGGAGCGGGTCGAACAGCTCTTCGCGCGCCACGGCGGCAAGGCCGTCTTCACGGCCCGTTTCTTCTCGGTCTCCCGCCTGCTCGAAGCGCTGGTGGCCGGCATAAGCCGCATGCGCTGGAGTACGTTCCTCTTCTACAGCGTCCTAAGCGCAGCGGTGTGGGCTACGACGGTTGTCCTGGTGGGGTACTTCTTCGGTGAAAGCTGGGCCTCGGACCAGGGTTGGTCAGAGCGCGCCCCTCTCCTGCTAGTTCTTCTAATCGGGGTGGTGCTGGGCTTATACCTCGCCCACCGGTGGGCGACCTCCCGTCCGAGGCGATAGTTTTTCTCGACCGTGCTTGGGCGCCCCGTAAATTCTCTAGGGCTCCACCAACCGAACCTCGAACGCCCCGGCGTCCTCGCTGGTGAACCGGATGAGCCGTTCTCCCTCCTCGGCCAGTGCGTCGCGATCTTGCTTGGTCAGAGCCTCGAAAGGTTCGATCACGAGGGTAGCCTTCTGGCGGGTTCGCTCCGTCTTGTACGTCCCCCGCACAAAGCCGCCTGCGAGGAAGGTGGCAGGGACCATGCCGATCCGGGAGGCGACCGCTTTGCGGTGCTCCTCGGCGATAACGCGGGTGCGGTCGGCGTGGGAGAGGATCAGGTTGTCGAACTCGGGCAAGAAGCGCAGCGGAGCGGGGGTGTCCGGGTCGGGCCTCGGGGCATCGGGCAGGTCGAAAAGCTCCCTGCCATTCTCGTCGCGGAAGGTGCGCAGGCGCGGCCTGAGCCGATCGAGGACCTCGCCGAGCCGAGTCAGACCCGACCAGGTCTGTGCGTCCTTGACGGTGGCCGGTCCGAATGCCCCCAGGTAGCGCGATACCATCTCCTCCAGCGAGGGGTTCCGGTCGAGGGGACGTCCTAACCAGGCCTCGACGGTGGTGTGGGCGGCTGGCCCGCTCTTTTTCCAGACGCCGCGGGGAGGGACCTGGACGAGCGGCACCAGGTGGCGGATGGCGCGGGCGAGGGAGGCGGGGTCGCGCTCGGGCCACTGCTTCTGCAGCAGCGCGCCGAGCTCCCTGGCGGTACGCGGCTTTTCTTCGAGCAGTGCTCGGCCTGCGATGGAGAGCGCCTCGAGCTCCACCCCGTCGACACCCGCACGGGTGGCGTGCACGCCGCGGTCGATGACCGGCTGCACCAGGGGGCGGAGCGCGAGGCAGTCACGGGCGCTCGCGAGGTGTACGGTGTTGCGCATGAGCGCGATACGCACCGCACGCCGGTCGGTGATCAGGCGCGCCAACTCGTCGGGATGGAAGCCCTCCAGGCGCGACCAAAGGCCGATGTAGGGCGGAGTCGGGGCCTGGCCCTGCATCCCGACCAGCTGTTCGATCGCCCGCAACGCGGACAGTTTCTGGCGGCGTAGCAGCATCTGCCGCTCCAACGTGGCGCGGTTCAGCTCACGCCGGGAGAGTGTGGGCACGCCGCCATCGTAGCCACCTCCGATGCTCACGAGACGATTCTACTCGCGGTCTGGCGATTACCCAACCACCCGTCGAAACCTGGCGAAGATGCGTGATGTGGTAGATGGCTTGTGGTCTACCGCACGTTGAGTCCACTGCGGTGGATTCCCGCTTTCGCGGGAATGACGCTAGTACTGGGAGCAGGTCGGTAGGAGCTGTTCTCGTGCAGGAGATGATCGTACAACGCGGAGGTGTTAATGCTGCCTTGCTTGACAGCTGACCAGCGGAGGCGAAGCCGGAGCGTGCTGAGATGCTGGCATCACAAACGTGAAGGTCTACCGCGGAGACCGAGAGCAGCGAATGCCCCCACTGCGCACAGTGCTCCGACCCAACCCAGGCCGTTCACCGAGCCGAAGTGCAAGGCCAGGGCACCGAGCCCGGCCCCTAGCCCCTGTCCCGCCTGGATGGCCGAAGCGTTCAGCGAAAGGACTGTGCTCTGCCCCTCGGGAGGAGCGACCTCTATCAGGCGGTACTGCTGGAGTGGGAGGAACGCGAACGTGGCCACGCTCCAGGTTACGAGCGCAGTTCCTGTCCCGAGGATTGCCAAGAAGGATCCCGATTGTGCCATAGTGAGCAGAGTGAACGAGAACAGGGACACGGTAAGTACGCTCAGCATGGCTATCATGCTGGCCCTGTATCCCCAGCGATCAGCGACGTAACCTCCGAGGAGCGCTCCAGGGATGCTGGCGAGGCCGAAGAGGGCCAGCATCAAGCCGATCCCCTGAGTGTTGAAGTCGGTAAGCTTCTCCAGTACGGGACGCACGTAGGTAAGCACGACGAAGCTGGCCATGAGCGCCAAGAGAGTGAGGCCCAGGCCGGCGACGACGGTGGCTCTCTTTACCACCATGAGGTTGGAGAGAAAGCCTCCTCCCGCTGTGGCCTCGACTGCGGGGAGCAACGCCCTTACGCCCAGCGCTGCGGCCGTTGCCAGGGCGGCCACCAGGACGAAGCTGGTCCGCCAACCGTACTGGCCGCCGACCACGGTGCCTAGGGGCACGCCCACCAACCAGGCGATGTTGACGCCGATCGTGCGCACCGAGAGGGCCCGGCCACGCATCCCCGGCGGGGCGAACCCGGCGGCCACGGCCGAGGCTACCGGCGTGAAGACCGCCGCACCGCACGCGGCGAGGACCCTCGCTCCGAGCAGCGCGGAGAAACCGGGGGCGAGTGCCGCCGCCACGTTGGCGAGGGCGAATAGCGTGAGGGCTCCGCCCAACAGGCGTCTTCTTTCGACGGCACTCGTCGCCGAGACAAGGAAAGGTGAGCCTATCGCGAAAGTCACGGCGAACGCACTCACCAGCAGACCGGCGCTGGCTACGGAGACCGAGAGGGCTCTGGCTACGTCCGGGAGCACACCCGTAACCACGAACGTACCGGTACCGACCGCGAAGGAACCCACTGACAGGACGAGGACGTGCAGAACCATGGTCTGCCTGCGATTACCCTGCTCCGACGCTCTCGGTCTCACGCCGGTATAAAGAGCTCTCCCGTCAGGTACCATCCCAAGGCATCGAGCAGGAAGAGAACCCCCACCAGTATCACGAGGCCTGTTATTAGACGAAAGATCCAGGGGCTTATCTTTGCCCAGAACGTTTGGACCCAGATCACGACCCGCTCGTGGTCGACGCTCAGAGCGAAGACGAGCACCAGGATCAGCGGGACGTGGCTAACCAGCGTCCACGTCGAGTGGGCGGCGAAGACCGACCAGAAGTGCTCTGCCCGTCCGGCGATCACCACGAGCGAGACGAAGGTAGGGTCGGCGATCGCCGCCAACGCGAAGAGCATCCCCGCGCCGGCCAGGGAGATCAGGCCTAGGGCGCGTGGGGCGCTCGGCTTTGGAGGACGCGTGCCCGGCCTCAGGATTCGCACTACTCCCCAGATCAAGAGTCCCACGCCGAGGACGATATCTACGAAGGCCGCCACCCGATCCTGTGTGGGATCGTGGGGAAGCAGCATACCCCAGTCGATGCCCGCGATTCGCGTACCGACTATGAGAGAGAGGGCAGTACCGTACGCGACGGTGCCGAGGATACAGAAACAACCGAAGGCCAGGAGGGCGCGAGTGCGGGCCCCCGCACCCAGGGCCCCGGCGGCGAGCAGCGCACCCGTGACGTCGAGGCTGGCTAGCCCGAGGGCGAACGCGGTGAGCAGGAGTTTGGTCACGCATTAATGGTAACCTCTTTAGGACATAGCCCTTGGTCAGCATTTCAGCTGGTCAGCTTTTTCTTGTGGATGACCGATCGTTCGTAGATGAGCGTGCGCCCCACAGAAGGTCCGTGTCTCTGCAGGTGGCAATAGTAGCGAGATGACTGCTCGTGGACCTTCGACCCGTCCGTTGGTGTCCACGACTGCTGCGAAGATCGGGGCATCTACTGAGGGGAGACGTTGGGCCAGGCGCCCTATTCTGGCCCTTCGCTTGGTCCTGGTGGGGGCCAAGGCTTAGCCACAAGGAGACGTGGGCTGGCTGCATCGTCTCTTTCACCGCCCCTACGAGGTCGGCGGTCAGGGCATCGAGGTCCCTCTCGTCTCTCAGCTTCGTGGAGAAGATTTCGAGGGTCTTCCTCGCATCGTAGTTACTGCGGTAGAAGCTCCTATCTATCAACGCCGGGATGCCCCTGGCAGTAGCTGAGCGTCATGTTATGCTGAACCTAAGTGGCGCGATACCGGTTGGGCGGCGGTCTCGACGCGCGGCACGAGAGGAGAGGGCATGGATCGGGGTTCTGCGCAGCGACGGGTGCGCGGCGTGATCGAACGCCTGGTTCGCGACGGCAGCGCCGTCGCCCGTTCGAATGGCACGCTCCACAGCCTTTTCCCTGTCGCGGTGTACGCCACTGAGGGTGAGGCGCTGCGCGAATGGGTCTTACGCGAAGGGGCGACGAAGACGATCGAGATCGGCCTCGGCTACGGCATCTCGGCGCTCCACATTTGCGAGGGTTTGCTCGGTAACGCGGACCCGGCGGCGCGACACGTCGCCCTCGACCCCTACCAGGCGAAGAGGTTCGCGGACCTCGGTCTGCAGTTCCTGGAGGAGGCGGGGGTCGCGGAGATGGTAGAGCACTACGCGGAGGCTTCGGAGACCGCGCTGCCCCGATTCCTCGGCGAAGGCCGGAGTTTCGACCTGGCCTTCGTCGACGGCAACCACCGCTTCGACGGGGTCTTCATCGACCTCATCTTCCTCGGGCGGCTCCTACGTCCGGGCGGGATCGTCTTCGTCGACGACTACCAGCTGCCGGCGGTCGCGCGCGCAACGTCTTACTGTCTGACGAACCTGGGCTGGAAGCTCGAGCAAGTCTCGGCCGCAGACGACCTGCATAGGTGGGCCGTTCTCCGCACTTCCACGGTCCCGGACACGCGACCGTTCGACTACTACGTCGACTTCTGAGGGCGCCGTGCATAAGAGCCTCGTCGCCAAAAACGGTCCTCAAGCAGTCGGGCGCCGCGACGAGGATTACGGGGGCGAAGAGGACAAGGATCTTCGCGAAGAAGCGAAAGTGGGTCTGGGGGCCTTTCGGCTCATCGCAAGGTTGGAGGCAGAGTTCGAGCTTATGCGTCTCAGGCGACCTAGGGCTGAGTAGGGCCAGCAGGAGGCGCGCCTGGCAAAGCATGACCGTAAGACCTTCCGCGCGTAGAATCTTGGCGCGCGTATAGAGTGTGGACGGGTTCGGTCTTCGTCGGTTTCGGGAGGTGCGTAGTCCATGCGGCCGCGGATTCGGCCATTTGACGATCGAGACGCCGAGGCGGTGGTCGACCTCTCGCTCAGGGCGTGGGCGCCGGTCTTCGCGTCACTCGAGCGGGTGTTGGGGTCCGAGATCTTCGGGCGGATGCATCCGGACTGGAGGGAGGATCAGCGGCGGGCGGTGGAGGACGTCTGCGCCGCGAAAAGGGAGCGGGTGTGGGTCGCCGAAGTGGACGGGGCCGCCGTCGGCTTCGTGGCGATCGAGCTCCATCATCCCGAGCGCAGCATGGGCGAGATCTCCATGCTGGCCGTCGACCCGGACTACCAGGGCGGCGGGATCGGGACCGCCCTGTCCGAGTTCGCGCTCGACAGGCTCGAAGACGCCGGGATGAAGGTGGCGATGGTCGAGACGGGAGGAGACCCCGGACACGCCGCGGCGCGCCGTACGTACGAGAAGGCCGGCTACGTCCTACTGCCCATAGCCAGGTACTTCAAGAACCTGTAGCGGCGGGACCGCCGCTCCGGCGGCAGGGGTGAGGATCAAATAGGCAGAGGTGTCTCTGGTGTCAGTCACGAGCGGCGCCTTCCTCGTTCGACGGTTCGGTCTGCGACGCTGGTTGGCGTCCCGTTGGCGAACGCCGATCTGCCCAGCGCCGTAGCAGTCGTTGGGAATAGGTACCCGACCTAGGATCGAAATGGGAACCGGCCCGCGCCAGGTAAGGCGTGCTGGTCCGCCGGAGAAAAGAGGGCAGACCCTCTTCCACGATCGTCCGCAGCGCGTGGCGGTAGTAGTCGAAGATGTGAACGTTTCCCAGCTTCACGCCCGTGCGTACCGCGCCGAGCGCGACCATAGAAGAGATCTCCAGTATCGAACGATCCTCCTGCCGGGCCGCCAACTGCAGCCCGGCAAAGATCTTCTCTAGAGAGGCAGCGTCCGGCAGATCAGCCGCCTGCCGCTGGAGTTCCTGCCACGAGGTGCGCATGCTAGTGATGTTCAACGGGGGCACGTCTACCGTATCGGCCAGGAGGCCAGAGGTGTCCTCTAGCGCGGTCAACAGCTCCTCGAACGATGCCACGTCCGAGTCCGGTGCGAGCACGCCCGCATCCCGTAACTCCGTTACCAGCGCCCGCAGGTACACCTTCGTACCTCCGACCAGGTCGGAAGCCCCCGCCAAAAGCCAGACCGGCGACCAGCCGACCGCCAGGAAGCTGCTAACCTCGACCACGTTACCGGCCGTCTTGCGCACCAGCAGCTCTCGCACAGGCATCTCTTCGGCGGGGTAGACACCCTCCACACCGCCCACCCCCTCGATCATGATGCGCAGCAACCGCCCGACTACCGCCTGGTAGAACCTGGACCGGCGAACCGCAACCGGAAGTGCCACCTCGCTGGCCTCATATACCAACCCGCCCGCCAGCGCGGCTCCCGCCCGAGCGGTACGCTCGGGAAGTGATGCCAGGTACGACCGCGACAGTACAGTCTGGGCTCCTGTCTCGACGTTCGTTTCGTTCACCGTAGAACTCCTGCGGTTTTCGAGCGCTTTCGGGCAAGGTAATAGTCTCGCCGTCGTGTGCACACTATAATCCCGTCCGCCGACAGGCGCATAGGACACCAAGCCCGCTTTCCATGCCAACCTACCGCCGACACCGCCAGCAGAAGTCGAGGGTCCACTCACCGCGTCAGCACTACGATCACACGGTCGGCTCCGGTACGGTTGGTTCCGGATTAGGGGGAGGTTCGTTTTGACACTCTTGCCATACCAGGCAGGTTAGATCCTCACCCACTATCACCTCAGTAATGGCTACAACGGACGCGCTGATTACGGTAGATACCAATCCTGCGCGAAGTCCGTCCAACAGGATCGACCGGCGTACTCCGGCTGGCAGAGAGGCAAACCACCAGAAGGATCCGATCATGTACAGGAGCCCCGGAAACTTCCACCTACCAGGCGCAGTTCCGCTCGACGAGTATGCCTTCACCATGGCCATGATCACCACCGATGCCATGGGAGAGAGCGCCCCGAGCAAGACCCCGGGAACGTGCCACTTCGAAGCTAGGAATGCGAGCAAGCTCCGGACAAACCAGTGGCTATAAGTTCCTTGTAGCTGATACTGAAGGACACACCTCCGGGAGGTTCTCCAGCACGTCGATCGTTCTGAGCGCTCAAACTCTCTGCTCGCTTGACTAGGGGCGTTGGCAACGATGCTAGCGTAGCAGAGAGCAATGAATTGCGAATGAAAGTCTCGGTCCGGGACATCAAGTGCCGAAAAGGCTCCTTCCGCTACACAATCTATTCATGCGTTGGCTGGGTCTTCAGTGAGCTGTACATGGCTCAAGCTCGAGTCACTTACTCCTTTTGCGTAGTACTTATTTCACGGGCCGACGGTGAGCTCGCTGTGTCCCTCGCGGCTGGGGCTGTATTACCAGGGTGACATACGAGACCACGGACAGGTTGCCGTGGTCATCTTTAAGGAAGACCACTTGGAACGTTCCTGCTACGTGCCCTGGGCTGCATGTGCTCGGGGTCCGCTGCCTCGGGCTATGGATCCACCGGCAGGCCGACGTAGTTCTCCGCCAGCGACGTAGAGGCGGCCCGCGAGGACGTCACGTAGTCCAGCTCTGCGAGCTGTAAGCGGTACCGGAAGTCGTCTTCGTCGTGGAAGCGGTGGAGCATGGAGGTCATCCACCATGAGAAGCGGCTCGCCTTCCACACGCGCCGCAGGCAGGTCTCGGAGTACGTTTCCAACAGGTCAGTCCGGCCCGAGGAGTAGAACTCGGTGAGTCCGCGAGCCAGGACGCGGACATCTGCGACGGCCAGGTTCATCCCCTTGGCCCCGGTCGGCGGGACGATGTGGGCGGCGTCTCCGGCGAGGAAGAGCCTTCCGTGCTGCATAGGCTCGCAGATGAAGGAGCGCATCTGCACTATGTCCTTCTGGAAGATCGAGCCCTTCTTCAGGGTCCAGCCTTCGTCGGTGTCGAGGCGTGCCTGCAGTTCCCCCCAGATCCTCTCGTCTGGCCAGTTCTCTACGCTATCGTGAGGGTCGCACTGGAAGTAGAGGCGCTGTATTGTGGGCGAGCGGGTGCTCACGAGGGCGAAGCCGCGGTCATGCAGGGAGTAGATCAACTCCTCCGTAGAGGGCGGCCCCTCGACCAGGATGCCGAACCATCCGAACGGGTAGGTCCGGACGTGCTCCTTGCGGACATCCTCGGGGAGGGTGGACCGGCACGGCCCGAAGAAGCCATCGGCCCCCACGACGAAGTCGCAGGTGATCTCCTCTTCTTCGGTATCTTCCCGGAAGCGGATCTCCCCGGCTTCGGGGTCGAGGCTGGCGCCCCTGTGAAAGCGGATCTTGGGCTCCGTGGAACCGACGTCTTCCGTGCCTACTGCGGCGGCCTCGAAGATTATCTGCCCTCCCGCCTCCAGCCGGGCGGCGTAGAGATCCTTGACGACCTCCTGCTGGGCGTAGATTACGATCTTGCGCCCACCGGTCAGGTCGGCGAAGTCGATGCGGTGGCCGCGGCCGCCGAAGCGCAGCTCGATCCCCTCGTGGACCGCCCCCTCGCGTTCCATCCTCTCCCCCACGCCCGTCTCACGGAGGAGCTCCGCGGTAGCGTCCTCCAGCACCCCGGCCCGGACGGTCGTCTCGACCTCGTGGCGGCTCCGGAGCTCGAGCACCACGGACTCTATGCCCCGCAGGTGCAAGAGGTGCGAGAGCAACGTCCCCGCCGGCCCGCCCCCCACTATGCCTACCTGTGTCCGCATCTTTTCTGTTCCTCCCTCTATCTGTACGGTTCTGGTTGACCGATTTTGCGAGTGGCGCGGCTATCGATGAACACCCCAGCCGAAAGGGTAAACAACCCTTCGGACATATCTAGAGCTCGAAGAAGGCAGTCTGCTTCTCGCCCTGGAGGTGGATGTCGAAGCGCAGCGCGCCCCCTTCCTCGCGGGCCACGAGCGTCCTCCGGAATTCCCCGTCCTCGATGGACGAGAGCACGGGGTCTCGGGCGTTCGCCTCCTCCTCGTCGGGGAAGTAGATGCGGGTGACGAGACGTTTGAGGAGGCCGCGGGCGAAGACGGAGACCATTATGTGCGGGGCCTGGAGGCTTCCGTCCGGGCCGGGGACGGGGCCAGGTTTGACCGTTACGAAGGAGAACCTGCCGCCTTCATCGGTCCCGGAGCGCCCGAAGCCGGAGAAGGTTTCGGGGTCGAGTGGAAGGTCTATCCGGTCGTAGGTGGGGTCGTTGTAGCGGCCGGCCCGGTTGGCTTGCCAGATCTCGACCATCGCGTCCGGCACCGGCTCGCCAGCGCCGTCAAAGACCTTGCCCTCGATTCTTACTGCCTCAGGGTGGTCCGGCGAGACCAGTTGAGTGCGGTCCTCGCCCAAGAGCGCGTCGTGGAAGAAGGGACCTATCGTCTGAGAGGGGGTCGGTTCCGGACTCACTTGCGGTTCTCCAGGGGAGTCGCGTTCCTTCCTTCGAGCACGATGTCGAAGCGGTAGCCCAGCGCCCACTCCGGCCGCGTCGTCTCGAGATCGAACGAGGCGATCATGCGCTGCCGGGCCTCTGCGTCGCGAACGGACCGAAAGACGGGGTCGTGCTCGAAGAGCGGGTCGCCGGGGAAGTACATCTGGGTTATTAGGCGGCTCCGGAACGCCTCCCCGAACAGGGAGAGGTGGATGTGCGCGGGGCGCCAGGCGTTGTCGTGGTTCTTCCAGGGATAGGCCCCGGGCTTGATCGTCACGAACCGGTAGCGTCCCTCGTCGTCGGTGAGGCAACGGCCCGCGCCGGAGAAGTTGGGATCGAGCGGGGCGGAATGTTGATCGTTCTTGTGGGTGTAGCGTCCTGCGGCGTTGGCCTGCCAGATCTCGACTAGGCTGCTCTTTACCGGGCGCCCGTCGCCGTCGAGCACGCGCCCCGTGACGATAATGCGTTCGCCCAGGGGCTCGCCTTCGTGCTGGCGGGTCAGGTCGTTGTCCAGTTCCCCTATCGGGCCGTGCCCGTAGGCAGGACCCGTGGTATCGGAGAGGGTCTTGGGGAGGATGATCAGGGGCTTCTTCGGTGCCCTCAGGCGCGTGGCCACGTAGTCCGGGTACAAATACGGCGGCTGATCCTCTCGCTGGGCATCTACTATCCTGCCCGAGCCTTGCTGTCTCACAGTCTGGCTCCTTTCACGATCAGTCCGACGTCGTCCCAGCTCGGGGCATTTTGTCCGAATGGCACCTCGGCTACGGTCATCTCGAGGCTCCTGTCCGAGAAGGTGCTAACAGGGTAAAGGCGTAGCGCTCCTCGTCCTTGATCTGGCGGATCTCATCGCCGACGCCGACCTTAATGGACGGGTCAAAGCCGTCGGTCTGTGTGGCAACCGTCAGCGTACTCTCCTTGAGCGTGGCCTCGACCGACGTCTTGCGGAATCGCATGGGTAGCGAGAGGCCGTCCAGTCTGTCGTTCAGCTTCGGGCTGAAGTAGAGGGTGCCGTCCCGGATCTCGGCCCCCACGTAACCACGCTGGATCAGATCCAACGTTCCGGCCATCACCCCCATGTGGATGCCCTCTTGAGTAGTGCCGCCTTGAATGTCGCCGATGTCGCTCTCCAGCGCGGTCATGAACATCTCCCATGCCCTTTCGGGGTTCAGATCGGCCAGGATGGCGGCGTGCACCACAAAGCTCAAAGTCGAGCCGTGGGTGGTCCGGGGCTCGTAGTAGGCGATGTTCTTGCTGGCAGTGTCGGGCGCGTACTCGTAGCCGAGGCGCTCGAAGAGCCGCCGGAGCTCCTCCTCAGGGAAGAGGAAGAACAGCATCAGGGCGTCAGCCTGCTTACTGAGTTTGTAGCGGTCGGGCGTGTCCCCCTCGGCCCTGAGGATGCGATCGAGCCGCTGGATGTTACCGTACTTGGTGTGGTAGGACTTCCAGTCCAGCTCCTCCAGCTCCTCATAGCCCTCGAACTGGCTAATGATGCCGTCGCCGTGGAACGGCACG
>Ga0126312_10001301_pt1 | contig 16306 bp, 14 predicted proteins | sample Plot104A_FD_92537 | JGI IMG/M metagenome (GOLD analysis project Ga0126312, IMG submission 92537) | Serpentine soil microbial communities from UC McLaughlin Reserve, CA, USA - Plot104A | ecosystem: Environmental > Terrestrial > Soil > Grasslands | place: USA: UC McLaughlin Reserve, Lake County... | reverse complement strand
GTAGGCTGATCAGGCATCGACCGTCTTCTCGTAGAGGCGCTGCGAGTCTGCTCCTGTAAGCTGCTACGTATACCGACATGCTTGCCGCTCACGACAGGGTCAATGTTTATGACGCTCGCTGTAAAAAAGCCGGCGGGCGCGTCTCCAGGCATTGTTCAGAGAAGGCCTAAAGTCTGCCGGCAGTTTTGTCCGCGGCGGCTTGCTCGGCCTGACGGGCAGCCGCAGCGAACACTTGAGCCTGATGTAGGATGCAGGTGAAGGGGACACAACTTGCCACCGCCCGGCGATATCAGTGCGCACCGTTCTCGCTTGGCCACCAGAACATGAGGCACCTGTGCTCCGGGGATTTTAAGGGTGGTCCGGGGAACCCCCGGGGCAGGATGTTTGCTCGAGCGATTCGTACTGAGACCGACGGAACAACGGAAGCGAGCGACACCCGCATGGGAGACGCTCATCTGCACGTCAATCTACGGCCGGTTCCTGCTTAAGGAGCCAGGCTACCACTACACCCCCAACTATCGCCCAGAAGGCTGAATTGATGCCTAGTACGTTAATTTCGGAGGCGCCGATAAGCAGGGCGAAGGTAGCGCCAAGGGTATGCTTGGACTGACCCACTGAAAGGCGCAATGCTTGGAGGATAGCTGGGAGTAGCGCCATACCGGCGACCACCGTAACTAGAGCGGTAGGGAAGGCTTGTATCAAGGAGATGGCGGTGGCACCGCCTATCCCAAAAGCGATAAAGCCAAGCCCTTGTATAACCGCTGCAACATAGCGACCCTGCGGATTACTATGGGCCTCGGGGTTCGCACAGATGGCGGTCATTGGAGCGGCGATGCTGATACCATGGCCGAGCAATGGGGCGGTTAAGATTGATCCAATCCCGCTAAAAAGTGTGATGGCGTTTGTGGGCGCTCGGTAGCCGTTTGCGCGGAGAATGCCAACGCCAGGTGCGTTCTGAGATGCAAGCGCGAGCAAGGTAAGCGGCAAACTCAGGGAGAAGAGCGTGTCGAATCTGAACTCCGGGCTCACCAGTACCGGCTGGGAGAGGGAAAGACGAACCGAATCGGGGTCGAACTGGTTTGTTAGGGCGGCGATGACAGTCCCCCCAAGGAGGGCGAGCAGAACTGGCGGCAACCTGCGAACGAAGCCAAAACTAACGACGTAGATAAGTATCATTGTACCCGCCAAGATCGGCTGTCCCGGCAACGGGGTAAATATCTCGATTCCAAACTTGAGCAGGATGCCAGCCAGCATACCCATAATCACCTCGTTTGGGATCCGGTCCATAATCCAACCGAAGAGCCCGGAGATGCCGATCAGGGTGATCAACAGGCCGGACACGAAGAAGGCCCCAACTGCGTCCGAGAGACTGTACTGAGCGAGAACCGGGACTAGAAGGGCGCTGCCAGCAATCGAGTATGCGCCGCAGATCGGCTCGCGGTAGAGAATGGCCAAGAGTAAGCTGAGGAGACCGCCGCCGACGAAGATGGCGAAGAACCAGGAATTGATTGCTGCGGCCGAGTATTCGGCATTGACAGCAGCCTGATAAACCAAGAGCGCAGGGCCGGCAATACTGAGCAGGGTGGCTATAAAGCCGGCGCTGAGAGTGGATATGGTGGTATACCGGGGGAGGTCGCGTAAGTTGCTACCGACGTCGCTAACTGGTTCAGGACCGCTCAAACGCATTGCTAACGACACCCCCTAGAAACGGACGAAAGCCCAGGAGATATTTCTAAGCCTCGGAATTCTCCGTAATCATGGCGCTCTATCCACACCGGAATTACTCTGCTCTTAGCTTCTTCATAGCCACCGGGCTTTCGTAGACCACCGAAGAGCGCCACCTTACTCGGTTGTAGAACCCTCAACGGTAAGTTGCCGCCAGCGTCCCTATTTTGGTGTATGCTAACGAAAGTTAGTAAGCAAGTCTCGCCCTGCTTGTATTTGCGACTATACGGAGGTTATCTGAGTGGCGCACAATGTTCCTATATCTCCCCTAGGAGGCGAGATAAGAGCTCGGACTCCTTTCAAGGGCCGGTCGGGGGACGTGCGCGAGGCGGCGCTAACGCTGTTCGCAGAACGTGGCTACCACGGGACTACTATGAATGACATCGCAGGTGCGTTGGGCATCCGCGCGCCAAGCCTCTACAACCACATCAGCTCCAAGCAAGAGATCTTGCGGGAAATAATAACTGACACGATGGATCAGGTGCTAGCGGACTTCGAGGCTGCCACTGCCGGTGTTAATGACGTGGCCGACCGCCTGCGGCGTGCGACAGAAGTATACGTCCTCCGGCATGCTCAGCATCGTCGTGAAGCTGTGATAGTGAACCGTGAGACTCAGAGTCTTGAGCCCCCAGCGAGATCCACCGCGCGCGCGAAGCAAGACGAATACGCCAGACGTTTCCGAGACCTGATCGAAGAAGGTCGTGCTGCGGGACGCTTTCATGTTAAGTCTCCCCGGCTCGCGATGTTCGCGATATTGGAGATGGCGGTCACGGTGGCCCGATGGTTTCGTGATGAAGGACCCTTGAGCGCAAGGGAAGTAGCCGAAGAATACGGGGAGTTCGCGTTGCGTATCGTAGGCTTTTCGGAAAGCTCTTGTAAGGCAGGTCTGGACCATTAGCTGATGGTCTCTGGTATGAGCTTGAGCGCTTGGGGAGCGTAGCCGCACCTGAGAGGTGACCAGATGATCTCACTCTCGTATCATGCTAACGGCGTCTCTGGGTGAACGCTGCGTGGCTTTTATAGAAAAAGAACGCTACTTCTCGTTTATTTCAGAGAGCATCAGATGTCTCTTCACCGCCGTGCAGAACCGGATCGGGGTGGGCAGTTAACAGTTCCGGACGTGAGGTGAGGAATCGAAGGGTAACGGTGAGGTAACGAACACTTTGACAGGGGTCAATGTCAGTATCTACTGTCTCAGTGCGATGATGTTCGGGAAGTGGGGCCACCCCAGGACCCGTCCGTCGAGCCGTGCACGAGCAAGGTGATAGGTCCCACGCAGTAGGAGACGGGTGGTAAAGGGGAGCTCCGCCGCAATCCTAGTACAGCGCTGCATCGAGCAGTCTGACACGGACGCGTCAGGGGCGTGGCACAACGCGGCGGCTTTGCGCCTGGTCGAAGCCGCCGAAGTCGCCTTGTTGGATGCATTGGGATTACTCGGCCGGTTCTATGGGCGAATGCCTCGAGCTCGCATCACCATAGAGTTTAAGCGACCGCTCAGTTTCGAGATCTCGTCGACGTCGATTTGGCGGTAGAGGCGGTTGGCCGCACCTCGGTCACCTATTACGCGGAGATCCGTCGGCAGCAGACCCCTGCCGCGGAGGTTTGGATGACTACAGTGCTGATAGGGGAGGATGGGAGACCCGAGCTGTGGCCCACGGAGGTCAAAGAGGCGTTTCTTACCGCAGGCCAGCAGCCTACCGAGCTTCTCTGCAAGACGAGTCCTGGGAGGCGTGGACCTCCGTAGAGGCATCGACTCTCGAAGCGCCCTCGAGAATTCCCTGCCGCAACCCACTCGTGGGTTTGACATCCGTAGAACCCCGTAGTATCTTTTGCACTAACTAATGGTAGTTAGTGCACCTGCTGACAAGCGCGGTTGGCGCACGGAAATAAGGAGGAGCGGTATGGTTGAAGCGGCTCTAACACCCAAGTTACGACCGACCAACGTGGAGGACTATGAGGAGGTCTCTTTCGAGCGCTCTCATGACGGCCGGGTCGCGGTAATTACCTGGAACCCCGCTACGCGCATGAATGCGCTTTCGGTCAAGCTGACGGACGAGCTTGTGGCGGCGGTCGAAGAGGCTCAGGCCGACGAGCAATTGAATATCGTAATCTTCCGTGGAGAGGGCGGCTACTTCTCTGTGGGGGATGATCTCAACGAGATGGCGGAGGGAGCCTGGGGGAACCCCAACCAGGTGATGCGCCGCATCCGCTTCTATCAGAGCTTTGCTCAGAAGATCGAAGAGCTCGACAAGATCACGATCGCGGTGGCCGAGGGCTTCGTGCTGGGCGGAGGCTTGGAGATTACGATGGCGTGCGACCTCGTGCTCGCCGCCGAGAGCTGTAAATGGGGCATGCCAGAAGTGGACAGCGGGATGACACCCGGGTGGGGTGGGACTACCCGCATGATCCGTTTGATCGGACGCCGCAGGACCAAGGAAGTCAATCTAATCGGTGCGCTTCACTCCGCCAAGAGGGCGGTCGAGTGGGGGCTGTTCAACCACGCCGTGCCGGACGCGGAGCTTGACACCGAGCTGGATCGCCTTATCGAGGCTCTTCTGGTCAAGAACCAGCAGACCCTGCGGCAGCTGAAGTTCGTCATGAACAAGAACGCGGATGCGGACATGCAAACCGCTCTCGCTTTCGAGGCTATGAACGAATTCATGACGTCGGCGGTCAACTGGGATCCGTCGAAGATGGAGCCTATCCCCGACGCCGAACCTGGGAAGGGCTTGGAGGCATTCGCTACCAAGAACGAGTTGTGGCAGAAGCGACGCAACCTGGCGATAACCCTCTGGTCGGACCTCGACTCGTTAGACTGATCTGGCCACCTGAGAGAAAGGTGCTTACTGGAGGCCAGCGTCATGCTACACACACATCTGATACGACCGGTTTCTGAACTTCTCGCCAGCCGGGCTCGCGAGCTCGCCGGCAAGGTTGCCTATCGTGATGCATACCGCGCGGTTACGTACGAGGAGTTGTTCACTCGCACAGGCAACCTGGCTGGCCATCTCCGCGACTTGGGCCTGGAGCGCGGCGACAAGATTGCCATCTTCATGGGCAACAGGGTTGAAACCGTCGAAAGCTACTTCGCTATAACACGAGCCGCTGGGGTCTGCGTGTGCATAAATCCTCAGGTTCCAGCCGAAGATGCCGCCTACATGCTCTCGGATTCCGGCGCTCGTGCTGTGTTCACCGATGCCGAGCATGCCGACCTCATTGCTAAGCTTCTGGATGACTTGCCCGACGTCGGGCAAGTCATCGTCGTGGGGGAGGAGGCTTCGGCGAGCGCGGCGACGACCATTTCCTACGGAGAGTTGGCCGGGACTGACCCCTCGGTCTCGGCTGCTGATGAGCTGCCATTGGATGATCCCGCGTTTATGCTGTATACCTCTGGGACTACGGGACGGCCCAAGGGCGTCCTGCTTTCTCAGCGCAGCAACCTTTGGGTGGTGGCGGCCTGCTGGGCTCCGATCGTTGGCTTCTCGGAAGAGGACTACATACTCTCGCCGCTGCCGCTTTTCCATTCCTACGCACTCAATGCGGCTGTACTCGCGCCCTTGGCGGTAGGGGCTACCGAGTACGTGATGCCTAGGTTCTCGACCAAAGAGGTGCTCAGGTTGCTACGCGAGGAGCCCGTCACGCTCCTGCTGGGCGTGCCGACCATGTACCAGTACCTGCTCCAGGAGGCCCGAGACGAAGGCCTCGGGGCCGACGAGCTCCGGGCCTGCATCGCAGCCGGTGCGATCATGTCGGCAGCCCTTAACCAGGACTTCGAGGATGCCTTCGGAGTTCCCCTGCTCGACGGGTACGGGATCACCGAGACTTCGACCATGGTCACCGAGAATTGGCTAACCGGGACCCGCGTGATGGGTTCTTGCGGGTTGCCGCTCCCCGGCTCGGCGGTGCGGCTGGTGGACCCGAGTACGGGGGTCGACGTTCAACCCGGGGAAGAAGGAGAACTGTGGGTACGCGGTCCCCACGTCATGCTCGGTTACCATAACAGACCAGAGGAGACAGAAGAGGTGCTCAGCGGTGGCTGGTTCCACACCGGAGATCTGGCACGCAGCGACGAACACGGCTATCTAAGGATCACCGGAAGGATCAAAGAGCTCATCATCCGGGGCGGACAGAACATCGCACCGGTCGAGGTCGAGGAAGTCGTGGCGCAGCACTCGGCGGTCGTTGACTGCGCGGTCGTTGCGGCCCCTCATGAGGACCTCGGTGAGGTGCCTATCGCCTTCGTCGTTCCCCAAAATGAGGCTACGTTCGATGCTGAGGAGCTTCTCACCTACTGCAGTAAGCATCTGGTCCGCTACAAAGTCCCGGCGGAGGTAATGGTGATCGATTCTATACCCCGGACAGGATCCGGGAAGACGATGCGCTTCAAGCTCCAGGAACGGCTTACACGGGAAGGCGATACATAAAACCAGAGGTGGGAGTAGCATACAGTGACTAGAGAGTTGGGAAAGCCTCTGGGTACTTGGTTAAGGCACACGACGTTACACATGTAAAAAATAGAAGTGGGTCAATAATACGGGTATCATACCCGGGCAGGCGGGAAAGGAGAACTCATGGACGGGGGGCCTGAAGAGGCAAAGCTACAGGGAAGATCTCTCACAAAGGTAGCGCTAACGAGCCTTGTAGCTACCAGCATCGAATGGTACGACTTCTTTCTGTACGGTACTGCTGCTGCCCTAATCTTTCCCCAAGTGTTTTTCCCGGAGGCTAGTCCTCTCATCGGCACGCTTCTCGCGTTCAGCACGTTCGGGGTTGGCTTTGTATTTCGGCCGGTAGGCGGCTTGCTGTTCGGCCAGATGGGAGACAGGATCGGCCGTAAAAGGACGTTAGTGATAGCGCTGCTGCTAATGGGGCTAGCGTCTACTCTCATAGGGCTCCTGCCGACTTATGCCGCAATAGGTATTGTGGCACCTGTACTGCTTACCGTGATGCGTGTTTGCCAAGGACTCGCCCTAGGCGGCCAGTGGGGTGGAGCAATGCTCTTGGTTACAGAGAATGCTCCTGCGAATCGGCGAGGATACTATGGCAGCTTTGCCCAGCTAGGAGTCCCCGTAGGGCTTGTATGCGCGAACCTGATCTTCCTTGGAGTGACAGCGGTGGTCTCACCTGAAGCGCTTATCGCCTGGGGATGGCGCGTGCCGTTTTTAGTGAGCGTCCTTCTCATAGCGATAGCGATCTATGTTGGGTTACGCCTTGAGGAAACATTAGCATTCCAGCAAGTGAGAGAAAGCCGTGTCGAAACTCGCCGCCTGCCAGTCTTGGATGTGTTCCGCCTCCATCCTAAGGAGATAGCACTAGCGGCGGGAGCGCAGACTGCCATTACTGGCACGTACTACGTGATGACTGCGTACATACTTTCCTATGGTACCGACCAGGTGGGAGCATCGCGAACCACTATGTTAGTGGCTGTCCTCCTATCTTCCATCGTGACGATTCCCGCCTTAGTGTTCTTTGCCTGGGTCTCTGATCGCATAGGGCGGCGGGGGATTTTCATGTGGGGTGCTGCACTCACGGCGATTTGGAGTTTCCCTGCCTTTTGGCTAATCAACACGGGGACAGCGATCCTGATTTTGGTCGCGCTAGTGGTATATCAAGTCGTCTTCAGCATGATGTATGGTCCCACGGCAGCCCTCTTCGCCGAGATGTTCGGCACGCGAATTCGCTACAGCGGAGCCTCCATAGGGTACCAGCTAGGAGGAATGCTCGGGGGAGCTTTAGCGCCGATAATAGCCACTTCTTTGTTTGCGGCAACGGGCACTTCTGTCTCGATCGCGGCATATATGGCTGCAGTCTCCCTCATTGGGCTAGTGGCAGTTTTTCTAGCCACAGAGACCTATCAGAAAGATATGGTGGAGGAACTAGACTAAGGAGCATTCAGCTGATCTGGAAGGCTGACCTTAGAACCGAGTAGCCGGCACGCGGGAGACATTATCCTATGTTACAAGGTGGAGGAAAACATGTTTCTCTATAAGAAACAAACATAGGGAAACGAGAGGAGAAGAGTGGAGACTGTTCCGAGGCAAGAAGAGCAGGCTCGAGCACAGGTTGGGCAGAGCGCCAAACGGGTTGAGGATCAGCGGCTATTGACGGGTAACGGGCGGTTCGTCGACGACCTAGAGCCTGTGGCGAACATAGCCCACGCCGCAATCTTGCGTAGCACGCAAGCCCACGCAAAGATCGTTTCCATCGACACGAGCGAGGCGGAAGGGGCACCGGGTGTACTCGGCGTACTCACCGGCGAGGACGTTCAGGAGCTGTCCAAGCCGTTTCCGCTGGCCGTGAACGTTCCCGTCAACTACTACTCGATGGCTACAGACAGGGCGCGCTATGTGGGGGAGCCGGTGGCGGTGATGGTCGCGGAGAATCGGTACGTCGCCGAGGATGCCACCGAGTTGATCCAGGTGGAGTACGAGTCACTTCCCGTGATCCTGGACCCGGAAGAGGCGCTGGAACCGGACACCTGCTTGTTGCACGACGAAGCGGAATCCAACGCGGGCAACCACAGAACCTTCGAGTTCGGAGATGTCGATGGGGCGTTCGCAGAGGCCGACGTCGTGATAGAGGACAAGTTCAAGCTCCACAGGTACAGTTCCACCCCCATTGAGACTTACGGGGTGATCGCTAACTATGATGAGTCCGAGGACTCGATGACCATATGGTCAAATTTCCACGGGCCCTTTATCCTGCACAGGGTTGTAGCCAGCGCTTTGGGCATCCCAGAGAACCGGTTAAGCTTCGTCGTTCCCCCCGACAACGGTGGCAGTTTCGGCATCAAGTCGGCGGTCTATCCGTACATGACGCTCATGGGCATCGCGAGCCGTAAACTCGGACGACCGGTGAAGTGGATAGAGGATCGCGTAGAGCACCTGCTCGCCAGCAGTTCAGGCACCGCCCGTGTAGCCGATGTAAGGGCGGCGTTTCGTAGCGACGGAGAGCTGCTTGGCCTGGACTACCGCTTCATCGACGACGTGGGTGGATACATCCGGTCGCCAGAGCCCGCCACGATGTACCGTTGCTTCGGCAACTTCACGGGCGCCTACGCCGTAAGAAATGTACGAGCGGAGACCTTGTCCGTGATGACTAACAAGACCCCGACGGGCTTGAACCGCGGTTTCGGCGGTCCGCAGTTGTACTTTCCCCTGGAGCGAGCCATGGACCTGGCCGCGGAAGAGCTGGACTTGGACCCGGCCGAGCTAAGGTCGCGTAACATGATTGGGGCGGATCAGTTCCCCTACCATACCCCCCTCGGGAGTATCTACGATAGCGGCGATTACGAAGCTGTCTTGAACCGGGCGCTGGAGCTTAGCAAGTACTGGGAGGTGCGCGAGCAGCAAGAACGCGCCCGGGAGGAGGGGCGGTACCTTGGCGTCGGGATCGCGGTGGTTGTCGAGCCTTCGGGCACCAACATGGGCTACGTGACCCTCGCTCACCCCCACGAAGAGCGGGCCCGCGGCATGTCAGGTTGTACCGACTTCGCCACCATCAGCATGGATCCGAGCGGGAAGGTGACGGTGCGTCTGACGAGCACTCCCCAAGGCCAGGGACACGAGACCGTGGCAACCCAGATCGTGGTGGACGAGCTCGGCATCTCGACCGAACACGTGCACGTCATAGCGGAGATGGATACCTCCGCCCTGCCCTGGACCATCACCACCGGGTCGTACTCGAGCCGTTTCGCCCCGCTGTCGGCCAGTGCGGTAGCTATGGCCGCTCGAAAGCTGCGCGCGAAGCTGGCGCGTATAGCCGCTCACCTGCTTGATGCGGACGTAGAGGAGCTCGAGTTGGAAGACGGGGTCTTCACGGTGCGCAATGAGCCCGAAAACTCCCTCCCGCTCCGTGTGGCTGCGGGCACCGCCCATTGGAACTCCTCCTCCCTTCCGGAGGAGATCGACCCGGGCCTGTACGAAACGGGGGTTTATTCGCTTCAGGTCACGACCCCACCGAACGAAGAGGATCAAATAGACTCGTCGGCGTGCTACGGCTTTCTTGCGGACGTCGCCGTGGTAGAGGTGGACCCGAATACGTACGACATCCGCATAGTCGACTACGTCACGGTTCACGACGCCGGCCGGATTCTGAACCCCATGATAGTTGACGGCCAGATCTACGGAGGCACCGCTCATGGCATAGGCGGTACCCTCTACGAGGAGTTCCGCTACAACGAGGACGGGCAGCTCGTCACCGGCAGCTTTATGGATTACCTCTGCCCGACGGCGACGGAGACGCCGCAGTTAACCGTCGATCACCTCGAGACACCGTCTCCCTTCTCATTGCTGGGGGCTAAAGGGCTGGGGGAGGGCAACTCGATGAGCGCCCCCGCAGCCCTCGCCAACGCTGTCTCTGACGCTATGCGCCCCTTAGGCCTGAACATTAATGAGTTACCCATCAAGCCGAGCGCGCTGTACTCGGCGGTTCATGAACGGGAGGAGGATGCAGAATGATTCTTCGCGACATGCTCGAGTTCGCCGCGGCTCGCTACCCCGAGAACCTTGCGATTGTGGACGGGGATCGCCGCTACACCTACGTCGAGTGGGACGAGAGGGTGAGCACCGTTGCCAACGCACTTCGAAGCTTAGGCGTGGGCAAGGGCGATCGCGTAGTCCAGGTTACCAAGAACCGCGAGGAGAACTGCGCAATCCACATGGCCTGCCAGAAGCTGGGCTCCGTAAACACTCCCATAAACTTCCGCTGGGCGAGCGGCGAGATCGAGTTCTGCGTCAACGACGCGGAGGCGCGCCTGGTCGTTATCGAGGAGGCGACGGCTGAAAGAGTATTGTCGGCCAGGGACGAGTTTGACTCCGATCCGCGGATGCTCTTTGTCGGGCCGGACACGCCTGACGGCGTCGACTCCTTCGACGAAGCTGTCGCTGCGGCTGAGAGCTCTCGTCCCTCCGAAAAGATAGAGGAGACGGATACTGGGCTTATGCTCTACACCTCGGGGACCACCGGGCGACCGAAGGGCGTCCCCCGGAGTCAGCGAGCGGAGTACGCGGCGACGGTCGGGCATATAGTAGAGCACCGCTACTCTTTGGGCGAGCGGACTTTAGGCGTGATGCCCCTCTTTCACACGATGGGCATGCACTCCCTGACCAGTATGCTGGCACTTAACGGGCTCTTTGTCGCGATGCCCGATTGGGACGCCGAGTATGCCCTTGAGATAGTCGAGCGCGAGCAACTCACCTGCCTGTACCTCATACCCACGCTCTTTCACGAGTTGGTGCACCACGAAGCCTTTGAGCGTTACGACACGTCGAGCGTGCGCAAGCTGAGCTACGCCGGAGCTTCGATGCTCAGTGCTCTGGTGGAGGACTGCATCGAGAAGTTCGAACCGGACGTGTTCGTCAACCACTACGGTAGCACGGAGGTGTACATCTTTTCGACCTACCCCAAGCCCCGCGAGAAGCCTGGCTGCGCGGGGAGGGCCTCCTTCCACACCGAGCTGCGCGTGGTGCGCGCCGATCCCGAACCGAACGTGGGTCCCGACGAGGTCGTGCCGGAGGGCGAGACCGGTGAGATTATCGTCAGGCACTCTGACGACGCGTTTGCTGGCTACTACAACAGGCCGGAGGCCACCGAGAAGGCGATCCGCGACGGGTGGTACTTCACCGGCGACACGGGCTACCTCGACGAGGATGGCGACCTCTGGATGGCCGGACGGGTTGACGACATGATCAACACCGGCGGCGAGAACGTCTACCCAGTCGAGGTCGAGGATGTACTCGATAAGCATCCTGATGTGTCGGAGGTGGCGGTCGTGGGCTTGCCGGACGAGAAGTGGGGGCAGGCGGTTACGGCCTTCGTGGTGCCGGAGAGACCAGAGATAACTGAGGAAGAGATCCGCTCTTACCTGAAGGAGGACACGAACTTAGCCCGCTTTAAGCATCCGAAGAAGGTGGTGTTCGTAAAGGAGATTCCAAAGAGCCCGGTGGGCAAGCTCCTGCGGCGCCTGCTCGTCGAGGGCGAGTACGAAGAGGTAAAACCCCCTACCGAGGACGCCGAGGTGACCGCATGAGCTTGCAAGACGGGAGGATCACGGCGGAGGAGTTTGGCCTGCAGCTAGAAAACATGCAGTTTGAGCTCGACGAGCGCGGCGTGGCCCGGCTGGTGCTCGATCAGCAAGAGAAGATGAATCGGGTGTCGATGTCCATGAGGGACCAGCTCTCGGACCTCTTCAGGGCGCTCGAGAAAGATGGCCGTGCCCGCGTGGTGATCATCCGCGGTGCCGGCGAAAAAGCATTTACCGCGGGCGGGGAGATCGGGGGCTTCATGCAAACGCACCCCGTACCGCTCTCCTACCTGCACGATAACGTGGCCGCCCCGGAGCGGTTCCCGGGACCGGTCATCGCGGCGGTCGACGGGTACTGCTTTGGGGTGGGGATGGAGATAGCCCTCTCTTGCGACTTCCGCGTCGCCACCTCGCGGGCGATCTTTGGCCTGCCCGAGGTGGGTTTGGGGATGATCCCGGGGAGCGGGGGTACGCAGCGGGTGGCGCGGCTCGTCGGCCTGACCCGGGCGAAGGACATGATCCTGAGGAGCCGTCGGATACCCGCGGACGAGGCCCATCAGTGGGGCCTGATCACCCAGGTGACCGAGCCCGAGAAGCTCGATGAGGCCGCCGATGCTCTGGCGTCCGAGCTGCTCGAACAACCCAGGCTTGCGGTCGAGACGGCCAAGAGGGTTCTAAACTTGGGGCAGGACGCGCCGCCAGAGGCGGCCTTGCAGCTCGAAGGCTACGCCTACGGCATGCTACGCGGAACGGCCGACTTCGCCGAAGGCGTAGATGCTTTCGTTAGCAAGCGCGAGCCGAACTACCGTGGGGAGTAGGTTCTCGTGAAACCTGCGCCCTTCGAGTACGTTGCCCCGGAGAGCCTGGAAGAGGCGACGAGCCTCCTAGGCGAGCACGGCGAGGTCGGAAAGATTCTGGCGGGGGGCCAGAGCCTCGGGCCGTTGCTGAACATGCGGCTGGCTTCGCCGGAGGTTCTCATAGACATAAACCGGCTGGACGAACTCTCCTACATACGCCAACGCGATGGATATCTGGAGATCGGGGCGCTCGCCCGACAGCGTACGGTCGAGCGCTCCCCGGATATCCCTCGGAAGTGGCCCCTGATCTCTGACGCGATGCCCTACGTGGGGCACATGACGCTCCGCAACCGGGGCACGGTGTGCGGGAGTATCGCTCACGCAGATCCTGCAGCCGAGCTACCAGCGGTCGCTACCGCGCTGGATGCGGAGCTGCGCGTTCTGGGGCCCGAAGGCGAGCGGAAGGTCTCTGCCGATGAGTTCTTCGTGTCGTATATGACCACGAACCTTGAACCTGACGAGTTGCTTGCCGAGGTGCGGTTCCCGCCTCCCCGACCGCGGACGGGCCACGCTTGGATCGAGATAGCTCGGCGACACGGCGACTACGCGCTCGTCGGGACGGCGGCCGCGCTGACGCTAAGCGAGGACAACACGTGCGACACCGCCCGTCTGGTCTACACGGGGGTTGCGCCGGTGCCGTTCGACGCGCGGGATGCGGTGGAGCTGCTAGTAGGCGAGGAGCCATCCGAGGAGCTTTTTGCCGAGGCCGCCGAGCAGGCAGCTACAGCTAGCGAGCCCGGCTCCGACGTGCACGCCACTGCTGGCTACCGGCGGCATCTGGTTCGCGTTCTGACCCGTTGGGCGCTCGGAAAAGCCCTAGAGCGGGCTAGAGGGGACGAAGATGGGGCTTAGGAAGACCATACAGGTAACGGTCAACGGCGCAGAGTACGAGCGGGAGGTAGAGGTCCGGAAAACCCTCGCCGATTTCCTGCGCGAGGATCTCAATCTTCATGGGACGCACCTGGGATGTGAGCATGGGGTGTGCGGAGCCTGCACGGTATTGTTCAACGACTCTAGCGTGCGCTCCTGCATCATCTATGCGGCACAAGCCGACGGGGCCGATATCTTGACCATAGAAGGCTTGGCTCCCGCATCGGGCCCCCTGCATCCAATTCAGGAGGCTTTTAGGGATAAACACGGTCTACAGTGCGGTTTCTGCACCCCAGGCTTCGTGCTGGTGGCTCTCGATTTCCTGATCGACGCACGTCAGCCGAGTGAGGAGGAGATTAGGGAAGCAATCTCTGGAAACCTCTGCCGCTGCACCGGGTACCAGGGCATAGTCGAGGCGATCCGTACAGCGGACGCCAATTGGGAACGTTAGGACTAAGGGGTCAAGAGTCCAGCATGCAGTATCACCTTATAGCGGGAGAAGAGAGCGGTAGATCGGGCGAGACGCTCATCGTGCACGATCCCATCAGGGAAGTCGTGGATAAGGTGCTGCTCGGCGACGCCGAGGACGTTGAAGCGGTGGTTACTTTAACCGAACCCCGCCGGGGTCGTCTTCGAGAGATGGGGGATACATCCTGTATGCCGGCTGGGTCTTGTGCTGATCTACGCTCGTGGCCAGGGACCTACTCTCAGTTTCCCAGCCTGGCAATGGTTTTGCTTCTCTCGACAATGTGATGGAGTAGCGACCGTGGAGAGTGCCTTCGTGAGTGCCACCGGGGCGAGTGGTGCTCCTTACGCGGTGCGGCTCACAGAGACGCTCGTCGAGAATGATGTATTGTCCGAGGTCTGTGTCTTCGACATGGGCGAGATGGGCGGCCTGAGCACCAGGAAGCTTGCCGAGACTCATTGCGTAAAACGCTACGCCCCTGACGACTTCTTCGCCCCTCCCGTGAGCGGTACCAGCGGGCCTGGTGCGATATTGGTAGCTCCCACGAGCGTCGCGACTTTGGCAACATTGCCGACGGTACCGGAACAAAGCTTCTGAATAGGGTTGCTGCCGTGGCGCTTAAGGAGAGAAAGCAGCTTGCGATCCTGGGATGAGAGATGCCCTACACTCTAGTACACCTGAAGAATGTGGTGGCGTTCACGGAGGCTGGCGACACCATGATTTCGGCAGCGTCGGCCTTTGACAACCACCCTCTAGGGACAGTGAAAAACGTGGCCGAGTTGGTAGTCGATAGGGTGTGCTGGACGCGACAGGTGCGGCGGAGCTACGAGGTAACCGAGAGGTGGAGGCTGTAAGCGGCGTGGGTAGAGAGACTACCGAAAGGTGACTTCCCGGAGGCAAGGAGCGGGTACGGTTCATGCGAGAGATGTTTGACAGCTAGAGGGAGGAGATTGTATGAAGATAGAGAACGAGTTTATGGTCAGCGCGCCGGTGCAACAGGCATGGAACGCTATGCTGGATCTGGAGCGCGTAGCTCCCTGTCTGCCCGGGGCTTCTATTGATGAGGCCGCCGACGAAGAGTATCAGGGCACGATGGCGATCAGGCTCGGCCCCATTTCAGCCAGGTACAGGGGTACGGTGAGGGTCGAAGAAGCCGACGAAGAGAACTATAGGGCGGTACTGAAGGCGAACGGCAACGAAACAAGAGGGCAAGGGTCTGCCTCCGCCACCATCACTTCCACCCTGTACGAAGAAAATGGCAGTACCAGAGTGCACGTAGAGACTGATTTGCAGGTTGCCGGGCGGGTGGCTCAGTTTGGGCGGGGAATCATGCGGGACGTGGCAGAGGAGATGATGGACCGCTTCTCTACCTGCTTGGAGCAGGAAATTGTTGGGGGAGGTGCTGAGGAAGAGTTAGAGGAGCCCTCCGAAGCTGAAGCCTCAGAACAGGAACCCACAACTGCCGCAGGAGGCCCAAGCACCAGTGCACAGCAAGAAGAGTCGAAAACCCGCAAGGGTTCGCCTCGCGAAGTCGAACCACTGGATCTAGGGGACGTCAGTCGAGGAGCTCTTGTCAGACGCGCAGCTCCTGTTTTGGCAGGATTCGCAGGCCTGGGATTGTCCGTTATCCTGATGCGCTTCTTGTGGCGTCCCTCTTTCTCAGTAAAGTTCGAAATACGTAAACGCTAAAGCGACACTTTGGGCAAAAGGCGTAGAACCTGGCGCTTGCGTAGCAAGGCACGGCCGATGTAGCCTATGAGAACTCTGGCGCTTCTTGTCACAGAAGCTAGACGCGCCTCACTGCCCGTGCTCGGCCCTGAGACGGTGAAACTCTTCCGTACTCGGTTCTCAAGGCTTTCTCAACCCTGGTGTAGTACAGGGCAGGTAAATGTAGTGCCGGCTCTCGCAGAGAAGAGGTCTCGGCAGTGGCAGGAGAAGGATTGAGGCAGAGTACATGACAATACCGCCTTCTGATCAGGCACAAACAAGGCTGGGCGAGCGGAAAAGGGTGGGGCGTGCAGAGCTCCCCGCTGGCCCTATCGGTCTCGGCCTCGCCGCGGTCGGACGGCCCGCCTACATCACGCTCGGGCGGGCCGAGGATCTGGGGCAGGATCGCAGCGTCGAGGAGTTAAGGCGCTTGACACACGCCATGCAAGATGCAGCCTATGCGGTGGGAGTACGCTACTTCGATGCCGCCCGTTCCTACGGCTACGCCGAGGAGCTCCTCGCCTCGTGGTTGGCGCAGCGCAAGATAGCGCCCGGCGAGGTAACCGTGGGGTCGAAGTGGGGATACATCTACACCGGCGGTTGGCGACTCGACGCGGAGACCCACGAGGTTAAGGACCTGAGCGTATCGACCCTGCG
>Ga0126312_10001300_pt1 | contig 16310 bp, 15 predicted proteins | sample Plot104A_FD_92537 | JGI IMG/M metagenome (GOLD analysis project Ga0126312, IMG submission 92537) | Serpentine soil microbial communities from UC McLaughlin Reserve, CA, USA - Plot104A | ecosystem: Environmental > Terrestrial > Soil > Grasslands | place: USA: UC McLaughlin Reserve, Lake County... | reverse complement strand
TGGTGACGACGACCACGCACAAGACGCTCGGCGGCGGCCGCGGCGGGATGATCCTGTGCCGCGAGGAGTACGCCAAGAAGATCGACTCGCGCGTGTTCCCGGGCCATCAGGGCGGCCCGCTGATGCACAACATCGCCGGCAAGGCGGTCACGTTCAAGATCGCGCAGTCGGACCTCTTCCGCGAGCGCCAGCGGCGCACGCGCGAGGGCGCGGCGATCGTTGCCGAGGAGATGCTGGCCGAGGGCGTGAACGTGCTCACCGGCGGCACGGACGTCCACCTCGTGCTCGCCGACCTGCGCGAGTCCGAGCTCGACGGCAAGCAGGCCGAGGACCGGCTGGCCGAGATCGGCATCACCGTGAACCGAAACGCGGTGCCGTTCGACCCGCGCCCGCCGGCGGTCTCGTCGGGACTCCGGATCGGTACGCCGGCGCTCGCCACCCGCGGGTTCCAGGCCGACGACTTCCGCGAGGTCGGCCGAGTGATCGGCGAGGCGCTCACAGGCGAGTTCACGGACTCCCAGCGAGGCGAGCTCACGGAGCGCTCGCGCGCCCTGGCCGACAAGCACCCGCTCTATCCGCAGCTGGCCGAGCCCGCGGTCGCGTAGGGCCATCTTCGAGCTCGAGGGCATCAGTCTGGCGCGCGACGGCCGGCCGGTTCTCAGCGACGTGACCTTCTCGATCCCGTCAGGGTCGACCGCGCTGCTCGGGCCATCCGGATCGGGGAAGTCGACGCTGCTGAGGCTGCTCAACCGGCTGGCGGACCCCGACGAGGGCTCGGTGCGCTTTCACGGCACGGACGTGCGCGAGCTCGACCCGCTCGAGCTGCGGCGGCGCGTCGGGCTCGTTCCGCAGCTGCCCGCGCCGGTGCCGGGGAGCGTCGCCGACAACGTCTGCTTCGGGCCGCGCCTCCACGGGGAGGACGTGGATCCCGAGCCGCCCGTCCGGCTGGCAGGCCTCGACTCCTCATTCCTGGAGCGCGACGCGTCGCGGCTCTCTGTGGGCGAGCAGCAGCGCGTGATGCTCGCGCGGGCGCTCGCGCTCGAGCCCGAGGTGCTGCTCCTCGACGAGCCGACCGCCGCTCTCGACGACGCGGCCACGCAGGCGGTCGAGGAGGCCCTTCGAGGGCTGCGCGGCGTCGACCTCGTACTCGTGACGCACAACCGCAGCCAGGCGGAGCGCCTCGCGCAGCGGACCATCCGGCTCGACGGTGGGCGGGTGGCGGCGTGAGCACGATCTCAATCACGCTCGGCGAGGTCGCGGCGTCGCTCGCGCTGGTGGCGGTTGCGGTTGCCGTCTCGTTCTGGCGCAGGGCCGAGCTCGAGCAGGACATAGCGGTCGCGGTGCTGCGCTCGTTCCTCCAGCTCACCGCCGTGGGCTACCTGATCCAGGCGATCTTCGACACCGACAGCCTCTGGCTCGTCGTCGCGCTCCTGGCAGGGATGGTCGCCTTCGGCGCCTGGACGGCGCGCGGGCGCGCCAAGGCGGTGCCGGGCGCCACCGGACCGATCCTGCTCGGGCTGGCCGTCGCCGCGGCGGTCACGCTCGGGCTGGTGCTCGCCCTCCGCATCTTCAAGGCCGAGCCGCGCTATCTCGTGCCGGTCGGCGGGATGGTGATCGGCAACTCGATGACGGCGGTCGCCGTGGCGCTCAACCGGCTGGCCGACGAGATGCACGAGGGGCGCCGGCAGATCGAGGCGATGCTCGCGCTCGGCGCGACCTCGTTCCAGGCGGCCCGCGGCACCCTCGCCCGAAGCCTTCGCTCCGGAATGATCCCGCTGGTGGACTCCACGAAGACAACCGGGATCGTCTTCTTTCCCGGCACGATGGTGGGGATGCTGGTGGCCGGGGCCGAGCCGGTCGACGCGGTGCGCCTGCAGCTGGTGCTCCTGTGGGTGCTGCTCGGCGCGGTCGCGCTCGCGGGCCTGATCGCGGTCTCGCTGGGGTACCGAGGCTTTTTCACCCACGCCCACCAGCTCCGCGAGAGTTAGTCGCGTGAAGGTCTGGATCGATATGACCGCGCCGGCGCACGTCCTCGTCTTCCGGCCGATCATCGAGGTGCTGCGGGAGCGCGGTCACGACGTGAGCGTCACCGCGCGCGACTACGCCCAGACGCTCCAGCTGCTGGAGCTGCACGGCATCGATCACCTCGCGTTTGGCCGCCACGGCGGCGCCTCGCGGGCGCGGAAGCTCGCCGCCCTCGTCTCGCGCACGTGGGGTGCGCGCCGCTACGCGCGGCGCGGCGAGTTCGACCTCGCCTTCGCCCACGGGTCGAACGACCTCGCGCTGGCCGCCGGGTCGCTCGGCATCCCCGCCGTGAACATGTTCGACTACGAGTTCGCGATCCAGCAGCACAACATCGGCTGTCGGCTGGCCCGGCGCGTGCTGACGCCCGACCGGATACCACCCGACCGCCTGGCACGCTACGGTGCGGGTCCCGGGAAGCTGGTGCAGTTCCCGGGGCTCAAGGAGGAGTACTACCTCGCTGACTTCGAGCCGGATCCCCGCATCATGGACAGCTTGGGCGTCGATCAGACGCGCGTCACGGTCGTGATCCGCCCGCCGCCCGACGTGTCGCTCTACCACCGGCGCTCGAACAGGCTGTTCCCGGAGGTCGTGGCGCGGCTCGGCGCCCAGGACGACGTCCACGCGATCGTCGTGCCCAGGACCGAGGAGCAGCGGGCCTTCGTCCGCGCGCTCGACCTGCCGTCGCTGATCGTGCCGGACGGCGCGGTCGACGCACAGAGCCTCATCGCGGCATCCGACCTGGTCGTCTCCGCGGGCGGGACGATGAACCGCGAGGCGGTCGCGCTCGGCATCCCGGTCTACACCACATACGGGGGCCGGCTCGGCGGCGTCGACGAGGCTCTGATCCGGGAGGGCCGCCTGCGGCCCCTGACGAGCGTGAACGCCATCGAGCTGCAGAAGCGCCCGGCCACGGCCGAGCGCGAGCGGCGCGACCCGGCGCTCCTGGCAGACCTGGCGCTCGAGGTCGCCGCCTAAATGGCCGCGAAGGTGCCCTTCCGCGCGGCCCGGCGGGCGCGCCGGCTCACGCGCGTGGTCGCGCCGCCGCCGGAGGCGCGACCGCACGAGGGCGAGACGCTTGCCGAGCGCTACAGCCGGATGGCCCACGAGGGCTGGCGGCCGGCGCGGGTCGACCTCGCCCTGCGCGCCCTCGACGTCGTCGTCTCGAGCGTTGCGCTGCTGGTGCTGTCGCCGCTCATGGGCTTGATCTGGCTGCTCGTGCGGATCGACTCGCGCGGCCCGGCGGTGTATCGCGGCCTGCGTGTCGGGAAGGCGGGACGCGTGTTCACGATGTTCAAGTTCCGGACGCTGACGGTGGACGCCGAGACGCGCCTGGGGCCCTTCCTCGGCGCCGAGCTCAGCCGCCTGACCGAGGGTGAGACGACGCGCGTGGGCCGCCGGCTGCGCGCCGCGCACCTCGACGAGCTTCCCCAGCTCATGAACGTGCTCGCCGGCGACATGAGCATCGTCGGCCCCCGCCCGATCCGGCCCGCCTTCTTCGAGCAGCTCTGCGAGCGCATCCCGCAGTACTGGCAGCGGCTCGTCGTCCCGCCGGGGATGACCGGGTTCGCGCAGCTCCGCATGACCCGGGAGATGACCTGGGAGGAGAAGGTCGCGCACGACCTCGAGTACATCGCCGACCGCTCGCCGCGGCTGTATCTGGGCGTCATCGTCGAGACGGCGGCCTCGATCCCGCGCCGCGCGCGCGCCGCCTGAAGTGTGCGGGATCTGCGGACTCGCCGCCGGACGCGGCGACGCGCCTGATCCGCGCGCGCTCGAAGCGATGAGCGCGACGCTCGTCCACCGCGGCCCCGACGACGAGGGCCGCGCTGTGAGCGGCGAGGTGGCGCTCGCCGCGCGCCGGCTCTCGATCATCGACCTCGCCGGCGGCCACCAGCCGATCGCGAACGAGGACGGGCGCGTGACGGTGGTCCAGAACGGCGAGATCTACAACCACGAGGACCTGCGCGGCGAGCTGGCGGCCGGCGGCCACAGCTTCAGGACGCGCTGCGACACCGAGGTGATCGTGCACCTGTACGAGGAGCTCGGCGAGGAGTTCGCCGAGCGCCTGCGCGGGATGTTCGCCGTGGCGATCTGGGATGAGCGCAGAAACCGGCTCGTGCTCGCGCGCGACCGCTTCGGGATCAAGCCGCTCTACTACTGGGAGACCCCGGACGGCGGGCTGGCGTTCGCCTCCGAGCTGAAGGCGCTGACGGCGCTCGCCGAGTTCGCTCCGCGCCTCGATATGCGGGCGCTCGAGGCGCTGCTGGCGTTCAACTCGATCCCGGGTCCGCTCACGATCTTCGAGGGCGTCCGCAAGCTTCTGCCGGGTCAGCTGCTGTCCTGGGAGCCGGGCGGCGGCGTCCGGTTGCGCGGCTACGCCAGCCCGGCGCCCGCGCCGTCGAACGCGCTTCGGCAGGAGGGGCAGGGAGCGCTGGCCGGCGAGCTGCGCGAGCGCCTGCGCGACTCCGTGCGCGCGCACCTCGTGTCCGACGTGCCCGTCGGCGTGCTCCTGTCGGGCGGGATCGACTCGGCGACGCTCGCCGCGCTCGCCGCCGAGGAGAGCGGCGAGCGCGTAAGGACGTTCTCAATCGGCTTCCGCGAGCGCTCGTTCGACGAGCTCGAGCGGGCGCGGCTCGTGGCCGAGCGATACGACACGGACCACCACGAGCTCGTGGTGGAGCCGGACGTGGGGGAGGTGCTCACGCGCCTGGCGGAGGTCTTCGACGAGCCGCTCGCGGACTCGTCGGCGGTGCCGACCTACCTCGTCTCCCAGCTTGCGTCGCGGCACGTGAAGGTCGCGCTTTCGGGCGAGGGAGGCGATGAGCTCTTCGGCGGCTACCACACCTACGTGGCCGACTCGATCGCGCCCCTGGTCGGGCGGCCGGCCGCGGCGCTCCGGCCACTGATCGAGCGGTTGCCCAGCTCGTCGGCGCGGGTGAGCTTCGACTACAAGGCCAAGCGCTTCGCCCGCGGTGGCGCGCTGCCTCCCCTCGAGCGCCACCACGCGTGGAAGGAGATCTTCTCGTCGGAGCTGCGCGCCGAGCTGCGCGCCGAGCCGGCGCCCGCGGGCTTCGACCCGCTCGACGTCTACCGCGAGCGCTACGCGAGCACCGCCGGGGCGGAGCCGGTGGCGCGCCTTCAGGACGTGGACCGCGCCATCTACCTCGTGGACGACCTGCTCGTCAAGACGGACCGAGCCAGCATGTCGCAGTCGCTCGAGGTCCGCGTGCCGTTCCTCGACACCGCGGTCACCGACCTTGCCCTGTCGGTGCCGACCCGGCGGCACCTGCTCGGGCTCCAGAAGAAGCGGCTGCTGCGCCGTGCGGTCGCGCCGCTCCTGCCGCGGCGGATCGTCTACGGCCGCAAGCGCGGCTTCTCGATCCCGGCCGCCGCGTGGCTTCGCGGCGAGCTGCGGCCGTTCGCGCGCGACGTGCTGTCCGCGGACGCGCTCCGCCGCCAGGGACTGTTCCGGCCGGAGGCCGTCGAGCGGCTGCTCGACGAGCACGAGTCCGGCCGGGCGGATCACAGCCGGCAGATCTGGTGCCTGATGACGATCGGGCTGTGGCTCGAGCGCTACGGCGCCCGCCGGAGCGTTCCATACCCTCTGGCGGGATGAGCGAGCTCGACACCGCGCTCGGAGCCTTCGCGCTCGCGCTTGTGGTCGCGTGGATCGTGTCGCCCGTGGCGGCGCGGATCGCGTGGCGGATCGGCGCGATCGACGTGCCGCGCGAGCGCGGCCTGCACGCGTTCCCGACCCCGCGCCTCGGGGGAATGGCCATCCTCGCCGCGGTCGCCGCCGCGGGGCTGGTCTTCCTCGACCCGGGCGACGAGACGCGCGGCATCCTCGGCGGGGCGCTCGTGATCGCGGTGGTGGGCGCCGCGGACGACCTGCTCGAGCTGTCCCCCGACGTCAAGCTCCTGGGCCAGATCCTCGCGGCCGCGGTGCCCGTCGCCGCGGGGGTGCGTGTCGACGACTTCACCCTTCCGTTCGCCGGCCACGTCGACCTCGGCGACCTGTCCTACCCGGCGACCGTCGCCGGCATCGTCGCGGTGATGAACGTCGTGAACTTCATCGACGGGGTCGACGGGCTCGCGGCGGGCATCTGCACGATCGCGGCGATCACGTTCGGGATCATCGCGCTGTCGCTCGACCGCAACGCCGCCGGCATCCTCGCCGCGATCACGGCGGGCGCGGCGCTCGGCTACCTCCGCCACGGCTTCCACCCGGCGACCATCTTCCTCGGCGACTCCGGCTCGAACCTGCTCGGCTACCTGCTCGCCGTGATCGCCGTGCAGGGCGCGTTGAAGACGAACGCCGTGGTCGCGCTCGTGTTCCCGCTGATCGTGCTCGCGGTGCCCATCCTCGACGGGGGGTTCGTGATCGCGAAGCGGATCAAGTACCGCCGGCCGGTCTACCGGGCGGACATGTCCCACTTCCACCACCGCTTCGCGAGAATCGGCTTCTCCCAGCGGCGGACCGTGCTCTACCTCTACGCGTGGAGCGGCGCCCTCGCCGCGCTCGCGCTCGCGCTCCGGTTCGTCCCGTACTCCGACGACCACGGCCACTTCGACACGACCTGGACGCTCGTCCTCCTCGGCTTCGGGGTGCTCGCCGTGGCGGCGAGCATCTACCTGGTCGCGGTGCTCGAGATCCTGAAGTTCCGCCGCTCCCGCGAGCGCGAGATCAGCCGCCAGATCGAGACCGGAGAGATCCCGGCGCTGACCGCGGAGGAGATCGAGCGAGAGGTCGATCGCGAGGTCGAGACCCGCGAGTTCGACGCGATTCGCCGCGACTGACTCCGGGGATTCGCGTATTGTCGTCCCGGGCAGGCAAAGGACATGGACGACCTCAAGGAAGAGATCGAACAGCTGTTGAAGTTCCTCCTCCCGTTCGCTGAGGAGAAGCTGAACCGGGACGGCGAGTTCTACCCGTACGCCGCGATGGTGGCGGCGGACGGAGAGCTCAAGGCCGTGTCGGCCGCCGCAGGCGAGCAGCCGGACGCAGCCGACCTGCTGCTGGCGCTCCACCAGGAGCTCCGCGAGCAGGCGGCCGAGGGCTCGATCCGCGCGTCGGGCATCGCGGCCGACGTGGTGCTCACCGATCCCGGAAGCGGCGAGGCGAAAGAGGCGGTCCAGGTCGAGCTCGACCACGCGGACGCCGAGGCCGTGGACATCTACGTGCCCTACGAAAGCGCCCCTGAGGGAGTCAGGTTCGGCGAGCTGGTGGCGGCGTCCGGCCGCGCGCCGGTGTTCGTCTCCTAGAAGAGCCTGCCCTGCGCGGGCTTGCGAGGCGGCCGTGGCTGCGGCATCGTGACCGGATCCTGGTCCGGCGCGGAGCGCCTCATCGCGCTCCTGGCAGCGGCCGGGCCGCGACGCAGCAGGGCCTGTATCCGCTCGCGCTCCTCCTTGCCCACGTATGCGCCGCGCGCGTACAGCTGCTCGTAGCGCGGCACCAGGTCGGGGCGGTAGGAGCGGAGCCACTCGAAGAAGATGCCGCGCACCTCGCGGCGCAGGTGGAGCGGGATTCCGCCGATGTTCACGGCGCCCGCCTCGCCGCAGAGCTGGAGGATCTCCTCGACCTGCTTCGGCGAGTCGTTGATCCCGGGCATGAGCGGGGCGATCAGCACACCCGTCGGGATCCCCTCCCGGTTCAGCTCGGCAACCGCCTCGATGCGCTTGCGCGGATGCGGCGTGTGCGGCTCGCTGGCCCGCCAGGCCTTCTCGTCGAGGGTCGGGATCGACAGGTTCGCCGCAAAGCCGCCCGCCTCGTGCATCTCCTTCATCAGCGGAAGGTCCCGCAGCAGCAGCGGCGACTTCGTGAGCACCGACGACGGCGTCCCCGAGTCCCGCATGGCCTCCCAGATGCCCGGCATGAGCCGGTAGCGCCCCTCGACCCACTGATACGGATCCGTATTGGTCCCGAGCGCGACGTGTTCACGCTTCCACGACGGCCGCATGAGCTCCGCCCGCGCAACCTCCGGAACGTTGACCTTGACCACGATCTCCTTCTCGAAATCCCGGCCGGCGTTGAAGTCGAGGTAGGTGTGGGTGGGGCGCGCGAAACAGAAGACACAAGCATGGCTGCATCCGCGGTAGGGATTGATCGTCCAGCGGAAGGGCATCCGGGATGCGTTCGGAACCCTGTTCAGCGCTGACTTCGCCCTCACCTCGTAGAAGCGGGTGTCGAGGGCCTCGGGTGCGTCGAAGGTGCGGATGGTCGCCGGCTCGCGGTACCCGGGCAGGGTGCGGGCCTCCTCCGCGTCGACCTTTAGATTATCCCAGCGCACGAACACATGTTCGCACATTGGGAGGACGGCTCAAAGGGCTAGTCGCGCGCTTCGCCGAACGCCGTGAACACCACGAGGCGCGGGCCGCCGTTGTCGCGGTGCTCGCAGAGGTAAACCCCTTGCCAGGTGCCGAGCGCCAGCGATCCGCGTGAGATCGGGATCGTCAGGGACGCGCCTGTCAGGGAGGCCTTGATGTGCGCGGGCATGTCCTCCGGGCCCTCGAGCGTGTGGGCGAAGTAGTCGGCGCCGTCGGGCACGGCTCGGTCGAACCAGGCGGCGAAGTCGCGGCGGACGTCGGGCGAGGCGTTCTCGTTCACGGTCAGGGACGCCGACGTGTGCTGGATGAACAGGATCGCGACGCCCACCTCGATCTGCTCGAGATCGGGCACGGCGTCAACGATTTCGGAGGTTACGAGGTGAAACCCGCGCGGACGCGCGCGGAGCTCGATCTGCTGCTGGATCCACACGCTGGGCATTCTGGCGGTAAATCCGAAGCGGACATATGGTGGCCGTAGGCCTGAAGGACCCGTGAGTAGGCCAAAGGAGGAGCATGGACTCGCCCCTCCGCGAGCGGCTCCGCTGGCGGAATGCGACAGGAGACGGCGTCGAGTCGCCCGCCAGGCGGGCGCCGCTTGCGCCTACCGCCGCTCTCCTGAGCGGGGCGGCCGCGCTCATCTGCCTCACCGGCGTGCTCGTCCCGGGCGACGCCCAGCTCGACGACGCCGTCCTGCTCGCGACCGCCGCGCTGGCCGCACTGCTCTGCGCCTACCTCCTGATCGCCGACGAGCGCGTCCCGGAGTGGAGCTATCACCCGATAGGCGTTATCGGTACCGCCATCGCAACCGGGGCCGCCTACGGCTGGGGCTCCGGCTCCGCGTACGGGCCGATGCTCTACGTCTGGGTCACGATGTTCGCGTTCTACGTCTTCACGCGCGGAGTCGCGTTCGTGCATCTCGCCCTGATGGCCACCGGCTACGCGCTCGTGCTCATCATCGAGGATCCCGCCGAGAACCCGTTCGACGGCTGGATAGCCACGGTCGGGACGTTGCTCGGCACAGGGCTGTTCGTCTCGGTGGTGCGCGACCGCCTCGGCCGGCTCATCCGCCGGCTCAGCGACGCCGCCCACCGCGATCCGCTCACCGACCTCCTGAACAGCCGCGGCTTCCAGGCGGTGTTCGACACCGAGCTCGAGCGTGCCCGGCGGGCCGACCAGCAGCTCAGCCTGATCGTCGGCGACCTCGACCGCTTCAAGCGCGTCAACGACGCCCACGGCCATCCCGCCGGCGACGCCGTCCTCCGGCACGTCGCCAGCGCGATCAGCGGCGCGAAGCGCGGGTTCGACAGCGCGGCGCGGGTCGGCGGGGACGAGTTCGCCGTGCTGGCGCCCGACTGCGACGAGAACGGCGCCTACATGCTCGCCGAGCGCATCCGCGCCGCGGTGCACGAGGCGCTCGTCGCGCGCGGAGAGGACGCCTCGCTCGCGATCAGTCTCGGCATCTCGACCTTCCCGCTCCACGGCCAGTCCGCCGACGTGCTGCTGCGCACCGCCGACCAGGCGCTGTACGCCGCCAAGCGCCTCGGCCGCAACCGCGCCGTGATCTCCAGCGCGGAGGTGCCGGGGATCCTCGCGCGCGCGTCGCGCTCGGGGAACGGCGAGGCCCACGTGGAGCTCGCCTCGCTGCTGAGCCTTGCCGAGGCGCTGGACTACCGCGACTCGGGCAGCGCGTCGCACTGCCGCCGCGTCGGGCGCTTCGCCGAGCTGATGGCGCGCGAGCTCGGCCTGCCGCCGGAGTCCGTCGAGCGCGTGCGGCTCGCCGGCATCCTCCACGACGTCGGGCGCGTGGCGCTCCCCGACGCCGTGCTCGCCAAGCAGGGCCCGCTCACCGACGCGGAGTGGGCGTGGGTCCGCGCCCACCCGGCCATCGGCGCCCGGATGGTGGAGACGACCGAGTACGAGGACATCCGCTCGTGGATCCTGTTCCACCACGAGCGCCCCGACGGTCACGGCTACCCGGAGGGCCGCGCCGAGGGCGACGTTCCGATCGAGTCCGCGATCATCGCTGTGGCGGACGCCTACGAGGCGATGACGAGCGAGCGGCCGTACCGCCCGGCGCTCGGCGCGGAGGCCGCCGCCGAGGAGCTGCGGCGCGAGGCGGGGCACCAGTTCCGCTCGGACGTCGTGGATGCGCTGCTCCGGGCCGTTTGAGGATCGGGGTAGCCCCTTTAAGGGACTCGGCGCTCCCGTCGATAACAAATGTGAAATGGAGCCGGCAGGCACCCTCGCTCCGCTTCTACCCTCCGTCTGCGCCATCGCGCTGGCGGGCGTCGCCATGTACCAGCGCAAGCGGATCGCGCGGCTCACGGCCCGCATAGACGACGCGAACCGCACCGATCCGCTCACCGGCCTCATCAACCGGCGCGCCTTCGAGGAGCTGCTCGAGCTCGAGCTGGAGCGCGCGACGCGCAGCGACCGCCCGCTGTCGGTGATCGTCGGCGACATCGACGGCTTCCGCTCGGTGAACGAGCAGCACGGCCACGAGGTGGGCGACACCGCCCTACAGTCGGTCGCCCATAACGCGCTCAAGTGGAAGCGGCGCATCGACGTCGCGGCGCGGATCGGCGGCGAGGAGTTCGCCCTCCTCCTGCCCGAGACCGACGAGCGCGGCGCGTTCATCGTCGCGGAGCGGCTGCGCCGCGCCACGCACCGCAACTTCGCCGAGTCGGCCGTCGGCGTGAGGTTCAGCTTCGGCGTGGCCACCGCGCCCGGACACGGAACTGACGGGGTCCGGCTCCTGCTGGCCGCGGACCGCGCCACCGCCGCCGCGAAGGACCTCGGCGGCGACCGCACCGTCATCTACAGCGACGACGTGGCGCGCACGCTCGCGCAGATGGGCGGGCAGGCCGGCGGCGAGCTCCAGCTGGCGACCGTGATAGCGCTCGCCGAGGCGCTCGACATCCGCGACACCGGCACCGGGCAGCACTCCCACACCGTGGGCCGCTACTCGGAGCTGATGGCCCGTGAGCTCGGCTTCGACGAGGAGCGTGTCGAGCGCGTCCGGCTCGCCGGCGTTCTCCACGACATCGGCAAGATCGGCGTCTCGGACCGCGTGCTCTCGAAGCCCGGCCCGCTCGACGCCGACGAGTGGCGAGAGATGTACACCCACCCCGAGATCGGCGCGCGGCTCCTGTCGCGGCCGGAGTTCGACGACCTCCGCGCCTGGATCCTCGCGCACCACGAGCGCCCGGACGGCTTCGGCTACCCGTACGGACTGACCGACGCCGACATCCCCCTCGAAGCGCGCATCCTCGCCGTCGCGGACTCGTACGAGGCGATGACGGCCGACCGCGTCTACCGCCCCGCCCTCGGCGAGGAGGCGGCCCGCGCCGAGCTCGAAGCCGGCGCCGGCACCCAGTTCGACCTGAAGGTCGTCACCGCCTTCCTCAAAGCGCTCGACGCGAGCCGCGCCAGCCGCCTGCGCCGCGTGGCCTAAGGGCATAGGTTTGTCGACAGCTGCCTGAAGGAGGCCACGATGTCCGACCCTGCCCAGGCCGAATCCCAATCGCGCGCGACGTCCGGCGGCGACGATCGCCGGCTGGACTTCCGTCCCGGGATGGGAATGTGGTGGGAGATCACGCGCACCACGACGGACAGCTCCGGCGAGCTCTTTGAAGCCACCAACTGGATCGAGCCGCGTATGCCCGGACCTCCCGTTCACTTCCACCCGACCGCCGTGGAGAGCTACGAGGTGATCGAGGGCGCGCTCGAGGTCTTCATGAACGGCGAGTGGAGCCCCGTCCGTGCCGGCGAGACGGCGACCGTGCCTGCCGGTGCGCCGCATTCGGTTCGCAACGCGAGCGACGAGCCCGCGCGAATCGTGAACATCCATCAACCGGCGCAGCGCTTCGAGGCGTTCTTCCGCGACATGCACCGGCTGATCCACGAAGGCAAGATCAAGCGCCTGCCGCCGAAGGACCCCCGTTCCGCCATCTACGCGGCAATGCTGTTCGGAAAGTATCCGGACGAGATCCGAGCGACCAAGCCACCGAATCAGGTCTTCCAGGCTCTGGCGCTGATCGGCAGAGCCCTCCGCTTCAAGCTCTAGAGCGGACTTACGGCGCCTGGTAGTCCCGGCACGGCTCGCCCCTCAAGCCCGGGCAGGGCGGGAGCCCGGTCGGAACGCTCACGCCCGGCACCAGCGGCAGGAGCAGCCTTGATGGCATCTGCTTGGAGTGGGCGATCGAGACCGTCGCGGTTCCGCTCGGCTCCGTCTCGCTGAACGACCAGATGGGCTGGTCGCCGTTCGGAGCGCTGATCGTGACCCGGATCCGCGACCCGGCACGGTACGCGTGTCCCTCGTAGTAGAGCGGGATCGTGACCTCGACGTAGCGATCGGGCGGCAGTGGCGACACGTCCGATTCCCTAAGGCTGAGAACCGGCTCGAGCAAGGTGCTCTTGGCGGCGTCGAGCCGGCGCTCGTTGCCTCGCACCCAGCCGCTCTGGACGAACGTCTCCTTGCCGTCGGGCCTGACCTCCGTGATCGTCGCCTGAAGATCGACGTTCGGCGTCGACGACCGGACCCACGCCTGCACCGCGCCCGCGCCGATTACGGTGGTGTTGCTGCTCAGCGGGCTCGTCAGGTAGGAGGCCGCGCTTCCGGGTGGGCTCTGAACCCAGTCGTAATGAGGAGTCGCCGTCCAGAGACCCCCGGCCCCCGCAGCGGTGTCGCCATGGAAGTTGGTCAGGGGACGAGCGTGAGCGTCCCAGGTGAAGGAGTCCGCCCCGGCCTTGCCGGGCAGTTTGTCGCGGAGCTCGCCGCCCTCCGCGAGGTACCACGAGCGCGCGGTGGTGCCAGGGATCGGGAAGCTCGGCCACGAGTGCTCGAAGCCGGGGAGCGGTTGGCCTGGCTGCGTCCCGCCGGCGCCGTTGTCGAAGAGGATGCGAATCGAGGGCAGCGCTTCGAAGGCCGCCAGGGCGCCGGAGTAGGTCGGCTGCAGCTGGATCGGGTCGGGCGGCAAGGTGACGCCCGGGACGCCCATCGCCGCCTGGTAGATCGCCGGGGCCGCGGCGTGCGTAGCGGTGCAATTCTGGATCGGCGCCTGTTTGGCCACGTAGAGCGCGAGGAAGTCGCACCAGCGGTTGAACGTCTCCGGGGCCAGCGAGTCGACATGCGTGCCGTTGGTGAACGTGAACCACTTGCGGCCGGTCCCGCTGAAGCGCTTCGCCAGCGTCGGGCAGTGCCCACCGGTCTGCTCGTCGGTCCACTGGCACGCCATGAAGACCGGCACATCGATCTTGTCGACGAACGTGCTCGGCGACAGCGGGTCGGCCACCTCGGGCACGTAGTGGTCATTTGCGCGGATCTTGCCCATCAGATCCGCCGCCTCGGGGTGAAGAACCTGGTTCGCGTTGCACGTGTCGTCGCCGTCCTGGATGCGCTGCAGAGCCCACGCCTGGCCGCCGTTGGGTGACGCCGGCTCAGCGTCATGGACCCGCTCCTCGGCCCACGGCACGGCGAACCCCGTGTTCAGAATGCCGCCCGGATAGAGCGTCGTCTGCGTGGAGTCGATCACCGACATCGGCGAGACGGCCGCCAGGCTCGGCGGCCGGGTCTGAGCGGTGAACACCTGGCTGATCCCGCCGTAGGAGATCCCCATCATCCCGACCTTGCTGTGGAGCGCCCACGGCTGCCGCGCGACCGTCTCGATCACGTCGTAGCCGTCGAGGTTCTGGAGCGGCTCGAAGAAGTCGTACGCGCCGCCAGAGCAGCCGGTGCCCCGCATGTTGACGTCGACGACCGTGAACCCCATCAGGTTCGCGAGGGCGGATATTCCGTTTTGCGGACCGGCCGGGTCTGCGTAGCCGTAGCCGGAATACTCGATCAGGGTGGGAGTGGGGCCCGTAGGGACCGGCGGCGGCTGAACGCCGGGCAGCGCCTTCGCCGCGTCCTGGGGCGGATGCACGTAGATCGCGAGCTTGGTGCCGTCGCGGGTGGTCAGATAGCCATAGCCGTCCGGGGGGACGACCTGGTCGTAGACGTCTGTGCTCGGCGGAGCCGACTGGGTCGTAAGCACGGCCAGGGGATCGGACTCCGCCCCGTCGGCGGCCCGCACGCGGTACCCACTTCCTGGTGTGACGCTCCGGAACAGAGCGCCGCCGAGGGAGTTGACGTCCTTGCTGGACACAGTCGAGCCCGCGCCGTCCACCAGCGACAACCGCTCGCCCGGGGTGGCGCCCGTCACATAGACCTGCTCCACGCTGCCGTGCGCGCTGAATGTCGGCTCGGCCGCGCTCGCGGCGCCCACGCCTGCCGTGAAGATGAACGCCAGAGCGGCGGCACACTGCGCAACGAGCAAGCGCGACCGCCCCCGCGAAACGCCTCCCGTGTACATCGCCCTGAACTCAAGCAAGTTCGGGGCGCCGATGTCGAAGTTCGGTGCTTAGCTCGGGTCGGCCGCGTGCACCGACTCAGTGCGGTGGACCGTGGCCGCCCAGCTGCCGAGGAGCTTCAATGCCTCCTCGGAGCGCGAGCCGGGCTCGGCGGTGTAGGTGAAGATCGTCAGCCCGGGATCTGCGGCGAGGTCCATCCGGTTGAAGCTCAGGTGGAGCTCGCCGACGACGGGATGGTTGAGGTGCTTGACGCCGGTGGTGTGGAAGCGGACGTTGTGCGCGGCCCAGCGGGTGCGGAACGCCTCACTCTGTGTTGCGAGCTCGCCGACGAGGTCTGAGAGGTCGCGGTTATACGGGTCGCGGCCGGCGGCGGAGCGCAGAATGGCGACGGTCTCGGTGGCGGCGCGGTCCCAGTCGCCGTAGAACGCCTCGGCTCGCGGGTCGAGGAAGACGAACCGGGCGTGGTTGGCCGGGCGGGAGGGGCCGGCGTACAACTCGGAGAACAGCGCATGCCCGAGCTGGTTGGCGGCCAGGAGATCGAGGCGTTCGTTGCCCACGAACGCGGGGGCGCCGGTGATCGCGTCGAGGGTCCACTGGATCTCGGGTCGGGCGCGCTGCTTGGCCAAGCGCCGACGAGGTCGCGCTGCGGTCGGCTGTGCGGCGCGGGCTAGGTCGAAGAGGTGGGCGCGTTCGGCGTCGTCGAGCTCGAGCGCCCGAGCCAGCGCCTCCAGCACGCTCTCGGACACGCCGCTCATGTCGCCGCGCTCCAGGCGGGTGTAGTACGGAGCGCTCACGCCGGCCAGGACGGCGACCTCCTCGCGGCGAAGCCCGGGAACGCGGCGACTGCCGTACGAATGCAACCCCGCTTGCTCAGGCGTGATCCGGCCACGGCGGGAGGTGAGGAACTCGCGGATCTCCCGTCTCGTATCCACGGGCCAAGCGTAGACCCGGCTGCGAGCGCCTGGGGGACCCTGCCAGTACCTCTCTCAACAGGGACTCCCACCTTCGCGAGATCCGCGCTTTGCTGACAGCCATGACATCGAAGAAGACCTGGTTCATCACCGACGCCGTCCACGAGGCGCTCGAGGAGCTGTCCCTTGAGCAGATCGACGCCTTCCGGGAGCTGTCGTCGTCGCCGGCGCTCGACGAGGCCGGGCGGCCGTCATGAAGCACATTTCGCTAGGCGGACTTGACGTCTCACGGATCGGACTCGGCACGATGGCGATGTCCGGCTACTACCTCGACCCGGACAGCAGCGACGCCGAGTCGATCCACGCCATCCAGCGAGCATTGGAGTTGGGCGTAACCCACATCGACACCGCCGAGATCTACGGCCCATACGCGAACGAGGAACTCGTCGGCCGCGCCCTCGAGGGACGTCGCGACGATGTGGTGGTGGCGACGAAGTTCGGCTTCGTCTCGCACTCCGGCGGAGGGCCAGGAGTGCTCGACAGCAGCCCGGCCAACATCCGGACCGCCGTCGAGGGCTCCCTGAAGCGGCTGGGCACCGACCGAATCGACCTCTACTACCAGCACCGGGTCGACCCCAACACGCCCATCGCGGACACCGTCGGCGCCCTGGCCGAGCTGGTGCGTGAAGGAAAGGTCCT
>Ga0126312_10001299_pt1 | contig 16318 bp, 17 predicted proteins | sample Plot104A_FD_92537 | JGI IMG/M metagenome (GOLD analysis project Ga0126312, IMG submission 92537) | Serpentine soil microbial communities from UC McLaughlin Reserve, CA, USA - Plot104A | ecosystem: Environmental > Terrestrial > Soil > Grasslands | place: USA: UC McLaughlin Reserve, Lake County... | reverse complement strand
GGAAGCTCGACCATGGTCGTTCTCAAGGAACTGGTCGAGTCGGTCGTGGAGCCGCTCCAGCTGTTGCTGGTCGCGGTCGGCGTGCTCTCCGCGATCTTCGGGGAGCTGCGCGACGCGATCGCGATCTTCGTGGTCATCGCGCTGGTCAGCGCCGTCGAGGCGATCTCTGAGGTCCGGGCCAAGCGCGCCCTTCGGGCGCTGCGGGACCTCAGTGCCCCCAATGCGCTCGTCCGGCGTTCGGGCACCGTGACTGCGGTCCCGCTCGACGGTCTCGTCATCGGCGACGTGCTGATCGTCGAGGCCGGCAGCGTCGTGGCCGCCGACGCCCGCGTCGTCGAGGCCGACGGCCTGGCCACCGACGAGTCGCGGCTGACGGGCGAGCCTGTGGCGGCCGCCAAGGGACCCGACCCGGTCGCTGCGGACGCACCGCTCGCCGAGCGGTCGTCGGTGCTCCACGCCGGCAGCGCGGTGGTGGCCGGAGCCGGCGAGGGCGTCGTCGTCGCACTGGGCCCGGACACCGAGATCGGGCGTCTCGGGCGGCTCGTCGCGGAGGCCAGGGAGCCGCCCACGCCGCTTCAACGCGCGATGGCCGAACTGGCGCGCGCGGCTCTCATCGTGGCGGTGGCGGCGTGCGTGCTCGTGCCGCTCGTCGGCGTGCTCCGCGGCCAGCCCGCACGCGAGATGCTGCTCGACGGGCTGACCCTCGCGTTCGCGACGATCCCCGAGGAGCTGCCGATCCTCGTCACCGTGCTGGTGGCGATCGGCGGGCTGCGTCTGGCGCAGCACGGCGTGCTTCTTCGCCGGCTGCGCGCCGCCGAGGCCGTCGGGGCGATGACTGTGCTGCTCGCCGACAAGACCGGGACCCTGACCGAGAACCGGCTGCTGATCGAGCGCATCGACGGCGACCGCGGGCGCGTGCTGACCGTCGCCGCCGCGGCGCACGGGGCGGCGGCCGCGCAGGACCCGGTCGATCGTGCACTGGTGGAGGCCGCCGGCGAGCGCCGGTCGAACGAGCGGCCGGCGCGGCATCCGTTCGACCCGGTCCGCAAGCGCGAGAGCGCGGTGTGGCGGGAGGCCGACGGCGCGTGGGTGGCTGTGAAGGGCGCGCCGGAGGCCGTGCTCGCGGCGTGCGCGATGTCCGCCGCGGACCGGGCCTCCGTGCTCGAGCGCGTCGGGCGCCTCGCGGACGACGGGCTGCGAGTCATTGCCGTGGGCGAGCGTCACGTCGCCGCGGTTCCGCGCGGTGCCGCCGACGCCGAGAGGGACCTTGCATTCGTGGGGCTGGCCGCGTTCCGCGATCCGTTGCGCCCCGGAGTGGGCGACGCCGTGGCCGAGCTCGCCCACGCGGGTGTGCGGACGATCGTCGTCAGCGGCGACCACCCCGAGACGGTCGCCGCGGCCGCCCGCGAGGCCGGGATCCACGGTCCCAAGGTGCTGCACGGCGGCGCGCCGCTCGACGCCCTCGACGATGACGAGCTCGCAGACCGGCTGCGCGGCGAGGCCGTCATCGCCCGTGCCACGCCCGAGGACAAGCTGCGGCTCGTCCGCATCCTCCAGGACCGCGGGGAGGCCGTCGCCGTCACCGGCGACGGCGTCAACGACGCGCCCGCCCTCGCAGCGGCGAACGTCGGCATCGCCATGGGCGCGCGCGGGACCGATCTCGCGCGCGAGGCGTCGGACCTCGTGCTCGTCGACGACGCCTACCCAACGATCGTCGGCGCCGTCGAGGGCGGTCGCGGCCTCGCCTCCCAGCTACGGCGCGCGGTCGCCTTCTACCTCGGCGCCAAGATCGCGCTCGTCGTCGTGATCGCCGTACCGCTGGTGCTGGGGCTGCCGGCCCCCTTCCACCCGGTCCACATCGTCATCCTCGAGCTCTTCATGGACGTCGGTGCGTCGGTGGCCTTCGTCTCCGAGCCGCCGGCGCCCGGCGCAATGGACCACCCCCCGCGCGATCCGGCCCGACGGTTCCTCGACGACACGCAACTGTCCGCCATCGCGCTCACGGCCTTGGCGCTCACGGCCGCCGTCCTTCCGACGTTCCTCCTCGTCCGCGCCGAGTGGGGCACCGACGCGGCCATCGCGGCCGCCGTGGCCAGTTGGCTCGTCGCGAACGTGGCGATCGCGTGGACCCTGCGCGCCCGGCCGGGCCTGGCCTGGCGGAGCAACGTCGCGTTCCCGGCGTGGGCGCTGATCGCCGTCGCCAGCGCGGTGGTGCTGTCCCTCACCGCGGCGGGGGCCACGCTCGGCGTCGACCCGCTCACCGCCGGAGCGGCCCGCATCACGGTCGGCGTCACGGCGGTCGGGGTCGGTCTCGCCGCCGCGGGTCGCGGCGCGCTGTCGCTTTCCCGGCGTCTCTGATCGGCGCGGACGCGCGAGGCGCGTCCGCAGCGGACGCCAGCTTGTATCCGCTTTTGGACACATCGGCGGTCTTCGTCGTGGCGCGTTGCCGACCGTCAGTCACGGAGGATGGTCGGGTCGAACTCGCGCAGCCGTGCGGGATCCATGATCAGATCGATCTCGACGATCTTGTCGTGCGCGACCGTGAACCCGGCCACCCCGAGCAGGCGACCATGTCGAGTCACGACAAGCCCTGCGGCGCCGTTCACGAGCGCGAGCCCCACCGAGTCGGCCAGCAGCGCTTCGCCCTCGGGGCCGACGCCCTCCTCGGAGCTGATGATCGGCTCGGGAATGCCGGACTCCAGCGGCTCCTCGCGCCGTGACCGGCGCGAACGCAGCATGTCGAGGCACACCCGCGCGACGCCGGTCGTGAACCACGCCTGCAGGTTCTCGACGCCGGTCGCGTCAGAGCGGCTCAGGCGCAGCCAGTACTCCTGCACCGCATCGTCGGCATCGCTGACCGAGCCGAGCATCCGGTAGGCGACGGCACGCAGATGGGCGGTTGTCTTCGAACCGCTGTGCCAGCCACTCTCGCTCGTCCGCGGTCACATCCGTTCGCAGCCCTCCGTCTAAGGACTAGACGAACGAAACCGACGCGATGTGACCTTGTCAGAGGAGGCGCTGCCCATGTTTACCGCCTACGTCGTCGTCACCGGCCTTGCTGCCGCGGCCAACACGTACGCGGCGACCGCCGACTTCACACGCCCGGACTGGCTCCTCGGCAACATGGCCCAGGCACGCGTGCCGCAGTCGTGGCTGTTCCCCCTGGGCGCTCTCAAGGCGGCCGGTGCCCTGGGGCTACTGGTGGGTATCGCCGTGGCTCCGCTTGGGGTTGCGGCCTCGATAGGCCTCGTCCTGTTCTTCATCGGCGCCCTCATCACCCACTTTCGCGCCCGTTACTGGGAGATCGCCGCACCGGTCACGTTCCTCGTGCTGGCCGCGGGCTCGCTGGTGCTGCGAGTGGCCTCCTCCTGACCATCACCGCCCGTCGTCCTGCGCGAGGCTCGAGCGTTCGAGAGTGGCCCAACCTATGGCCTGACCTGGCATGCGGACGCTGCTCGCGCTGTCGCCGTGGAAGCCGCGACGGGCCTGAGCGCCTGCAGCCCGGGACTGAATCTACGTCTTGACCGCGCCCATCGTGAAACCGGTGATGAAGCGCTCGAGCAATAGATTGAAGACGAACGCGATCGGCACCGCCACGAGCACGGCGGATGCCTGGAGCGACTGCCAGAAGAAGATGTCGCCGCGGACAAGCTCCGTGGGCACGCCCGTGCTGATCACCTTGTGGTCCGACGGTGACACGAACGCGAGCGCGTAGATGAACTCGTGCGCCGTGAGCGTGAACGCGAACACGATCACGGCGATGATCCCCGGCATCGCCATCGGGATCACGACGCGCCAGAAGGCGCCCACTCGGCTGTAGCCGTCGACCATCGCCTGCTCCTCGACGTCGCGCGGCACCGCCTTCAGGAAGCCCATCAGGAGCCAGACTGCGACGGGGATCGTGATCGTCGGATAGATCAGGACCAGCGACCAGGTGGAGTCCTGGAGCCCCAGGATCGACACCACGCGCGCGAGTGAGATGAACAGCAGCGTGGGCGGGACCAGGTAGACGAAGAAGATGGCGATCCCGAGCCCGCTCGCCCAGGGCATGTTGAGACGCGCGAGGCTGTAGGCGGCGGGCAGTGCGGCGGCGAGGGTGATTGCCACCACGAGGACCCCGACCCAGAGCGTGTTGACGGCGAAAGTGAGGAACTTCGTATCCGAGAAGAGGAAGGAGATGTGCTTCGTCGTGGGGTCGAGGTTGAAGACGAATGGGTTGTTCTGCGCGTTGTAGAGGTCCGCGTCCTGCTTGAGCATCGTGATCGTGCTCCAGATGAACGGAGTCGCGGCCGCCAGCGCCGCCACCACCGCGACGACGTAGAGCCCGACGCGCCCGAAGCGTCTGCGGACGGCCACCCGCGTGCGAGTGCGCCGGACCTCCGCCGGGGTCATCGTCGCCAGCTGTGCCGGCACCCGGACGGCCATCAGAGCGTCTCCATCTTTCGCACGGAGCGCAGGATCGCGATCGCCGCCGCAAGCAGTAGCGGGAAGAGGAACAGCGCGATGGCCGCCCCTTGGGCGAGGTCGCCACCTCCGATGCCCTTGAAGAAGGCATAGCTCGGCAGCGTCTGCGTGGCGTTGTCCGGACCGCCGCGGGTGAGGATGTAGACCACGGTCATGTCCGTGAAGGTGAGGATCGCGCCGAACAGCGTCGCGACGCCGATCACCGGCAGGTTGAGAGGAATGGTGATCTCCCAGAGCCTGCGCCAGAAGCCGGCGCCGTCCATTGCTGCGGCGTCGTTGATCTCGTGGGGGATCGCCACGAGCCCGGCCATGATGATCACGGCGGCGAGCGGCACGATGCGCCACGTCTGCACGGCGATCACCGAGATGGCGGCGAGGTTGTCCCTTGCGAGCCAGTGCGTGTTGCCGTCGATCAGTCCCGGCTGCCGCAGCACCCAGTCGATCGGGCTGTAGACCGAGTCGAACATCCACAGCCAGGAGATCGCCGCGAGCGCGACCGGCGTGATCCACGGCAGAAGGACGAAGAAGCGGATCAGCCGCTTGAAACGGAAGTCCGCGACCAGGATCATCGCGAGCGCCTTCGCAAGGACGACCGTGAGCACCATCGTCGCGGCCGTGAACAGGAGCGTGTTCCTCAGCGCGCGCCAGAAGATCGGGTCGTGGAAGATGTCATCGAAGTTCTTGAACCCGACCCAGTCGAGGCTTGGGTCGCCCGCTGTGACGTCGGTCAGGCTGAAGGCGATCGCCAGGAAGAACGGAATGGCGACGAGCGCCACCACGTAGACCACCGCCGGCAGCAGGAACAGCGGCGCGAGGAACCCCTCGCGGTCAGATAGCGCGCGGCGCTCGGAGGCGGGGAGCGACGTTATGCCCATACCGGCTGCGGAGCCGTCCGCATGCCGCTTTCAGCGTCGAAGAAGCAGAGGTCCTTCTCGTGGACGGCGAAACGGTGCACCTCGCCGGCCTCGATCGGGGTGGTCACCGTGGCGGGCAGCCGGGCGATCACGCGCGTCTCCTCACCGAGCCCCCTGGCAGTCCCGTAGACGTGCCGGTCGCCAGACAGGAACTCGATCCGCCCCACCTCGAGATCGACCCCGAGCTTCGTCCCGCCCCCCGGCACGACCTCCTCGGGCAGCAGGTTCTCCGGACGGAAACCGAGCACGTGGCCGTTGCGTGGCACCAGGTTCATCGGCGGGGAGCCCAGGAACGTGGCCACGAACGTGTCCTGGGGATCGTCGTAGACCTCGTGCGGCGGTCCGAGCTGGCGGAGCTTCCCCTCGGACATCACGGCGATACGGTCGCCGAGTCCCATCGCCTCGGCCTGGTCGTGCGTGACGTAGACCGTGGTAGTGCCGAGGTTCTGCTGGAACTGCTTCAGCTCGTCGCGCGCCGAGGCACGCAGCTTTGCGTCCAGGTTCGAGAGCGGCTCGTCGAGCAGGAAGACGCTGGGCTCGCGCACAAGCGCCCTGGCCAGCGCCACCCGCTGGCGCTCGCCGCCGGAGAGGTGGCGCGGCTTGCGGTCAAGCAGGTGGTCGATGCCGAGCAGGTCGGCCGCCCAGCGGGCCTTCTTGCGCCGCTCCTCCTTCGAGATCTTCTCGGCCTTCAGGGGGAAGGTGATGTTGTCCTCCACCGTCTTGTGGGGGTAGAGCGCGTAGCTCTGGAACACCATCGCCACCTGCCGCGCCCTCGGCGGGAGTCCGTTCACGACGTTGCCGCCGATCAGGACCTCCCCCTCGGTGGCCTCCTCGAGCCCCGCGATCGTGCGCAGGAGCGTCGTCTTCCCGCATCCGGACGGGCCGAGCAGCACGAGGTATTCGCCCTCCCTCGTGCTGATGTCGACGCCGTCGACGGCCCGGATGTGATCGCCGTGCCCGCGATAGTGCTTTTTGAGGCCCCTGACCTCTACGGCGAGCGCCATCGCTACCCGTTACGTGCCGCCGCCGATGAGGCCCTTCTTGCGCCACTTGTCGAAGATGGCGTTCATCTGCGACTCGGCGTCACTCACCGCCTGCTGCGGGCTCTTCTTACCGCGGGCGGCCGCAGCGAGCATGTTCGGGAGGATGAACGTGCCGAAGACCTCGCCGATGGCGGTGTTGGCCGGGCCCGGGTAGCCGACGTTGCGGCTCCAGTCGAGCGCGTCCTTGAGCACCGCCAGCTTGGTCGGCGGCTTTGAGCCGAACGGATCCTTGCCGAGCCAGTTCGGCAGCTGCGGCACGAGCTTCTCGAAGCCCGGGAAGTCGTACAGCTTGGACTCCCACGTCGCGCGCGCGAAGTTCTGCGTGTAGTGGAGCAGGAACTCCTTCGCGGCGTCCGGGTTCTTCGCGTATTTCGGGACGAGCCAGTTGTACATCACGTGCTGGGCCGCCCATCCGCCCTTCGGGCCGTCGAGCGCCTTCGTGATGAAGGTGTCGTCGGCAGCCGACGGGTTGACCCCCTGCATGGTGCGGTAGGCGGAGATCGAGTTGAGGATGTACGACATCTTTCCGCCCACCAGACCCTCATTGTTCGAGGCCGGGTTCCAACCGAAGACCTCGGGGGTCATCGCGCCCTTGTAGAGCTTCTGCATGTACTCGACCGCGGCCACGGTCTCGGGCGAGTTGATGGCCACGTTCTCGCGCTCGTCCTGCTCGGTCCCGCCGAACGACCAGATCAGGGCCCGAGCCGCCATGTTGGAGTCGATCTCCGGCGACATGCCGATGCCGAGCTGAACGTCCTGCTTGCTCTTGATCTGGGAGCCACCGTTGAGCAGGTCGTCGTACGACTTCGGGCCGTTCGGCAGGTTGGCCTTCGCCCACAGGCTCTTGCGGTAGTCGCCTGGGTCGGGCACCCATCCGGGCGCGTACGCGAAGTACTTGTTGGTGGTCGGGTTTAGGCTGCACTTGTGGCAGATGTCAAGCTGCTTGCCGAATCGCCGCTCGGCCTCCTGCGTGACGTCCGCCAGATCGATCATGCTCGGCTCGAACTGGGGCAGCGGGCCGATGTGCTGAATGAGGTCATGGCCAGAGCCCGCCCCGACCTCGGCTTCGAGGCGGGTGGGCACCTCGGTGGTGTTGATGTGATCCACCGTCACGTTCACGCCCACCTGCTTGCCCCACTCGGGCGCGAACTTGTCGAACCACTTGTCGTGGCTCGGCACGAAGTGGCTCCACATCAGGATCTTGAGAGAACCGGAGAGCTTCTTCGACGGCTCAGCGTTCTTGACGGCCGGCGCCGCCCCGGCCGGGCCCGTCTGAGCCCCCTTCTGGCTGCCTCCGCACCCCGCCAGAATGACTAGGCCGGCTGCGCCTTGCAGGAAAGTTCGCCGCTGGATGCGTCGCGGTCCCGTGGGATGTGTCATCACCAATCCTCCGCGAGCTGCGTGCAATCGTCTGTACCCGGCTCGAGGCCGCATCTAACGGGAGCAGGTGCGACAAGCCGCTGGCATCCACGTCGGCCCAGCGGACGGGGAGCCTCCTCGTCCGGTCGCGCTCGGGTGTTCTCACCGGACCCACGGATAGAGCAGGTCGGCGAGGATCTCCTCCTCGCCGATCTCGAGGTCGCGCAGGTCGAAATCGATCCAAATCAGCGACCGGGCGGCTGGAGCGGCACTCGCGAGCTGTGTCTTGTGCGTGTTCGTAGGCATGCCATGGAGGCTGCCCACATCGGAGCCGTCGATCAATTCCCTCGCAGGTAAAGCGGGGGTCTGATGCTCGCGCTTTGCCTGTTAGCGAGCGCCTCGACGAGGGCCGCGATCACTTCAGCAGCCGCGACAGGCGGCGGTCCTTGAGCACCCGGCCCTCGGTCTGCTCGGCGGGGCAGTAGGTCATCACGTAGTCCTCGTAGAAGACGGCCTCGAGCTTGGTGCCGCAGCGGGGACACGGCTCGCCCTGGCGACGGTGCACCTGCAGCGGCATCGGCAGCTTGTCGGGGATCGGCAGGTCGACGACGCGCTCGTAGTGGTCGAGGACGGCGCCGAGGGTGGCGACGGCCTGCGCGCGCAGCTCCTGCGACTCCTCGAGCGAGAGGTCGTCGCCGCGCTTGAAGGGCGACAGCCGCGCGTGCCAGAGGATCTCGTCCACCCACGAGCGGCCGATGCCGGCGATCACGTGCTGGTCGCGCAGCAGCGAGTGCAGCGGCCGCGGCTCGGCCAGCAGCTCGTCGAACGGGGGCGGATCAGGCCACGCCTCCGGCCCCATGTTCAGGAAGACCTCGTCGTCGATCACGGCGTCGACGGGCAGCAGCTTGACCCACGCCGCCTGCTTGGTACCGAACTCGCGCAGCCGCAGCTCGCGGTCGCCGGGCAGCCGCACGAGCAACCGCGAGGTGCGGTCGCGCGGGCCGGCGCGCTTGTCGAACAGCTGCAGCCGCCCTGCGCTCATCAGGTGCACCACGAGGGTCAAACCGCCGGCGAAGTCGATCAGGAACAGCTTGCCGCGCCGCCGCACCCCCGCGAACGCGCGCCCATGCAGCTCGGACAGGGGCGGGTCGAAGCTGCGCAGCGCGTTGACGCCCGGTGCCATGACCGACTCGACCTCGACCCCGCGCAGAGCGGCGTCGAGGCGGCGCGCGGTGATCTCGACCTCGGGCAGCTCGGGCACGAACCCAATGCTAGGAAGCGCGCAGCAGCGCCCTGATCGTGCGGCGCATCACCGCGCCGGCATCGGCGACGCTCAGGCCCTGGTGCGCGCGCAGCGCCTCCCAGGTGTTCCAGTCGGTCGCCGCCCCCAGCGCGCGAACGACCTCTTCGCGCTCCGCGGCCGGGCGCGCGTCGAGCTCGGGCGCGAAGACGCGCTCGGCCTCGGCCCGCTTGAACGCGCGGAACGCCTGCAGGCCGGCATGGCTGCCCTCCGAGAACGGCTCGTTGAGCACCGCCGCGCGGCGGACCGGGGTGATGAACTCGAGCATCCGCGCCCGTTGCTCGACGAACGCCTCCACCCGCTCGTCGAACGGCCCCGTGTCGGGCAGGTGCTCGACGATCTGGCTCACCCGTTCGGTCTGGCGCATGCCCACCGCGCGCAGCAGCGTCTCGCGGTCGCCGAAGTGCTGGAAGATCGAGCGCGGGGACACGCCCGCTCGCGCCGCGATGTCCTCCACCGAGGGGCGCAGGTCGCCCGCGTCGAGCAACCCGAGCACTGCGTCGACGATCGCCTCGCGGGTACGCCGCGCGCGCGCCGTGCGCCCGTCGATCTTCTGCGCCGCGGTCACGCTCCGAATTCTTGCAGTCCGTGTGCAACTTCGACTACATTCAAGCGGTGGTGCGGTATCCCCTCGTTGCGGGGCCGGGTCGCCTGCTCGGCATCCGGCGTCGCTGGTTCGGCGGCGGCCCCGTCATCCTGCTTGTCCTCGCCGTGTTGCTTGCACCTGCCGGCGCGTCGGCCGCGGACATCGGTGGCGCCGAACTCACCAACGCCGGGCCCGGTGACGGCTCCTGCGACGTCGCGAGCGCCGAGGGCACGCGCACCGAGTACACCTGCCGCTACGGCCCGGTCGAGGTGGACGGCTACCAGGTGCGCCAGGTCACCGTAAACGGGATCCCGCGCCCGCCCGGCGCCGGCCACATCACCGCCATGGACGTCGACGTGGTCGACGCCAATGGGACGCAGGTGCCGATCCAGCGGCTGATGCTCCATCACATCGTCTTCGCGAACCTCAGCCGCCCCGACGGCACCTGCAACCACTTCATGCTCTGGGACAACAAGACCGACCTCGGCTTCTCCCCGCAGCGGTTCTACGGCGCCGGCGAGGAGCGCGCGAAGTTCGCCCTCCCGCCCGGCTACGGCTACAAGCTCGACGCCGCCGACAACTGGCTGATGGCGTGGATGTTCATGAACCACCGCGGCGTCACCGACCATGCCTTCATCCAGTACCACGTCACCGTCGACACCTCGTCCGACATCGCCGATGCCGACCCGTACTGGCTCGACGTCCGCAACTGCCAGGCCGACCCGGTCTTCGACGTCCCCGGTGGCGGGGGGCACGGCGGCGCCTACAAGCAGGAGTCGACGTGGACCGTCCCCCAGAGCGGGCGGCTCCTCGGCGGCGGCGGGCACGTGCACGGCGGCGGCCAGAGCCTCGTGGTCACCGAGCCCGACTGCGGGGACCGCGAGATCGGCCGCTCCGAGCCGCTCTGGGGCATGCCCGCCAACCCCTACTACCACGTCAAACCGGTTCTCCACGAGCCCGGGCCGATCGCCATGAGCTACTGGGGCTCCCTGCACGGCATCCCGGTGACCGCAGGCCAGCGGCTCAAGCTCACCGCCACCTACGACAACTCGCGGCCGCATACGCGCGTCATGGGCATCGAGATGATCTACGTCGCGCCGGACTCCGCGGTGGACGAGGGCTGCGGGCCGCTCCCGGGCGACCGCTTCCAGCTGCAGTCAGACCAGCCCGGCCGCACGTCGCCGCCCCGGTTCAAGGTGCCGCTGACCGGCCTGAACGACCGGGGTCGCGCGGTCCGCATCACCCATCCGCCGGGGCCGACCAAGGTCGTCGACGGCGGCTCGGCCGACGTCAACGTCGCCGACTTCCGCTTCTCGCGCCCGAACCTGCTGGTCCGGCGCGGCACGACGGTCCACTGGCGCTTCGACGACCGGCCGCTGCACAACGTCACGCTGGCGTCGGGCCCGCGCGGGTTCTCGTCGCCGAACCTGAATGGCGGCCGGTCTTTCAAGGCCAAGCTCACCAAGCCCGGCCGCTACCAGCTCTTCTGCGCGCTGCACCCCGTAGCGATGACCGAATCCATCGTCGTCAAGTAGCCGCGGGCCGCGCTCTTACCGACTTGTAGGATTCGGCTTACGGTCGATTAACGCCGGGAAGCAAGGGTTGCGCCATGACTCGCGTGCTCGCCATCGCCTCCGACCCGGCCCTCGATTCCGTCCTCGTCGATGAGGTCCGCCGGGCGCATCCCGACCGCGTGACGGTCCTCCTCCTGGCCAACGGCTTCGCCGCCGATCGCTGGGCCTGGGGCGACGGGCCGCGAGAGCGCGCCCTGCGCGACCGCCTCGCGCTGCTGCTGGCGCAGGTGGAGGCCCACACCGGCGCCGTCGTGACCGGCGTCGTGGGCGACCTCGCGGCGGTCGACAGCCCCGACGCATACGACGACGTCGTGCGCTCGCCGGTCGCGCTCGCCGCTGCCTAGGCGACGATCTCCTCGACCTCTCTGGGACGCAGGAGGTCGATGAGCTCGGCGGCACTGCCATCGATGCGCACCCCCGCGATGCCGCCCTTCTTGAGGTCGATCCGAGCTCCGGTCAGGTCGTGGACGGTCTGCGAGAAGTCGGGATCGTGGCCCACGACGAGGACGCGAGCGCCGTCGCCCGCCGCGGCCAGCAGCGCGCGCGCCTCGTCCGCATCGAAGCCGGCCGACAGCGGCTGGTGGATCAGCGGGTCGGCCTTGAGCGCCGCGGCGGCGAGATGGGCGGTGTCGCGCGCCCGCACCCGCGGGCTCGTGTAGACGGCGGCGAACTCGAGGCCGAGCCGGGCCAGCGCCTCGCCGGCCATGCGGGCCTGCTTCTCGCCTTTCGCCGTCAGCCGCCGGTCGGCGTCGTGCCGGGCTCCGTGGGGCTCGGCGTCGCCGTGGCGGAGGAGCCAGAGCTGCTGCGCCATCAAAGCCGCAGCCTATCGCTGGTCCGCCGGCCGGGCGAACCGGTGAACGAGACGGCGCCGAGCGGCGTCCCGAGCAGGCCCGCGGCTAGCATCACCCCCGCCTTGAGCACGATCGTCGACACGCACGACGAGGCGGCGCGGCTCGATCTTCCTCCCCTGCTCGTCCGCCGGCCGCTCGAGGCGTTCCTCGACGAGCGGGGCCTCGGCTCCGGGCCGGTGGAAGCCGAGCCGGTCGGCGAGGGCCACTCGAACGTCACCTACCTGATCCGCCGCGATGGCGGCGAATGGGTGCTGCGCCGCCCGCCGCGCCCGCCTCTTCCGCCCAGCGCCCACGACGTGCTGCGCGAGGCGCGGCTCCTGATCGCGGTCGCCGACCGGCCCGTGCGCACGCCCGAAGTGGTCGCCACGTGCGACGACGAGAGCGTCATCGGCGCCCCCTTCTACGTCATGGAGAAGATCGAAGGCGGCGTGATCACCACGGAGATCCCGGCGCCGCTCGACACGCCCGAGCAACGCCGGCGCATCGCCGACGAGCTGATCGACGCCCTGGTCGAGATCCACGCGGTGCCGTGGGAGGCGTGCGGGCTGGAGGGCTACGGCAAGCCGACCGGGTACCTCGACCGCCAGCTGCGGCGATTCGGCGGGCTGTGGGAGCACAACAAGACGCGCGAGGTCGAGGTGCTCGACCGCGTCACCGCGTGGCTGACCGAGCATCGGCCCGAGTCGCCACCGGCGACGATCGTGCACGGCGACTACCGGCTCGGCAACACGATGTTCGCGCCGGGCGCCCCCGCGCGGCTGGTGGCGATCTTCGACTGGGAGCTGGCCACGATCGGCGATCCGCTCGCCGACCTCGGCTACCTGACCGCCACCTACCCCGAGCCCGGCGACGACGCCGGCACGCTGTTCTCGCTGGCCGCGGTCACCACGCGCGAGGGGTTCCTCACGCGGGCCGAGCTCCTCGAGCGCTACGAGGCGAAGTCGGGACGGTCGATGTCGGAGCTGCACTGGTACCAGACACTGGCGCTGTGGAAGTCGGCGGTCTTCCTCGAGGGCTCGTACAAGCGGCTCCTCGCGGGCACGACCGACGACCCGTTCTTCAAGAAGCTCGACCGGGGCGTGCCGGAGATCGCCCAGCGGGCATGGGACGTCGCGCACGGTGCCTGAGGGCGCGCGGCGCGGGTTGCTGGTCGACTTCGGCGGCGTCCTGACCACGGACGTCTTTGCGTCGTTCCGCGAGTTCTGCGTGGCCGAGGGCCTGCTGCCCGACACCGTCCGCGACCGGTTCATGAAGGACCCGATGGCGCGCGAGCTGCTGGCCGACCTCGAGACCGGTCGCGTGACCGAGGGGGAGTTCGAGTCGAAGTTCGCCGCCGTGCTCGAGCTCGAGCGATCCGACGGGCTGATCGACCGCCTGTTCGCGGGCATGGGACCCGACGAGACGATGCTCGACGCCGTGCGCGCGGCCAAGCGCGCGGGCGTGCGCACCGGCCTCATCTCGAACTCGTGGGGCCACGGGCGCTACGACCGCACGCTGTTCCCCGAGCTGTTCGACGGCGTGGTGATCTCGGGCGACGTCGGGCTGCGCAAGCCCGACCCGCGCATCTACGAGCTCGGCGCCGAGTCGGTGGGCCTCCCTCCGTCGGCGTGCGTGTTCGTCGACGACCTGCCCGGCAACCTGAAGCCGGCCCGCGAGCTCGGCATGGCGACGGTGCACCACGTGCGCGCCGAGCAGACCATCTCCGAGCTCGAGGACGTGCTCGGCATCACCCTGCGGCGATGAGGGCCACCCCGGCGAGGGCGGCGACGATGCCGACCCCCTGCACGCGCCGCACGCGCTCGCCGAGCACCAACCGGGCCAGCAGCACCGTCGCCACCGGATAGAGCGAGCCGAGCACGGCGACGACGCTGACGAGCCCCTCGGTCGAGCCCCAGGCGTAGAGGCCGTTGGCGCCGGCGTCGAGGAGGCCGACGAGGACGAGCGGCGCGAGCCGGCGGGGCGAGCCCGGCAGCGGGACGCGGGCGGCGCCGACCACGAGCAGCACGGCGCTGACGGAGGCGACGCGGTTGGCCAGCAGCGCCCATGGGACGCTGGCGTCGGCGCCGGCGTCCATCCCCACGAAGAAGGTGCCGAAGCCCAGGGCCGCGACGAGGGCGAGCGCGATGCTGGTGCGCTCGGGAACGTGGCCGGCGTCAGGTCCTGCCGGCGCTGCAAGACCTGACCCCTTTTGCGGCTCGTCGAGCTCGCGCGACGCGAGCACCACGCCGACGACCGCGGCGACGATCCCGGCGAGCTGGAGGGCGGCGGGGCGGTCGCCGCCGGCGATTCCGACGACGACGGGGACGGCCGCGCCGGTGGCCGAGATCGGCGCGACGATGCTCATCGTGCCGATCGCCAGGGCGCGGTAGAACGCGCTCAGCGCGATGGCGCCGGCGAGGCCCCCGGCCGCCGCGGGCCAGAGGTCGGCGAGCGACGAGGCCTCCGGACGTGCGATCGCGATCCCGACGGCGATGGCCGTGAGGCCTGAGGCCTGGCTGACGAGCAGGACGGCGAGCACGCGCACGCGCCGGCTCTGGAGGCCGCCGAGGAAGTCGCCGAGCCCCCAGAACAGCGACGATGACAGACCGAGCGCGACCGCGAGCACGGAAGGATCGTGGCAGGGCCGAAGGCGTGGCCCGCTCGGGCGCTTCTACTCGTCCGCGTCGTCGTCGCCGAGGAAGAGGTCGGCGTCCTCGACGTCGGTGTCGAGCGGATCGGCGTCCGGCTCGATCATGTCGTCGTCGTCAGCCGGGTTCGAGGACTGCGCTTCGCCGAGATCGGCCTCGCCGAAGCCCTCTTCGTCAGGGCGCGGGTTCTCCATGCCCGGGGAGGTAGCCTGGGCGGCATGTGCCGAAACATCCGAACGCTTCACAACTTCGATCCGCCGGCGACGCGCGAGGAGATCCACGCGTCCGCCCTCCAGTACGTCCGCAAGATCAGCGGGATGAACAAGCCCTCGCGCGCCAACGAGGAGGCCTTCGAGCGCGCGGTCGCCGACGTCACCGCGATCTCGACGCGGCTGCTGAGCGAGCTGACCACGACCGCCCCGCCGAAGGACCGCGAGGTGGAGGCGGCCAAGGCGCGCGCCCGCGCCGCCGAGCGCTACGCCGCGGCCTAGCGCTTTCCGCGCCCGTAGAGGAGTTTGAGCACGCGCCCGATCACCCCGGACTTCAGGCGCGTGTTCGGGAACATGTGGATGTCCTTCTTGGGCGCGAAGCGCGTCACCATCAGCGCCTGCTGCGCGCAGTACTTGCGGATCCCGCCGGCGCCGTGGCGCGAGCCGAGCCCCGAGGCCTTCCAGCCGCCCATCGGCAGCTCGAGCGCCGCGTAGTTGAGCTGGGCGTCGTTGACGCAGACGGCGCCCGCCTCGACCCGGCGGGCGACGTCCTCGCCGCGCGCGAGGTTCTTCGTCCACACCGAGGCGGCCAGCCCGTAGGGCGAATCGTTGGCCAGCCGCAGCGCCTCCTGGGAGTCGCGGACCTTCATGATCGGCAGCGTCGGCCCGAACGTCTCCTCGGTCATGCACTTCATCGTGTGGTCGACGTCGACCAGCACGGTCGGCTCGTAGTAGCGCCCGGGGCCCTCGGCCCGCTTGCCGCCAGTGAGCACGCGCGCGCCCTTGCCGACCGCGTCGCGGACATGGTCCTCGATGATGTCGAGCTGGGGCGGGAAGATGATGGCGCCGACGTCGACCGTGCCCGGCCCTTCGGGCCGGCCGAGGCGCAGCTTGCGGACGTTGTCGGTGACCTTGGCCACGAACTGGTCATAGACCGCTTCCTCGACGTAGGCGCGCTCGGCCGAGATGCACACCTGGCCTCCGTTGTTCATCGAGTAGTAGGCGGCCGCGTTGGCGGCGCGGTCGAGGTCCGCGTCGGACAGCACGATCATCGGATCCTTGCCGCCCAGCTCCAGGCTCACGGGCGTGAGCGTCCGCGCGGCGCGCTCCATGACCTTCTTGCCGGTCTCCGTCGACCCGGTGAACATCACCATGTCGACGTGGTCGATCAGCGCCGCGCCGGTCTCGCCGTCGCCGGTGGCGACCTGGAAGACGTGCTCGGGCATGCCGACCTCGCGCATCGCCTCCTCGACCACCAGCGACGTCAGCGGCGTGACCTCCGAGGGCTTGAGCACGACCGCGTTGCCGGCGGCCAGCGCGGGAATGGCGTCGCCGAAGCTGTTGGACAGCGGGAAGTTCCACGGGCCGATGACGCCGATGACGCCGAGCGG
>Ga0126312_10001298_pt1 | contig 16320 bp, 13 predicted proteins | sample Plot104A_FD_92537 | JGI IMG/M metagenome (GOLD analysis project Ga0126312, IMG submission 92537) | Serpentine soil microbial communities from UC McLaughlin Reserve, CA, USA - Plot104A | ecosystem: Environmental > Terrestrial > Soil > Grasslands | place: USA: UC McLaughlin Reserve, Lake County... | reverse complement strand
TCAGGATGACCCGGATGTCCTGGGCCATCGCGACCATCATCTTGCGGTAGTTCTCGGCCTGGCGGTCGTCGCGGCTCTGGAAGGTGACCCCCGACAGCTTGGTCACCCCGTCCACCAGGGCGGCTATCTCGTCGCCGAAGTCCTGCTGGACCTCCTCGAGCGAGGCGCTCGTGTCCTCGACCGTGTCGTGCAGCAGCGCGGCGCAGAGCGTGGCGGAGTCGAGCCGCATGCCGGCGCAGATCTTGGCGACGCCCACGGGGTGCACGATGAAGTCCTCGCCGCTGGCCCGGCGCTGCTTGGAATGCCGCTCGCAGGCGAAGACGAACGACTGCTCGACCAGCTTCCGGTCGGTCCCCGTGGCCGCCGTCGGCGCGTGCTCACCGATCACCGCGAACAGATCGCCGAGCAGCACGCGCTGATCGTCCGTCAGCCGCGACTTTGGGCCGGCGGGCGCGTGCGACGGCGCCTCGTCTACGTGGCGGCGATCGAAGCTCGGCTCGGCGACCGCGGTGGCGGCGGCCTTGGCCGGCGCCTCCTTGGCCGGCGCCTTCGTCTTGGCGCGCGGGCGCTTCGCCCTCGGCTTGGCCTTCTCCTCCCGCCGCGGCTTCGCCGCCGGTTTCTTCTCCTTGGGCGCCTTCGGCATCGCCCTGAGTTTAGAGCGGGTCAGGCGGCCGCCGCGCGTAGCGCGGCGGCGCCCGCGAGGGCGTTCCCGATGGCGGCGAGGCGCCCACGGTAGGCGCGGTAGGCAGGCGAGCGCTCCAGCTCCGTGCGTCCGGCGTCGACCACACGAAGGTCCCCGGCCTCCATCTCGACAAGACCGAGCTCGCGGAGGACCCGGACTATTCGACCGCAGCATTCGGGCGAGCGGGGGTAGCGGCCCCCACCGCGGAGCGCCGTGCGACCGGCGTCCCTGTCCGAGCCGCGGAGTGCCCGCAGCGCCCGCCAGGCGTCGACTAGAGCCGGCCGCAGCTCGAGCTCGGCGGTCCAGACCGCCAGGGCGAACTCGGCCTCCGGGACACCCCAGGCAGCGTGCCCGAGAGGTGCGAGCCGCAGGAGCGGGTCGGGCACGCCGCTCGGCGGCGGATCGAAGGCGACGAGGTGCTCGAAGCCAGCCGTGATGCCCGGCTCGCGCTCGAGCGCCGACCAGGAGGCCACCGCGAGGCCTTCGGGGGCGAGCCCGCCCAGAAGCGCCTCGAGCGAGCGCCGCCGGCGCGGCAGGTCGGCGACCGCCACGAGCGCCGGCTCCCCGGAGGTCAGGAGGTCCGCGGCGACGCCCGCGAAGCCCTGCCCTCTGCGATCGCGGACCTCGCCGGCGGCGCCCTGCGGGGCGGCGGCCAGGCCCGGCTCGCGGTCGAGCTCGGCGCTCAACCGCTCCCAGAAGGATCCGTCCTCGCCCAGCACCAGCAGGTGGCCGCCACGCGTCGGGCAGGAGGCGCGGAGGACTACCCGAGGCTCGACGAGACCGTTCCAGCGGTTGCGCTCCAAGCTCACCGCGAGGTCCTGCGGACCGTCCGCCGCAAGCGTCGGCGGTTTCGAGCCGAAGGCCACCCCGAGCGCCCGCGAGCCGCCCGTCACGAGAGTGAAGCGGGCGTGCTGGCGCTCCGAGCCCATGCCGGACACGCCCTCGAGGCGGGCAGCGGGCACGAGCAGCGTCGGAGCCGGGTTGCCGGCACCGAACGGCCGCAGTCGCTCGAGCTCCTCGGCCAGGTCGAGCCCCAGCGCCCCGCCGGGCACGACGGCGTCGACGCGCTCCACCGGCATGAGGTCGGCGGGCGACAGCGCCGTGGCGGCGTGGCGCGCGAAGGCACTCCGGAAGGCTGCGACCTCGCCGGCGTCGAGCTCCAGCCCGGCGGCGACGCGATGCCCTCCGAAGCGGCGCAGATGCTCGGAGCAGGCGGACAGGCCGGCGTGCAGGTCATAGGCGGCGATGCTGCGGCCCGAGCCGCGTCCGGCCTCACCGTCTAGCGCGATCGCCACGCAGGGCCGATGCCAGCGCTCCACGAGCCGCGAGGCCACGATGCCGATCACGCCCGGGTGCCAGTCCTCCCCCGCGACGACGAGCGCCCCGGCGCTCGCCTGCGCGGCGCAGGCGGCGTCGGCGGCGAAAAGGATGCGCGTCTCCGCCTCCTTGCGATCCCGGTTCAGCAGGTCGAGCTCGCGGGCCACCCGCTCGGCGCGTGAGGCGTCCTCGGTGAGCAGCAGCTCGAGCGCCGCATCGGCGCGCTGCATCCGGCCGGCGGCGTTGAGCCGCGGGCCAAGTCCAAACCCGAGCGCGCGCTCGTCTACCTGGGCGGGCTCCACCCCGCAAACCGCCATCAGGGCGCGCAGGCCCGGCTTGCGCGTGCGCGCCATCGCCTCGAGCCCCTCGCGCACGATTCGCCGGTTCTCCCCTCGCAGCGGCACGATGTCGCACACCGTGGCGAGGGCTGCGAGGTCGAGGTCCTCGTCCGCGACGGCCGGGTCAAGGGCCTCCGCCAGCTTCAGGGCCACCCCCGAGCCGCACAGGTCGGGCGCGCCGAAGCCCCCGAGCCCGGGATGCACGACGACACACTCGGGCAGCGCCGCCCCGGGACGGTGGTGGTCGGTCACCACGACCTCGAGACCCGCGCGCCGCGCCGTTGCCACCTCGTCGACGGCGGTGATGCCGCAGTCGACCGTGATCAGCAGCCCGGCCCCCGCCGTCGCCAGGCGCTCCACGGCCGCGGCGGAGAGCCCGTAGCCCTCCCCGAAGCGGCTGGGCAGCTCCCAGGCGGGATCGGCGCCGACCGCCCGCAGGGCCCGGAGCAGGATCGCAGTGGAGCAGACGCCGTCCACGTCGTAGTCGCCGTAGACGACGATCCGGGAGTTGGCCGCGATGTGCCGTCGAACGGCCTCGCAGGCCTCGCGGGCACCGGGCAGCGAGAACGGGTCGTGGTGCTCGCGCCCCTCGAGGAACGCCCGCGCCTCGTCCACCGACCGCGGCCCCCGCCGGGCGAGCACCGCCGCCAGCACCGGCGAGACGCCGAGCCCGTCAGCCAGGCTCAGCGAAGCGGAGACGTCATACGGCTCGCACTCCCAACGTTTCGGCTTCGCCTGCATCCGGCCCATTGTGTGGACCGGAGCCGACGGAACGGTGGATTAGCCCCCTCTGCCAGCTGCCGGCTAAGAACCCGCTCGCGTCAGCGCGTGATCGACGCCCTCGCGCGCGTCGACCCGGGCGCCCCAGAAGTACGAGAACGCCAGCCCGGCGGCCGCGCCAGGGATCGCGATCAGCGCCTGGACCAGCTCGGTGTCGTCCCGGCCGGGCACTGTGAGGCCGTTGACGAGGAAGCCGAACACGGCGCTCCCGATGGCCGCGACCACGAACGCTCCGACGATCCCGCCCCAGAAGCGGTCCGGCAGGAAGACCGTGAAGTGCCAGACGGCGATGCCCATCATGACCCAGACCAGCAGGCTCATCGGGACCTCCCGTGCTTCTTGCGCCCGCGGTTGCGCCGCTTGGGCTTCTGCTTCGGGGCCCCGGAGCCGGCCGTGCTCGTCACGCGCGGCTGCGGCTTCTTGGCGCCGGCGCCGTCGCCGTCGGGCGCGGGCGAGGGTGAAAGCCGCTCGGCCTCGGTCTCGGTCTCTGGCGCAGGCTGGGGCGGGGCCGCCGGCCGGGGCGGCGGGGGCGGCTTGGGCCGGGGGGCCTCCGGGCTTCGCGCCGCGCGCTGTCGCCGCCGCTCCCGGCGGGTCGACCGGGCCGGCCCAGCGCCCGAGGGCGTCGCGGCCGCCGGCGCGGCCACCGCCTCGCCGGCCGTCGCGAAGGCAGGCACGAGGCCGCCGTGCTCCTCGCGCACGACCTGGCGGCGGCGCATGTAGACGGGCTCGCGCTCCTTCCACTCGTTGAGCACCGGGGTTGCGATGAAGATCGACGAGTAGGCACCCGAGACGACGCCGACGAGCAGGGCGAAGGCGAAGTCCTTGAGCGTCTCGCCGCCGAACAGCATCAGGGCGCCGACCGGCAGCATCACCACGAAGCTCGTGGCAAGCGATCTCGTGAGGACCTCCGACATCGCGCGGTTGGCGATCTGGGAGAAGGTCGCGCGCGGCATTCGGGGCACGTTCTCGCGTATTCGGTCGAACACGATCACGGTGTCGTAGAGCGAGAAGCCCATGATCGTGAGCAGCGCCGCGACCGTGGATGTCGTGACCTCCCGCTCGGTGAGCGCGTACACGCCCGCGGTGATCAAGAGGTCGTGCGCGAGCGCGATCAGCACCGGGACCGCGAACTTGACCTCGAATCGCAGGGCGATGTAGATCGAGATCAGGAACAGCGAGGCGATGATCGCGATCACCGCCGTCCTGGCGATCTGGGCGCCGAAGGTCGGACCGATGGAGCTGTCGGAGAAGTCCCCCACCCGAACCCCGAACCTGCGGTTCAGAGCGGACTCCACCTTGCTCACCTGCGGTGGCTGCAGCGTCGAGGTGGAGATCTCCACCACGTTCCGGCCGAGATCGGGGTCGTTCACCTGCACGACCTTGGCGTCGCCGTAACCGAGCGGCTTGAGCACGTCGCGAACCTGCTCGACGCTCGCGTGTCGCTGGAGCGGCGCGGTGATCCTCGTCCCGGACTCGAAGTCGATCCCGAAGTTGATCCCCAGCCCGGCGATCGCCACCGCACCGATTGCGATGATCACCCCGGACAGCGAGAAGAAGTACTTCGACCTGCCCATGAAGTCGAAGTTCCAGCGCACCCGCTGCTTGCCCACGCCCAGCGCCCCCGGGCGCGAGAGCAGCTTGCTGCGGGCCAGCGAGCCGAGGATCGCGGAGGTGGCGAGCACCGCGGTGAACAGGGACACGAGCGTGCCGACGCCGAGGGTGAAGGCAAACCCCTTTACGCCCGCCGTGGCGAGCGTGAAGAGGATGAACGCCACGCCCACGGTCACGACGTTCGCGTCGATGATGGCCTTGAGCGCCTTGGTGTAGCCGCTGGAGATGGCGGCCGGAATGGAGCGCCCCGAACGCACCTCTTCCTTGATGCGCTCGTACATCACGATGTTCGCGTCGGCCGCCACCGCGAGCGTCAGCACGAGACCCGCAATGCCGGGCAGCGTGAGCGTGATCGGGATCAGCTTGACCAGCGCGAACAGCAGCACCGCGTAGATCAGGAGCGCGCCGGTGGCCACGATCCCCAGCGCGCGGTAGAAGACGAGCAGGAAGAGGATCGTCAGGATCAGGCCCACCGCGCCCGCTATCAGGCCCTGGTGCAGCGCCTGCTTACCGAGCGAGGCGGAGACCTGCGTCTGCGAGATCAGCTTGAGCTCGATCGGCAGCGCGCCGATGCGCAGGTTCTGGGCCAGGTCCTGCGTCTCCTGGAAGCTGCCGATGTTCTCGATCTGGGCGCCGGTGCGCCCGTCGATGCCCTCCGGGTTCTCGACGAAGTCGATCGTCGCCAGCGAGACGATCTTGTTGTCCAGCGTGATCGCGAACCGCTGGAAGGCGTTCTGCTTCGGCGTATTCGGCGGCAGGATGATCCGGGAGCCGCGCTCGGCCTCGCGCTTGGTCGCGCTCGCGAACGCCTTCCGGCCGCTGTCCGTGAAGTCCATCGTCACGATGGGCGCGTTGGTCCGCTGGTCGCTCTGCGCCTTGGGATTCTTGACGTCGGAGCCGGAGAGCTCCGAGTCGTCCTCGAGGACGAAGAAGCGCTGCACCGTCTTCGGCTGGTTCTTCTGCCTCTCGGCCTCGACGATGACGATGCCCTGGGGCACCTCGACCACCCTGCTGCCGGCCGGCGGCCCGCCGGCCCCGAGCGCCTTCAACTCCTTGGCGCAAGCGGTGTCCTTGGCGTACTTGTGGGGCTTCCCGGGCTTGGGGGTGAAGCTCGACACAAGCTCCCGGCAGGTCGCCGACGGCTGGTAGGCCGTGCCGGGCGCAAGCGGCTTGCCGTCGTCGCCGATCGGCCTGTGGTCCGGACCGAACAGGAAGTACTTGGCGGTGCTGCTGTCGTTACGGCGGTCGTAGTAGGCCTCGATCTTCTTCTTGTCGCCGTCGAACCGCCGCTCCACCTCCTTCGAGGGCCCGTCCGGCGGGATGTCGGTGGCCTCCGCCTTGGGCTTGGACTTCGAGGCGACCAGCGCCGCCTGGTAGAGCGCCTGGGATCCGCTGAAGGGGGCGTCCGGCCCGCGGTCGCCGAGCACGTTGGGCTCCCAGTCGTAGAACTGGAGCTGCGCGGTGGTCCCGACCTGCTCCTTGGCCCTGTCGGCGTTCTTCACGTCCGGGAGGCTCACCGAGATCTGCTGCGCTCCCGCCTGCTGGATCTCGGGCTCGGAGACGCCCAGCGCATCGGCGCGCTTGCGGATCGTGTCGATGGCGTCCTGGATCGACTCCGAGGTCACCTTCGGCACCTTCGGCGTCGGACGCCCCTCGTAGATGAGCTCCGTACCCCCGCGCAGATCGAGCCCGAGCCTGGTCTGCTTCGAGAGCGGGGTGCCGGGAACGATCAGCAGGCCCGCGAGGACGAGCAGCCCTGCGACGAGCCCGAGGATGGCCAGGTTGCGGTTGCGAGAGGTCACTTGGGTGTGAGGACCAGCAGCAGGCCCCCGTCCTCATCGTAAGCGGGGAATATGTCTGCCTTCGCCGACTCGGGGCGGTCGCCTTCAGCGTGCACGACCACCGGCTTGTCGAGCACCCTGACGCCCCACTCCAGCGCCGTGCCTATGTGGTCGTCGCCCGACTCGAACTGGAGCCCCAGCACGTCGTGGGCGGGCCGGCCGATCACGTCGAGATCGCCGAGTCCGGTGAGCTCGCGCGCGCCGCGACCGGCGCCGATAAGCCGGCCCTCCTGGTCGAGGATGAAGAAGGCGGCGTTGGGAGCCGGGTAGTAGTCGTCGAGCAGCTCGAAGAGAAAGCCGAAGCCGCACTTCTTGCACGAGCGCGGACGGTTGGCGAACCCGGCGGTGCGCTCGGTCGCGACACTGCGGTCGCCGCAGTTCGGGCAGATGAAGATCGGCACGGGTCTTAGGGTAGGCGAGCCCAGCAGGCTAGCGGCGCTGAGCGCCGGTTTGCCCGCGGCGCGGCCGGGAATTGAGGCCGAATGGCGGCTTCGGCTTCGAACGGCCGGCCCAACTGGAGCGTCGAGCGCCCATACGACGAGCGGGACGTCGAACGGTTGCGAGGGAGCGTCACGGTCGAGCACACACTCGCCAGACGGGGCGCCGAGCGGCTCCGGGACTTGCTGGGGCGCGACGGGCACGTCCGTGCCCTGGGGGCGTCGACCGGCAACCAGGCCGTCCAGCAGGTCCGCGCCGGCCTCGAGGCGGTGTACGTCAGCGGCTGGCAAGTCGCGGCCGACGCCAACCTCGCCGGCCAGATGTATCCCGACCAGAGCCTCTACCCCGCGAACAGCGTGCCCGACGTGATCAGGCGCATCAATCAGGCGCTGCTACGCGCCGATCAGATCGAGCACTCCGAGGGCGACGGCTCCAGTGACTGGCTCGTCCCGCTGGTGGCGGACGCCGAGTCCGGCTTCGGCGGCAGCCTCAACTGCTTCGAGCTGACGAAGGCGATGATCGAGGCCGGCACCGCCGCCGTGCACTTCGAGGACCAGCTCTCCTCGGAGAAGAAGTGCGGTCACATGGGCGGCAAGGTGCTGCTCCCGACCTCACATGCGGTGCGCAACCTGATCGCTGCCCGGCTCGCTGCCGACGTCGAGCAGGTGCCGACCGTGATCGTCGCCCGGACGGACGCCCTCGACGCCGACCTGCTGCTCTCCGACGCCGACGCGGCCGACTCGGACTTCATCACAGGGGAGCGCACCGCGGAGGGTTTCTACCGCGCCCGTCCCGGCCTGGACCAGGCCATCGCCCGCGCGCTCGCCTACGCGCCATACGCGGACCTCCTGTGGTGCGAGACCAAGGAGCCCGACATGGACGAAGCCGAGCGCTTCGCCGCCGCGATACACGAGCGCTTCCCCGGCAAGCCGCTCGCCTACAACTGCTCGCCCTCGTTCAACTGGAAGCGGACGCTCTCCGACGACGAGATCTCCTCCTTCCAGGATCGCCTCGCCGGGTGGGGTTACAAGTTCCAGTTCGTCACGCTTGCCGGCTTCCACACGCTCAACTTCTCGATGTTCGAGCTCGCTCGCGGCTACCGCGAGAACGGGATGTCCGCCTACGCCGACCTCCAGGAGCGCGAGTTCGCGGCCGAGGAGAGCGGCTACTCGGCCACCAAGCACCAGCGCGAGGTGGGCGCGGGCTACTTCGACGAGGTCGCCAAGGCGATCGCGGGTGAAGAGATGGAGACGGCCGCCGTCAAGGGCAGCACCGAAGAGCAGCAGTTCACCTAGCCATGCGGGACCCCTTCGGGGGTGGACCTGAGTCCACCCCCGCTGGGGAATGAAGGGCTCTAAGCCTTTACGCCGAGACGCTCTGGCTCTACCGGCGTCTCCTCAGGGTCGTGCTCGACGACCGGCGTCGGCGGCTCGGACTCCTCGCGCTCGTCGAGCAGGTAACGAAGCTCCTCGTCGAAGCGCTCGTCGCGCCGCCTGTCCCGGCGCAAGAACCAGTCGTGACACATGGTCACCACCTCGCTGGATCGGGTCCACCGGATGATTGCACTCTGAGTCCGCCGGCTCAGAACAGGCGCTGGCCGCCCTCGGGCCGATCCAGGCCGAGGTGCGCGAAGGCCAGCTCGGTCGCCACACGGCCGCGGGGCGTCCGCATCATGAGGCCCCGCTGAAGCAGGTAGGGCTCGTAGACGTCCTCGATCGTGTCGGCCTCCTCGCCGACTGCGACCGCGAGCGTCGAGAGGCCCACCGGGCCACCGGCGAACTTCCCGCAGATCGCCCGCAGGATGTCCCGATCGAGGCGGTCCAGGCCCTCCTCGTCGACCTCCAGGAGCTCCAGCGCCTCGCGGGCGACGGCCACATCGATGCGACCCGCGCCGCGCACCTCGGCAAAGTCGCGCACCCGCTTGAGCAGCCTATTGGCCACACGCGGGGTGCCGCGCGCGCGGCCTGCAATGACCTCGGCTCCGGCGTCGTCGACCTCGATCTCGAGTATGCCCGCCGAGCGCCTGACGATGATGCCTAGATCCTCGGGAGAGTAGAGGTCGAGCCTGTGGGTGACCCCGAAGCGGTCGCGAAGCGGCGTGGTGAGGAGCCCGGTCCGGGTCGTCGCGCCGATCAGGGTGAAGGCAGGGAGATCGAGTGTCACGACCCTGGCGCCGGCTCCCTGGCCCACGGTGATAGGAAGCCGGTGGTCCTCCATCGCCGGGTAGAAGGTCTCCTCGAGCGCGCGGGGCAGGCGGTGGATCTCGTCGACGAAGAACACCGAGCGCGGCTCCAGGGCTGTGATGTAGGAGGCCACGTCGCCCTTGCGCTCCAGCGCCGGTCCCGCCGTCGAGACGAACTCGACCCCGAGCTCGTTCGCCACGATCTGGGCGAGTGAGGTCTTCCCGAGCCCGGGAGGGCCGGCGAGCAGGACGTGGTCGAGCGCCTCACCGCGGCCCTTGGCGGCCTCGATGAAGACCGTGAGCTGCTCCTTGACGGCGGCCTGGCCGACGAAGTCCGCAAGCCGCTTGGGACGCAACGAGCGGTCGAGCTCCTCCTCGGCGGACAACACGCCCGGCTCGTGGATCCGCTCGACCCCGGGCGTGCGGATGCCGTTCACCGCGCGGCCCTCAGCGCCGCGGCGATCAGCTCCTCGGGGGCGTCGCCATCCGCCCCGTCGAGCAGCTCCTCGGCCTCCTGCGGGGCGAAGCCGAGACCGAGCAGGCCCTCGCGCGCGAGCGAACGCGGATCGTCCGCGCTGCTCCGCCTGACCACGATCTCGTCGGCCACGGCGCCGGCCACCTTCTCGCGAAGCTCGACGATGATCCGGTCGGCGGTGCGCTTGCCGATGCCCGGTACCGCCTGGAAGCGCCCCGCGTCGCCCGCTGCAATGGCGCTCAGGAGCTCGCGGGAGCTGCCGCCCGAGAGAACCGCGAGCGCCACCTTGGGGCCCACGCCCTGCACGCCGATGAGCATCAGGAAGAGGTCGCGCTCGGTCTCCGAGGCGAAGCCGTACAGCTGGATCCCGTCGTCGCGGAGGACGAGGTGGGCATGCAGCTCCACCTCCTCCCCGGCCGCGGGGACCTCCCGCAGAGTCTCCGCGGAGACCGCGAGACGGTAGCCGACGCCGGCGGCCTCGACGACGACGACGCCGGACCGGCGCAGGATGACGGGACCATGGACAGAGGCGATCATCGCCTATGGATTCTGTGCTCCCGGGCGGACGCCTTCAGGCGAGGGCGCGGCGCAGGCCGGCGCCGTTCGCGTGGCAGATCGCCACCGCCAGGGCATCGGCCGCGTGGTCGGGCTCGGGCGGCTCGGACAGTGAGAGCAATGCTCCGACCATCCGCTGGACCTGCTCCTTGGCCGCGGCGCCCGTTCCGCACACGGCCTGCTTCACGGCCTGCGGCGTGTAGGAGAAGCAGGTAATGCCGGCGATGCCGGCCGCGAGCATCACGACGCCCCGCGCCTGCCCCACCGCGAAGGCGGTGCGGGCGTTCTGGCCGAAGTAGAGCTCCTCCACCGCCAGCGCGTCCGGGCGATGCTCGGAGATCAGGTCACAGACGCGCGTGTGTATACGCGCGAGGCGCTGTTCGAGCGGCTCCGAGGGGCCCGTCCCGATGACGCCGCCGTCGAGCGCAGCCAGCCCACTGCCACGCGACACGACGACGCCGAAGCCGGTGTGGGCGGTGCCGGGATCGATGCCGAGGACGACCACCACCGAGCTGATTCTGCGTGCGGGGGCGGATGCCTCTACCCTGGCCGACCGATGCGCCGCCTCGAGACTCGCCTGGAGGGACCGATCCTGGTCGAGCCCGTCGTGCACGGCGACGCCCGGGGATTCTTCCACGAGAGTTACCGCAAGAGCGTGTACGCGCAGTTCGGGATCGACGACGACTTCGTGCAGGACAACCACTCCCGCTCCAAGCACGGGATTGTCCGCGGCATGCACTTCCAGGTCGGCGACGGCATGGCGAAGCTGGTTCGCTGCGCCTACGGCGCGATCGTCGACGTGGTCGTCGATCTCCGCAAGGGGTCGCCGACGTTCGCGGATTGGGAGGCGTTCGAGCTCGACGACGAGAACCTGCGCCAGATCTACTGCCCGATCGGCTTTGCGCACGGGTTCGTCGTCACGGACGAAAGCGCCGACGTGATCTACAAGTGCTCCTCCTATTACGACGAGTCGATAGAGCGCGGTATCAGGTACGACGACCCCGACGTCGGGATCGAGTGGCCGGCCGGGGTCGAGCTGCAGCCGTCCGAGCGCGACGCGAACGCGCCTCTGCTTCGAGAGGTCGCGGACGACCTTCCCTTCACCTACGCTCGCTAGGGATGCGACGAGCCGCTCTTCTGGTTTCGATCATCGCGAATCTCTGGCTGCTCGCGGTCGCGGGAGCGCCCGCAGACGCCCGAGACCCAGGGTCCGGGATCCGTCGCTCGATGTTCGGCCTCAGCGGATGGGGGCCACCCACAAGGCCTGAGGCACGATCGCTCGGGCGAAGGGGCCTGCGTAGCTTCCGGCTGGCGCTGATCTGGGAGTCGGTCGAGCCTCGACGTGGCCGATTCAACTGGGGTGGCTACGACGACCTCGTCGGGCGTCTGGCGGCTCACCGGATCGGTACATACTTCATGTTCTACGGCTGCCCCGGCTGGGCGTGTCATGGCGGAAAGCCGACCAGCGGGTCCGAACGGTCGGCCTGGGCGACGTTCGTCCGCGGCGCGGTCCGGCGCTACGGGAACGGCGGCTCCTTCTGGCGCGAGCATCCCGCGCTCAACTACCTGCCCGTCACCTACTGGCAGGTATGGAACGAAGTCAACGGTGCTTTCCCGCGGGCCTCGGTGTATGCCTCGCTGCTGCACACGACCGCCCAGGCGATCCGAGGCGCCGACCCGCGGTCCCGCGTGGTGCTGGGCGGGCTGGGCGAGAAGATGGCGGTCTGGCTGCGCGATTACCTTCCCCGGCTGTACGCCGAGCCCGGCTTCGCCAGGGACTTCGACGTCATGGCGCCTGAAGGGTACGCGCCCAAGCCCAAGCACCTGGTGAGGATTCTCAGGACGACCCGGCGGATCATGCGTCGCTCCGGAGACCTCGCGAAGCCGCTCTGGATCACGGAGATGAGCTGGGCCACGGGAGGCCCTCCCTTCCCGTTTGTCACAACGAGACGGGGACAGGCGCGCAAGCTCCGCCTCTCTTACGACCTGCTGCTCGCGTGCCGCAAGCGGTGGAACCTGCAACGGGTCTACTGGTTCGGCCTCCGCGACAAGCGCCCGCCGTCAGGCGGAAGCGACTACTGGGGGTACCACAACGGGCTACTCAGCGTGAGCGGGCGCTGGAAGCCCGGGATGCGGAGCTTCATCCAGTTCCTTCGCCGGCAGCTTCCACGCGGGCACAGGACGACGTGTCGGAGGGCGGCGAGGTCGGCGAGGGCCCGGCTCTGACGAGCGGCCTCGCGGCGACGTCAAACACGGCGCGCAGGCGGCGCGCTTCAGCCCCTCCTCTCGTCGCAGCCGCGGCATTGCTGCTGCTGCTCGCGGCCACCGTTCGCTGGGTCGCGGTCGACAGCCAGGTGCCCGATTACGACAGCGGCAAGCACCTGCTCTTCAGCTGGGAGTACGGGGATCACCTGGCTGCCTGGGATCTGGCCGAGCCGATCACCGCCTACACCAGCTATCCGCCGGTCCTACATGTGGTCGGCGCCGCGGCAACGCTGATCGCCGGAAGGAACGTCGCGCCTCCGATCCTCGCGGTCGCGCTCGTCTTCGCACCGCTGATGGTGCTGGCCGTGTACCGCGCTGGTGCCGTCCTCGGGAACCGCTGGACCGGCGCGCTCGCCGCGGTGTTCACGATCGGCACGCCGATGATCGTCACGGAGTTTCGGGCCTACGTGGTCGAGTCGGCGGCCACGGCGCTGCTTGCCGTCGCGACCTGGCTGCTCATCGCCGGACGTCGCTTCGAGCGGACGGGCCTTAGCGCTCTCGCCGGCCTCGCGGTCGGCCTTGGGCAGCTGACGAAGGAGACGTTCGTGTTCTTCGTGGTTGGGTTCGTCGCCGTGCTGGTGCTGAGGGGAGGCTGGCGGAACTGGAGTGGCCTTCTTGCGTTCGCGTCCGTAGCGACGGTCGTGGCGGTTCCCTGGCACGTGCTGCATTGGCATGATCTCCAGGTCACCGGAGCCTGGGCTCAGGGCGGCGGCTCCGTCTGGGAAACACGGAGCCTCGTCTATTACGGATGGTCGTTGGTCAACCGCCAGCTCATGCTGCCGCTGTCGCTCCTGTTCGCGGCCGGGGCCACCATCGCGTGCTGGCGCTTCGTGCGCCGGCGCCGCGCCGGCGACCACACTCCGGAGCTCGTGGCTGGGCTGCTCTTCGGCTGGGCAGCGCTCACCCTCTACCTTCACGTCAAGGCGCCGTATTACGCGTTGCCGCTGACCATCTACGCGGCGCTGCTCGCCACCGCGTGGCTCGCGTCGGCGCCTCGCGGGTGGTTCCGGCTCGCCTCGGTGGCGATCGTCGCCGTCGCCGCGCTCAACCTCGCGGTCGCCGCCTTCCACGTCGGCGACCCACCGGGGGTCCGCGTTGCCTTCTCTGGCGCGCGGGAGTCGGACGAGGGTCCTCAGGGCGTCGGGCACGCGACCCTGGTGTCGCCGGAGGCCTGGCCTCCAACGCTGGCCCCGGGGGCGCACGGCGACGTACTCGACCTGATGCGGGCCCTCCGGCGCCGGGGCGTTCGGACCGTGGAGTTCGATCTGGATGTCGATCTCCCGTACTTCAATCCGACGGGACTCACAGCCTTCGCGCGGATCGCCGGGCTCCGGCGGCGCAGCAGGTTCGATCCGTTCGACCCGCTTCGGCGCCGCGGGCGCCGATTCGATCTGAATCGTCTCCGTGCCCCGCGCGACGCCTTCATCGGTCTCGAGGCGCCAGGGCGCGCTGCCCGCGGCTGCAGGCAGCTCGGAGACGGCAACGCGATCTTCGTGACGCTCGGCCCGCCATCGAGCGGCCGACGCATCTGCCCCTCGCGCTAGCGGGCCTACGCGGCGGCTACGCGCTCGAGGACGGCCGCGTCGACGTCGAAGTTGGCGTGCACCGCCTGCACGTCGTCATGGTCGTCGAGCTCCTGCATGAGCCGCATCAGCGGCCCGACTTGCGCGTCATCGACCGGCGTCGTGGTCTTGGGCCGCATCACTAGCTCGGCGGACTCGAGTTCGAGCCCCTCGGCCTCCAGCGCGTCGCGGACCGCGGCGAGATCGGTCGGCGCCGTGACGACCTCCCAGACGTTCTCGTCCTGCAGCACGTCCTCGGCGCCGGCGTCGATCGCCGCGATCAGGTCGTCCTCGCCGTAGCGCTCGGCGTCGACCACGACCTGACCCTTCTTCTCGAACGTCCAGGCGACCGAGCCGGGCTCCCCGAGGCTGCCGCCGTGGGACGTGAACGCGTGGCGCACCTCCGCGCTCGTGCGGTTGCGGTTGTCCGTGAGCGCGTCGACGAGGATCGCGACGCCCCCGGGACCGTAGCCCTCATAGGTGACGGGCTCGAACGCGTCGGCGTCGGCGTCGGCGCCGATGCCTTTGGCGATCGCGCGCTCGATGTTGTCCTTGGGCATGCTGGCGTCCCGGGCCTTCTGGACGGCCAGTGCCAGCCCCGGGTTGCCGTCCGGGTCGCCGCCGCCTTCCCTGGCCGCCACCTGGATCGCTCGCGTCAGCTTCGTGAAGAGCTTGCCGCGCCTGGCGTCGACGGCCTTCTTCTTGTGCTTGATCGACGCCCATTTCGAGTGGCCGGACACGGCGCTCATCTTACGAGCACGCCGCTCGAGTCCCCGGGGAGAAGTGGCGCGGTCGTATCTACCGGTTCGTGGACGGGACGAGCGCCTGCCCCTAGGCGGGCAGGCGACTTCTTTACGGAACCGCGAATCGGGACTACCGTGGTGTGAGCTGCCTATCCACCTCCGTCGCCACCGCCTCCTAGTCCTGCCGGCCGCCGCCCTCGCACTGGCGCTGCCGAGCGCTGCGGCGGCCAAGAAACCGCAGCCCCCTCCACCCCCTCCACCGGCCCCGTCGGCGGTCTCCGCTTATGGCCTGAACTCCCTTAGCGCCGAGTGGCTCGCGGAGTCGCAGCTCGGCGTCGGCGACCTCGGGCGGATGAGCAACGCCAAGATCGGGACGTATCGCGCCCGCTTCCGCCAGGACGAGGTGCTCAGCGGCGGCACCTACTCGAACTGGACCCGGCTCGACAACCTGGCCAAGCAGGCCGCACTCAAGAACGTCACGCTCGCCCCGGTTCTGATCAACCTGCCGGGCGAGAACTACACCGCGCCCACCACCGACACGGAGCGCACGGACTTCGGCGCGTTCGCCAAGGCCGCTGCGCTCCGCTACGGGCCGAACGGCTCCTTCTGGCCCGGCTGCGGCTGCACGGCCCATCCGATCCGCGTCTGGGAGCTGTGGAACGAGGAGAACATCACGGAGTTCTGGGACCAGCCGGATGCCGTGCAGTACGCCAAGCTGCTCCAGGTGGTGCGCGGCCAGTTGCGCGGGGTCGATTCCGGTGCGCGGATCATGATCGGCGGGCTCGCCTACGGGGGGACCGGCATTAGCCCGAACCAGTTCCTGAAGACCGTGATACAGACGGCGGGGGCGAACTCCTTCGACGCGCTGGCGCTGCACAGCTACCACTTCGTCGCGAGCGACGGAGTAAGCGCGATCGGCGACACGGTCGCCACGCTCAAGCAATCCGCCGGAACAACTGCCGGCGGAGCGGCGCGACAGCAGGTCTGGGTCAACGAGTTCGGGCACCGGACGGCGCTCGACGATCCCAACACCGCCGCGAACGAGGAGCTCGCCAGCGAGACGCCCCAGCGAGACTGGCTCAACGCCTTCCTCGACGGCCTCCTCCCCCACCGTTCCGACTGGAACCTCGGCCCCGTCTTCTGGTACTCGCTACGCGACGCCAAGGACGCGGCCGCTCGTCCCTCCGAGGCCTGGCTGAGGCTCGGGCTGCGTCGTACCAACCCCGACGACTCGGACGGCGGAGCGAAGCTCGCCTGGGACGCCTACGTGGCGCGCAGCGGCTCCGCCGCGGGACTGCCGCTGCCGAGCGACGCCACGACGGTGGCATCCAAGCCAGTCGTCTCGACGGGCGGCGCGACCGGCATCGGCGATACGTCGGCGACCCTGGGCGGCTCGGTGAATCCCGTCAACCAGCAGACCAACTTCCACTTCGACTACGGGACCTCCACGGCTTACGGCTCGACGACGGCCGACCAGACCCTTTCGGCGACGGACGACACGAGCCACTCGGTGGCCGCCGATGTGAGCGGG
>Ga0126312_10001297_pt1 | contig 16341 bp, 19 predicted proteins | sample Plot104A_FD_92537 | JGI IMG/M metagenome (GOLD analysis project Ga0126312, IMG submission 92537) | Serpentine soil microbial communities from UC McLaughlin Reserve, CA, USA - Plot104A | ecosystem: Environmental > Terrestrial > Soil > Grasslands | place: USA: UC McLaughlin Reserve, Lake County... | reverse complement strand
CGTGATCAGCTGCTCTGCCTTGCTGCGCGGGAGCCGGCCGCGGCCCTGCACCTGGGCCGAGCGGTAGGGGGACCCGCGCACCCGCGCGGGTTGGGGATCCACGCTGCCCTCGAAGTTCGGTAGTTGGGTCAGCGTGTCCTGGGCGTAGTCGGCGGCCGGGGTCTCGCGGCCCGCAGGGGAGCGGTCGGCCACCAAGGTCACTGCCACCGTGCGGTCGGGCGAGCGGATCAGCGTGGCTCGCCGGCGCCCGGTGACCCGCCAGCGGCGGGGCGCGGCGATCGAGACCTCGGCCTTGCCGTTCGCGACGGTTCGCCAGCCGGCTGGAGGCTCCGCGGGCTTGTCGGGCGGCTGGGCGGACGAGGTCGCGCTGGGCTCGTCCTCGCCGCCGCAGGCGGCGAGGAAGCCAACGCTGACCGCCAGGGCGGGCCCGAGGAGACGTCGAAGGTGCAGGCGCCGAAGGCTAGGTGGGCACGCAGATGAAGGGAAGTTCGCCCCAGACGTGCGTACCCCCGTTCTGGAAGATCCCCCAGTCGTCGCAGAGCTCGTCGACCACGACCAGCCCCCAGCCTCCTGTGGTGTTCGAGCCGGGCTCGGGAAGCGCCGGTCGTTCGAATCCCATGCCTCGATCCACCACCTCGACCCTGGCGTGGGTGGCTCCGACGCTCACCCCTAGCCAGATCGAGTTCTCACCCTCGACCTCCGCGTGGCGGACGCCGTTGGTGATCAGCTCGGTGACCAGGAGCTCGAGGTCGCCGCCCCGTTCTCCCATGCGGGGGAGGAGCGGGCGGCAGGCGAGCCGCCCGAGCCGGGCCGAAGTCAGGGAGGCGGGCAGGCGTAGGCTGATGTTCTCGTCCGGGCCGGGGGAGGGCCCGGCTCCGGGATGCCCGTTGATGCTCATCGTTGGCCCCCCTCAGTCGACGATCGCCAGCCGGGACCGGCCGGCAGAAGGCCGCCGGGGGGCCCGGTCACCCTTGAGCAGGGCGAACAGCCATAGCGCCGACCGCTCGTTCTCGTCGAGCTCGTGCACCCGAGCTATCGCCTGCTCGATCTCGGCGAAGGGTGTCCCCGCCTCCAGCAGCTCCGTGACGGCGTCCCGGTAGCGGCCGATAGGCGGGCGGTTTGCTGTTGCGCTCATTCGCGCCCCCTTTGGTCCGGTCGACGGCCGTGGCACGACCGCCTACGTCCCATCTGGAGACCGCATTGTTGCACTTTGGGTCAGGGCTCGTGCCCACCCGGGCCAACTGCTTCTCGAGCTCATTCGGCTCCGCCTCGACTTCCTTCTTCAGCGCCTTGGCAACACCCGCGAGCGTGCGGCCCGGTCGGTCTGAGCTAGGCTCGTCGGTGCTTCCCGAGAGCTCCTGGAAGGTGGATGCCCGAGCAGCAAGGGCAGAAGACATGCGTCTCCCCGGGGTGGCCGCGGTCGCGGACTCGCACGAGGACCGGCCCCCGTCACCGATAACCGCCGCCGCGGTCTCTGCCGCACTGGCTCTGGCCGGAATTTCCGCCGCGGTGACTTTCGATTCAACTGCCTCCGCCGGGGCCGCGGTGGCGCGCGCGCTGATGGTCGTGGTTCCCGTGGCGGTGGGGGCCTACGCCTGGCAACGCCGGCCCTCAGAGCGCTTCGGTCGGCTGCTGATGCTCACCGGGTTCGGCTGGTTCCTCACCACGCTGGCCGAGTCCGACCACGAGCTCCCGTACAGCATCGGGAGGGTCTCGGGCTGGGTGATCGAGGTCGCTCTGATCTACCTCGTCCTGTCCTTCCCGACCGGCTGGCTCACCGACCGCGTCGACCGGGCGCTCGTGTGGGCCGGCGCCGCTGTGGTGACCGCGCTGTACCTGCCCTCGGCGCTGCTAACGGACCAATACCCATCCCCCTCAGCGGTCTCGAGCTGCAACCGCGTCTGCCCGGACAACGCGTTCATGGCGGTGGGCTCGGAGCCGGGTTGGATCGACGCGGCTGTCCGACCGCTGCGTGAGACGCTCACTGTCCTCATCTTCGGCGCCGTGCTGGTGCGCCTGGCCATGCGGGTTCGCCGCGCCACGCCGCTCCTGCGCCGCACGCTCAATCCGGTACTGATCGTCGCCATCCTGCGCCTTGCCGTGATGCTGAGCGCCATCGTCGCCCGCTTCGCGAGCCCGGGCACCCCCGTGGCCAGAACCCTCGCGTGGCTTGCAGCGCTGGCCGTTCCGGCGATGGCGGCGAGCTTCGGCCTCGGCCTGATCCGACAGCGGATGCTGATCGCCGACGCCGTGGCGGACCTCGGCACGCGCCTGGAGGCCGGGAGCCGCCCCGCCGAGCTGGGCGCCTCGCTGGCCACCGCTCTCGGCGATCCGTCGCTGCGCCTCGTCCTCGGCGCTCCTCCGCCGTGGCCGCCCCCGCGGCCACGGCGTCACATAACAGAGGTAGTCAGCGAGGGTCGGGTGATCGCGCTGATCGACCACGACGCCGCGCTGCTCCATCAGCAGCAGCTGCTCGAAGCCGCTGTGTCCTTTGCGCGGATCGCGCTGGACAATGAGCGGCTCGCGGCCGAGGTCACGGCGTCCCTGGCCGAGATCGACGAGTCCCGCGGGCGGATCCAGGCGGCGGCCGACGAGGAGCGTCGGCGCATCGAGCGCGACCTGCACGACGGAGCGCAGCAGCGCCTGGTGGCGCTGCGGATCAAGCTCGAGCTGGCCGAGGAGCTCATGCGGGAGGATCCGGCCAAAGGCCTGCCGCGGCTGCATCTGCTGGGTGAGGAGGTGACGGACACGCTGGACGAGATCCGCTCGATCGCTCGCGGCGTCTACCCGTCCCTGCTGGCCGAGCGGGGCCTGCCGGAGGCGCTGCACGCGGCGGCGCTGCGGGCGCCCACCCAAACGCGCGTGAGCCCCGACGGGGTGGGCCGTTATTCCCAGGCGGTCGAGAGCGCCGTCTACTTCTGCTGCCTCGAGGCGCTCCAGAACTCGGCCAAGCACGCGCCCGACGCTTCCATGGTTTCGATCGACCTACACGAAGACGGCACGCTGCGCTTCGAGGTGACCGACGACGGCGAGGGCTTCGACGTCCACTCACACAACGGCGGGACAGGGCTGACCAACATGCGGGACCGGATCGAGGCGGTTGGCGGCAGGCTCGAGTTGCGCTCGTCTCCCGGCCGCGGCTCGGTGGTCTCCGGGAGCATCCCGCTCCCCTGAGCCTCAGGACGCGGGGGCCGGGTGCTCCAGCTCTGTCTGGCGGCGGAGCGCCCTCATGCCCACGACGAGGAGCACCGCCAGCAGCAGCACCGCGAGGGGGCGGCGTGTCGCCGGGGTCGGGCCCCACGCCACGAGGAGCACCACGATCAGCGCCACGGCGCCGTAGGCCAAGCGCGGCTGGCGCAGCCAGGGGGCCAAGCGGTGCCTCACGCCGACCGCCGCGTGGGTCGGGCCCGCCAGCCAGGCTACGGCCACGATGACCACGCCATAGCCGATGGCCGCCACGGAGGCCTGGACCAGGAGCGACGTGGAGATCGTCCAGGTGGCCTGCACCGCGGGCTCCACCGAGGCCGTGGTGGCCAGCGCGTCGACGACCTCGCCCCCTGCGAGCTCCCGGGCCACCAGCGCGCCCACCCCCATGGTGATGAAGCCCACACCGCAGGCGCGCAGGGCCTCCCGCCGCCACCCGCGGGCCAGATAGACCGCGAGAGCGAACAAACCCAGGGTCAGGAGTACGAGCACCCACGCGACAGCCTTCAGGGCCTGAACCGCGTCCTGAGCGAGGTCGAGCTGGTCGGAGCGGAGGATCTTGATCTGGGCCGCTCCCTCCGGCAGGGCCTGCGCGGCTCGGCCTCCGATCCCGACACGTGACTCCGTCTGGCCGAGCAGGTCCTTCAGGTCCAGCGTCACCTCCCCGTTCGAAGTCGACAAGGCCTCGCCGCCGCCCTCGAGCAAGGCGATCAGCTGCCGATGCGCCCGGCGGTTGGCCTCCTCCCACAGGCGCTGGGGCACGGGCCGCCCGAGGAGCGCCTTGCCGCCGCGCTCGGCGAGCTGCTTGAGGCCCCCCGCCGCCGGCCCGGCCAGCGCTGCCGCCTGGGGGGGCAACACCTGACGCAGGCGCTCCTCGATGTCCACGTTGGCGTAGAGCTCGTCGGTGAGGAAACCGGCGACCTGGCCGCGGATCTCGTCGTTCTCGAGCAGCTCGCTGCTGGTCTCCGCCCAGTTGTCGGTGTCCAGCAGCTGGCGGTTGGCCCACAGCGCGAAGATCGCCAGGAACCCGACGATCGACGCGACGACGATCAGGGTCAGGGCGGTGCGCCGGTGGGCCTTGTCCACCGGACCAGCGAACCCTGCCCGCGCCGTCGCCGCAATGGTGCTCGCACTACCGGCGCGATCCGGCGCGCACCCTTGCCGCCCCGCGCGCCCCTGCCCCACACTCGCTCTCCGCGACCACGACAGGAGGAACGGATGGCGATGGACGACGAGGAAATGGGGCCGATCGACATCGTCGTGATCGGGTTCCCACCCGGGGCGCCGATGACCGGCGAGGCCGTGCCGCTGCTCATGGACCTGGTGGACAACGGCACCGTGCGCGTGCTCGACGTCATGTTCGTGACCAAGGCGGAGGACGGCAAGGTCTCCGGCTTCGACGCCACCGAGCTCGACAGCAAGGGCGTGGGCGACTTCAGGGCCTTCGAGGGAGCTTCCTCGGGCCTGCTCGGCGACGACGACATGGTCACCGCAGCGGAGGCGCTGGACCCGGGGTCGGCTGCGGTACTCCTGGTCTTCGAGAACCGCTGGGCGGCGCCGTTCGCCAATGCGGTGCGCCGCAACGGAGGCCAGCTACTCGCCACCCAGCGCATTCCGATCGAGGATGTGGCCGCCGCACTAGACGCCGCCGAAGCCGCGGCCTGAGGAAAGGAACCACCGATGCCAGGACTTCTCCGAGGCGTCGTCCGCACCGCGGCCGTCGCCGGCACCGCAACCGCCGTCTCCGGCCGGGTCCGCCGTCGGCAGGACGAGCGCTGGGCCGCGCAGGACGCCCCGCCGCAGGAGGCGCCGCCTCAGGGCGGTGGAGGCCCTGACCCGATCGCCCAGCTCAAGGAGCTCGGGGAGCTGCACGCTCAGGGAGTGCTAACCGACGAGGAGTTCGCGGCCCAGAAGGCCAAGCTGCTCGGCTAGGCCCCCTCCGCCAGGAACAGCAGCGTGGCCTTGACACGCTTGCTGACGTCGTCGGACGCCGCCAGGTCGAGCTTCATGAAGATCGAGTTGATGTGCTTCTCCACCGCGCGCTTGGTCAGCACGAGCGAGTCGGCTATCGCCGTGTTGCTCTTGCCCTCGGCGATCTCGGCCAGCACCTCGTGCTCGCGCGGGGTCAGCTGACCCAGGGGTGAGCGCTGGGCCCGCATGCGGGCCCCCACCAGCACCTCCACGATCTTCGGATCGATCACCGAGCCGCCCTGCGCCACGGCGTCGATGGCCGACACCAGCTCGCCGCGGTTGTGCACCCGCTCCTTGAGCAGGTAGCCGCGCCCGTCCGAGCCGGACTCCAGGAGGGCGAGCACGTAGGCGGGGTCGGCGAACTGGCTCAGGATCACGACGCCGAGCTCGGGGTGGCTGTCTCTCAGCCGCGCAGCCACGCGGATGCCCTCGTCGGTCCTGGTGGGCGGCATGCGGATGTCGCTCAGCACTACGTCCGGCTCGTGGCCGTCGACCGCCTCCATCAAGGAGTCCACGTCCTCGCACGCGGCGACGACCTCCGTCGTGGGGGATGACGAAAGCAGCTCCTGGATGCCTTCGCGCACGATGAGGCTGTCCTCCGCTATCACGACACGGACCGCGATGTAGGCGACCTTACGCGGCGGCGCCGTGGCGGTTCCAGAGCGCCCGCAGCAGCGACGGCCCGAAGTCCTGCTTGCGGACGAACTCCGCCGCCCCGCACTGGCCCGCCGACGCCGGGATGTTCGAGCGGTCGTCGATCGAGATCAGCACCACGACCAGGTCCGGCTGAGCGGCCTTCATCCGCTGGGCGCACTGCACGCCGTCCATGCCGGGCATGCGCACGTCGACGAGCGCGAGCTGGGCGCCGGCCTGCTCCTCCAGCAGCTCGAGAGCCTCCTCGCCCGAGCACGCCTGTCCGGCGCTCCGGAAGCCCGGCGTCGCGTCGATCACCTCGCGGGCGGCCGAGCGGAAGAACTCCTGGTCGTCCACTGTGAGCACGCCCACCGCCACGTCACTCCTCTGCCTGAGCCGTCACGCGGCCCTCCGCGATCGCACGCAGCAGCGCTGCGTGGTCGCCTTCGCTCTGGTCCGCGTAGGCCTCTGCGAACGCGGCCAGGGCGTCGTCGAAGGTCTCGCCGCGGCCCAGGTAGGCCGCTATTGCGACACGGTCGCCCGAGCGGGCGTGGGCGCGCGCCAGAGTCGCGCCGCAGATCTGCCCGTAAAGGTCACAGGTGGGTACGTTCATCGCCTCGACGATGGCCGAGCCCTTCTCGTCCCACAGCTGGCGGACGTAGAAGTCACGCTCGCGGCCGTCGGGTCCCGGGGCGCGGATCCAGCCGAGGAGGATGTCGCTGGCCGCCTGCATCAGGCGCTGCCCCTCCACGACTCGCTGGCCCTGGTTGCGGAACGGGCTTCGCCGGGTGAACGGCTCCAGCACCGAGCGCTGGGCCTCCTTGACTTGCAGGAACAGCGGGTCCCGTGTGTCTCGCCCCATCAAGAGAACGACCCACGCCCGCGTCCCCACGCTGCCCACCCCCACCACCTTGCGCGCCAGGTCCACGTAGCGGTAGCCGTCGAAGAGGCGCCGCAGCTCGCCGCTCAGGGTGCGCCGGTAGGCGGAGAGCAGCTGGCGCACGCGGTCGTCGAGCTCCTCGTCCGAGGTCCCGTTCTGCGCCAGGATCTCGGACGCGGAGACGATCAAGGGCGGGTCGCTGACGATCCTGTGCTCGCCGTCCACCACCGTCGTGAGCTTGGACAGGGCACGCAGGCTGTCCTTGTTGCGCGCCTTCTCCCGGTTGCGCCGGGCCCGCCGGAGGGTCTTGGCGTCGAGTCTGCTCTCGAGCTGGGCGAACGCCCGGTCGAACTCCAGGCGCTCGTACCAGACCTCGAGGTTGCCCATGCCGGCCAGGCGGCGCATCGTCTCGCGGTAGGCGCGCACGGAGCGGGAGACGATGCGGCGGCGCGCCTTGGGAGCGAACCCCTGCTGGCGGCCGGCGACCTCGAGGCTGGCCGCCAGCCGCTTGACGTCCCATTCGAACGGGCCCGCGAGCGTCTCGTCGAAGTCGTTGAGGTCGAACAGGAAGCGGCGGTCGGGCGCGGCGAAGCCCCCGAAGTTGGACAGGTGCGCATCGCCACAGAGCTGGACCTCCAAGCCCGAGTCGGGGCCGTTGGCCAGGTCGGCCGCCATCAGGTAGGCGCCGCCGCGGAAGAACGCGAAGGGAGAGCGCGACATGCGCCCGTAGCGCAGGGGGACGAGGCTGGGCACGCGCTCCCCAGCTTGCTCCTCGAGCATCGCCACCGGATCGAAGCGCCCGGCGGCGGGAGCCCATTCGCCGTGGGCCGACCGCGGCATGCCAGTGCGCGCGGACTTGCCGCGGGCCTTGCGCTCGCGAGACGACGGATGGGCGGCCACGATGGTGGACACTGCTCACGCCGAGGGTCGCTTGGGCGTCGGCCCGGGGCAAGGGTGCCCTCCGGCGCTCCGGGGGGGTGCCAGCACCATTGCGGCTCGACCCGTGCCCGCGGAGCATTGCGATGTCCGCAACCTGATGAGAGAGAGATGGACGAAGTCAAGGGCGGAGGCCGACACTTCTTCGCCGGAACGACCACACTCAGCGCCGAGGTGCTGAACGGCATCCGGAACTTTGCCCCCATCGACAGCGCGATCGCCGCCTTCTCGATCTGGGGCGGAGGCGAGTTCGGACCGGGGATCGGGATCTTTGGCCCGAGCATCAGCCCGGTCGGCGCGCTGCCCTCGATGGAGCCCGGGGCGGCGAGGAGGAGGGCCCCCGGATGGGGTTGATCGGCTATGTCCTGCGGCCTCCGCTCGCTCTCGCGGAGTCCGTCTGCCTGGCAGCGCTCGACGCCGTACTTGCCGCGCCGTTCACCGACGAGGCGGTCCGGCGGGTGCTCGCGAGCGGTGCACTGGACCGAGCGCTCGACGAGGCGCTCGCCGGGCCCCTGGTCGATGCCCTCGCCCGCGACCTGGTCCGCCACGGCGTGCCGGAGCGCCTCGCCCGCGAGTTAATCGCCGCCGGCATCGTCGACGAGGTGGTGCAGAGCGCAGAGCTCGAGAAGGCGGTGGACCAGGCGATGGAGACACACCTGGTCGACGCCGTGGTGGGGCGTCTGCACGAGAGTGACGAGCTGTGGCGGTTGGTGGCGGAGATCGCCGAGAGCCCCGCCGTCACGGACGCGATCGGCCGTCAGGGGGTCGGCTTCGCCGGCCAGGTCGCCGGCCAGGTGCGTGCGGAGTCCGAGCGCGCGGACGACGGCCTCGAGCGGCTGGCCCGCCGGCTTCTGGGCCGGTCTCCCAGGCCGGCCGTTGAATAAATACGCCGGAGTGGTGACGCGGGCCCTCGCCTTCGCCATCGACGCCGCGATCGTCGACCTCACCGGGATCGCCGTGGGCGTGGTGGTGGGCCTCGCGCTCTCGGTGCTGAACACCCCGGACGACGTCGACAAGGCGCTGCTCGCCGCCGGCGGCGTGATCTTCGTGCTGTGGACGGTGGGCTACTTCGTCGTCTTCTGGTCGGCCACCGGGGAGACCCCGGGCAACCGTGTCATGCGCATTCGCGTCCAGTGCCTTGACGGCCGGACCCTCACGCGGCGCACGGCCGCGCTCAGGCTGGTTGCCCTTGGGCTGGCCGCCATTCCCCTGCTCGCGGGGTTCGTGCCCGTGCTGTTCGACCGCCACCGCCGCGCCCTGCAGGACTTCGTGGCCCGGAGCGTGGTCGTCCGGGTGCCGGGGTGAGCCACCGGCCCGGCCTGCCGCAGGTGTGGCGCACGCTCGTGGTGCTGCTGGTGACGGCGGGCGCGCTGATGCTCCTCAGCGACCTGCTGGCCGGGTTCGATGTCAAGGACTTCGGCTGGGCGCTGGTGACCGCGGTGGTGATCGGACTGGTCAACGCGCTGGTGTGGCCGCTGCTGATCCGGGTGGCGCTGCCCTTCACCGTGCTCACGCTGGGGCTCGGGGTGCTCTTGCTCAACGGAGCGGTCGTGGCGGGGATCGCCGCGCTGGAGCCGGGCGTCGAGGTAACCCGGCCGGGCGTGGGAGTTGTGGTGGCGTTCGGGCTCACGGTGGTCAACACGGCCGTCACGTCGCTGCTCGCCATCGATGACGAAGACTTCTGGTACCGCAACGTGGTGCGCCGCCAGGCCACGCGCCACCGGGCCGAGGGCGACTTCGGAGTCCCGGGGGTCTACTTCCTGGAGATCGACGGCCTCGGCCACGACGTCCTGCAGCGCGCCATCCGGGACGGGAACGCACCGAACCTGGCGCGCTGGCTTCGCGAGGGAAGCCACCGGCTGATGGCCTGGGAGACGGACTGGTCCTCGCAGACCGGCGCGTGCCAGGCAGGACTGCTGCACGGCGACAACGACGACATCCCGGCCTTCCGCTGGTGGGAGAAGGACCGCGGTCGCGCGATCGTGACCAACCATCCCCGCGACGCCGCCGAGATCGAACGGCGCCACTCCGATGGCCGCGGCCTGCTGCACGAGGACGGGGCCAGCCGGGCGAACATCGTGTCGGGCGACGCGGCCCACACGCTGCTCACGATGAGCACCGTGCTCGACCGCCACCGCGAGGGCCGCATCGGCGAGGACTACTTCGCCTACTTCGCCAACCCCTACAACGTCACCCGGACCATCGCCTTGACGATCGCCGACATCGTCCAGGAGCGCTGGTTCGCCGCACAGCAACGGCGCCGCGACGTGCGACCCAGGATCGAGCGCGACCGCAAGTACGCGATGGTCCGCGCCTGGGGGACCGTGATCCAGACCGACCTCCAGGTGCAGGCCGTCATCGCCGATCTCTACGCCGGCCGGCCGGTGGGCTACTCGACCTTCCTGGCCTACGACGAGGTGGCCCACCACTCCGGCGTGGAGCGTGCAGACGCTCTCTCGGTCCTTCGCAAGGTCGACCGTCGGATCGGGCGCATCGTGGCCGCCGCACGCGGCGCACCGCGGCCGTATTGCTTCGTCGTCCTCTCCGACCACGGCCAGTCCCAGGGCGAGACCTTCCTCGACCGTTACGGCGTGTCGCTCGAGGACCTGGTGCAGGAGGCCACCGCCGCCAGTCACGTCGAGGCCTCGGCGGCCCGGAGCAACGAGGCTCCGGCCTACCTCAGCGCCTCGCTCACCGAGGGCCTCGGCCGGGGCCGCGAGGACGACAGGAAGAGCGATGACGGCGAGGTGCCCGAGCTTTCGGTCATGGCCTCCGGCTGCCTCGGCCTCGTGTCCTTTCCGCGCGAGCCCGGCAGGGTGACGCTCGAGCGCATCCAGGAGAGGTGGCCCGAGCTGATCCCCACGCTGCGGAAGCACCCCGGGGTCGGGTTCCTGCTCGTGCGCTCCGAGCGCGACGGAGCCGTCGTCCTCGGGCCGGGCGGCATCCGGTTCCTCGACGACGAACGGGTGGAGGGAGAGGACCCCCTCGCTGCGTTCCCGCCCACCGCCGCCCGCCACGTGCGCCGCACCGACGGCTTCCCGCACTGCCCGGACATCGTCGTGAACAGCACCTACTGGCCGACGACAGACGAGGTGGCCGCCTTCGAGGAGCTGGTCGGCTCACACGGCGGCATGGGCGGCGGACAGTCCCGGCCCTTCGCGATGGTCCCGTCGGAGTGGGCCGAGCCGGAGGAGCCGGTGGTCGGGGCCGAGGCGATGCACCGCCACTTCAGGCGGTGGCTCGCCGGGCTGGGCCACAGCAGCTACTCGGTTTCCTCAGCCGGAAAGGGCGAGCTGGTCTCCGGGCTGCAGGACGCTGACCGCGACCCCTGACCCCCCTTCGGAGACCAGCTGCTCGAACCTCCGCGCCGGGCGGTCGGGTTCGGGCAGCCACGCTCGCGGCGCCGCGTAGGTGCCCCAGTGGATGGGAACGGCCCTCTCCGGCCTGATCAGCGCTGCCGCGCGTGCGGCGCGCTCGGGGGTCAGGTGGCCGGGCGGGAGTCGCTTGCCCCAGCCCCACACGGGCAGCAGGGCGACGTCGAGGCGGCCGAGCTCGCCCATCCCGGGGAACAGGTCGGTGTCGCCCGCGAAGTACAGCCGGCTCGGGCCCTCGACCACGAAGCCCAACGAGGGCATGTGCCGCCCGAGCGGGATGCGCCGCCCGTCGTGCTCGGCGTGGGTGGCCACCACGTCGACTGCTCCTAGGGTCACGCGGTCCCCCGCCTCGAGCTCGTGCACGGTGGCTGCCGGGAGCGCGCGCGCTACCAGCCGGCCGCAGCCTCGGGGGACCAGGACCGGGCCCTCCACCCCCAAGGCCTTCAGCGAGGGCAGGTCGAGGTGATCGCGGTGAGCGTGCGAGACGAGCACCGCGCTGAGAGGCGAGAACAGCTCGGGGGCGAGGAGAGGGGCGCGCCGGCTGATGTGGGCCACTCGCTCGCGCAGCAGGGGGTCGGTGAGCAGGCGCTCGCCACCGGTCTCGATCAGGGCGGTGGCGTGTCCCGCCCAGGTGAGTCGTTCCTCCCCGCCGATCAGCTCGCGATGTTGCTGATCACGAGGGCGATGAACAGCGCGAGCACGAGCTCGTTGACGATCCAGGCGTTCTGGGTCATCCAGTTGCGCGCCTTCGGGAGGTAAGGCTCGGCTCGCGAGCCCAGGATGAGGAGTGTCAGGGCCGGTAGGGCCAGGAACAGCAGCGTGAGGCCGAGGAAGGCTAGGAAGTACCAGAGGGGGTGGCCCTTGGCCTCGAGGTAGGACCCGACGGAGACCGACGTCACGAGGTCACTCGGGAAGACGCCGAGCAGCAGGAAGCCGAGTGTGAAGGCAAAGCGCGTGCTGGCCGTCTGCAGCTTGCCCATCCACTTGGGAGGCTCCGCCGTATTGCGCGTGAGGAAGGTGTGGATCACCGCGAACAGGAGCAGCGCAAGGATGACCCAGTAGAGGGTTTTGTCCGACGTGCCCTCGTTCGAGGCGCCGCTGCTCAGCAGGAACGCGGCGGAGACGATGATGCTGATCGAGATCCCCGCGCCGGCGATGTAGGCCGCAGAGGTGGGCCGCCAGTGGTCGCTGGTGGCAAAGAAGATGGAGCTGAGGATCTGCGGGCCCGCGACCATCACGAACGCCAAAACGACGACTTCCATGCTCCCCATACTGCGGGACTTCGGCCCTGGCGCCACCAGGGAGCCATGCCTCAGGTCGTGGTGCCTGCCACCTTGTCGGCTCTCAGCCGCCGAAGTCTCCGGCCTCGATGAGATCGCGCTCCAACGCTGCGGCGAACGCGTCGGCCTCTTGAGAGCGCCATGCGAAGTGGAGCCGGTCGGCCTCTCTCTCGATCTCCCGCTGGGCCCGCTCGAGCCGCCGGTCGAAGCGCTGCACTGAGTCGTCGGGGAAGCGCCCACGGCGGCGAACACCACACCCTCCGCAGCGCAGCTCCACCCACCAGTGGTGCTGATCGGCCTCGCGCCAGCGCACGGGATAGACCAGGTCGCGGCCGCAGCCGCGACAGACCTCGAGCTGGTCCGGCGGGCTCTGCCGCTGGCGTGCTCGGAAACGGAACACCCGGACAGGTTGTTGGCCCGGTCGAGTGCGGGCAATGGTGCAGGGACGTGTCCCGCCGGGTGTACACGCACGGTTGCCACTGCCGCGTCAGGGTGGGAGGGTCACCGGGATGACCGCCCTGGGGTTCCCCTGAGCCCGGACGAGGCCCGCGCACTCGCGGAGGCGGCGCACGCCGGCCAGTTGGAGCCCACGGGCGCGCCTTTGATCGCCCACGTCCGCCGGGTGGCGTTGGCGAGTCCGCCCTTCGCTCGCAACGTGGGTTGGCTGCACGAGGTGCTCGAGTGGACGACGGTCCCCGAGGAGGAGCTCCTCGACGCTGGGGTGTCCGACGACGAGCTTCGTGCGCTGCGGCTGCTCACCCGGCCGGCTCCCAACCAGGACGAGATGGGCTACCTGTCCCACGTGAACCGGATCCTGGGGGCGTCAGGTGGCGCAGGTGCACTCGCCCGCGCGGTCAAGCGGGCCGATCTGGAGGATCGTCTCGAGCACCCTCGGCGGCATGTGGACACCGGGTCCCCGCCCTACCGGCGGGCCCTCGCCCTGCTGGCGAACTAGCCCCTCCGCGAGGCCAGCAGCGCGGCGTCGGCACGCCGGATGAGCTCCTCTGGCGTGTCGTCGTCCCGCAGCTGGGTGTAGCCGATGCTCACGGAGTTGCCCGCCGCTCCGTTGAGGTCCGCGTTGAGACCGCCGAAGCGTCGGCGGGCTTCATCGGCGCTGACGCTGGGCAGGACGCACAGGAACTCGTCGCCTCCCACCCGGATCAGGAGGTCGTACGAGCGCATGTGTCGACGCAGCCCCGCGGCCACCGCTCGCAGGACGGCGTCCCCTGCTTCGTGACCGCGGCTGTCGTTTATCGCCTTCAGGCCGTCCACGTCGACGTAGGCGGCGATGAGCCCGGTGCCCTCGCGCCGCGCACGCTTCATCTCGTTCTCGAGCTCCTCGAGTCCCACTCCTCGGCGCCGCGCGCCCGTGAGCTCGTCGGTGCCTGCCAACTCGCGGTCGCGGGCGGCCCGCTCGCGATCCTCGGCCGCCTGGGCGCGGTCGCGGGCTGCTTGGACGCGGTCGCGAGCCGCGCGGTCGCGGTCATCCGCGGCGCGGACGCGCGTGGCCCGCGCACGGGCGCGAAGCTCCTCCAGCCGGAGCGTGTGGCGGTCGAAGACGTCGTCCCTGGCGTCGATCCGCGCAGCCTCCTGGTCGCGCTGGCGGGCGATCTCGTCGCGAAGCTTCGAGAGCTCATCGCGCCGCTTGGCCGAGCGGTCCCGATCGTCGCCGGCGACGTCGCGCAGGGCGGCGATCTGCTCGCGCTCCCGCATCGTCTCCATGCGCGCTGCGGTGGCCTTGATCCTTCCCTCACGGTTGCCACCGGCCTCGGCCTCCCGGTCGGAGATGGCCTGGTCCTCTTCCGAGGCCAGCTGGTCCCGGTCGCTGAGCGTCTGATCGCGATCGCCGAGCGTCTGCTCCTGATCGGCGAGCGTCTGGTCTGCGTCGCTCAGTTCCTGCTCGGCGCTGTCCTGACCTACCCCGGTCTGGGGATCACGGTCGTCCATTCGCATTTCCTCTCACCCCCGTCGAACCAGTCCCTTCCCGGGCCCTTCGACGCCGGCTCTCCGAGCATGGTAACCGGTAAGCGCTCCTGGAACGCCCCGACCAGGATTCGAACCTGGGGCCTACTCCTTAGGAGGGAGTCGCTCTATCCAGCTGAGCTATCGGGGCCGCAGAGCAGCGTACTTCGCCGCTACTCGTCTTCGTACAGCGGCTCGGCCGCGAGCTCCGCGCCCTTGGGCCCATAGAGGCGGACCTCGACGTAGTCGCCGGTGAAGCGGTCGAGCGAGACCAGCGTGAAGCGGTCGGAGATCAGCTCGCACTGGTCGGTGGTGGTGGGGCCGAGCTCGGTGGTGGCCACGACGCCGTTGGGCACCATGGCCACGCCCCAGACCAGGGTCATCGTGCCGCGGCGCCCCTCGCTCGCCCTCCAGTCCCCGATCTCCTCGTCGGAGAGGTCGAGCTGCCAGTCGGGGTTCTTGTCGGCGGTGTCCTCGGTGTAGTTGGCCTGGGCTTCGAAGTTCGCTGCCTGCGCGCCCTCGTGCTCGCGCCGCCAGGACACGTAGCCGAAGAGCTCGCCTCCGCCCTCGGACGCGATGGTCAGCGGAAGGTAGGTCCGCCCGTTCCAGCTGCGCTCGGGAAACCAGACGGGCTCGGCCCCAGCGGCCGGTTCCTCGCCGACGTCGGCGCAGCTGTCGCGAAAGTGGCCGAACAGGGTCTCCGCCCAGCGGCCGTAGGGCAGCGGCTCCTGCGGCGGCTGGGCGACGTACCTGGGGACGGGGCGCTCGGAAGGGGGCATGGAGCGCGGAAGCTACAACAGGGGACGAGGACGATCACCCCGCGCTATCCGCTCTCGCGCAGGCGGCGGGCGGCCGACTCGGGGGCCAGCACGTTGAGGTGTACACCGGTGCCCAGCTCGAGCCCGGCGAGCTGCGCCAGGCGGGGCAGGACCTCGATCCGCCAGCAGAAGTGCTCGGCGCCGCGGGGCGCGGTGCGAACCCACATGTTCAGCGGCGGCAGGCCGCCGAGCGCGTCGCGCAGGCGCGCCAGGGCCGCGTGCAGCAGCCCGGCGCCCAGCGGGCCCTCGTCCTCGAAGCGGGCGGCAGGACGGCGGGGTACGAGCTGCATGTGGAAGGGCACCCGCGAGGCGAAGGGGCACAGCAGCACCGCCTCGGAGTCGACGGTCACCACGCGCTCGCGGCGGCGCACCTCCTCCTGCAGCACGTCCTCGAGCAGGTTGCGGCCCTCGGTGCGGTCGGAGTAGGCGGCGAAGCGCTCGCGCTCCCGGGCGATCTGGGCGGGCACAAATCCGAGGGCGTAGAGCTGCGCGTGGGTGTGCGGCAGCGAGGCGCCCGCTTCTCGGCCCTCGTTGACGATCAGGTGCGCGTAGGAGCTATCCGCGTGGGCGTTCATCCGCCGCCGCCACATCGCCATCGCACGCTCGACCTGCTCGGGCCCGACCTCGCTCAGCGACCACACGGAGTCGGGCGCGTTGACGATCACCTCGTGTGCGCCGGCCGCGGGCCGCGTGGCGAACAGCTCGGGCTGGCCGCGCCCGGAGGCCAGCGGGTCCTCGCCACCCTCGTCCACCACCTCCGCGAGTGCGGGAAAGAGGTTGGGTACCACGCGCACCGTCCACGGGTCGCCGTCGCGGTCCAGTTCGGGAGGGGTGTGGTCCTCGTGGCCGGGGGCGAAGGGGTCGCCGTCGACGTCGATGGGCGGCCGCTTCGCCGGGGGCAGGAACGCCCCAGGGCGCTCGGCTCGCTCCCCGGCGACGATGACCCGCAGCTCCGAGAGGGGGTCGGTGCGCAGCTCAGGCAAGGCGCTTGTCCATCGCCACGTGTTCGATGCCCTCCTCGACGAAGACGTCGCCGCGCTCGGTGTAGCCGTCCCGCAGGTAGAGCTCGCGGGCGGGCAGCTGGGCGTGGAGGTCGATGAGGCGGGCACCGGCCGCGCGCGCCTGGCGGTCGGCCTCCGCCAGCAGCGCGGCGCCGAGGCCCTCGCGGCGCCGGGAGCGCAGGACGGCGAGGCGGCCGAGCCGCGCCTGCGCGCCGTGCAGCACCAGCCGGCAAGTGCCCACCACCTCCCCGTCGTCCACGGCCACCAGGTGCAGCGCCTCGT
>Ga0126312_10001296_pt1 | contig 16355 bp, 15 predicted proteins | sample Plot104A_FD_92537 | JGI IMG/M metagenome (GOLD analysis project Ga0126312, IMG submission 92537) | Serpentine soil microbial communities from UC McLaughlin Reserve, CA, USA - Plot104A | ecosystem: Environmental > Terrestrial > Soil > Grasslands | place: USA: UC McLaughlin Reserve, Lake County... | reverse complement strand
GTCCGATCGGGCCGTTCAGCGACGACCGCGGGGGCGGCTTCACCAGCCCGGCCAGCTTGGCCGGATTTGGACCCGCGACGTTTCGAAACGGGTGTCACGCCGCCGTCCTGGAACAGCTTTGACGTAGCCGTCGAGGACGTCTTGAGGCGCGCAGAGCATCGGGCGCAGTTGCTTGCGGATCAAGGCCACATCCGACGACGGCAGTTGGAGCAACGGCCGGCGCAGGCGAGCGCTCCATGAGCGTTGGTGAGGAAACACGGTCAGCCGCCGCACGAGCGGGCTGAGCTCGACGCCCGTCCCTAGCGGCACCAGCCCGGAAACCTCAATGGCGCAGCCGAGCGGAAACGTACGACCAGCCAGCCGCACCGGCACCGGGAGCGCCTCGACTGGGCTCGTCACCTCCCCTTCGCCGATCACTCGCCCGCGGTCGCGGGTCGGGTTGTGGAAACAACCCCGGGTCGTGTAGAGCAGGAGCCGGTCGCCGAGAGTGAGCGCCGATGCGGACCGTGCACGCCGAGCGCTGAACGCCATGCGCTGTTCGCGCAGGACCCAGGCGAGGGCCTCCCGTTCGCCCAGGATCAGGAGATAGGTGGCCGCACCGGCGCCCATGGCGTGAAAAAGAAGCGTATTCCTGCTTCGGGCCGACGTATTGCCTCAGCCGTCGTCTGCGCGTCCGTCACTCGACCGGACGGGCTTCCGGCGGTGCGGCCAGCACGAGCCCGAATCACGCGCAGCTCGTACCACGGGCGGTACCACGAGCCCTCCACGGGCCCGTCACCTCGCTGCACCGGAACGCGAAAGCCCGCTTCGGAAGCGGGCTTCCGGCTAGTCGGGGCGGTCGGATTTGAACCGACGACCTTTCGGCCCCCAGCCGAATGCGCTACCAGGCTGCGCCACGCCCCGCTATTCCGACCGGATTCTACGTGAAGTTCTGTCCGACGCCCCCTGCGAACATACGTTCGATATGAGCGAGGCCGATCAGCCGCGAAGGTGCAGTCGTTGCAGCGAATCAAAACCAGCGAACGAGTTTGGATGCCACCGCAAAGCGCGTGGGCAGCGGGACACTTACTGCCGTGCACGTCGGTCGGAGGTGATCCCGTCGTACTTGAGTTCGACCACCTGGGCGACAAAGAGTTCAACATCTCCTACGGACTGAGACAGCTGACCTGGCAGGCCGTGCTGGACGAGATGGCGAAATGTGAGGTCGTCTGCGCAAACTGTCACCGTCGCCGCACCGCGCACCGAGGCGGTTTCGTTCGGACGCTCCTGACTACTGCACAGCTCGGACCTAAAGCGGGCGACCGGACTTGAACCGGCACCGAGAGCTTGGAAGGCTCTTGTGCAACCGTTACACCACGCCCGCGCAGTGTTCGATTCTAGGCGCCTATCCAGCGCCTGCGGGGGACCACTCGGCGCTCGCCGCGGGCGAGCAGGCGCAGCGCGAGCGTGAGGGCGGCGAGCAGCGCGGTCGTGCCGAGCGTGACCTGGATGCTGACGATGCCCTCGTCGCTCCAGTAGACGTCGTTCAGCTCGAGCAGCAGCGCCCACTCGTCCAGCGTCAGCGCGACCCCCACCCCGAACGGGATCGAGAGAGCCTCGCGTAGGCGCCGATTGTTCGAGACGATGCCCACCCCGCCGCTGACGAAGGCCAGGATGATCCCGGGCACGAAGTGGTGGATGTGGCGCGGGCCGCGCACGATGTCCTTGATCGGCCCGAAGCTGCCCTGCCGGCGGATCACCCAAGTGCTGCGACGCGTGATGGCGGACGTGCCCACGAAGGCGGCCAGGACGTTGAGCAGCGCTCGCTCCCGCGAGGTCCCGGTGCGGTAGCCCTCCACGGCCACATCGACCGACTGGCGGCCTGCGTCCCGCGAGCCCATGCGCCACAACCTGACCATCTCGGCGGTCCCGACCGCGGCCACGCTGGAGAGGGCCAAGCCAGCCAGGATCACCGTGCCACGCTCCGATGTCTCCGCAGTGCGAAGGATCATCACGTTGCAAGAGGCGTGGTGCGAGACCTTGTTGGGGACGTCACCAAGCAGGTAGCGGCGGCTCCCGCTCATCCCCTTGTTGCCCACGACGATCAGTCCCGCGTTCTGCTCCTCGGCAACATCGAGGATCGCGTCGGCAGGCTCCCCAGTGCGCGCGTGCGTCTGGCACGCGACCCCTTGTGCGCGCATTGTGGCGACCGCGTCCTCGAGCGTCCTCTTCACGGGACCGTCCGCCTGCGGCACCTCCGCGCGATAGGTGGCCGAGACGATGTGGACGGGCGCGCCTACCCGGGCGGCCAGCTCGGCGGTCTGACGGACCGCGGTCCTGGCCGTCTCCGAGCCATCGGTGCCAACGACGATCGGTCCGCGCACGCTCCAATCCTAAGCCGACAACCAGCGCTTGGGGTTGTCCACCATCATCGTCTCGAGCTGCTCGTCCGTCATGCCCCGTTCCTTCAGCTCGGGAATCACGCTCTCGAACAGCATGGTCATGCTCCACTGCGGCACCTCGCTCGCCTTCAGCGCCTCCTGGACCTCGGGGGGGAACCAGTCGAGCGTCGAGCAATAGTCCTGGGAGAGGAACATTCGATCGGCGTAGCCGCGCTCGAGCAGGGCGAGCACGGTCGCGTTGCGCTTGTCGGTCGGCAGGAACAGGTCGAGGCCGTAGCGGTCCATCCCGATCCAGACGCCCGTGTCGAGCAGCTTCTCGATGTAGTCGAGGTCGTCGGTGTCGCCCGTGTGCGCGATCTGAACCTTGTTCAGGTCGACGCCCTCCTCCTTGAACACCCGGACCTGCTCGAGGCCCGTGCCGCTGGACGGCTGCGAGTGGGCCATGATCGGCACTCCGGTGCGCAGGCTCGCGCGCGCCGCGGCGCGGTGAAGCTTCTCGACATTGGAAACCATGCCGGGGGCGTCGCAGGCCGTCTTGAGGAACGCCGCCTTGATCTCCGTCCCCTGGATGCCCTGCTCGATGTCGTGCGCGAAGACATCGGCGACGGCGTCCTCGTCCCGATTGAGGAACACCTGGGGCAGATGCTCGTAGGTGTAGATGCCGGTCGCGAGGATGATCTGCACGCCCGTCTCGTCCGCCACGCGCTTGGAGAAGGGAGCGTCCCGGCTGCCGGTCATGGCGTTGGGGTCGACCACGGTCTTGACACCATGCGACATGACACCGCGCGCGTCCGCCAGCGCCTTTTCGATCTCGTCTTGCTCGTCGTAGAGGTGCGGCCACTGCATCGCGGCGCCCTCGTCACGGAAACGGAAGTGCTCGTGTATCAGCGTCGGTCCGAGCTCCTCCACGTCGATGGGGCCGTCCACGCTCTCGACCGTTGCCATCGGCCTCCTCCCGGTCGTTTGACGACGGCTGGGACCCTACTCGTCCTCGCATGTCTCTTACGACGGTGGCGGCCGCTTCCGCCACCACGGGACGATCAGGCTGCGCCGGCCGCCTCCGCCACCGCCGGAACGGTCAGGCAGCGGCGGCCCCTTCCGCCACCGCTTGGAACGATCAGGTCGCGCCGGCCGCCTCGCCGCTCGCCGAGCGCTCGCCTAGGACGGCGCCCAGGACGATGCCGATCAGCGTGACCACGATCGCGACGACCAGGCGGATCAGGCTCGCGACATCGACACCGTCGCGGACGAAGGCGCCTGCGGCGAGCACGAGCGGGAACAGAAGAGGTACGAACTTCCACTTGCCCGGGGCGGCGTAGCCGAACCCGAACCCGGCAACCAGGAAGAGCACGTACGCGATGACCACCATGCATGCTTCGTTCCCATGCGGCCTGCTGGTCAATCCGCGCGCTCCATCGGCCGGGCCTGCTGGGCAGGCGTCGACGTCGGCGGTCGCCGCAAGGGATTCCACGTCGCCGCCGTGGACGCCGCGGGCCGCTGCGCAGGCCCGGTCAATCTGCAAACCCCAACCGGCGTCCGCGACTGGCTACGTACGCGCGGCCCAGGCGTAGTGGCGCTCGACAGCCCGCTCGCGACGGCGCCCCCCGGTAGGAGCGCCAGGCACGGCGAGCTGCGCCTCGCCCGCTCGGTGTGCGGGATCCGGTGGACTCCGCCCGCCGACGGGCTTGACGGCAACCCTTACTACGCCTGGATCCTGCATGGCCTGGAGCTGGCGCGGACGCTACGCCGCGCCGGCGCATGGGAGGTAATCGAAGTCTTTCCCACAGCTTCCTGGACCCGCTGGGCGGGCCCGCGCCGATGCAGCCGCGCCCGCTGGTCACAGGCAGCGCTCGAGACGCTCGGGCTTTCCGGCCGACCGCGGCGCCTGGGTCAGGACGGCCGCGACGCGATCGCAGCGGCGGTTACCGCCCGGCTCTGGTCGGCAGGCGCCACCGAGGCGTTCGAGGAGATCGTGGTGCCGACCGCGCGGCCTGTGTGGTCTTGAGCGGGGCAGCCCAGGACTGGAACAAACTCAACCAGGAAAGAATGTTTCCCTCTGGCGAGGCGCTGATCCTCAGCACTACACCGAAGCTGCTCTGGTAGCGCGCCTGGTCGGCCGAGCTGACTCAACGCCTCATCCAGCTGGAGATCGTTGACCCGATCGGTTGACCCGATCCGCCGCTGATCACTAAGCTCGCGGCGGTGACGCCACGACGCTGGATCACCCTCATCCTCGTGGCGGCGGTAGTCGACGCCGCGACCGTCGCGGCCGCGTCGAGTCCGACGATCAGGGTGTCCCCAAACCGCGCGTACCGTGGGGAGGTGGTGCGGGTGTTCGGGAGCGTTGCCGGCGGCTGTGCGGTCGGCGGTCAAGTGACGCTAACCTCGCGGGCGTTCTCCCGGGTGCACGAGTTCGCGGGCGTGCCGGCGATCTTCGCGCGGGTACGCTCGAACGGGTCGTTCTCCAAGCGGACCCGGATCCCGCGCCGGCGCAAGCCCGGCCGTTACTCGATCCGCGGCCGCTGCGGCGGCGGTAACTTGGGCGTCTCGGCGCGGCTGCGGATCCTGGTAGCGCGGCACTGCGGCAACTACACCTACGACGGTCCTGGCCCAGCCGACGAGCGGAGCTTCATCGCCATCAGGACTCGCCGGGTCACCTGCGGCGCGGCAAAGCTGCTGATGCGGCAGGTCGCCGCGGCCGGTGATGCCTGCCCCGCCCACTGGCGCTGCGTCTATCCGCTGACGGGCAGGGCGACTTGGACCCGGGGACGCAAGCGGATCACCTTCGTGCCAGCGGGCTGACCCCCGCCGGCCGGCGCAGTCGCGCGCGAAATCAATGAGGCCCGGCCGCTGGGGACTGCCGGCGTCCGTTGCGCCCAAGGAGCGTGACGCGGAGGGTAATCGCCGGAGCGCGGCTCTCGAGATCTCCGCCAGCGGGGTCTTCGTTGGCGACGTGTTGGCTCCCGGGTTGCCCACCAGGGCGTCGGGCGCGATGAGACGGGCTTTCTTAACGAGAAACCCTTGCACTTGCAGGGTTCCCTCTACGGGGCAGCCAGGACTCGAACCTGGAATCGCCGGTTTTGGAGACCGGAGCCTTATCCAATTTGGCCACTGCCCCACGACGCGAACGTTCGTTCGCCCATGCGCCGCACTGAAAAGGTAGACCAAGGGCTCCGGCTTGTCACCGCCGGGCCTCCGCTACCCCGCCGAGTTGACGGGCCACCAATGCCGTCAGCGCGCTGCCAATGGCGGGCGACGCGACACAACGGCGTCTCTACAGCCCGAGGGCGGCAGGCCGCACGAGGTATCGGGCCCAATCCAGAGACCTACAATCGGGCTGCCGTTCGCGGATGTGGCGGAACTGGAAGACGCGCCGGCTTTAGGTGCCGGTGGGCTTCGGCCCGTGGGGGTTCGAGTCCCTCCATCCGCACTGCCTCGACCCTTCGCGGCGCGCGGCTCGCGGGGTTACACTCCCGCGCATCGATGGCCGACTCGGTCCTCCTCCATCCCAACCGGGACAAGCCGGAGTCCAAGGCCACGAAGGGGGCCGTGATCCTGCTGCTGCTCACCGGCGCGGCGCTCGTCGCCATCGTCACCGTAGGCGGTTGGTCGAAGCTGCAGGGCGCGCAGATCGTCTCGATCGCATACGTCTTCGTCTACGCCCTGATGGCGTACTACGTGTCGCGCTGGAACCGCGGCACACTTCCGGTCGCGGCGGCGCTGGCCATCCTGCTTGCCGTGGTTGCGGCCGTGGCCGGTCCTGCCTGGTTCGACCGCGACAAGGAGGGCTTCCAGAACCCCCTGCTCGAGCCCTCGATTCTCGGGCTCTTGACCCTGATCATCGTTCCCATCCAGGTCCTCCTGATCGCGTTCGCGATGCGGGGCTTCCAGCAGCAGTGGAACGTGGAGGTCGAGGTGACGGGCGACGAGGCCGAGCGGTACAAGCGGGGCGATATGTCCCGGGACGACCTCCACGCCGCACAGACGTCGTAGGCGCGCCGGCGTTACAGGGCCACCGACCCGCGTGATGGCGGCGTACAGCGCCCGTCAGACGCTTACCCCAGACCTACAATCCACCCATCTGCGGCGGTGTCCAAACTGGCAAAGGAGGCAGATTCAAAATCTGCTGCGTGAGAGCGCTTGTGGGTTCGAATCCCACCCGCCGCACTCGCTTCCCGCTTGACGAAGTCCCTCGCACGAGCTGATCCGTAATGCGGTTCGAGGAGTTCGCCGGGCCGAAGCGATAAGCGCTATCCGGGGTCAGGCCGCTCAAGTCCTCGGGCGACCGCCCTCTATCCTGCGCCGCGCGTGGCCGGACGCGGCGAGGAACGGCGCGAGGAGATCGAGGCGCTCGTGGCGTTCGAGGGACGGTCGCCCGGATCCGATGCCGAGCGGCGAGCCGCCTCCCACCTGGCGGACCGCCTGAGGGGGGACGGCCGCGACGCGGAGCTTGAGCATGCCGACGCGTGGCCGCATTGGCCGCTCGCCTTCGCCCTGTGCGCGCTTGCCGCGATCGTGGGCAGCGTCGTATCGGTCTCCGCACCGATCCCGGGTGCCGCCCTCGTGCTCGCCGCCGCCCTGCTCACCTTCCTCGAAGGCAGCGGCACCGCGCGGATCACGCGGAGGCTGCTGGGACGACGCGCGACCCAGAACGTGATCTCGCCCGAGGACTCCGATAAGCCGGGCACGATCGTGCTCGTCGCCCACTACGACGCAGGCCCCCAGGGCGCCCTGTTCGGACGCAGGCTGCAGGAGCGACAGGCCACCCTGGGGCAAGCGCTGGGGCGCCCGATCGGCAGGCTGGAGCCGCTCTTCTGGGCGCAGCTGGCGATCATCGTCTGTTGTCTTTTGCGACTGCCGGGCCTGGAGAGCACAATCCTTACGGCCCTGCAGTTCGTCCCGACGGTCGCGCTGATCGTTGCCCTTCCGCTCCTGGTCGACATCGCCCTCTCCCCCATCTCGCCTGGCGCGAACGACAACGCCTCCGGCGTGACGGCGGCGCTCGAGCTGGCCCGGCGACACGGCGGCGACCTGGGGCGCTTCGACCTGTGGGTGCTCCTGACCGGCGCCCAGGAGGCGCTCTCAGACGGGATGCGGGGCTTCCTCCGCCGTCACCGGAGATCGCTCGACAGCACGCGCACTGTGTTCGTGAACCTGGACGAGGTGGGAGCCGACAGCGTCCGCTACACGCAGCGCGAGGGCGCTCTGCTCGCGGTGCACTCGCACGTGCAGCTCGTCGAGATCTGCGACGAGATCGCGGAGGACGACGAGCACGGCTCCTTCGGCGCCCGCCCGCTGGTAAACCGGACCCAGAGCGACGGCGCCGCCGCCCGCGCCGCCGGCTACCCCGCAATCACGGTCACCTGTCGCAACGTGCTCGATTACGCCCCCAACCACCACCAGGCGACGGACACCGCCGGTCGCGTCCAGGGGGCCGCGCTCGAGCGCGCGCTCGGATTCTGCGGCGAGCTCCTCGACCGCCTTGACGCCCAGCTCGGCCCGGAGCTCGAGCGGGCGGGGGCCGCCCTCAGCGAGTCGGACTGACGATTCGCCCGGCCAGCTCGGTGAAGAAGTCGAGCGCCTCGGGATTCGCCAGTGAGTCGCGGCTCGCGACCGCGTCGGGATCCGCTCCCATCAGGATCTTCTTCAGAGGCACCTCGAGCTTCTTGCCGCTGAGGGTCCGCGGCACCTCCTCGATCTGCACGACCTCGTCGGGCACATGGCGGGGTGAGCAGTGCTCCCGCACCCGGTGCGCGATACGGGAGCGCAGCTCGTCGTGGAGCGGGACGTCGTCCCGCAGCACCACGAAGAGGGGCATCCAACCCTCGCCGTCGGCGCGCTGCACGTCGATCACCAGGCTGTCGATCACCTCCGGCAGCGCCTCGACAGCGCTGTAGATCTCGCTCGTTCCCATCCGCACGCCCTGGCGGTTGATCGTCGAGTCCGAGCGGCCGTAGATGACGGCGCCGCCGCTTGGCGTGATCTTGATCCAATCCCCGTGCCGCCAGACTCCCGGGTACACGTCGAAGTAACTGGAGCGGTAGCGCTCGCCGTCGGGGTCGTTCCAGAGAAAGAGCGGCATCGAAGGCATCGGCTCGGTGATCACGAGCTCGCCGACCTCGCCGATGAGCGAACGCCCCTCCTCGTCCCAGGCCTCCACGTTGGCGCCGAGGCAACGGCCCTGGAGCTCGCCGGCACACACCGGCAGCAGCGGAGTGCCTCCGACAAACGCCGTGCAGAGGTCGGTGCCGCCGCTCGTAGAGAAGAGCCATACGTCGCGCTTCACGTGCTCGTAGACCCACTCGAAGCCCTCGACGGGGAGCGGCGACCCGGTCGACCCGATGCTACGGAGCGTCGGGAGCTCCGGAGGCTCGACCCAGGCCTTCATGCAGGCGGCGATGAAGCCGGCGCTCGTACCGAAGCAGCTGACTCCCGCCTCCGCGGCGAATCTCCACATCGCCGTTGGGTCCGGCTGCCCGTCGTACAGCACGATCGTGGAGCCGGCGAGCAGCCCGCCGACGAGGAAGTTCCACATCATCCAGCCCGTGGTCGTGAACCAGAAAAAGCGATCCTCGGGCGAGAGGTCGAGGTGGAGACGCGACTTCTTCAGGTGTTCCAGCAGGATCCCGCCCTGGCCCTGCACGATCGCCTTTGGCAGCCCGGTCGTGCCGGAGGAGTAGAGCACCCAGAGGGGATGGTCGAACGGGAGCTGCTCGAACGACAGCTCCCCATCCCCCGAGAAGACCTCGTCCCAGTCGCCCCCCTCGCCGAGGTACCGCAGCAGGACGGTGCGCTCGAGCGAGGGAATCGCCCGCTCGAGTTCGCGGACCCGATCGCGCCGGTCGAAGTCCTTGCCGCCGAAGCGGTAGCCGTCGACCGCCAGCAGGACCTTGGGCTCGATCTGGCGGAACCGGTCGATCACCGTGGGGGCGCCGAACTCGGGAGAGGCGCTCGACCAGATCGCCCCTATAGAGGCGCACGCGAGGAAGGCCGCGACCGTCTCGGGCGCGTTCGGCATGTAGGCGACCACCCGGTCGCCCCGCTCCACGCCCAGCCTGCGCAGCCCGGTCGCGATTCGGCCGACCTGTTCGCGGAGGTCGTCCCAGCTCAGCTCGGACAGCTCCCGGAGCTCCGATGCGTGGACGATCGCGGGCCGGTCCTCCGCCGCCATTCGGAAGACGTGCTCCGCGTAGCTGAGCTCGGCGCCTCGGAACCACTCCGCGCCGGGCATCTCGTGGTTGCCGAGAACCAGCTCGTACGGGCGCGAGGCCTGCACCTCGCAGTAGTCCCAGAGCGAGCCCCAGAAGCCCTCGAGGTCGTCCACCGACCAGCGCCAGAGCTCGTCGTAGGTCTCGAAGCCGCGCCCGAGGCCGCGCATGTAGCCGGTCATGTGGGCGCGCTCCTTGGCCGCCGCGGAGGGTTCCCAGAGCAGCTCGCCTTCGCGCATCGACGCGAGATTCTATGGTCAGCCTCGTGATCCAGCATGCGGCGCTCGAAACCCGACGAGCCGACGGCGAGGCGGCGGCGGCCTTCTGGCGCCTGCTCGGCTTTCGCGAGGTCGAGCCGCCTCCGAGCCTCCGCGAGCGAGCCGCCTGGCTGCAGCGCGGCCCGACCCAGGTCCACCTGCTCTGGAGCGAGGAGCCGGTGGCGCCGCCGGTGGGCCACGTCGCCGTCGTGGTGGACGACTACGAGGCGACGCTCCAGCGGGTCCGCGAGGCAGGCCACGAGGTGGAGGAGCGGCCGCGGCACTGGGGCGCCCCGCGTGCGTTCGCCCGGGCGCCGGGCGGCCACCGCGTCGAGCTCATGGCCGCCCCTCCGCCGGGCTCGTAGAGGGTCTACTCCGAGAGCCCAACGGCTTCGAGCGCCTGCTCGTGGGAGTCGTACATACGCCACTCGACGACGAGTCCCTCCCGCAGCTTGAACGAGTGGCTGAACTCCTGTGTGACGTTCAGCCCCTCTCGGTCCATCCGGCCCCGCTCCTGTATGACCACGAGCACCTGGTCTCCGGCGTCGAGGAATTCGAGCGGCTCGACTTCATAGTCCTCCCATTGGCTGTACCAGTTGACCATGTACTCCATGACTCCGTCCCAACCGTCGTAGACGGCTCGGACGCCGGGCTCTTCGGAGCGCGGATATACGCGGACAGCGGGGTCCATTGCTCGAAGCCAAGCTGTCGCGTCGCCCTCCGCCACCGTCGTGGCGAGGGCCCGGAGCGTCTCTACGTCCGCTTGGGACACAGCCCCCGAGTATGGCCCAGGCCGTGCGCGGCGGCCACCTACACCTCCCCTAAACGGGGGTCACGGGGTTGCGCTTCTCAGGCCAGCGCCGGTCCTTCGACGAGCACGCCGCGAACCGCTTCAGAAGCTCAGCACGCAGGTCCTCCGGATGGATCACGGCGTCCACCACCAGCTCCGAGGCGAGGTGCAGAACGTCTATCTCCTCCTTGTACTCCGCGCGAAGCTCCTCCGTCCGCCGCTCCCGCTCCTCCGGGTCCTCGATCGCCTGGAGCTGGTTGTAGAAGACGGCGTTGATCGCCGCCTGGGGTCCCATCACCGCGATCTTCGCCCAAGGCAGCGCGATGCACGCGTCCGGGTCGTAGGCCGGGCCGGCCATCGCGTACAGCCCCGCCCCGTAGGCCTTGCGCACGATCACCGAGATCTTCGGGACGGTGGCCTCCGCCACGGCCGAGATCATCTTCGCGCCCGCCCTGATGATTCCCTGGCGCTCGACCTGGGTCCCGATCATGAACCCGGGGACGTCGGCCACGAAAAGCAGCGGCACGTTGAAGGCGTTGCAGGTCCAGATGAAGCGCGCCGCCTTGTCCGAGGAGTCGACAAACAGTACGCCCCCGCGCTGCTTCGGCTGGTTGGCGACGATCCCGATGACCCGTCCCTCGAGGCGGCCGTAGCCGACGATCAGCTCCTGCGCCCAGCGTCGCTGGACCTCGAGGAACGACTCGGCGTCGACCAGCGCGTCGATCAGCTCGTACATGTCGAAGGGCTTGTTCTCGTCGTCGGGAACGAGCTCGCGGATGGAGATCTCGTTGCCGGGCTCCTGCGGCGGCGCCGCCGGCGGCTCGTCCCGCCAGCTCTGCGGGAGGTAGGAGAGGTAGCGCTTGGCAAGGTCGATCCCCTCTTCGTCCGACTTCACGAGGAAATGGCCCACCCCCGACACCCCGGTGTGCATGCGGGCGCCGCCCATCTCCTCGAGGCTGACCTTCTCGCCGATCACCATCTCGGCCATGCGCGGCGAACCGAGGTACATCGAAGCGTTGCCGTCGCGCATGATCACGACGTCGCAGAACGCGGGGATGTAAGCGCCGCCGGCGGCCGACGGCCCGAAAAGCAAGCAAACCTGCGGGACCACGCCGGAGAGCTGGACCTCGGTGAAGAAGATCCGCCCGGCGTGACGGCGACCGGGGAACATGTGCACCTGATCGGTTATCCGCGCCCCGGCGGAGTCGACCAGGTAGAACATCGGCACGCGATGCTCCAGCGCCTGCTCCTGGATCCGGATGATCTTCTCCACCGTCTTCGGTCCCCAGGAGCCGGCCTTGACGGTCGGGTCGTTCGCCATTAGGGCGACCGAGCGGCCGGCGACCGCGGCCATACCCGTGACGACACCGTCGGCGCCAAAGCCCTCCTGTTCCCAGTTGGCGAGCAGCGCGTCCTCGGTGAACGAGCCGGGGTCCACGAGCCGGGCCACCCGCTCGCGCACCGGCAGCTTGCCCTGCTGCTCGGACTTCTCGTGGTGCCGCGCCGGCCCCCCGGCTCGGGCCTGCTCAAGCGCCTGCTTCAGGTCGGACATCGATCCCGGATTATTGCCGTCGCGTCGCCGCGCGGCCCTTCGGAGTCTCGTCGCTCAGGCCCTGAGCCCGGCGTTCTCCACCGGCTCCTCACCCGAGTAGTCGTAGAAGCCCTTGCCCGCCTTGCGGCCGTACCAGCCCGCCGACAGCATCTTCCGCAGGGTGGTCGGCTTCGCGAACCGACGCTCGCGGAACTCGTCGAACATGACCTCGCAGATGGCGCCCATCGTGTCTAGGCCGACGAAGTCGGCGAGCGTCAGCGGGCCCATCGGATGTCCCGCGCCGGCCTTCATCGCCTCGTCGATCTCGGAGATCGAGCCGACGCCCTCCTCGTAGGCTCGTATCGCGTCGGGCATGTAGGGCACGAGCAGTCGGTTGACGATGAAGCCGGCCTTGTCCTTGGTCGGTATGCCCAGCTTGCCGAGGCTTTCCGCGAACTGCTTGCCGGTCTCGAAGGCCTCGTCCGAGGTGGTCACGGGGCGCACGACCTCGACCAGCTTCATGACCTGCGGCGGGTTGAAGAAATGGAGGCCGAGGAAGCGATCCGGGTGCTCGGTGGCGACGGCCTGGTCGACCACCGGAAGCGAGGACGTGTTGGTGGCGCATAGCGCGCGGTCGTTCAGGACCTCGTTCAGCTCGCGCCACATCTCCACCTTGGCGGCGAGGTCCTCGGTGATCGCCTCGATCACGAGGTCGCAGCCGGCGAGGTCGCCGTAATGGAGCGTGCCCTGGATGCGCGCGCGCACAGCGTCGGCGTCGGTTTGCTCGGCCTTGCCTTTCTCCACAGACCTGGCGAGTTGCTTTTCGATCCTGCCGAGCCCCTTGTCGAGCTTCTCCTCGCTGACCTCGCGCACCACCACGTCGTAGGCCGTCTGCGCCGACACCTGGGCGATCCCGTGGCCCATTAGGCCGCAGCCGAGCACGCCCACCTTCTTTATCTCCACTAGCCTCCTCCAGTCTCAGTCTTCGAGCGCGGGGAGCCTATATGTCACTGGTCGGTGTCGAGGACCGCGGCGGCGTCCGCCACATCGTGTTGCAGCGCGCCGAGAAGCGGAACGCGCTGAACGGAGATTTGATCCAAGCCTTGGGCGCAGCGATCGAGGAGGCGGCGAGCAACGAAGCGGTTCGCGTCGTGGTGCTTCGGGGGGACGGCCCGATGTTCTCCTCGGGTATGGACCTGGACGACCTGCGGGCGCTGTCGCAGAACCCCGACGGCCTACGCGGCTTCAGACGCCCGATCGTGCAGTGGTGGAACCTGCTCGAGGAAATGCCCAAGCCCACGATCTGCCAGATCCACGGCGCGGCGCTGGGCGGTGCCTTCGAGCTGGCCGCCGCCTGCGACTTCCGCACCATGGCCGAGGAAGCCGTCGCGGGGATCATGGAGGTACGCGTCGGGCTCCTCCCCGACCTCGGAGGCTGCTCGCGGCTGCCGGCAATAGTCGGGCTCGGCAACGCCAAGGAGCTGATCATGACCGGCAAGATCGTCGATGGCCGCGAGGCACACCGCATCGGCTTCGCGAGCCGCATCGCGCCGGCCGACGAGCTCCACGGGGCGACCGCCACCCTGGCAAGCGAGCTGCTGGCCTGCGCGCCGATGGCGGTCGGGCTGGCCAAGCGAATCATGGATTCCTCGGCCAAGCCCGCGCTGGCGGTCACGCTGGAGCAGGAGGTGGCGGCGCAGGAGACGCTGGCCGCGACCGACGACTTCGCGGAGGGCACTCGCGCCTTCTTCGAAAAGCGCGCTCCGGAGTTCGCGGGCCACTAGACACTCGACAGGGCGTTCGCGGGCCGCTAAACAGGGCGTGGTGCTCGCTCTGTCGTTCGAGCAAGCACTGGAAAGTGAACGGGCCCGGATGCCGTAATCCGGGCCCGTCGCATGAATCGGGGCGGGTCGGGGGAACCCAGGACTGCCGAACCGGCCCCGATCGTCTCTGTTTAATAGCTTCCCCCGAAACGGGGCTGGCTAACCCCCCCTTTTTGGCAATTAGCGATGTCCGCGATGGGTCCGAGCCCCCGCGACTCGGCAGCGTCCCCTTCAGAGGCTTAGGACGCACCGTGATCGGCTCCCCGAAACGGGCGCGCCGGGGTAGGCCCTTCAGCCGCGCCGCCAGTCGACCGGCCCGGCCGTCAGGACGTGGCTGCCAAGGGGCCGCCCGAGCACCTTTTGCACCTCGCGCGCGCACGCCACTAACCGCTCCAGGTCGATCCCCGTATCGAATCCCATCTCGTGGAGCATCGAGACGAGGTCCTCGCTCGCGATATTGCCGGTGGCCCCCCTCGGTACCGGGCAGCCGCCGAGCTCCCCGAACGACGACTCGAACGAGCGCACCCCCACCTCGAGCGCGGCGAGCACGTTCGCGAGCCCCTGGCCGCGGGTGTTGTGGAAGTGGGCAGTCAGCTCGGCGCCGAGCTCCGCGCGTTCGAAGAAGCGGCGCACCTGGAGCGGGTTGGCCATGCCCGTGGTGTCGCCTAAGGCGATCTCCTGGCAGCCGGCCTCGACCAGACGGCGGGCGATCGACAGCACCCGTTCCGGGGGTACTTCGCCCTCGTAGGGACAGCCGAACGACACGGAGATCACCCCCTCGCAGCGCAGGCCGGCCTCGCGGGCGCGCCCAAGCACCCTTTCGAGGCCCGAGAGCGACTCCTCGATCGAGCGGTTCACGTTCTTGCGGTTGTGCGTCTCGCTGGCCGAGAGGAAGACGTTGATCTCATGGAAACGCTCCCTCAACTCGAGCGCGCCGTCGAGGCCCTTCTCGTTCGGTACGAGGACCGAGACCGAGACCTCCTCGGGGATTCGCGCGCGGCTGAGCACGTCGGCCCGGTCGGCCAGCTGAGGGATCACGTCCGGCCGCACGAAGCTCGTCACCTCGAGGCGGCGAAGCCCGGTGCGCGCGAGCATCTCGATCAGGCGGACCTTGTCGCCCGTGGGGATCACCTCGGGCTCGTTCTGGAAGCCGTCCCGGGGTCCGACCTCGCGGATATTCACCGACGCTGTCACTGGCTCTCGGTGCGCGAAAGGATATTTCCGTCCGGGTCCGAGGTCGCCAGCGGGAAACACATCGCCGCGCTCAGGTGAACGTCCATTTCACGACGTCTGAGCGTGGCGAACTGGACGTTCGCCGCCTCTGGCTCTCTAGATCATCGCCAGGCCGCCCGAGACGCCAAGGGCCTGCCCGGTCACGTAGGAGGCGTCGTCGGAGGCCAGGAAGGCGATCGCGGCAGCGATCTCGTCCGGCTGCCCGAGGCGACGCAGCGCCGTAGAGCCGACCATCGTCTTCACGATCTTCTCCCCCAGCTCGCCGAGCTGCTCCGGTGCGGACATGAGCAGACGGGTCTCGATCGGGCCGGGCGCCACCGCGTTACAGGTGATCCCGAAGCGGGCGCTCTCCCGGGCGATCGCCTTGGTGAAACCGATCACGCCGCCCTTGGCCGCCGAGTAAGCGCTCGACCCGTGCGATCCGACCCGACCCGCCTCCGAGGCCACGTTGACGATCCGGCCCCGCCGCCGCTCCTGCATCCCGGGCAGGACGGCATGCGTCACGGCGAGCACGCCTCGAAGGTTGACCGCCAGCACCCGGTCCCAGAGAGCCTCGTCGGTCTGCGTGAAGAAGCCGAACTCGTCGTAGCCGGCGTTGTTGACGAGCACGTCCACGGGGCCGATGGCCTCGACGGCCCGGCCGATCGACTGGGTGGAACGCACGTCGAGCTCGTACGCGTTCCCGTCGATCTCGTCCGCCAGCTCCCCGGCCGACTCGAGGTTGAGGTCGGTCACGGCAACCAGCGCGCCCTCCGCGGCGAGCCGGCGGCAGGTGGCCGCGCCAATGCCGCTCGCCCCGCCGGTGACCAGAGCGCTACGTCCCTCGAGCCTCATGGAGCGCGCAGGCTATCCTGCCCGCCTCCGTGGACTCGGTCCCGATCATCGGCGGCACCGGCGCGCTCGGGTTCGGCCTCGCCCTGCGGCTCGCGCGGGAGGGGACGCCGGTCGTGATCGGCTCGCGCGACGCTGGGCGCGCCGACGAGGCCGCCAGGAGGGTGCGCGAGCGGGTGGCGGACGCCCGGGCCGAGGGGCTCGAGAACCCCGAGGCGGCGCGGGAGGGGCCGATCGTCTTCCTCTGCGTTCCCTTCCGCGCCCAGTCGGAGAATCTGACGAATCTGAAGGGCGCGCTGCG
>Ga0126312_10001295_pt1 | contig 16359 bp, 15 predicted proteins | sample Plot104A_FD_92537 | JGI IMG/M metagenome (GOLD analysis project Ga0126312, IMG submission 92537) | Serpentine soil microbial communities from UC McLaughlin Reserve, CA, USA - Plot104A | ecosystem: Environmental > Terrestrial > Soil > Grasslands | place: USA: UC McLaughlin Reserve, Lake County... | reverse complement strand
GGGATTCTTTTAATAACAACAGTTTTCCAAATTCTTCCAAAGCATAAATGTAAATTCCAGCAGCAATCTCTGTATCAATATCTATATTCTGTTTTGCAGCAGAAAGTTTCTTAATTATACCGTTTTTTATTAACCGTTTAGCTTCATTCCATGTTTCTTTTGATATGTAGATTTCTTGTGATATGTGTGGCAAATATATTATTACATAGATAAATACAACTTTAATCTTTTCACTGGTTTACCTACCCATAAAATAACCCCTTATTTATGCACTTTTAAACCTGAACCTGATACATTAGAAGTATATTGCTTTCCTCTTTCTTAGTTAGATGAACCCGAGAAAAGTACTGGCCCGTCGGGAGTAGTGCCCTCCATGTAGTGGGGTTCTATTACATAGTATTTAGCTTTTATCTTTAGAAACTTATTTTAATAATTCAGAAAAATAAAATTTGAGAATTTAGCTTTATTTATTTATTTATTTTAGTAGTGTTTGATGTATAGGAAGATGAGCTAGAAATAGTCAGAGGTGTAAACCCATTATGAGCTTCAAGCCATGAATAAATATTTGCCAAGACATACTGCTGTATTGGGCCTATACCAGTTTTCCATTGGGATGAAGGATAGAACAAATGACCTAGGTCAGGGTAAGTTATCAACGTATGGTCAGGATGATTTACATCTGTTAATCTTTGTTGCAAGACAAACGCTTGTTGAACTGGAGTCTGAGTATCATTCTCTCCATTGAGTATTAGGACACCTGTAGATTTAGAGACATTACCAATGATGTCGAGATTTGGTGTCAAACTAGATAATGATTTCCACAATACAGGACAGACTCCGGGATGATTGCATTTGAGCGATTTGAAAGATGTGATGTTTTCATATCCCTTTACAAGCAAAGGTTTAAGTTGTTTCTCAATACTTATGTAACCACTTGTGCCAAAATCCTTTGCTAGAGTGGTAGTTATGGCTTCAGTATTATTAGTACGCATAACAGAAGATGGCACCAAGAACTGCCTTAACAAAGGGTCATTAGCTATTTGCTGTATTGATATCATTCCAGTTTTATTTCTATCCAATACTTGTGAAGCATATTCTAAGGGCAAGGATACATCTTGATAGTACTCTACTGCTTTTACAGGGTTCTGAGCTAAGACGCCAATAAGTATTATGTTCTTTACATTTGTAGAATTATCTATTGCTACTCTTGGAGCGTAAACTGTACCTTCGCTATGACCAATTATACTTATCCTCTTAGGATCCACCTCAGGCTGTTGTAGAAGAACATTCAAAGCTTTCTTGCTATCTTGAATATAATCATTGGCTGTAGCATTTTCCCAAATATTTGTGTCTAAAATAGTATAATTTGCACCAACACCTCTTTTATCATATCTAAGTACTTCAAAGCCTCTTTCTGATAGATATTGAGATATTTCAAAAAAAGGTTGAGCCGATGGATATATCTTTGACCCTGTTGTGTTATCAATATGGATATATCCTGCAGTTTCATTCATATCTGTTGCACCAGACCCATGAATAAGAAGAACACCTGGAAATGGTCCATTTCCAACTGCAGGAATAGTCAGTTGTGCATTAGTCTTTAGACCATTACCTAAGTCTATTATCATGTTTCTATATTTTATTGTCTCCAGGTCTTGTTGAGCATGAATAGTAAAATTGTTACCTGACAAGATGAAAGATATAGAATAAAGAGAAAGAATTATGGATAATATCAGTAATACTTTCAATATGGCTATTGTTATAGATGAAGTATATAAGGTTTGGAAATTGTGAGTATTAATACTCTAGGATTTTTCAAAATACGAGGTTTAATTTGAGGATTGTTGACAGAGTAATTTTTGACTAAATTATAAAAATGAACATACTTATTATGAAACGGGATTTGAACTCATTATTATTACTGTTCCTGAAATTATTTATAAAATTAAGAAATGAACCAAATTTGACTTTTCTAAATGTTCCACAATTGTAAAAAATATAGATATGATTTGGAGCAGTTACCATAGTAGACTTATTTACTTAACAGATAAAATAGATGAACCAGAGAAAACTACGGGCCCGTCTGGAGTAATACTGATAGCGGTTCTAAAAGTGGAATCTAATGTAGAGATATCAGTAAATGTATTTAGATTTTATTATTAGAAACTTATTTTAAAATAGTTTTTGATTTATTATTATTTTATAATATTTATATTTTATAATTTTAGTTTCTTTAGCAAATTGGTCAATAAGATGTATTTATATTATTACAAGAGCATTTTTAATTTTTTCTTTATTTACAATATCATCATAATTTTGAAAATGGCATTAATTGGCTGATATTTATGGTTAAGGCCTATCTTGATATGTCGAGTTGGGACATAGTAATAAAATTCAGTTACTATATTCTTTTCTTTTAATCTATCGCTAAGTTCTAGGTTTACAATATTGTTAGATTTATTTGTAGTATTATTCATCTCTTTGAAGGTCTCCGCTCAATCGTTTGTCTAGTTCTTCTTGTATTATTTTTCTAACCCATTCTTCAGAGATAAAGACTTGACCTTTTTCTACTGGGGCTAATTCTTCTATAGAAGGAGCATAAATTGAATCACGATCATCTGTTACAATATTAAATGCTTCATATTTATTATAAGCAGTATTAGTATCAATATATAAAACTCTCTTTTTTTTAGTCATTCTTTAAGCACCTATTAGAATTTCTTTATTCTCATCCTGATTGCATTATCTGATGTTATTTCTTGTTTCAAGAATATTGTTGAATTCTCTGTAATACCTAACTTCTGTATTATCGACTTATGAATTATAACTAAATACTTGTTATCTAATTGCCATAGCTGTTTCCATTTTTTATTTTGAGAATTGTTTATATCTGAGATTGTATAATTATTCATGGTAAATTACCTCTTTGATTTGCTATTACAGTTAGAATCTGATTATAGAGTTGGTAGCTCATCAGATTCAGACACCTTATTTTTTTCTAATATTTTGGTAATTACATCATTCATCGAATCATTTGCATATCCGAATCTTCGTAGTTTTTCAAAATTTTCATAACTTATTACTATATGCTTTATTTTTTGTTTATTAACAATTTTCATGACTTTAATAAGTATATTTATCTTATTTATACTTACTGTTTAATGGTCACAAATATTATGACTGTCAATAGTATCATAATAGTCATGTTAGTTATGTCATATTTGTAAAAATAATATGATATTCTCTTGTTTATAAGAATGTAGTTTTATCTCTTGGATATTTTATGCTTAATCCAAAAAGATTTAGAAATATTCACGTATAATATATTAATTAAATTTTGTATACAACTCAAATTCTTGTCTACTATTTGTCGTATTGTACACAATTCTGATCTCAATGATTGAATTTGTTCATCTTTTTCTTGTAGTTTGATTTTTATGATGTAATCGTTATATTTGCTTTTTTTCTCTAGCTCAATTAACTGTTTTTCAAGTTTCTTACCATCTCCATTAATTGTTAGTAGATCTATTGCTTTAAGATAATCATCAAATAACTCTTTTTCTGTCGGTTTATAGTATGAACCTGATACTCCAATATCTCTTCCAGATAGTAGCTCTACGTTAGCTGGTTTCATAACTTGCTCTGCTCTTGTTTTAAAGAATTTTCGATATCCATGGCCACTCTTCCATTCTCTTCTTTTTACTCCTTTTGGTAATGGCATAGCTAACCTTTGAGCTTTCATAGCTCGTTCTATTAGACTTTTGACTCCCGTTGCTTTGAGTTGTTTGGGATATTTAACTAAACCCCATTGAGCACCATATGAAAAATCTGTAGTTTGCCATAGGTCCCTCATCAGCCATGATTCTCCGGTAATTTCTTCTCCTGCATTTGACCTATAATCCATCCAGACCTTAACGGAATTATAAGCTTCTGTAGTAATAAAACAATAGTATCCTTCAGGCTCTCCAGCGTATATTCCCATTTTAGCTGCTATGATTTCTCTCTCTTCTCCTGTTAATAGAGTAACATGTTTCCATTTTAAATAATCCCAGGCTCCTATTCTAAAGCCTCCAGAAACATGCAGTAAATGATTGGCTTGATTCTTCTATCTGGATATTCGACTAACTTCTTTATCTCCTCTATTGTAGGAGCTCTATCATTAGCTGCACTCTTTCCACTTGGAAGACCTTTTGTTATTCTTTTCCAGTTGACTATAGGAACATCTGAGTTCATTTCTAAGAATAGCTTTACCGTTTTGAGATAGTTTCTTATGGTAGCATAGACAATCTGATTTTTATAGACCCTTTCTTTTTGATATAAGACAAAATCCATCAGTTTATTGTTAGCCCATTTTGGATTAGTTTGCGATTTTGTCATAAACTCTAAGCATTGGTTTTCTAAATCTGAACAAGATAGCTCATTTTTGGAAGTTAAAAAATCAAGAAAAACTTTTAGCCTTTTAGGATATTGTCTTTTTGATTCGGGAGCCTTTAGCGCATACAAAAACATTGCCAAGGGATTCTCTTGGTCAAGTAATGTTTTAGGAGGTATCTGGCTCATTTATTGACATATTGTATTAGTTGGGCCAAAATAAAAGCAGTGTTATCAAATCGGGCTCAGAGGTTTCCATTGTGATATTGATTCTAAAATTGGACTCAACATATTATAGATTATTGTGATCTTTAAACATTTCTATTTTCACTATTTAGTTTAAATCCTAATAAAACTATATCAAGTTTAAATAAATATTCTGTCATATCAAAATAAGAGATATCTATAATTGGAATATCAAATCGCTTCTTAATAGACAAATAAAGTATCTATATTTTGTACTACAAATAGGATTTGTATATCATCTTAAAATTTCCATCTATTGCTTTTTCTACTATTAAACAAAATTTAATATAAAAAATTAGTCTAGATGAAATCAGCGTTTTGGAAATTTTATAATATTACTTTCTATCAAGATTTTATTTTTCAATATGTAAATTGAAAGTGTACTAATTCTTATTATGTCTATAATAAACATATAAGGTAAAAGTAAGACGAACCTATAAAAAGGATTTTCATTATAAAAAAGAGACCCTTGCAAAGGGGAAAGTGCACCTAAAGCAGTTATTAATATACCTGATACAAAAAATGAGGAAAGCCCAATTAGTATAAATAAACCTCTTCCTCTAAAGATTGGTATTTTATAATCTCTGTAGATTGATTTTGTTATTATTTGTTTAACCATTCTTTTCAGAATATAATAGTATGCTATTATTCGTAATATAAAAATAGAAATGAGAAGTACTATCATGAAATAATAAAGTGAACTAGACGTCTGATAACTTGGTTCTGAAATATAAATACTAGTATTAACTAGTCCATATATAACTAATAACAAAGACTCTAGCCCAGATATAACTAAAGAATAAATAGAAAATCTAAAAAATAAAGTGGTGGTAGAATAACTATTAACATTATATAAAATTAATTTAATCCAGTCTATTTGCTCTAATGCTTTTTGTGCAAACTCATAACATTTTCTATTATAATCTAACACTTTATTATTGTCTATTTTCTCCTTTAAGCATTCATATTCCCTATGTCTTAAAAAAATAAATAATTGATTAACAATATTAAAATCTTCGTAATTATCAAATAACTTGCTTTTTATTTCGTTATTTATCTTCATCCAAAATTTAAAGTCATAAATTTTTAGAGAACTGATATCATTGCGAATTTCATTATTAATTTTAGATAACAAGTTTTTAAGTTTACTAATAGTATATACATTATTTTTACTGTTAACAAAGGTTACATTTGATTTATACTTATTATAAATATAAAATATAAAGAATGTTGTAAATATAATAAGAATAGGATAAATAGCGTTCATAATAATATTCAAAATCGCATTTATTCTACTTTGTTCATTAGGATAAATTTTAACACCTTGTTCATGATTTATTGCAATCTTGTCAATATATTTTGCCCCATATCCAAGTTCATAATATCTTAAAGAATTAAAAGAATAATCACTTTCATCAGTATTACTTTTGAATACTATATTCACTGGAATTGTTTCTCCAATATTAATTTTTGAGAGGTTTAAATAAATAATTGGTGAAATATCTTCTCTGTCCATATTAGTAGTTTCTAACTTCCTTGGGGCGTTATAATCTACAATTTCTAATATTGAGTCAGTTAGATCAAATGTAATTTCTGGATTTGTTGCAATTTTATTTCCAGTATTTGTAATTTCTATAGTTAATTGTATTGATTTTTTAGAAGGAGTAATTTTATCAGGTTGTTGTAAAAATGGATTATCACTGAATTGTTGTTGTGTTGCTTCATTAGTATCATTAGTATTAGGATCTGCAATATACTCATAATATGAAGAAATTTTAAAATTTGGTTGTTTAATTGAATTTATAAATTCATTATAGGAGTTAGTTGAAATTGTTGAAATAATACTACTACCCAATATAGCAGTAAGAACAGGAATTAATAATACTTTTGAATCCACAAATATCCATTTTGAAAGGTAGTTTAAATTATTTTTGTATATATTATCTCCAAAATTAGTTATAGATTGTAAAATTAAATATAACCAAACTAGAATTTTAAATTATAAAATACTTAAATTTATTTTTGTTAACATAGATTCAAATTAAAACTATTTCTTATCTGCTTATTTAGTTTTTTAATACTGTAGCATAGAAAATTAGTAAATCAGTTGAGCAATAACAACATACTTTTGAATAAATATAAGTTAAGAAAATTTATTATTTCTAAATTTTTCGGCGCCTCAAGTTTTTGATATATTATCTACAGAAAAATTATAAAAAATGATAAAAATAATAAAGAATTAAGGCATATGTGCTGGCTGAGTGTCAAAACAATTAGCAAAGGAAAATACTACTGCTTCTGTTTCTGGTACAACTGAAGTCCCTACGAAATAATTATCCACACTTTCAGTGCCTTGCCTAGGATATAATTGGAACCGCTAATAGATATCTAGATATACAAAAGTTAAATCCAAACCAGAGGGTTCCACTGTGATATTGATTCTAAAATTGGACTTAATTATAATATTTTTATTATCTAATTAAATGTTTCTTCGATTAAGTATCATTAAACGGTTCTAGGCTTTTTCAATAAATACAATAAATGAGGCATTTTCATTTTCTGACTTAATATTACTATCTTGAAATATGCAACCATCAAAAAAGGTAAAAAGAAAATTAGTCGGTTTTTCTGATCCTTTTTCTAAATAAACGATACCATATTGATTATCATCGATATTTGTATTGATAAATTCGCAATTCAAAAAAGATGAATGATAGAAAATACTTTTATCGATCGTGCAATTTTCAAATTTACACTCAATAAAAATTACATTTCCAAATCGACTGGAATTAAATTTGAAATTAGAAAATATTATATTGTGAAAAGATATATTTTCGAAGAGAAACCTGGAAAAATCTAAATTATCTAATACCAAATCACTAAGAAATATTTGTAATTTATGATCAATGTTTGATATTTCTTTATCTTTTATCTTGGTAATTTCGTTATTATCTTTGTCGCTCAAAATTAGAATAACTCTAAAACATAATATCTTGTGTAAATTAAGACTTTCATTTTTAGTATTAGAAATCTTTACTTTATACCAAATCACATCTTTTGAGATTGGATCTGCATAAGGATCAGTTTGTTTAAATACAACTAAATCCCGATTCATCGTTTCGATTGCGGATTCACAGATATCTCGTTTTGCTTCTTTAATTCCTCCTTTTTTATAATCAAAGGAATTTAAAAGAGTTATCTGATTTTTTTTATTTGGCTCTATGAACTTTATAATTTGTAATTTATCTTGTATATGAAATAATTTGAGTAGACCATCCAAAAAATGAATTGTTTCTTCACTAGGAACACCTAGATTCAGTCTATGAGTGTTAGTCTTATTTAATAGAATTTCTAAAAAATATTCTGCTAATAGGTATTCTTTGAAGGTTTCATGTATAAAATCTACTATTTTACCTTGATTACTTACTGGAAGATGAAAGTATGATGTAAGAATGCCTTCTAATATTGAAAGATCCATTTCTACATTAAAATGTGATTTTAAGTAATCTGATAGTTTAGTATGATATAATTCATTTCCATAAATAAATTTTAAAACTGCTATACATCTTAATACTTTTTTTTCCTGGAAATAAGATTCGTTCCATTTATTTTGGTCAAATTTATATTTTCCATTAATAATATGGTGTATAAAGAACATATATAAAATTGATCTTTTGGTTAAGAAATCCCACTCATTGCCAAATTCAATTTTTATATTTTTGTCAGAAAAAAGCAACGATATCATCCAGGTAAATAAAGGTTTAGTAATTTCAAAGCCATCTTTTTTTAGTCCTAATAATTCTAATATATATTCATAAGTTAATTGGTTTATTTTATACTTTTGATTCAAATCATTTCTTTGTTCTTCAGTAAAGTAACTTAAAAAAAATTCATTTACTTGGTCTTTCGTGAAAGGAAGTAATCTAGTATATTTATTATCGTGATCATCAATTTTTATATTAAGAAATTTATTCTGCAATTCTGCTTTAAGTCTAGTTGTCATAATTATTTTCATATTCGGATAATTTTTATGATACTCTGGAATTGTTACATTAAGTAACAGATTTATATCTATTGATGAATGTATTTCATCTAACGCATCTAATATTAATAAAATTTCTCTTTTACTACTCTCGCCAACGTTTGATGGAGAAATTATATTTTTTAATAAATTATCAAGATCATTTTGATAATATACGTTACTTAAACCATCTTTTAAAGATACTAAAATAGGGATATATCTATTTGAAGTATATTGAAACGCAATTTGTGCCAAAGGATCGCTTCTTATTTGTAAATACATTTCGGCATACTTAGATGCTAACATTATCATTGTAGAAGTTTTTCCTATTCCAAAAGGTGCAGCAATTATCATATAATATTTTTTTTTATTATGAAGAAACTCATCAATTACAGTATTAATATTTTGTTTGGCCCTATCTTCAAATTTTTTATCATCCCAATCCCATGTATATCCTTCTGCTATTGTGCATTTTAATTCAATATAATATTCGGCAATAGGTTTTTTATCAATTGTTTGTATCTTGTATTGGTTTCCTTTAACATGTTCTAAATATTCTTTTAAATTATCGAAATTCTTTTGTCTAGTCCACCAATCATAAAATAAATCAATATTCTTATCAGTTAATACATTTTTTTCAATTGCCAAATTAAATTTAATTAAAAATTCATTTATAATATCAATACTTAAATCTAGAGAACGTAAATATTGAAATAATATATTTCTAAATTTTTTTACTGAAGGGTGATCTGGTAAATAGTTATTCCAGTCAGATGTATCTTTAAATGTTTCAAATAATTTTTTTATTAACTCTTTTTTATTCCCTATATTTTTTAATTCAATATCATAATCAGTCAGAGCAGATTGTATTTCCTCTAGAATTATTTTCGCAGAGACAAATGCAATAGATATTAAAGAACCAAATGCTTTTTCTTCAGATGTTTTTAAATCTTTTTGAATTTCTTTATAAATTTCAATTCCAATACCTATTAATGAGATTATTCCTCCTGATAATTTTAAACTATTTACTATTTCTTGATTTTTTTCCTGATCGATAAATGAGACAATTGAAGTTATTATTTTAGTGGAATGTAAAAAAAGTCTGTTTAACTCCAATAGTCAAGTTCTCATGATGATTAATTATAAGTTTTATTATTCAGTATTTGAAAATTTGTTTTTTAATATCAACTTTAATACTATGATTTTTAATCTATTAAGATTGCGATTCGATCATGGCAAACAGTAAATTTCTATTATATTCTTTCTTAGATCTTACAGAATACGAATCTCCAAAGTAACACATCCCACATTTCCTCTTTCTTGAATTGCCTTCTTTCAAAGGATCAAATTGATAAGAACAATTTTTACATTTCATTTCTGCTTTCTCCTACTACAATTTTTATATTTATAATATATAATATATATGGTATATATTATATATACATAGTTATAAGTATATCTTATATATTCCATATATTATATTTAATTAATTGATAACATCTATCAGAGTAACAGAAGAAACCAAAAGGGAATTGATAAAAATTGGAGGAGAATTAACTGCAAAGGATGGAATAGAACGATCAATGGAGGATATATTAAAAACTTTGATAAACACTTATCGTAAAAAATAGGAATTCAAATTCATGGAAGAATTTGAAAATAAATTTAGAGAAGGCTTAATTATTATTTTAACTTCTGTAGTTATTGCAATTATTATAGGATTAATTGGAGAATCTTTAGCCTTGCTTTATCAAAATTTTGAACTAGTTTTACTTTATATAATTATATTTTTAATTATATTATGTATTATTACTATCACATTATTTTTTTTAAGATATACCGAACCAGTGGAAGTTAATGATGATTTTATCGGAATTCTTATTTACAATAATAAAGAAAAACGATTTTTATCATCAATATACAAAACTTTTTATTATTTTCAAAGTTGGGCTATGAATATTTTAGATGAAGTAACAACTAAGAATAAAAAAATAGGTGAAACGATATGGATAGAGTTTACCGATGGATATTTTCACGGAAAAAAAATAGCACATTTGATAGATTATTTAATTTGTTTCTGTTTTGCTCAATGTTCTTTCCCCTTTTCTAAACAAAACGATAGTTTAGATATTTCAAAAACAGGCATGGGAATGTGGAATATGTTTATTTCTGAATTATTAAATGGATATCAAAAGGATCCTTCAACTCAAAACTCAAAATTTTTGGAAACTATTCCAAATAACTTTAAAATTAAAAAAAATTACAATCAAATTATTTTTCAAAAGAGATTCTTAAAGATAAAAATCCGATATGATTTGATTATTATCTCTCCTGTTACTAGTATTGCAAATAGACCTATCCCATCTATATTTGGTGTAATGTTAGATTCTCTAGGTCAAACATATTCTAGAAAAATCATTGATTTACAATATATTAGTTTCAAGTTTACTTTTAAAGGTGAATTTACTTTTTCTCGAATACGATATCTTTTTAATAAAAAATCCCTTATAGAAGACTATGAAAATGTTCAATTTGTTAAAGATTATTTTATAAATTTTTTTGACTATGATAGATTAAGAGAGAAATCACAAATACAACTCGATAATATATTTGATTTAATCAAACAAATGGATTATAAGATTGATTTATTATCTAAAGAATATAATCCTGAAAATAATGATAATCAAAAGAAAAAGTAACAAAAAATATGAAGTAATTAACTAACAATATATAGATATTGAAGATTAATCAGTAACTATGGGATCATATATTTGATTAAATGCAAGAACAAAATTATATTGTAGATTCACATCGTTTTTTAATTTTTCTAAATAACCATTTTTAGGAGTTATAACAGAATTAGAAATATCTTCTCTAAACTTCTGTATATTTAAAATATATTTGCCGTTAAAATAAATTTTTCCAAAACCAAATAGATCTATTTCACCTTGATCTTTGCTATCTAAATAGCAATGATTTGTTGTATCATGAAGTTTCCAAGAAATAATTTTCCCTTTATCTAACATCGCTGCTTTTGGCATGGCTAAATGAACCATTTTATGACGATACATTTTTTGAATAAAATTTGCATCATCCGGGTTGTAGCCCATGTAATTTTGCATATATTTTATAGAATTTTCACTTGTTTTTTTACTTCTTGCATGTCCATATACAATTGAACCTAATAAATCAATAACTGAAAAACAATAGAGAAGGGCGGGAATATATGCATTAGTTGGTGGGTTTACATTATTAAAATTATATTGTAAACATACGTTAACATCATTTTCTAATGATGGCAAAATATAATCATGTAACATTTGATATGCACAATTATAGATATCACTTGTATTTGCAAATACCACTGGAAGTGTAGACATTATTAAGATCAAATAATATCCTTTTAAAGATTGTTTTGATATTTTCTCTTCATTATATTGAAGAAATATTTTTTTGATTGTCTAGTTTCCAAGAATCACATCATCTGAATAGATTATATTTTTTATCTTAGACTTATGAGTTATTGTTTTAAATAATCTAATTCTCTTTCAGCAACTTCTTTTTTCCAAGAATCAATTTCCAATTCATATCCTAAAGTAGAGATAAGAATTTTCGTTGACTGTTTGCTAGACTTACTAAAATTTTCTATTTGGATCGTATTGTTGAAAAGATTCGTCATCATCGTTATTTATTGAATCTTCTTCACTTTTTTGTTGTAGAGATTTAGTAATTTCTGGCTCGCTTTGTTCCTTATCAAGAAATTTCTGATATTCAGACTGTTGTTTATCTATAATGAGTTTGGTTGCCTCATAGTAACTACTTAAATATGGTTGCACAAGTATTATGTCTTTTAGCATCTGGAACTTTTTGTATGGATCTTGCTCTTTGTTATAATTTTCCCACATTAACTTTAAACAAAGTTCTGTATTGTCAATTCTGTCAAGATGTTGGTCTACAAAACCAATAGAAGCAATAAGATATAATCGCTTTAGTTTCATTTCTTCAACCTTCTTCTTTTCTCTGTAAAAGGTTGCAACACTACATGCAAAACCAACCTCTTTGAGATATTCCAAAGATTGTTGTTCAGAAAGCCTCATTCTTATTGTTTCAATTACTGCTTTTTGTCTCTCCGTTAACATGCTTGATTTGATAGTCAAAGTATCACGCTTTCACCTCTTCTTTCCTTCCTTTCCTCAATAATGGAGGACACACTGGACATAGTGGACATACCTTTAATCCAGTAGAATTTTTTATTGTCTTGTCTTTTACTCTTTTCAAGACCGATTTTACGCATGAAATTGACTCAAAAATAATAAAAAATGAATTAGTATATTGGAGTGTGGAATATGATATAGACCACCCATGTCCAGTGTCTGCAAATGGGTCACTGGACACACTTCCATTCAAATATTGCTCAAAATGGCCTAAATTCGTGCTCATTTTAGTGAATTGAATAGTATTGTAGGTATGTCCAGTGTGTCAACTGTGTCCGCTGAGGACTACAATGATTTATCATTATTGTTGTTCTCCCCTCTCGCCCTCTCCATCTGTAAAAGTTTTTTGTGAGGGATCATCAGGATCCTTCCAATCTACAATTCGGATACCTTTCCAAACTGTCTCTTTTTTCCTATCTTTTGTTTTTCTGTCTTTTTCAAATTTGTGTTCCCTTCTCAGGATATCACCGAATGTAGCATATTGTTGTAATGGTAATTTATGAAATGTACAAAACCTTTTGTATGCTTCATAAACATCTATCTTTTTTTCATTCCATTCTGAATCTTCAGAAATTGCATCTTTCAAAAATGCGGCTACAGGATCACGAATCAATTCCATTTTTTCTCGTCTTTCAAGGATAGTCTTTGTGTCTACGTACACCCTTTGTGTTTTTACTATTCTGGTTTTTAAGACCTCAGCGATTATATTGAATATCCCAGACAATTCTTCTTCCGTAGAAAGTTTATTTAGCAATCCTGGATCCTCCTTATCTCCCTCAAATTGATTTGGAAAACTTAATATGATTTCTCTTCTATAATGAGCATCAGAATTATCTGGGTTAGTTGGTATCTGGTTAGCGTTAAAGATTAGTTTAGCATGTAAAATAGTATCATATGCTTGCTTGCCTTTTCTTTCTATTCTCATGGGGTGTTTGCCAGTCAGTTTCTTTAAAATAGACATATCCTTAATGGAATTCGAAGACAATTCTGTATCTATATTGACGTCTTTGTTTTCTAAATCTGCTAAGGCAAATCTATTCTCTACCAATGCTTTTAAGGGTACATTACTTACATTGTTCAATCCATGCAAATTGTTGATTAAACCTGTATAGACACTTTTACCATTAGCACCTACACCAATTAATATAAAGTATAATTCATGTGGATTATATCTTAGAAAAGTGTAAGCAATAATATCAATAGCGGTTGTTATATCCTCAGGATATAAAACATCATCTAAGAATTTTCTAAAGTGTTTTGATACTGCTCCTAGATTATAACTGAAACATTTCTGATTAATAGAATAATACTCTGGAGTATGTGGTTCTAGTATACCAGTCCTAATATTATACAAACCATTCTTAAGATTTACAATATCTAAATTGGCGTCAAAATCTAGTCTTTTTGTAAACGTTTTACGTTGTATATGACCTTTAACCTCTGCAATATCTGCGCTTCTTAAATTGAATTGAAATATTTCTTCTAGTTCTCTTTCTATTATTATTTCTCCACCATAGACATAAACTCCTTTGTCTTCATAATAGACCAAAATATCTTTTGTTTCTTCAATTGTGAGAAATCTATGTTTGGACATGATAAGACGAGTACCTTCTTCGATTAGTTGTTGCTTCTCGGCTTTTGTAATTGTGGTAGTAGTATTATTATTTCCTCGTCCTTGTTGTCCTTCTTGTTCTTGTTGCTTTTGTTGTTGCTGCTTATTCTTTGCTTCCTCTCGTTCTTTGATTTTCTTGTTAGCGTAATCCAAGGCTTGTTTCCACTGCCTTTCAATATCTCTATCGTCTAGTGGAGGAACACAAAGTTCCTGATTTCTTTCATAGGCTAATTTCTTCATTTGTTCCAAAGTCAGAAACCCCATATTTTTTACAAGTAACGAATCCATTACTCGTAACATCCCTAAATGTCTATTATGGCCTTCAAGAATCTTAGTTCCGGAGGTAAATAATTCTAGAATAGAAGGCCCGATATAATTATAAGCATAATTATTGTTGTTGTTGTTGTTATTACTACTATAGCCATAAGAAATATTGTACTTATCATAGATAATACTAAGTTGTTCCTGTATTCCCCATGCTTCATAGACTTGTGGTTTTAATGTTCCTATGATTTGGTAATAACCATCATTTTGATGAGACGAATTAGCAACAAACATTATACCTTTACCATTGCTTTTAACTTCTATAGCAGGAATTTCATTTGCATTTATTTTTGTAAGTTTTTCTATATTGGTCTTATCACTTGCCTTATTAGGAATTTCTCTATCTGCTATGAAGTAAATATGCATTTTGTTTGGATTTGAAGTTTGTTCTACAATCGTTGTTTGTTTTAATCGTTCTAGATTATTCCTACAAAATTCTTCAATTGCTTTTTTGTTATCCAAGTCAATTGCTACAAGATATTTACCCTCATATTGTCCTCGCCAAACTTTCCCTGGAATTATGGCTATACCATTATTATATTTCCCGGTGTTTTTGCGATCTTCATGTACTTCGATAGGTATGGATTTATGCTGCCAAGGAGTCCAACTTTCAAATGTCTCTTTATCCTTAGTATTGGCAGGAATAGGATTAACTCCAATTTTATAATACCAAAAATCAGCCCATTGGTTAATAGAATTTATATAACTATCATTGCTTATCATATTATACAACCCCTTTTTTTCGTTAGACCTCTGCTTTTTCTATGAGCAGTTGATGGTTTGAAATCTTACATTTTAGGTAGTCTCCTTTTGAAAGGTTCAAGATTGAAATAAAATCCTTTGGCAATACGAGTGTAAATGTTGAATTTCCATGAATGCCTTGCAATTTCCTTATTTCGGTTTGATTAATTTGGTTTTGATTATATGGTTTGTCCATATAGTCTTAATTGTCTATTTTACATTAGAGAACTAATTTAGAAATACAGAAAAGAGGTCAATCAAGATTTTGAATCATAGATTTGTTTATTCTGTACAAATAAATAAAATTGATATCAAGATCTTGGGTAGTCAGGATATTGATATCAATAAGTATAGTGTTTAGTTATTCATTTAGGCAAATGTTTACTTAGTGTATGATGTTTTAATCACAAATCAATTAGAGTTCATTATAAAAAATAAAAAGAAGTATTAGTTATATAAAAATGATTGATTGAATAAATCAAGACTTCTTTTTTAGTAATTCTATTTCTAACATTAATTCTTGAATTTTGTCTGATAATGCAGAAATTGCATCCGTTTTATTTTGATCATTACGATTTAAGACGTCTATTTTATTCTCTTTTTCAAATAACTTTCCTTTTATAGATTTAATATCGTTATGATTTTGTAGTTCTATCTTCTCATGTTGCTTTTGTAATTGATTTTCATTGCTTACCATCAAATAATCTGATGCTTTCAAATATTCTGTTAATAAATCGTCTTGTGTTATTTTATAATAAGAATCAGAAATTCCTATTGAATGACCCATCAATATTTCTATGTTGATGCTTTTCATTCCAGAGATTTCACAT
>Ga0126312_10001294_pt1 | contig 16360 bp, 19 predicted proteins | sample Plot104A_FD_92537 | JGI IMG/M metagenome (GOLD analysis project Ga0126312, IMG submission 92537) | Serpentine soil microbial communities from UC McLaughlin Reserve, CA, USA - Plot104A | ecosystem: Environmental > Terrestrial > Soil > Grasslands | place: USA: UC McLaughlin Reserve, Lake County... | reverse complement strand
CCGTACGGGTTCGTCGGGGTCGTCGTCTCGACCGCCGACCTGTCGGCATCGGTGTGGCTGTGGACCCGCGAGAACGGGAGCGTCGGCGCGCGCAAGGTAATCGAGATCCCCGCCGAGCCGGCGGAGGTCGACCAGCTCCCCGAGGCGCTCAAGCCGTTCGGAGCGGTCCCGCCGCTCGTGACCGACATCGCGCTGTCGGTCGACGACTCGACGCTGTACGTCTCGTGCTGGGGGACGGGCGAGCTCAAGCGCTACGACGTGACCGACCCGGGCAACCCGCGCGAGACGGGCTCCGTGCGGCTCGGGGGGATCGTCGAGCGCTCAGCGCACCCGGCGGCCGGTCCGGTCAACGGTGGCCCGCAGATGGTCGAGGTGAGCCGCGACGGGCGCCGCGTGTACCTGACGAACTCGCTGTACGCTGCCTGGGACTCGCAGTTCTACCCCGACGGCATCGACGGGTGGATGGTCAGGCTCGACTCGCAGTCGGGCGGCGAGCTGCGACTCGACCCCGACTTCTTCGTCCCCTTCGAGGGAGAAAGGCCGCACCAGGTGCGCCTGCAGGGCGGCGACGCGTCGTCGGACTCGTACTGCTTCCCGTGAGCGACACCGCGCTGTGGCTGACCCTCGCCGGCCTCGGCGCCTACCACGGCCTCAACCCGGCGATGGGCTGGCTGTTTGCGGTCTCGCGCGGGATGCAGCAGCGCAGCCGACGGGCAGTCCTCGCCTCGCTCGTCCCGATCGCGGTCGGCCACGAGCTGTCGATCGCGCTCGTGGCCGGTCTGGCGCTCGTCGCCGCCGCGGTGGTCGACCCGGCGGTCTTCCAGGTCGTCGCCGCCGCGATCTTGCTCGCCTTCGGCGTCTTCCGCTTCATCAAGCCGCGCGCCCACCCGCGCTGGACGACCATGCGCGTGAACGGCCGCGAGCTCACGCTGTGGTCGTTCCTCATGTCGAGCGCCCACGGTGCGGGGCTCATGCTCGCGCCGGTGCTGATCGGCGTGCGGAGCGCTTCCGCCGCGAGCGCCGGCGTGCACGACCACTCGTCGCTCTCGGTCACCTCGGGCGCGTCGCTTCTCACGAGCGGCGCGGGGCTCGTGCTCCACGTCGGCGCGATGCTGCTCGTCATGGCGCTGGTCGCCGTCGTCGTCTACGAGAAGCTCGGCGTTGAGGTGCTGCGGCGGGCGTGGATCAACACCGACCAGTTGTGGGCGGGGAGCTTCGTGCTTGCGGCGGGGATCACGCTGTTTAGCTGAGGTCCGAGGGTCGCCCTTGGCCCGGCGACGCTCTCGGCAGCGACGCGCAACTCGTCCGGGACCTCGTCGATCGCCTGGTTGCGGAGGGGGCGAGCGCCTCCACGGTCAAACGCCGTCCGGGCGCCCATCGATGCCCTTCCCCGCGAGGATCGGGCGGTGCGGGCGACCGGCCTCTACGCCGGCTTGCACCGAGGGGAGCTCGTCGGACTGCGCTGGCAGGACGTCGACTTCGAGCATGGCCTCGTCCGCGTGGAGCGCAGCGGGGATCCCAAGGCGGGGCCGGTCGAACCGAAGAGCGCTCGGGGCGCAGGAGGGTCCCGTTGGCCCGTCCCCTGCGCGGGCACCTGGCCGGCCATCGTCTGCTCAAGTCCTCAGGGGACGATGCGCTCGTGTTCGGGCGCTCGGGCGGGAGGGCGATGCACTCCGACTGGGTCACCCTCAGGGCGCGCAGGGCCTGGAGCGGCTTGGGACTCGCACCGATCGGCCTCCACGAGTGCCGGCACACCTACGCGGCCTTCATGATCGCCGCGGGCGTCAACGCCAAGGCGCTCTCGACCTACATGAGGCACTCCTCGATCTCGATCACCCTCGCCCCGCTACGGCCACCTCATTACTAGGCCCCAATCGACATCGACGGGTCCGACGGCTTGCCCACTGGTTAAGGAGGCGGAACAAGCCGCAGCGTGGTGCGGGTCGCCCGCTCGACCTCAGCCTCCGAGAAGGGGATAGGTATGCCCTCACCCCGCCGCCAAAGAGGAAGCTGGTCGGCGTAGTGGGGAGAGGCGGGGTTGCCCGACTGACCGGACGCCAACGCGAACCGACTACGCTCCCAGTCGCCAACGTCGACGACCATGCGCAGGGTGGCAATAAAGCCGGGGTTCCCGGTGGGGTCGAGCGGGTCCACGGACGCCTGACTCGGCGTGTTCGTATCCCCTCCGAACGAGACCGGCCCGAGGTTGAAGATGCGATCGAGCGGCCTGCGGTCCCCCAGCGGGTGCCGCAGGGTGAGCGGGCGGACCGCGCCCCAGGCCCATCGATCAACGTCTTTCCCACGAGCGGCCTCGAGTCGCGCGCAGGCGGTCCGGAGCGCGGCCGCGATCTCGTCCTGCCACCCATCAACAAACCACCCTGGCGGTTGCGCGTGCAACAGGCGCACGAGGTGGCCCACGCGCCGCGTGTAGAGCAGGTTTCGCGGGGCGAGCCGCGTGAAGCCGCGCCCGAGGATCCAACGGTAGGCATTCGGCGCCTTGACCGCCGCCACTCGCTCGGCCATTTCGGCCAGGAAGAGCTCAAAGACGGACGCCGCGGGGGAGTCCGCGCTCACGCGTCCGTCCCACGCACCCAAGAGCTCCGCAGTGGGTCGCATATCCGGATGGGACTCAGCGACCCTGAGGACGTTCACTCGCACTTCTCGCCACGGCAGTGAGACCTCATCGAGCTGCAGGGCTCGGGCGCCCGCGAGGCTCCAGTCCGTCCGCGCCTCGAGGGCCTCGACGATGCGGGTGAGGCGATAGCCGTCGACCCAGTCCGCCCCGAGGAACGGCCCCTCCCCCTCGGGTAACGGACGGTTGTTGGCGGTGGCGAGGTAGCCGCTCTCCGGATCTGCCGCCCAGGGCATGTCATGGAATGGCACGCCCTCCTCCTCCCACCCCGCCTCGGGATCCCAGCCCGCGAGCGGGAGCAGGCCGAAGCCCTTGCGTCGCCGCGGAGCCTGTCCCACGAGCTGCCAGCCGATCCTGCCCGACGCGTCGGCATAAAGCACGTTGAGGGCAGGGGCGGGCCACTTCGAGAAGGCGTCGCGGAACTCGTCGAAGCTTGTAGCGGTATGGATTTGGAGCAGTCCCTCGAGCGGGAGGGGATCAAGCCAGGTGGCGCGCAAGGAGATCGCCTGCCGAGAGTCCTCAAGGGCCGGCCCGACGATCGGACCCCGGGAGGTGACGAGCACCTCCTCGGTCACTGGCTCTTGGCCCCGGACCCCGATGTGTTCGAGGCGCACCTCGCATGGAACGAATTCCTCCCCTTGGCGCAGGCTCTGGCCGTCGGCGCCGACCTCCTCGAGGAAGAGATCTGTGTTGTCGATTAGTCCGGCCGTGATCCCCCAAGCCGCGAAGCCGTTGTGTCCGGCGGGCAGCGCGGGCACACCGACGAAGGAAGCGCCCGCCAGTGATGAACCAGGAGTGCTCACCTGAGCGAGGTACCAGCGGCAGGGGAGCACCGGCGGGAGGTGGGGGTCGTTGGCGAGAATCGGCCGCCTAGCCGCAGTCCGGGTGGGGGAGAGCGCCCAGTTGTTCGATCCACCTCCATGGCCGATCAGCTTGGAGAAAAGGGCGATCTCCTCGTCGAGGTGGTCGGCGGTGGGGCCAGCGCGAGAGCCCGGCGGTGCCGAGACGAAAAGCCATTCCGGGTAGTCGGGGTTGAGCGCCTTCAGCGCTTCCGGGCCGTCCTCGGTGAGCACCTTGAAGCGAGCCAGCTCGACGTCCCAATTGGCAGACAGCGAGAAGGCCATGAGCTTGGCCGCGGCAAGGACGTCGAGAATGGTCCACTTCGTCGGCTTCGCGCGGAGCAGAACGAACTCGGGCGAGCGGACGCACTGGCCGGTCGTCGCGCCGGACGTCACTCCACGGGCATACGCCTCGAGTATCGTCCGCACGTCCGGGCCGAGGAGCGGTAGCTGCCGCTCGGCCGAGTGCAGGAAGCCGATCCTCCGCGAGAGGCGGTCGATCGGAAGGGCATCGCCGCCTACCAGCTCAGCGAGCGTGCCGCGCCCCGTGCGAAGCAGGGTCTCGAGCTGGAACGAGCGGTCTTGCCCGTGGCAGAAACCGAGCCCGAACCAGCCGTCGGCGTTTGACTCCGCCTCGATATGAGGGACTCCCCACCCGTCGCGACGAATCAGGAGCGAACCTTCGACCCCGGAGACTTCCAGGTGGCCGTCCGTCACCGGAAGGCGCCTTCCGAAGACGAGCTTGAAGAGGCGGCGGGTTGCGGTCATTAAGGGCCCGAGAGGCGCCCATGCTGTCAGACGCGGCTGCTTTTAGGCCAGAGTCTCTGCGTCGGCCTACTTCGGGCTAGCGCAGACACGGAGAAGTCTCCCGCCTTAGCCCACGAAGGCGCTCATGGGTCAGCTCGACCCGCAGGGAGCCTTGCTGCTTGTACTTGAAGATCGTGAAGGCCTGCGACGTCTGTAGCCGGAGGTAGTGAGTCGCCATGAACGCGGATCGAGCTCTCCCGCCTCGGCGTGCTCAAGCAAGCGGGACGCCCAACCACGAGCCTTCGACGACGACGTGGCCGACCCTGCGTCCGGGGCGCGAGTGCCAGGCTGTCCGCGATGCCGTCGTTCGAGGGCTCCTCCCCTCGGGGGACGCCCGTGTTCCTGGTCGCCCTTGTGGGCCACTTTGGACCTTCCCTTCGCTCGGGTTGGTCTCGGTCCCCTTCCTCGCCTTGCGACGACGAGGGTCCGGTTGACTGGTGCGGCACCAGCGCGTGGTCCTCCCGCCCGCCTATTGATTTGCTTCGGTCTGGGCCTGAACGCGCTCACACATTCTGTCCACGCTGACCGAGGCTGCCTCCGTCGACGAGAGGAACCTCGTCCCGGCAAACTCTTATGCCGCCCTCGTCCGAGCGTTCCTAAACGCTTGCCAGGTCCGTGCTCGGCATTAGGTTGTCCCCGACCGAGAAGAGCGCCCCGACGCTGCTGGGACAGCCGGCGGCGTGGTACCAGGCGGTAGGTCCCTGATGCAGTCCCCAACTTATGCCCGCGTGCGGGAGTCCGCCTGATTGCTGCGCATGACCTCTACCTCCTGACGCAGACAGTCAGGTTCAAAGACGGGACGGAAGTAGTCGAGGTCTTCCTTGGCGACCCGGAGAGCGCGGGTCCGCATCTACTTAGGCGTTCTTCCTGTCGGCCGGACAGGCATCCCACTGACCTGTATTTCGAGCCCCGCCGTCCATGAGATAGTCGGCCCGTGAGGCAGATCACCATCCCGAGCCGCTTCAACGGACCGCTCGACAGTGGTCAGGGCGGGTACACCGCGGGCCTCGCCGCGCGTTTCTTCTCCGGACCGGTCGAGGTATCCCTCCGGCGGCCCGTGCCGCTCGACACCCCGCTCTCCGTCGCCCGCGAGGGAGAGCGCTCGGTACGCGTCCTCGACGGCGACGCGCTCATCGCGGAAGGGCGCGCAGCGCCGGAGTTCGAGCTCGAGGTTCCGGCGCCCGTGAGCCGCGACGAGGCGCGCCATGCGCGGGAGGACTACCGGGGACTCGCGCACGGTCTCTTCAGTCGCTGCTTCGTCTGTGGGCGGGCTCGGGACGATGCGTGCGGGGTTTTCCCAGGTCCCGTCGAGGGCCGCGAGCTCGCCGCCTCGTCATGGACGCCGCCTGACTGGACGGCCGACTCGGACGGACACGTCCTTCCGGAGTTCCTATGGGCTGCGCTCGACTGTCCGACGTACTTCGCGCTCTACACGAGCGGTGAGTTGCCACTGAGCGTCCTCGCCCGCCTCACCGCGTGCGTCGACGCCCCGGTGGCCGTCGGGGAGGAGCACGTGGTCATCGCGTGGCCGCTCGAGGCCGAGGGCCGCAAGCGCCACGCGGGCGCCGCCGTCCTCTCCCCCGAGGGTGAGACGCTCGCCGTGGCGCAGGCGCTCCTGATCGAGCCGCGGAGCCCCTAAGGCAAGACGGGCTCGCCGAGACTCAATGGCGCGCCCTCTTCTGTCCAATGCCGGGCGCGGCTGAGCTCCGTGTTCGCCGTGACGATGGGTTGACGCGCAAACCTCGTCGGCGTGCCGATCGAGGAATAGCTCAGCGGCGCAGGATCAAACAGGTCGAGGTGGCATGCGCGTAGAGCTTCCCGGTGTCGTCGAGGAGCCGTGCTTCCGTGGTCGCGGTGGTCGTTCCGCGATGGACCACCGAGCCTTCGGCGCGCAGCTCTCCTCCGTCCGAAAGGATCGTTCGCACCAGGTTGACCTTGGTCTCGAGTGTCGTATACGCCTGGCCTGGCTCGAGCGTGGAGTGGAGAGAGGCGCCGGCTGCCGAGTCGAGGAGCGTCATCGCCACCCCACCGTGGACGGTGCCCATCGGATTTTGGTGCTCGGCCGAAGGTGTGTAGCGGAACGCGACCCAACCGTCGCCTACGTCGACTAGATCGAAGTTGAGGACCCGCTGGATCGGAGCCGGGGGAACTCGGCCATCCCTTATCGCCTCAAGCTGCTCGCGACCGGTTGGGCTCTCGCCGGCACTCATCGGGGCGGCACTGTAGTACGCCTCTTTGGACGTCGCGCCCCTAGGCTGAGGGCGAATGCTGACGTGCTTCGAGAGCTTCGACGCGCTCTACACAGGCCGCGGCCGCTCGATCGACCGAACGGTCGAGTTCCTGACCTACACCGCCGAGCGGGCCCTCTACGCGAGGCCCTACAAGCGCTAGCGGTCAGGTCCGTTTCTCGGGGGCACCCACCCCGGTGCCCCTTCTAGGTCTCGTACGGCGGCGGACATGGAGTAGGTGAAGCAGTTCCGGCGCCTCGCGGTTCCTCCGCGCACAGCTCCGCTAAGCAGCAGCGATCAAGCGGGCCCGAAGCAGTCGCACGATGCCCTCGGCGCCCCAACCATCACGACGTCGTGATTCCAAGCAAAACCCGGCCGTGCGATCGGGGAGAGCAGGTTCATCCAGGCTGCGGTCGCCCTGACTTCCCATTGATAGGTGACGGCCGTCAAGGATCCCTCCGTAAACAGGCGCCGGTGCCCTGTCCCCTCGAACTCGCCGGTGGCATGTCCCTCCATGTAGCGCGGGCGATCCACCGCGATGATCCGCGAGTCGAACTCGAGCCGATAGGGGAAACGGCTCTTCCAGACGTAGCGCCCGAGGCTCCCTACGCCTTCGGCAGACCCCTCTTCGAGCGTCCGGACCGACTCGACTCCGCGCCACCACTCAGGCCACCGCTCTGAGTCCCATAGTGCTTGGAAGACCTCGTCTCGCCTAGCCTCGATAAGCCAGGTGGTGAGGAAGCGGTACGCCGCCACAGCGGACGAGACACTACTTCGCGGCTCGAGTTACGCCTGCAACGCGCCCGTGGAGTAAGGAGGCGAGCTTCGGCGCGAGCCGCCGGCTCTGGTGGTGCGGAAAGACCCGAGGAACAGAGAGCGGCGCTCTCCAACTATGCACCGTGAGAGGGTCCGCCGCACCTGCGGGCGAGACCGGCGCCTGCGAGCCACGGACTAAGACGCTTCGGTGTAGCGGTCCTCGCGCGTCACACTGTGCTTCTGGCCACGCCGCCTGACGCTCCTGGCCACGGCACGGACGCGCGCACAGGCGAATAGAGGCTGTCGCGCACCGCCAGCGCGGTGGAGGCGGTACCGGCGGCCACGGTTACGCCATCCCTGGGAACGTTCTGCCGGTAGGCCCCGCAATCTTGAGGCCGGTCCCTTCCAACCTCGGGCGATGCTGACCCGTCCTAGTCCTTGACGAGAAGGTTGTCCCCTTCGTCCGTTCGTCAGAACCCGGCGGGAACGACTTTCACAACTCAGAGTCCCTTCGGGACTTGAAGAGGGAGGTCTTATATGAGGCGCAAGGCGATCGCAGGTTTCGCGGCACTCGCAGTTATGGCTGTCACCGCTCCGGTGGCCGCCGCAGCAAACGGCGTCTCGCACTCGCAGGGCGCGGCGTCGCACGGCAACGCCGTCTCCTCGGGCGCGACCCCGCAGCCGAGCGGGCGCTAACACGATTGATGCGGTCGACGGGCGCTCTTCGGAGCGCCCGTCGTCGTTCTGGGGAGAGGCGCACCGCACGTTCGGGCACGACCAAGTAGTGTCGGACGAGGAGGGGGCGACCTTCAAACCCGGCCCTTCGGGGCCTGTGTGAGGGAGGAACTCACATGAGCAGGACACGTAGAGGTTTCGCAGCCCTTCTGGCTGTGGCCGCACTCGGTGTCTCGGCAGTGCCCGCCGCGTGGGCGCAGCCGGGCGAGGGACCCGGTAACGGCGGTGGCCAGAGCGGCCAGTGCACGGGTCCGCAGGCAGATCGTCCCGCCAGCTGTAACAGCCAGGGCGGTCCCGGCGACCAGGGGAGCAACTAGCCATGACGAAGACACGCAAGACCATGGCCGGTCTCTTGGCCCTCGGCGCGCTCGCCATGAGCGCAACTCCGGCGTTCGCGAACCCCTCGCCGCCGACCAACGGCGGTAACGGTGCTGGCTCGAGCGGGCAGTGCACGGGTCCCCCCGATGACCGCCCGTCGTCGTGCCACGACCAGGGCGGCCCCGGTAACCAGCCGTAGTCCGAGGCTGAGATTCGTCAACGGGCCTCTGCGGGAGGAGCGCCCGTTATGCGCTTGCGGCGTTCGTGATCGCGCTGCTCGCCGTGACGTACATGTCCTCGTCTTGGGAAGCTTCGGGCGTTCGAAGCAGAACAGCCGCTGGTACGACCGCGAGCGGAGGGGCTTCTAGAGAGAAGGCGACGGCGCGCGGTGCCGATTGGAGGAACGACACCATGACTGGAGGCGCCGGCTTGGGGCGTTCCTTTGGGTGAGCGCCGTCCTGCTCGGCGGCTTGGGCCTTGTCGTCTTGGCCTACACCCTCATTGCGGGCGAGAACATCTTCTAGTTTCGTTTGCCGCTTCTGCATACCGCCGCCACCTCGCCCCGGGACGCCCAAGCCACTTTGGGAGACCCGCACGCGCGCGGCCGCGCGGGTGGGCACTTCGGCCGTGGCGGATAGGACACACTTCGGGCGTGGCGGATACGACACTTCGGCCGGGCAGATAGGCGGCGTGGCAGTCAGCTTCCCGGAGGGACCGACCCTCCGAGCTCGCGCTCCTGGTCCGACGCGGTAGCCGATTCGTGCTCGCCAGACGCGACGAACCGAGCATCGCTCCCCGCCCGCCCAGGCGGTATCCTTTTGTTCCGAACAATGGCGGCCGACTCGATAGCCCAGGGCACCCAGTCGCTTCATTCGGGCGAGGTCAAGTCGCTCGGCGAGGCCTGGAGGCGGTTCCGCCGCAAGCGCTCCCCCCAGGTGATCGCTGCCGCCCTCGCGGTCGCTTTATTCCTCCGGCTCCTCGTCGGCGACTTCGCCTGGCACGACGCCGTCGCGGTGGCGGGGATGATCCTCGTCTATCCGTTCGCCGAGTGGCTGATCCACGTCTACCTCCTTCACCTGCGCCCCTTCCGACTGCGTGACAGCACCGTTGAGCTCACCACGGCACGCGCTCACCGGGAGCATCATGAGCAGCCGAACGACCTCGGCCTCGTTCTCCTCGGACCGCTCGAGGCAACCGGCCTCATCTTCCTGATCGTTCCGCTTCCCCCGCTGATCGCCGGGGGGATGCTCGCTCTCTTCGGAGCGAGCGTGCCCGTGGGCGCACTCCTAACGGCGGTCGTTGCCGGCTACATCCTCGTCGGGATCTACGAGTGGACCCACTTCCTCATCCACACGGCTTACCGGCCGCGGACGCGCTATTACCGCTCGATCTGGCGCTCGCATCGCCTACACCACTTCAAGAACGAGCACTACTGGCACGGCGTCACGACCACGGTTGGTGATCGAGTGCTTGGCACCTTCCCCGATCACAGCGAGGTCCCTCGCTCGCAGACCGCGAGGACGCTCGATCCGGGGACCGCCAGCTGACTGACGAATTTACGCGACCGAGCCAGACGCCGGTGAGTACTACGCGAGGGGCGACCCCGGCATCGTCGGGGTTAGGAGGGAGCATCGCCGGTCCACCGGAAGGAGGCTCCAGTATTCGCTCGGCTCCTCGGGGCGGCTCACGCCGTGCCCTGCGGCGGTGTGACCCGTCAGTCGGTCGCGCTAGGGGACGAGCACGAGCGCGCCCCTCACCTCACCCGCCCGGAGGCGGTCAAGGGCCTCGTTGGCGTCTTCGAGCGGAAAGACTGTCACCTCACTCCCTACCGGCACCTCCGGAGCGAGGGCGAGGAACTCCTCGCCGTCGCGGCGTGTGAGGTTGGCCACCGAACGGACACTCCGCTCCTCCCACAAGAGCCGGTAGGGGAAGCTCGGGATGTCGCTCATGTGGATCCCTCCGCAGACCACCGTCCCGGCCTTGTCGACCGCGGCGAGCGCGGCGGGGACGAGCTCGCCGACGGGCGCGAAGATGATCGCGGCATCGAGCGGCTCGGGCGGAGGGGACAGCGCGTCGCCCGCCCACTCGGCGCCGAGCTCGAGGGCGAACCGCTGCGCGTCCTCATCGCCCGCGCGGGTGAAAGCGAAGACCCGGCGCCCCTGGTGGCGCGCCACCTGGAGGACGATGTGCGCGGCGGCCCCGAAGCCGTAGAGCCCGAGCCGCTCGCCGTCGCCGGTCATCCGCAACGCGCGGTAGCCGATCAGACCAGCGCACAGGAGCGGCGCGGCCTGGAGGTCGGAGTAATCGTTGGAGATGGGCAGGCAGAAGCGCTCGTCCGCGACCGCGAGCTCCGCAAAGCCTCCGTCGTGGCCGTACCCGGTGAAGCGCGGGCGCTCGCACAGGTTCTCGCGCCCGGACCGGCAGAATCGGCAGGCGCCGCACGTCCGCCCGAGCCAGGGCACCCCGACCCGGTCGCCGAACGAAAACCGCTCCGCTCCCTCGCCAGCGCCCACCACCTCGCCGACAATCTGATGGCCCGGGACGAGCGGCAACTTCGGCTCGGTCAGCTCGCCGTCCACGATGTGGAGGTCGGTCCGGCACACCCCGCACGCGCGCACCCGAAGCCGAACCTCGCCCGGATCGGGCTCAGGGATCGGCAGCTCGCGCCGCCCGAGCGGCGGGCCGGCTCGCTCGAGTACCATGGCGCGCGTGGTCCGGTCTCCGGCCTCAGGCGGACGGGGGCTCGAGGTGGGCTCACGCCGAGATGCTGACAGGTGACGGCGCCGTGCTCGCCGCCCGCGCATACCTCGCCTCGGTGCGCGACATTCGAGCGGGCCGGAGGGAAGCTCGGTTGCATAGTAGAGGTAGGGCCCTCAAGATGGGCGCGTGCAGCGCGTCGTCGTAACGGCCACCTTGAAAGACGGTTCCGAGGAGGCGGTGCGGCGGATCCTGCACAAGGGAGCGCCGTTTAAGCTCCCCGAGACTTCGCTCGAGCGCCATCTCGTTTTCTTTGCGGGCAACGAGATCGTGTTCTTCTTTGAGGGAGCGCATGCCGAGCAGGAGGTAGAGCGACTCCTGAGCGACCCGAGGGTTCTCGGTGGACCCCAGAGCGAGCTTGGCTCCCATATCGAGGGGCCGCTGCGGACCCCACACGAAGTCTTCCACTGGGAGCGCCCGCAGCTCCTCGAGGGCCTGAGCTTCGCGCCAACGCCCGGGGCTGGAGACTCCGAGGGTGGGTAAGCGGCGTTCTCTGAGGAACCCCGACTACGGGGACCGTGCACCGCTGCCCACCCTTGAGAGAATCATCGCCGTGGTAAGGGAGGCAAGTTGACCGATCGGCCACGTGTGGTCGTCGCCGGAGGCGGCATGGCGGGCCTCGAGGCACTGCTCGCGCTGCGCGACCTCGCCAACGAGCTCGTCGATGTCACGCTCGTGGCACCTGAGCCCGACTTCGTCTACAAGCCGCTTGCCGTCGACGAACCGTTCTCCGCAGCGCCGCCCGAGCACCACGAGCTCGCGCCCCTCGCGCGCGAGCTCGGGGTGCGGTTCGTTCAGGAGGGTGTGGGTGCGGTGCGAGCTGGCGAGCGCACCGTCGAGCTGGGGGACGCGTCGACCCTCTCCTACGATGCCCTTCTTGTCTGCATCGGCGGCCGGGAACGCGCCGCCTACTCGCGCGCGGTCACGTTCTGGGCCGCCGGCGAGTGGTCGCTCGACATCGACGGGCTCCTCGAGCGGGCCGCCGCCAGCTCGTCGAGGCGCATCGCGTTCATCGTCCCGCCCGGTGTCACGTGGTCGCTCCCGCTCTACGAGCTCGCGCTCATGTCCGAGCGGCGGGCGCGGTCAGCGGGAATCTCGGAGCTCGAGCTCCTCGTCGTTACGCCCGAGGCGACCCCGCTCGTCATCTTCGGCCCGGCGGCAAGCGAGGCGGTGGCCGAGCTTCTCGCGGTTCGAGGGATCCAAGTCTTGACGAGCACCTATATGCACGAGGAGGCCGAGGGATTCGTGACGACCCCGGGACACCGAGTGCTCGAGGCGGGGGCGGCTATCGCCCTCCCGGCGATCGACGGACCCGCCCTCGACGGTCTTCCGGCGGACGACGACGGCTTCATCCCGATCGACGAGCACGCGCGCGTCAAGGGAGTCGAGGACGTGTATGCGGCCGGTGACGGGACGACCTTTCCGATCAAGCAGGGCGGGATCGCGACGCAGGAAGCGGACGCAGCGGCCGAGCACATCGCCGCCCGCTTCGGCGTGCCACGCGAGCCCGAGCCCTTTCGACCCGTCCTGCGCGGGAAGCTAATCACGGGCGAGGAGACGCTCAGCATGCGGGCGGCGGTCGCCGGCGGGGCGGGCGAGGGCGTCACCTCAGTCGACTATCTGTGGTGGCCACCTCACAAGGTGAGCGGGCGCTATCTCGCTCCCTTCCTCGCCGGCTCAACTCCTCACCGCGAACCTGAGCCGCCGGGGCGTCCGCTCGACGTCGAGGTGTCGCTGCCGGTCGAGTGGCACCGCGAGCCGATGGCGCTCGACCCGTACGGCCCCCCGCAGACCTCCTAGCGTCCGCTCAGCGGTAGTGCTGACGCTCCCACTCGCGGCGCTTATCCCCGTACTCGGCAGGTAGGGTGACCTCGATCTCCTCGGCGGCGTCGAGCCACTCGAGCGCCGACGCGTAGTCCCCCCACCGCGCGTCTGCGTCGGCGGCGGTCAGTGCGAAGTCAAGCGCCGTTCGGTCGGCCGCTGCGGTAACTGGATCGGCGACCTCGAGGTCGGTCAACGGCTCCTCGGCCGGGTCTTGGCCCCAGCGGGCGCGGTACGGTGCCAAATAGCGGCCTGCGACCTTTCCCGAGGCACCTCCCGGCCACCACAGCGGGTGCTCGGAAGCAAGCGAGGACACTTCCTCGGCGCCCGCGAGGAGGTAGTGCGGAAGGCCCCGGCCCAGGAGAATTCCCCGCAACCGTGGCTTGAACGTCACCTCTTCAACCTCGGCTCCAGCCTGGCGCGCGATGGCGGCTGCCACTGCGTCGGCTTGTTGGGCGGCGAGCCCTCCCTGTTTGATCGGCTGGGTGGTGACATCCCCGACCGCGTAGACGGCATCGAGTCCTTCGACGGTGCCGGTCTCATCGGTCGGTATGAAGCCGGCAACAGTCTGCGGGACCCCGAAGAAGTCGGGGACCTCGAGCCGCGGTAGGGCTACGACCCGGTCGACGGCGAGAGCTTCGCCGGTCGAGAGCTCGAGGCGCCCGTCTTCGAACTGCCGTGCCTCGGCATTCGATCGCCAGTCGATGCCGCGCTCGGAGAGCAGGCGCTCGACCAGGTCGCTCGCGCTCGGGCCGAACACCTCGAGCGGTCGCTCCGCAAGGGTGACGATCGTGAGGTTCGCTTGCGGTCTCCCGCGCTCGGCAAGCTGGCCAGCGGTTAGCAGCGCAAGCTCGTAGACAGGGAGCGTCCACTCAACCCCCGCGGGGACGACGAACGCGACGCTTCTCACCGCGCCTACGTCGAGGCCGTGCACCAGGCCACGTATGGCCTCGACGTCTGCGGGGCCACCGAAGGTAAGGGCGCCGGGGAGCGTTTCGCGCGGCACCGCGCCGATCGCCAGCACGAGCGCGTCGTACGGCAGCTCGCCCTCCTCGGCCACGGCGACTCCTCGCTCGGGATCGACGCCGAGCAAGCGGGCGTGGTGAAGAGAAACGTTCTGGTCTTCCGCGAAGCCGGCGAGGGGGAAGGTGCGGGGCTGGCGGGTGCCGAAGGGCTCGGCGACCGCCAGGGGGCGAAGCACGAACTCGGTCTCGGGCGAGACCAAGTCGACTCGGACCAGGGCTTCGGCAAGCTTACGGAGAGCGAGCACGGCCTCGAGCCCTGCTACTCCGGCGCCGACGACGACGACGCGCATCGGCTCAGGGAGACTCGACTCGAAGAAGGTGATTCCAACGCGGCGGTCAGCGTTTCAATGTCGTCTAGACGACGCTCAGCACGGCGAGCGCCGCCACGGAGGCGGCGACCATAGCGAGCGCAAGCGCCGTCGAGGCTCTCCCGAGCACCCCGAGGGCGTGCTCCCCCATCACCTCACGGTCGCGGGCTAGACGGCGCATGACCGGCATGAGGAGGAGCAGAAGGATTGCGTTCAGCGCCTGGGAGAGGACGAGGATCGGCAGCAGCGGCGCTCGGGGGATGAGGACGAGCCCCACCGCGATCGCCACGACGAGGCCGTAAGTGCCGTAGAAAAGACGCGCGTCGCCGAAGCGGTCGTCGATGTCGGCGCGCGCGCCAAACGCCTCGGCCACCGAGTACGCCGTAGACAGCGGCACGACCGAGGCGGCGAGAAAAGCGGCGCCGAGGATGCCCACACCGAAGAGTCCCGCCGCCAGGGAGCCCGCGAGCGGCTCGAGTGCACGGGCCGCGTCGCTCGCGTCGTTGATCGAGATGCCGCGGGCGTGGAGCGTGGCCGCACAGGCCACGACGATGAAGACCCCGATCACGCACGTCATCACGGCACCGACGACGACGTCGACCCGCTCGAGCGGGTACTGGTCGACGCGAAGGCGCTTGTCGGCGGCGTAAGACTGTATGAACGCCAGACCCCATGGGGCGAGCGTTGTGCCCACCGTGGCCACCGCGATGAGCGCCGCGTCGCGGGTGAGCGGGATGCTGGGGACGACGAGTCCCTTCGCCGCCGCCCCGACGTCAGGGTGGCTGAGGAAGCCCGAGGCGATATACGCGAGAAAGACGGCGCTGAGCGCGAGCAGCACATGCTCGACGCGGTGAAAGGAACCGCGCAAGACGAGCGCCGAGACGGCGATCGCCGCCACCGGCACGCTTAGGTAGCGACTCACGCCTCCGAGCAGTTCGAGGCCTGCGGCGACGCCGGCGAACTCGGCGCACAGGGTCCCGAGGTTTGCGACGACGAGCGCGGCGAGGACGACGAGCGTTAAGCGTCTTCCGTAGCGCGATCGCACCACGGCGAGCAAGCCCTTTCCGGTGACGACGCCCATGCGTGCGCCGACCTCGTGGAAGACTATGAGTGCGGCCGTCGAGGCAAGCAGGACCCACAGGAGCTGGTATCCGTAGCTCGCCCCGAGCACCGAGTAGGTGGTAATGCCGGCCGGATCGTCGTCGGAGAGACCAGCGAGCAGGCCGGGACCGAGCACGGCGAGGAGTGCAGCGGCGCGGCCGCGACGGAGCAAGCTCGGTCGCCGCCGGAGCAGGTGCCGATGCCAGTGGCGGCCCGGGTGTGAGCCAGCTCGTCCGAGCGCCGGAGCGGTGGGAGGGCCGGTGCCTCGGATCGCGGCGATCGGCGAACCGTAAACTGCCGTGAGAGCTGCCTGCGAGGTAACGCTCGCTCAGACACCGAGCACTGAGCTCAGCCCGAGCATGAGGCTAGCCCCGAGCGCCGTGCCGAGTGCGGCACGTACGCGCGTCCCCCGCTTATACGCGTCCGGGATGAGCTCGGTCGCGACAAGGGCGAGCATCGCGCCCGCGGCGAACGAGAAGGAAAAGGGGAGTAGCCCCCTCACCTGCTCCACGGCGAGGAAAGCGAGCGGCGCGGCGAGCGGTTGCGGGGAGCTCGTCGCCGCGCCCGCCCAGAACATGGTCGGGCGGCTGAACCCGGCGGTTGCCATCGGGATCGCCACGCTCGTTCCCTCGGGGACGTTCTGAAGGCCGATTGCCAGGATCACGAACAGCCCGAGGCCGGCACGATTCGACGCGTACGCGGTCCCCATCGCCATTCCCTCGGGGAGGCTGTGCACGAAGAGGACGGCGAACACGAGGAGCGATTGGCCAACGCCCGCTCCTCGGAGCTCGCCAAAGTGCACATCGCGGCCGGCGAGGACGCGGCCGGTGAGCAGCAGGAAGAGAACGCCGGTAGCCACTCCGGCGGCCACCGCGGCGGGTGCCCCCTCATGAAGCGCCGGGAGGAGTAGCCCAACTACCGAGGCGACCGACATCAGCCCCACGGCGAGGCCGATTAGGCCGGGGCGGAGCGCCTTAGCCCGTTCGCCCAGGAAGAACACCGGGATAGCGCCGAGGCCGGTGGCGAGCGCCGT
>Ga0126312_10001293_pt1 | contig 16365 bp, 11 predicted proteins | sample Plot104A_FD_92537 | JGI IMG/M metagenome (GOLD analysis project Ga0126312, IMG submission 92537) | Serpentine soil microbial communities from UC McLaughlin Reserve, CA, USA - Plot104A | ecosystem: Environmental > Terrestrial > Soil > Grasslands | place: USA: UC McLaughlin Reserve, Lake County... | reverse complement strand
TCTACAACGGGCGACGTCATCTTCGCTTCCGCGATCTTCCGGCTTGGATCTGGACGGAACGTCTGCGCGTTCTCGATCCCTGCGAATCGAGAGGAACGTGCTGACACCTGCCGCTCCGACGTGAGCTAGGCGAGCGCCATCAAGCGCCGCGCGGCGCGGCGCGGGACAGGAGCTTGCGCGCTAGCCGGGGGACGTTCGGCGCCTCCTCGCGGAGCAGCTGAAGGCCGAGGCGCAGAGACGGGAAGGGGTCGGTCAGCGACCAGATTGAGTGGCGCGCGCCTGCCGCGTAGCGTATGCAGCCCCACGTCTCTTTCAGGAGCCGCCCTCCCCGCTCGGCGGTGGCCAACCGCACGTCTCCTTCAAGCCAGTGGTAGCGAGCGCCGACGACCGGATCTCCGCACCTCGGCACGGCTCGTCCGGTCGCGACAGCGGCCCACGTCGCGGGCAGATTCGCACCTGCGCCGACCGCCAACGCGAGTGAGCCGTAGAACCGACCGTTGAAGTCGATCAATGCCGGTTCGGCACCGCCCGCACGGATGAACTGCAGCTGCGCAAGCCCGAACCAGCCGAGCTCCCGCAGCACGCGAGCCGCTGCATCAGCGAGCTGGGGGTCGGGCGGGACCGTCTGCGCGCGCGCGCTCGCGCCGGTCTCGGGGGGGTAGATCCGCTCCGCCTCCTGCTGAACGGCGAGCAGCATCCGGCCGCCCGGTTCGATTATGGAGGAGTGCGCCACGAGCCGCCCCGGGACCAGCTCCTGCAGAACGGCGTCCCGTCCAGCTGCATGGATGGTGTCGACTCGAGCGGCCGCTTCTTCGAGCGTGCCGGCGATGAGCGCTTCTATGCGGGCCGCGCCCATAACGGGGACTCCCACATGCAACCGTTCCTTGACCACCAGCGGGAGCGAGAGCGACGGCATCTCCTCTCCGGTTGGGACGACCGTCGTCGCCGGCGTACGAACGCTCGCACTAGCCGCAGCCTGGGCGAGCGAGAGCTTGTCGAAGGCGCGCTCCACCACTTCGTGCGGCGGGTACGGCACCGCAGCGGCGATCCTGTCGCGTTCGCGGGAGATCGCGAGCGCCTCTGCATCCGTGGACGGGAAAACGACTTCGTAGCCGCGGCGGGCGGCGGCCTCGTCGACGGCGGCGGCAAAGCCGGAGACCCCCAGTTCGGGACCAGACACGTGGTCGAACCACGTGCACCACCGCGACGATGCGGCCAATCCCCGAGCGTTCCGGCCAGCAACCCCGACTGTCCAGCCCCCGCGTGCGAGAGCTCGGACCGCGGCCAGGCTACCCCGGGCATCATCGGTGTCGAGGACGAGCGCGCGCATGCGTCCTCGATTCCTAGCGGATCCAGCCGCGGCCTGACGCACGCGGCGGCGTGGAAGGGGTGGCCAGCGCCGGGGAAAGCCGGATACGGGACGCGCACGTGCCGGCGTAGGCCGCGACCGGCGACCGTCATCGGCAGCGGTACATCGGGTCGGGTCGCAGAGTCGTGTATCGTCGGCCGCCCGCCGGTTTGTTCGCACATGACGAGCGGATGAGCATCCCCCACCATCTCTCGACTGGGATCAAGCGATTCGCCCGCGCGAACGAACGCGCGTCACGCGTAATCGCGCGCAGACTTCCACAGGCACGCGTCGACCTCCAGGACGCGTATGCGACGACCGCGGCCGCGTACCTCGGCCGGCTTGCGGCCGGCGCTCTCGCGGTGGACGTGGGCGCCGGGAAGGTGACGCCGTTCGGCGCCGCGAAGCCTGCCGGTGTCAGTCTCGTCGGCGTCGACGTCTCGCCTGAAGAAATGGAGGGCAACGAGGCACTCGACGAGACGGTCGTCGCGGACGTCACTGGCCGGCTGCCGTTCGCCGACGGATCGGTCGACCTCGTGACGTCCCGGTCTGTGCTAGAGCATCTCCGAGACACGGCCGCGTTCGTTGCCGAATCGGCCCGCATTACGCCGGTCGGCGGACACGCGATTCACTTCTTTCCGTCACGCTTCGCCCCGTTCGCCATTGCCAACCAAGTCCTGCCAAATCGGCTCTCGCGCGGTCTGCTCGAGTCGATCTTCCCGTGGGCACGCGGCGTCCTTGGGTTCCCGGCGTTCTACGACCACTGCTACCCGTCCGCGATGACCCGTCTCTTCGAGCAATCGGGGTTCAGCGTTCTCGACGTGCGCCTCAGCTACTCGCAGGCGTACTACTTCTCGTTCTTCCTTCCTATCTACACCGTTGCCGCGCTGTACGACGAGGTCGTCGCCGTCCTCGGCGCCCAGAACCTCGCTGCCGGAGTGCTCCTCGTCGCGCGCCGTCGATAGCCGCGTCACGATCGCGCTCGCACAGCGCCGTGCCCGGTGATGGTTGCCTCAGCGTTTGCGGGCTCGCTGAGATAACGACCGCGGCCACCGGAAACAGCGAGTCGTCGGGGTCATCAGGTCGTCGGCGGCGCGTCGACTTCGGCCGACGGCAGCCCCGTGCGTCGGCCGAAGAGCGCCGCGATCTGCCCGCGCGCGGCTGCAAAGGCGGCAGGGGCGAAAAGCCGGAGTGCAACCGTGCCGGAGACGGCCCCGACCGTTGCGCCGACCAGCAGCGGGCCGACCGTCAGCGCAGGCCAGGCGTACCGCACCGCGCCGGCTCCGGCCAGGACGCCGGACGCTGCGATCAACCCGGGGACAGTGGCAATGCCGACGCTTCGCGCCCTCACCTGCAGGCCACGAGATGTGGCCGCCACGACCGCCAGAGCGAAGAGCGCGAGCGTGCCCGCGCGTGCCCACGCGACCGCGACGATCCCAACCGAAGCAGCTGCAACGATGGTGACGACCATTGCAGGGATCATCGCGATGTTGAAGCCGACCAAAATCCACTGCTTCCCGACCGACTTGAGCAGGTCGCCGAGCGGGTTGACGATCGCCGCGATCGCCATCATGAGGGAGACGGGCGCCACCACGCCTGCCGCATCAGCCCAGCTCGCCGAGAACAGGACATTGATGAGTGGGGCGGCGAGGGCGGCCAATCCCGCGGCGAAAGGAAGCGCGTAGAGGGCCTGGTAGCGGACGAGCGCCAGGGAGACCGGACCCAGCTCGTCGCGATCAACCACCCGCTGTCGCGACAGCGTGGGAAAGACGACGATCGACACGTTCCAGGCGACGCTCTGGATGACCAGCTGAGGTACGCGGAAGGCGATGCTGTAGAGGCCCAGCGCGCGTTCGCCAAGCACGCGGCCGATGATCGCCGCATCCAACTGCGTCGTGACGGCGGCGAGTGCATCGAGCGCCGACGCCCCGGTCCCGAATGCGGACATCGACCTCGCGACGGCCATGTCGAATCGTGGAGAGGGCACGAAACGCGTGATCGCCCAGAGCGCCGCAGCCCAGGCAAGCGTCCCGGCCAGCATGCCCCACACCAGCGACGCCGCGCCCACCCCGGCAACGGCGAGGGCGATCGAAACCCCGGCGCGCACGCAGCCTCGGATGACCTCCGTGACCACGCGCGGGCGAAACGCGAGGTCACGCAGCAGCAGGGCGTCGTGCACGTTGCCCAACCCCGTGAGCGCAACGTTGAGGACGGCGAGCCGGAAGAGATCCGTCTGATCGGGCATGTTGAAGAAGTCCGCCGCCAGCGGCGCGAGCAGCAGCCCGAGCGCGCTGAGCCCGCCCGAGATCGCCAGGCCGAGCCAGAAGGCGGTGTTCACCCGGATCGGGTCATCGCCCTGCTCGTAGATCACGGTCGCCTTCATGCCGAGATCGCTGCCGACCTCGAGGAGTCCCAGCACGATCAGCACGGCGGCGACCACGCCGAACTCGCTGGGCGCGAGCAGGCGCGCGAGGATGACGACTGAGCCGAGCGTGAGCGCCCGCGTCGCGATGAACGCGAGCGACGACCAAACTACGCCCGCGCGTGCAGCTGCTCGAACGCTGCCCCGCTCGTCCGGAGGCGGCTCAGCTTCGCTCATCTGAGCGGGTCGGATCGGTCGGCGCGGTGGAGAGGCCGTTCAGCGATTGGCATGGCGGCGCGGATGCCGCGACGGTACCGGGTCCCGCGCGTCGCGGGACACCGCCAAGCCAGGCGACGCCAGGTTGCGCATTGACAGAACCCCAGCACACGGGTAAGCGTGTGGCGGAGATGGCGCCGTCCGCCCGTATTCGCGTTCACGCGTTGATCGACAATCTCGGGGGCGGGGGCGCGGAGACGCTCCTGGCCGAGTTCGCGGGGCCTGCCGCCGACGCTGGAATCGACCTGAGTGTCGGCAACCTGAAACCGGACCTCGGAGAGGAAGCGGCCCTTCGGCTTCGCGCTCAGGGCATCGAGCCGCACGTCGTGCCCGTGTCGCGAATGCTCAGCCTGCGGGAGTTCAGACGACTGCGGCGACATGTCGCGCGGATCGCGCCTCACCTGGTCCACACTCACCTGGGAACGAGCGACTGTCTCGGATCGGCCGCCGCGCGTTCCCTGGGCGTGCCTGCAGTCTCGACGCTCCACGCGGCCGAATGGCATGCCGAATCGCCTCGCGAGCAAGCGCAGCTGCGCTTGTCGGCGCTGGCGCGCAGGCGATTCGCGTCGCGCGTAATCGCGGTCTCCGAGGCCGCCAGGCGCTCCTACCTCGCCACCGGCTGGGACAAGCCCGATCGCGTGCCCGTGATCTACAACGGAGTGGCCGGCCGGGCCACGCCGGGCGCCGGGCGCGCCGTCCGGAGCGAGCTCGGGATCCCGACGAACGCGCCAGTCGTGGCCATGGTGTCGCACATGCGGCCGGAGAAGCAACACGAGCTCGCGCTGGCCGCTCTCCCGGCGCTCACGGAGCGGTTCCCCGACGTACGGCTTCTCATCGTGGGTGATGGACCCAGTCGACCGCAGATCGAGCAACTGGCTCGGACGCACGCCGAGGCGGTCATGCTCGGGCACCGCGACGACGTGATGGCGATCCTCGATGCAGCCGACGTCCTGCTGCACCCGTCCCGGATCGAGGCCTTCCCGAACGCGCTGCTCGAAGCGATGGCGGCGTCGGTCCCGATCGTCGCGACATCGGTAGGCGGGATCCCCGAGATCGTGCGCCACGGCGATTGCGGTCTGCTCGTGGAGCCCCAGCCCGCCCCCGCCCGGCTCGCGGAGGAGGTCGGTCGCCTGCTCGGGGACGCGGAGCTGCGAGCGAGGATGGGCGCGGCGGGCCGGCAGCGGTTCGACGACTCCTTCACACTCGAGCGCTGGGTCGGCAAGACCCGGACGCTCTACGAGGAGGTGCTGGCCGAGGGCGGGCGACCGGTCGCGACCGCATATCCAGCCGTCGCGGGCGCCTCGCGAGCTTCCTCGGCGTCGCCCCGGCCCGACGCGCCGTGACGGCGCGACGACTGCGCGTCGTGACGCTCATCGACCGCCCGATGGGGATGGGCGGAGGCGAACGTGTCGCGATCGAGCTGGCTGTGCGCCTGGACCGTGAACGGTTCGAGAGCATCGTCTGCGCGAGTAGGTATTCCCGCGCCGGTGAGACGCCTATACAGGGCGCCGGGCGCGAAGCGCTCGAACGCGGCGGCGTTCGGCTTGTCGGCCTCGGCCGGACCAAGCAGTACGACCTGCTTGCCTGGCGTCCTCTGATCCACCTGCTGCGCCGCGAGCGCATCGACGTCTTGCATGCCCATCTCTTCGGTTCGAATCTCTGGGGCACCGTGGTCGGTCGCGCCGCCCGTGTGCCCGTCGTCGTCGCGCACGAGCACGGCTGGGCCGCCGAGATGCGGACGTCGGCGCGGCGGGCGATCGACCGCTATGTGATCGCTCGCGGCGCCGACGCGTACATCGCCGTATCCGCGGATACGCGGCAGCGCATGGTCGAGCAAGGCGGGATCGACCCAGGCAAGGTGGTGGTCATAGACAACGGGATCCCCTCCGAGTCCCGGGCGGCGCCCCGTGATCTCCGCGGTGAGCTCGAACTGGAGCAAACCATCCCGGTGATCGGCACCGTCGCCGTCCTGCGACCCGAAAAGGCGCTGGAGGGGCTGCTCGAGGCGGCCGCGCTGCTGCTGCCCCAATTTCCCGGCCTGCGGGTGCTCATCGCGGGCGACGGACCCGAGCGCCGCCGGCTCGAGGACCTCGCCAAGCGCCTGGGCTTGCAGCAGACTGTCACCTTCCTCGGTTTCAGGACCGACGTCCGGTCCGTTCTTTCGACCGTCGACGTGGCGGTTTTTTCGTCGGCCTCCGAGGGAAGCCCGCTTGCCGTCATGGAGGCGATGGACGCCGCGCGGCCAATCGTCGCCACAAGCGTCGGTGGCGTTCCGGACCTGGTCGCGCACGGCGTGCACGGCTTTCTCGTTGAGCCCGGTGACCCGGCCGCGCTGGCTGCGGCCGTTGCCCGGGCGCTCGAAGATCCCAGAGCCGCTGCCGCCATGGGGGCGCGCGCGCGAGAGCGGCGCCGGCGCGAGTTCGACATCGCCGTCACCGTGAAGCGGATCGAGGATCTTTACACCGGTCTCTTCGCACGGTCGCGACGCGGGCGGCGCGAGGGCTTCGAAGCGCGGCGACAGCCTGCCGACGAGGTCACGGCCGAGCCGTCCACAGCGCGAACCGAGCGCTAGTGTGCCGCCGGCGGAATCGGACGAAGCGGCGAACCGTCAGACCGCAGGCCGCGTGACGCGAATTGCACGGGCAGAGTCACGATCGCGCGGAAACGTCGAGTCGTGACTTTGTGCCCAAGAGGAATGCGGGGGACATCGAACGGATCGAGGTCGCCGGCTCCCGCGACGCCCCCGTAGTTGCTGAAAGCGAGCCTGATTCCGGCGTCGCGAACATGCCTGACCGTCTCTGCGTCGAACGACCCCGGCGTTCCGTCCGGATAGCTGAAGAACTGCGGCCGTTCACCGGTTTCCTCCGCGATCCTCTCGATCGAACTGACGATCTGTTCACGTTGCCGCTCGCCCGAATGCCGGGCCAGCACCGGATGCGTGACCGTGTGGCCGCCGATGCCCATCCCGGAGCGGGCCAGCTCCCGAACCATGTCCCAGTCGAGCCAGGCGTCGCGCGAGTCGGTCGGATCGCGGCGGCCGCTACCGGTCGCTTCGGCGAGATAGTCGAGAAAGTCCTCCGAGTAGTCTCCCGGCAACGTCTTGTAATGCGCGATCAGCGGCGCGGCCGCGCTCTCCTGATTCGCCCGATCCAGCGCCACCGGCGAGGTCAGCCATCCGTCGGCGGGGACGGTCGCGCGACTGCTGTTCCCGACCATCCAAGTGATCTCGTCCCACCATGCCGTACGGGCTCCGTCGAGGAAGCCGGTGGTCAGGAAGAAGATGGCGCGGACACCGTGCGCCTGCAATATCGGCAGGGCGACGTCGTGGCACTCGCGGTAGCCGTCGTCGAACGTGATCGCCACCGCGCGCGAGCGCGTGTCGCCGAGCGCGTCGAGGAAGTCGTCCGGCCCGACTAGGTCGAAATTCCGGCTCAAGAAGCGAAGCTGCTCGTCGAGCTGCTCGGCGGACGCACTCCAGACGTCGCGACCAGTGGACCAGCGCGTGCCGTCGCCGACACGGTGATGGTTGAGGATCACGACTCCGCGCCATCGCGGGCGCAGCCGAAGGAGCGCTCCGAGGCCGCTTGCCTCGAGCGCTGTCGCCGCCCAATCGCCCTTCGACACGCGGCAAAGCTATCACCGGGCGCATGGCCGATCGTCGGCGCGCGACCTGTCCCGCGGTGAGCGCCGCTGCGAGGTCAAGAGGCCGGGCGGAGCGCCGCTACCGTACGCCCGGGATCGCGCGAATGGCCGCCCCTCGCATCCGTATCCACCCGCCGCTGTCGCCGGCGGCCCTCACCAGGCCGGTCGCGGACCCGCCGCCGTTTCCACTGGAGCGCCCGCACCTCCTCGTATCCGATGCGCGAACCGCGTTTGCCGCGGCCGCCCGCGCGGCCGGGCTGGTTCCCGGCGATGTCGTCCTCGTTCCCACGGCGCTCCACCCGCGGCGCGTCGACGCGCTGCGCCTCGCGGGACTGGAACCCCTCGAGCACCCGGGCCTTTTTCCCTCCAGCGCCGAGGTGGACGCACTCCTTGGCCCGCGCGTCCGTGCCCTCGTGCTCGTCCACCACCTCGGGTTTCCGCAGGACGGCTCGGCCTGGCGCAGCTGGTGCGACGAGCGCAGCCTCCTGCTGATCGAGGACGCCTCGGATGCGCTGCTCGCCTGGACGCCGGCCGGTCCGGCCGGCGCGCACGGGCATGCGACGGTGCTCGCTCTTGGTCCCACACTCGGGCTACCCGGCGCACTCGTCGCCATTCGCGATGCGGGTCGGGAGGCAGTGAGCAGGTCCGGCGGCGTGCGGCTCGCGGCGATCGCGCAGCTGCTCCCGCGCGCCCTCGATCCGGTCGCGCAAGGACGGCGGCGCGGGCATCAACAGGTGCTCGCCGATGCGCTCGGCGACCGGGTGCCCCCGCCGTTTACCGAGCCGCCGGAGGGGGCGGCACCGCTCGTGCTGCCATACGAGGTCGACGACCCGCGCGCCACGATCGCGCGCCTCCGCGCCCTCGGCATCGAAGCGGTGGAACCGTGGGGCGGTCGCGGCCCGCGCGCTGTCGGCCTCCCGGTGCACCAGCGGCTTTCGGTCGACGATCTCGGCCGGGTGGCACTGGCGGCACGCACGGCCGACGGCAGTCGCGCAGGATCCCCACGGCGCCACGCGCTGGCGCTGGAGGTCCTCGACGGCCTGGGTGCAGCCGAGCCCGTGTGGCGGACGCTCGCAGAACGCTGCGGAAACGTCTTCAGCACGTTCGAGTGGGCGGAAGCCTGGACGCGACGACTCGGCGACGCGGCTCAGGTGCTGTCGCTGGTCGTGCGCGATCGGTCCCGCGATGTCGCCCTCGTCCCGCTCGTTCGTGAGCGCAATGGGCCGCTTGAAGTCCTCCGGCTCCTCGGACACGGGCCGGGCGACCGGCTCGGACCTGTCTGTGCCCGAGCCGATCTGCCGGCCGCGGCCTGGGGCTTACACCGTGCGCTCCCCGATCTTCGGGCCGACCTCTTCCTCGGCGAGGCGCTCGCGTGCGAGGACGGCTGGGCCGGCATGATCGGCGCCACCCCGGTGACCCGCCAAGCCAGCCCTGTCCTGGACATCAGCGGCGTCGACTGGGACGCGTTTCTCGCGGCGCGCAGCCGCAACTTCCGGGACCAGGTGCGGCGGCGGGAGCGGAACCTGCGCCGCAGCCACGAGGTCACCTTCCGCCTCGCCGACGACCCGAGCCGCCTCGACACGGACCTGCAGACGCTGTTCGCGCTTCACACTGCCCGTTGGCGCGGAACGACGCGGACTTTCGCGGGCGCGGGTCAGGCCTTCCAGCGCGACTTCGCACACCGAGCGCTGGAGCGCGGATGGTTACGGCTGTGGTTCCTCGAGGTCGACGGCCGCGCCGTCGCAGCGTGGGAGGGTTTCCGCTATGCGGCGAGCGAGTGGTACTACCAGGCCGGCCGCGAGCCAACGTGGGACCGCGAATCGGTCGGCTTCGTCCTGCTCGTCCACACCGTCCGCGAGGCGATAGCCGACGGGATGACGGCATACCGCCTGCTACTCGGCGGCGAGGAGTTCAAGAGCAGGTTCTCCACGCACGACCCTGGTCTCGAGACCGCCGTCGTGCCCCTCACGGCGCTTGGGCGTGCGGCCCTGATGGCGGGCATGGCGGTGTCTCGGATGCCAGCGCAACACCGCCGCCGGGTCGGCCGGCTACTGCGGCGCGCGCGAGAGTGATCTACGCTGGCCGCATGGTCGCCACGGAACGCCGCGGTGGTCCGCGCACGCGGCCCCGGAGCGTCCGCTCGTCGTGACAGCGCCCGAGCTGATCGATCGAGCACTGGGCTCGCGGACACTCGTCTACGGGTCGCTCCCGCCCGAGGGCCGCGATCTCGACCTGCTGGTGCGGCCCGCCGAGAAGGCGCAGATCGAGGATCTCCTGCTGGCTGCCGGCTTTCTGCGTCGCGGCGAGAGCTGGGCCCGCTTCGCCCAATGCACCGTTGAGCTCGTTGATCTGACGCCGGCGGCTGCCTGGCAGTTGCCGGCAGACGAACTCGATGCACTCTTCGACGAGGCCTGGCCGCTCGACGGATTCGTCAACCTAGCCCGCCCGGCACCGCACCACCTCTTGCTGATCCTGGCTCGCCGCACCGCGGATGAGGGCGGTCGGCTCGACGGCAGACGGCGAGTTGTAATTCGGGGCGCACTAGACGAGGATCCCGACGCGTGGGAGCGGGCCTACAACCGCGCGCCGGCGTGGAGCGCAGAGCGGCCGCTCGAGCGCCTGCACGAACTCGAACGCCAGCCCGTAGCCAACGTTGACGCCGGCGACGGCGGACGCCCGTTGCGGCGGACGTCGCGGGGCGCCGTGATCGCGTTTTCGGGGCTCGACGGCGCAGGGAAGTCCACGCAGGCACTCGCGCTCCGGGACACGCTTGACCGGCTGGGCTACGACGCGACGATCGTGTGGACGCGAATCATCTGGGACGACGCGCTTTGGCGAATTGCCCTGCCCATCAAGGCCGCCCTCGAGCGGCCCCTTCGGATGCTCGCGGGAAAGCGCTCACCATCCCGCGCCGAGCTCGCAACGGAGAATGAGTCGCACGGCGGCGAAGTCGACGACCCGGTCAAGCGGCTTCGCGAGGCAAGCCCGATTGCGACGCACGCGTGGACGTTGGTCATCGCGCTGACGAACGCCCTGTCGCAGCGGCGGCTCACCCAGGCCGCCTTCTGGCGGGGCCGCATCGTCATCTGCGATCGCTACACGCTGGACTCGATCGTCGCGCTCCGCCATTCATACGGGGCGCATCGGCGGTTCCGGCTCCAGCGGGCGCTCATCGCCGCCCTCTCGCCCACGCCGCGGCGCGCCTATCTGCTGGACGTGCCGCCGGCGACGGCCTACGGCCGCAAGGGCGAAGGCGGGATCGAGTGGCTCGCCGCGCACCGCCGGCTCTATCTCGAGGAGCATGTCGAGGTGGGGGTCCGGCTGCTCGACGGCGAGCGCGCGACCGACGACCTCTGTGCGGAGATCGCCTCCGACGTCTGGCAGAGCGGGCTGTAACCATGCCGGCCTAGAGCGGACCGGTTCTCGCTCCGGCGACCTGCTCCTCGCCGGTGGCCCTCGGCTGCAGGGCCTCGTGCGGCGGATCTGGCTCCTGGGCATTGCCACGGCTCGACGCGCGATCTCGCAACACGAGCAGCCAAAAGCCGGTCGCCAGGAGCACGCAGGACACGGTTTCTTTCGTCTCGAAGATCCCGTGCGTGAATCCAAACTTCGTCGAGTTCCACAGTCCCGGGTCGTGGACGAACGCGTCATGCAAGGCCTTCGTCAGAATCTGGTTGAGGACGAACAGGCCGGCGAGCGCCACCGGGAGGATCGGTACGAGGCGCTGCAGGAACCGCCGCGGGCGGGCCCAGAGTGCGAGCAGCGGGATCACGACGCCGATCAGCAGCCAGAAGACCTGGAACATGCGATCCATGTTGAGCCAGCCTCCAAGCGCCGCGAGATTGTGAACATTGGTCTCGCCCTGGGCATTCGCTTCGGCGAGCGACTCCGGCGTCCCGTAACCGAAGATCCGCTGTCCCCAACTGATCTCCTCGCCGAAGCCGAACACGAAGAGCGCCGCCAGCGCGAGCAGGGAGAAGCGGCGCAGGAACGGCCAGGAGCTCCGCCGCCGGACGCGACGCCAGAGAACCAGGCACGCGATTCCGGCCGCGAGCAGGCCCAACGCGCCGAGGAGCTCGATCGGATGCTCCTCCGGCAGCAGCCAGCTGACAGTTGCATCGTCGAGGAGAAGAGACGCATAGATCAGCACCACGAACGGAAGCAGCACGATCGCCTGTATCCAGCCCGACGGCCGCTCGGCGTCGCTCGTGGAGAGCGCCGCAAACCAGCGAGCGCGGCTCCGCGCCGGCATCTCCTCCACGACTGGGTGATGTCCGATTATCCGCTCGATCATCCAGGCCCCCACGTTGGACGTGAGCGGTCCCGCCCCAGTCCGCAGCTTCACACCGTCCCCTCCTAGGAGGATAGCCCGATTGGAACGAAACGGGAAGACGCGATCTCACGCCTACCGATCGCCTGGCAGCCGGCCGCGTGCGTCCGCTGCTGCGGGTGGCACGGGCGCGGTGGCGTCGAATCGTGTATCGGCCGTGCCCTTTCGGCGTCGCGTACCTCCCCGGTCGTGATCCGCGGAAGCCGGAGCTACGAGCAGGGGCGCGCTTCGGGCGGTGGGTTCAGCGCGACCAGCTTGTCGAACGGGAAGCTCGGTGTGGCTGCGACCTGCCGGCCGTCGTAGAGGCTGACGCCGGGCTGTCTGGCAAGCCAGTCGAACGCCGGATCCTGGACGCCGTAGCTGCCGTAGGCCATCTCGTTCGCGTGCGACCACCCAAAGCCTGACCCTCCGGTGTCGATGACGAAGCCGCCATAATCGCGCATCGCCCGGTAGATCGGCCGGCGCCACGCCGGCTCCAGCGCGAGCTCGGCGTCGGTGATGTTCAGCTTGAACCACTGGCCATTCGGCACCGGGCTCGCAGGATCAGTGGCGGCGAGGTGGCCCTTGCAGTCGTCGGTCCGAACCGGGTAGACGCTCGTCGCTTTCGTGCGGTAGACGGTCAGGGCGATCGCGTGCGGGATCGTCCCCGCGATCCACGACGTGCTGCGAATCTCGCCTGCGCTCGCGCTAACAACTCCCGCCGTGCCGTGTATGCCGGTCGAATCGCCGTCGATGCGTCCCCTGCCACCATGGCTGACGTTCAGCGTGCCGCCCCTCCCCGAGGGGATGTCCGACTCCCAGAAGGAGTACTCGGTTCCATCCGGTTGCACGACGGTCATGTGGCGATCCCACGTCATCGGCGTTGGCTTCGCTCCCGCGGGGATACGAACCTGGGCGCCCTCGACCTCGCACGAACTCGTCCACTGCGTGCAGTGGACGGTGTAGACCGGGTCGTCCGTGTCCGCGAAGTGCAACGCGGCGCCGTCGCCGTATTCGCGGCCCAACGACCCGACGACCATGCTCTGCGCCTTGCCGCCTGAGACTGAGCGGAGGTACGAGATCATCGCTGCGCTGTCGGGGTGGATGGTCGCACGAGCGGTTCCGATGTTCCAGGCGGCGGTGTCCATGTAGGGCCGCCAATTCGCAGGCGGCAGGTTCGCGGGATTCGCAAATCCACCCCAGCCTCCCGACAGCGACGGCGCAGGCGGCGGCGGAGGCGGAGGCGGAGGCGGCGAGGTCGCGCAGGCGGTCGTCGAGGCCGGAATGGAAGTCTTGGTAGAGCGGTTCCCGCTCGTGTCGTACGCGTCGACGGCAACCGTGTAGCTCGTCGCGCACGAGAGGCCGGAGACGGTGTAGCCCGTGCCCGCTGTGCTGGCGACCTTGGTGCCGTTCACATAGACGCCGTAGCCGGCGAGGCTCGCGTTGTCTGTCGACGCGTTCCACGACAGAGCGATGCTGCCGACCGTCGCGCCGGTGCTCGCGAGCCCGGTCGGTGCAGTTGGCGGCTGGGTGTCCGCCGACCCGCCCGACGTCGTCACGACGAGCTGTGGAGGCATTGTGCCCTCGCGGGAGTCGAAGTCGACGCCGTCCATGGAGCCCGTCTCGAGCGCGAATCCGTAGGAGCCGGTTTTGGTCACCACGGGAGTGACGTCGTATTCGACCCAGCGGCCGGCAGAGATCGTCGTGCTGTCCGCTATGCGGTCGGCGGCGTACGCCGGCCGCGTGCTCCAGGTCACGGCCGTCTCGGACCAGCTCGTGCCACCGCTGTGAACCGTCGGCCCATCGACGGTCGCAGTCGTCGCGTAGAGGCGAAGCACGGCACGTGTGACCGTCCCGCCGAGGCCGGCGACGCTGAAACTGAGGTCCGTCTCCGTCACGGGATCGCCGCCGCCGTCTACGCGGAGGTAGGAGGTGCCGAAGTTGGCGCTCGGGTTCGCCTGCTCGACGCGTGCGTCGGCCGTCGGCAAGAAGGTCGTCGAGATCGTGGTCGGCGGGGTGCCGCTGCACGCGCCCGTCGCCGCGTTCACCGACACCTTCGCCGAGCGATTGGCTGCAGCATCGTACGCGTCGACTGCGAGCGTGAACATCGTGCCGCAGGGGAGGCCGAGAACAGCGTGTGTCGTCAGCGGCGTGGTCGCCCTCAGCGCGCCGTTCACGTAGACGCCGTAACCCTCGACACCGACGTTGTCGAGGGAGGCCGTCCACGAGACGGAGATGCTGTCGTTCGCCGTCGCCGTCACGGCGAGGTAGCCGGGGACGGTCGGCGCCAGCGTGTCAGGACAAGGACTCGTGCTCGCCGCCACCGACGCCAGCGACGAGCTGTTCCCGGCGGCGTCGACGGCTTTGACGCCGAGGATGTAGCTGCGGCCGCAGATAAGACCGCCGAAGGTGAACGTCGTCGATGACGTCGAGCCCATAACCGCCCCGTCCCGATAGGTCTCGTAGGCCGTGACCGCGACGTTGTCGACGGAGGCCGACCACGAGAGCCCGATGCTCGTCTGCGTGGCGGTCGTCTGAGTCAACCCGGTCGGCCCCGTCGGCGGGGACGCGTCGGCGCATGCGCTCGTGGAGACGACCACGCTCGTGCGCGTCGACGAATTGCCGGCGAAATCGAACGCCTCGACGCCGACGGTGTAGCTCTTACCACACGTGAGGTCGGTGAACGTGTATGACGTTTGGCTTGTGACCGCGACTCGGAAGTCGTTCAGGTAAACGCGGTACCCCGCAACGCCGCCGCCCGGGTCGCGGGACGCCTTCCAGGAAACGGACAGGCTGGTTGCGGTCACCCTCGTCGGCCCGAGGCGCGAAGGCGATGTCGGCGTCTTCCAATCGGCCGGCGCGGCGTTTGCCGTCGACGCGAACGCGGCGGCAACGAGAGCGACGCCGAGGATCGAGCAAGCGCATGTGGAGGCGGCTTTCCACATCGTGAATTGCTGAGGGATCGACAGACTGGGCGAGTCTCCGGATCCCTCGGACGGGGGAGGTTATACAAACGACCGGACGGCGCGCTTGGGGGTACCGCTCCGGCGCGATGGAGAGCGCTGTCGCCAGGGGGAACTACGATGCGGTCGCATCGAGCGTGCATGTGCAGGATGCGACGCGTTCTCGTAGACGGCGCCGTTGATCGACCAGGAACGAAACCAACCAGGACAAGACTCGGAGATCGAGCCGGTGAGCCCGGAGCTCGCGCTCGTCGATCCCGACCTCGCGCACCGCGCGCGCGAGCGCCTGACCCTGGTCGACCCGGGTACCCCGGGCGCGACGCCGCCTTCTCGACAAGACGGCCAGGCACGGGGCGAACACGATCACGGATCGGCCAATAACCGGCACTGGACACATGCTTCGGTCCGCGAGCGACTCGTCGCGGCGGGCGCAGACCCCGAGCAGTTCCTGCCCTTCGACGACAACGCCGATCGAGAGCGGCGCGCAACGTCCGGAGAGCGCGGCGGCCGATCGCGTCGCCGACCGTGGCTGATCGTCGCTGCGATCACCGTCGCAGCGCTCGCCGGTGCGGCGGCGACGTTCGTCCTCGTTGGACCCCGCTCGGACGAGACGGACGCACCGCAGCTTGGCGCGGCGGAGCCGACGCAGGCGACGACCGAGGACGCTCCGCCGTCAGGCGAGCGAGAACCTGGGCGAGCCTCTCGAAAAGACAGTGCTCGGCGAGCGCCTAAACCCGGTGCGCCTTCGACCTCGCGCACAACGAAGAAGCCGAAGAAGCGCGGCGACGCAGCGACGCCGGCGACGCGCACGTTCGTCTGGCCGCCCGCCTCAAGGGTGGCGTTCTACCGCGTCGAGTTCTTCACTCGCGGCCGAAAGGTATTCGAGGCGTCGCCGACGAAGCCGCGTCTCACGCTGCCGCTCCGGTGGACGTACCGAGGACGTCGATTCCGCCTCGCTCGAGGCACGTACCAATGGCGCGTCCGGCCCGCGTTCGGCCGTTCGCCGACCCGACTCGGAACGCCGATTACTCGCAGCACCTGGGTTGTTCGCTGAGCCGAACGCACCCGCTCCGGCGCTAGCTGGTCCGGTCCAGACAGGCAGAATGAGCGAAATGTTCTCGCCTGCAGTCGAAAATCTCGTCGCCCAGCTGACGAGGCTGCCCGGGGTCGGGACGCGAACGGCTCAGCGGCTGACCTTCCACCTGCTTCGCGTACCGAAGGACGAGGCGCTCGCGCTCGCCGCCGCCCTCGCAGAGGTCAAGGAGCGCGTTCGGTTCTGCTCCGAGTGCGGCCACCTCACCGAGGAGGCGATCTGCGAGATCTGCCGGGACGCACGCCGCGACCGCACCGTGATCTGCGTCGTCGAGCAGCCGGCCGACCTCGTCTCGGTCGAGCGGACGCACGAGTACCGCGGCCTCTACCACGTCCTGGGCGGCGCGCTGTCGCCGATCGACGGCGTCGAGCC
>Ga0126312_10001292_pt1 | contig 16366 bp, 17 predicted proteins | sample Plot104A_FD_92537 | JGI IMG/M metagenome (GOLD analysis project Ga0126312, IMG submission 92537) | Serpentine soil microbial communities from UC McLaughlin Reserve, CA, USA - Plot104A | ecosystem: Environmental > Terrestrial > Soil > Grasslands | place: USA: UC McLaughlin Reserve, Lake County... | reverse complement strand
TTGGCGGGCGTCGACGTTGCCATCGTCGAGCGGCGCGCCAGCCAGGACCTCGCCGGCTCGCGCGCAGGCGGTCTGCACTCACGCACCATCGAGGTCCTCGATCAGCGTGGAATCGCTGATCGGTTCCTCTCGCAGGGAAAAGTGGCCCAGGTCGCGGGGTTCGCCTGGATCCGGTTGGACATCAGCGACTTTCCCACGCGGCACAACTACGGGCTCGCGCTGTGGCAGAACCACATCGAGCGCATCTTGGCCGGCTGGGTCGGCGAGCTGGCGGTGCCGACCTATCGCGGACGTGAGGTGACCGGTTTCGCCCAGGACGACACCGGCGTCGACGTCGAGCTGTCCGACGGCCAGTCGCTGCGGGCGGACTATCTCGTCGGGTGCGACGGAGGAGGCAGTCTGATCCGGAAAGCCGCCGGCATCGAGTTCCCCGGGTGGGATCCGACAACGAGCAACCTGATCGCCGAGGTCGAGATGGCCGAGGAGCCGGAATGGGGCCTACGCCGCGACGCCCTCGGTATCCATTCCTTGATCAGATCGGAGGATGGGGGGGCGGTGCGGGTCCTGGTGACCGAACAGCACGTCGGACGCACCGGTGAACCCACCTTGCGCGATCTCAGCGAGGAGCTCATCGCCGTCTACGGGACCGATTTCGGGCTCCACAGTCCCACCTGGATCTCGAGATTCACCGATATGGCTCGGCAGGCAGCTTCCTACCGCAAGGGACGGGTGCTGTTGGCCGGCGACGCCGCACACGTGCATTACCCGACGGGCGGACAGGGCCTCAACATCGGTGTGCAGGATGCGGTGAATCTGGGGTGGAAGTTGGCTCAGGTCGTCAGGAAGACGTCGCCAGAGAGTCTCCTCGATACCTATCATGCCGAGCGGCACCCGGTCGCCGCGATCGTGTTGCGCAACACGATGGCGCAAGTCGCGCTGCTCCGCACAGCTGACCGCACCAACGCCTTGCGCGAGATCATGTCCGAGCTGCTGGGCATGGATGAGCCTCGCAAGCGGGTCGCCGCGATGATGTCTGGTCTGGACATTCATTACAACACCGGCGAAGGACATCCGCTGCTCGGACGCCGCATGCCCGATCTCGACCTGGTCACCGCCAACGGCCCGGCACGGGTCTTCACCCTGCTGCACGATGCCCGGCCGGTGCTCCTGAACCTCGGTGACCCCGGCGGCTTAGACATCGCTCCGTGGGCAGATCGGGTCCGGTCGATCGACGCCAAGTACGTCGGTCCGTGGGAGCTTCCGGCACTCGGTGCGGTCCATGCTCCCACCGCCGTCTTAATTCGGCCCGACGGATACGTTGCCTGGGTGGGAGAGGTAACCCAGCCGGGGCTCGCTGACGCGTTGACCACGTGGTTCGGACCACCCACTACGGCGTAGCTAGCAGTTTTAAGTGCCCGCCGCATCAGGCGAAACTGCCTTCATTCTTAGCGGTCCTCTTCTCTCGGATCGGGCCTAGCCTCGGCGTCACGTTTGACGAGAAACCTGTGGCTCGGTATCCGTACGACCCCAAATATCTGCAGGTAGAACCGTCGCCCGTGACGGTCCGTTCACGAATGGTGACTGTGCGATGTTGTCGGCTTTGCATGGTTTTCAGCGAGGGGTCCCGACTCCACGGGCGCCCACTGCCGAAAGCGCGCTCTGCCCTCGCATAGCTTCAGCGCTCCTGGTACCGCCCGCTTGTGCAGACTCCTACGCGAGCTTCCCAGTGATCAGCTAAGTGAGTTTCACCTGATGTGGTCCGCGTGGGTCTCACCAGGACAACCAGCGTGTGCGCCGATGCGCCGGAGGCCGATGAATGCCACGATGCATTCGAGATCGAGCACGGCCCGGTATCCGAGATTGAGAGGGCACAATCTATGCCACCGCCCGCCGAAGAAAGCGACCTCGGCGCATCGGAAGCACCGGGTACCAGCACGGAGGAAACGCCGGAAAGGCGACCGCCAGGTCACGTTCAGGAGACGGTCGTCCTCATCGTGCTTTCGATCACGGCGGTGTTGACGGCGTGGTGCGGCTTCGAGTCGTCGCAGTGGAGTGGCGAGATGTCTATCGCCTTCAGCCAGGCGTCAAGCGCCAGGATCGAGGCAGCCCGCCAGGCAGGCGCCGCTAATGCAGCCCGTCAGGCCGATCTCACCATCTGGGGCGTGTATCTGCAAGCGCGTGCTGAAGACCAGACCGCGCTCGCGAGCTATGTGGAGCAGCGCTTCACCGACCACTTCCGGGTAGCCTACAGGGCCTGGATTGCTGAAGGGGAGCCGACGGACGGTCCGTTCAAGATGGAGGAGTACGTCCCACCTGGAACGACCGAGGCCGCGGCTGCGGACCAGCGCGCCGACAACCGGTTCGCTGATGCACTCCGGTTCAACCAGCACGGAGACAACTACACCATCCTCACCGTGCTCTTCGCGTTGGTCTTGTTCTTCGCCGCTGCATCTACCCGGTTGGGCAGTCCGCGCGGTCAACAAATCTTGCTCGGAATGGCGATCATCTTTCTGATCACGGGCACCGTGATCCTCGCCACATTTCCGATCGACATCTGATCTAGGCGGCAAGCCGCTCCTTCCATCCGGTTTTGGCGTGCCGCCTCAACGGCTTGCCTCCGCGTCGCCATCGAGCAGGTTCACCAGTACGGGCTTGATGCCAATTGCGTCAGGGCTCAACCTCGACTCCATGCGCATGTTGTCCTAGTCATCCCGTAGCCGACCGATTGACGCAGCGATATCAGGCGGCTACCGATCACGCCGGTCGAACCAGCGATGAGGATTCGCACAGCTCGGTCCGGCGGCGAACGCTTGGAACTTGCTGCGGTCCGGCGGCTAACCCGGTTGTCGGCTCATCGCTGCGGGCTGCGTTTGATTTCGTTCGCCAGTTGCACAACCGCCTGCACCAGGACATCCCCGTTTAGCAGTGCGGGGTCGTTATGGTCAGCGCCTTCCACCGCGACGAGGCGTGTCGGCCCACGGGCCGCGGCGACCGACCGTCGGCTTTCTCCAGGGGGAACGATGGAGTCCCGTGTGCCGTACACGACCGTGATCGGCACGGCGATCCGCGCTACGTACTCCGCAACCGGGAAACGGTCCTTCAGCAACGCACGTACGGGCACAAACGGATAGTGAATCTGTCCCACCGAGGCGAGGTCGGTGAACGGTGACCGCAATACAAGCCCTGCCGGCAGGTGCTCGGTCGCTAGCTCAGCGACCACCGCAGCGCCGAGGCTTTCGCCGTAGTACAGCAAGCGGTTAGCGGGCACGCCCTCGTCGATGACGAACTGACGTGCGGCGCGTACGTCGAGAGCCAGGCCCTCCTCGCTTGGACTGCCCGGGTTTCCGCCATAGCCCCGATAGTCGAACAGCAACACCCCGAAACCTTGGTTCGCCAACGCTCGGGCAAGGGGCGCCCGCAAGCTGCGGTCCCCGGCGTTGCCGTTGGCAACCACAACCGTGAAGAAACCGGCCGGTCGGCGCGCCGGGACGTACCACGCCCCCAGCCGCAGGCCGTCACTGGTCGTGAGCTGTGCGTCGCGCGCACCCGCCAGCATGGTGGCCGCCGGCGGCACGGCGCCGGTGGACGGCAGATAGATCAGACGCCGTTGAAACGCCCAGGAAAACAAGACCACGAACAGCACCACCGCCGCGACTACTAATGCGAACAACACCACACGCCGCACGCTCCCAGTCTGCTTCTACGACATGGTCCGGGCACTGCTGCACGGGCGCTGCTTTGCTCCGGCGAAGTCGTCCGCGCCGAACACCAGCTGCGTGTTGGTTGCCAGTAAACGAGATTTGCGTGCCTGCGGCAGTAGAGCGAACCGGTCAGGGACTTGGGCGCGCGCTCTGCCGGGTAAATAGACCCCGGCATACGGCAAGAACCTCTTGTGCGGACCTGCGATCAGAAAGTTGGGAATTCGAATGCCCGCCGGGTGCGCCAGTGTCTCCCCTTAGTCAAAGGTCCTTTCCGAGCTCAGCCCGTCCCGCACATCGACCACTCGGATGCTGGCTACCGGCCCGGGAGCGATCGCGGTAGCCCGAACCAGGGCAGCACGCCGTTGTCGAAGCGGGTCATGGCGCAGATCCGGTCGCCGGTGAGCGTCAGGACGATCAGGCCGATCCCGTGGCGGATGCCGGCAGTGCCGCGTAGGTAGGCTCCGAACGCCGGTTGACCGTTTGCTCGCGTCCGCACAAGGTCGAACCTCCGGCCCGAGCGGAAGATGCTGGCGAATAGGCGGGCCACGACGTCCTGGCCCTCGTATTCGAACGGCATCGGTGGCATGGAGATGAAGACATCGTCGGTCAGAAGGGCCACCAGTGCGTCGAGATCCCCCGATTCGTACGCACGGACGAACTTCGCCACGATCGCATCCTCGGAGGTGAGTTGGAGGCTGGGGGCGGCTCCTGCTCCGCGGTCGACGGCCGTCGGCGATGGAGGCTGACTCGCGCGCGTTTGAGGGCACTGTTGACCGATTCGACCGTCGAATCCAGCATGTCGGCCACCTCGCTCGCGTGAAATCCCAGGACGTCGCGCAAGATGAGAACGGCGAGTTGGCGAGGTGGCAGGACCTGAAGTGCTGTCAAGAACGCCAGCGAGATGGATTCGGTCTGCTCGTAGCGGGCCTCCGGGCCAAGCGGGACGTTGATCGCGCCCTCGAGCATTGCGTCGGGAAATGGCTCGAGCCATATGACCTCGCCGAGCCGCGTAGGCTCGGGCGGTTCAACTTCGGGCACGTCCCACTCCCTGGCCGGGCGTCGGCTGGCCGAGCGGCGCGCGTTGAGGCACCGGTTGGTGGCGATCCGGTAGAGCCAGGTGCGGAGCGAGGCGCGTCCCTCGAACCCTCCGAGGCCTTGCCAGGCAGTCAGCAGCGTGTCTTGGAGCGCATCCTCGGCATCCTGGAAGGACCCGAGCATTCGGTAGCAGTGCACCCGTAGCTCCCGGCGGTGCGGCTCTGTCAGCTCTCGGAACGCGTCGCCGTCCCCGGCCCGCGCCCTTGAGATCAGATCGGTTGTCACCAACCTCACCGTGGCATCGCCTTCTTCCCGCACCTTGTCGCACTTCCATCCTGTATAGGCACCGATCGACGGGCCAACTGAGCGGTGGTGGGCGCCCATTTTCACGACGTCGCGGGGTCTGCATCATCGACGGCTCCGATGATCCGGACGTCGTTGATGGCAAGCCACCCGCAGATGAGGTTCAGCCATCGGCCTTGACGCACGAAGTGTGACCAGCCAGGCACAGAAGGAGCCCGAAATGATGCTACCGGACAAGGTTGCGGTGATCTACGGAGCCGCGGGCGCTATCGGTGCTGCTGTCGCACACGCCTTTGCGCGCGAGGACGCCAAGCTTTTTCTCACCGGCGGGCGCCTCCGGGCACCGGTTGAAGCGGTTGCTAAGGGCGTGGTTGCCGCCGGCGGATCCGCCGAGGGGGCGGAGGTAGACGCTCTCGACGAGGGAGCCGTGGACGAGCATCTATGGTCCGTGATCGATAAGGCTGGGCGCGTCGATATCTCGTTCAACGCGGTCGGGATCCCGGATACGAAGATTTTGGGTGTGCCTCTGATCGAGTTGGATGTCGAGCAATTCTCCCTGCCGATCACGGACCTCGTACTTCCTGACCGCACGCATGGCGGCCCGCCGGATGATTCCCAATAAATCGGGGGTGATCATGACCGTCACCTCGCTACTTTCACGGACGGGCGTCCCATTGGTGGGAGGCTACGGTCTGGCGCAGGCCGCCAAGGAGGCACTCACTCGAGATCTATCCGCTGAGCTCGCACCTCAGGGCATTCGGGTAGTCGGTCTGCGACCGCAGGGCATGCCGGAGACTGGCACGCTCAAGGAAGCCTTCGAGCCTCGCGCCAAGGCCACAGGACTGACTTGGGACGAGTGGCAACAGATGCTGGCAAGCAGGACCCACGGGCGACGGCTCATGACGCTCGCGGAGTTGGCTAACGTGGCCGCCTTCATGGCCTCCGATCAAGCCAGCGGGATGACTGGGACCACCGTCAATTTGACCATGGGCAGCTTGGATGACTAGCGGCCAAGTAAGGCTTGCTACATCCGGTGAATCCTTGGCTCTGTGGCGGTCTAATTTCCCATGGATGCAACCAATCTTGCTGACCTTTATAATTTGCCGCTGCTCGCCTGGTCGCAGATCACGGCTCGACTTGACGACGGGATTCCACAGGCGCCGGAGTCGTGCGGTCCCAATCGGCACACCTGTTGGTTGACGACCATCAATGCGGACCGCAGTCCACACGTCACCGGTATTGGTGCTGCCTGGGTGGACGGCTCGTTTTGGTTCGAGACCGGTGAGCGCACCCGGAAGGGCAGGAACCTCGCCCGAGACCCTCGCTGCGTGCTAAGTGTGGCCACCAAAGACTTCGATCTCGTTGTCGAAGGCACCGCTAGCAAGATCACCGATCCACAATCCGTGGCCCGGATGGCGACAGTTTGGGCCGCTGAAGGATGGCCTGCCCGGGTTGATGAGAGCGGCGAGGCGCTCACCGCTGATTACAGTGCCCCGTCAGCCGGTCCACCACCATGGTTTGTGTATCGCATCAATGCACAGGCGGCAACCGCCATTGCGACCACCTTGCCCGGAGGCGCAACGCGCTGGCGGTTCTGACGGCGAATGGTCGGTTATGTAGGCCATCTTCATCGGCGGGAGCCTGCTGCGAAGGTGTTGGCTTCAGGCTCGCAAAACCCTCCCGCGGGGTTCCGCCGCCGAGTGGCCGGGTACGGGTCCGCGGCCTCGATGCCCGGACCCTGGCTGCCCAGCTTGTCCAGTGCACCGGTTCCCGCTACGGGTCACGGAGCCCACCGTTGCTGCCGGAAGTCAAGGCTTACAGATATCAGTTTTGTAACCCTCATCAGGTACCCGCTGAGGCCGGTTGCAGGAAGATAACGGTTCTTCGCCACGAGTCCATGGTGACCGATTTCTGCCTGGTTAATCGGGCTTGGGCTGCTACGTTGCTGCGGCCTCAAGGCCAAACGGGTGGCCTTTGACAGAGGGACTTCTCGGAGGAATTCATGCATGTTGCTCGACTCGCACGCTGGACCGGCCGGGCGGTAGCTATCGCTGGATGCGTAGCGCTCGCCGGCTTGGCGACCCCCGCCTTCGCTCAGGACCCGCCGGGCAACAACGGTACGATCAAGATCGACGATGTGGCGTTTGACGACCACCCGAATAACGAGCCCCACGTCGGCTGTGTGTTCCAGGTCGACTTCTACGGCTTCGACAAGGGTGACCTCACTGCCCACGTGACTTTCGAGACGCAACCGCCCACCGACCCCGCGAAGGTCCTATTGGAGGATGAAGTCTTCATTGGTGAGGACGACAACTCCGGCGGTGGAAGCCAAGCAGGGCTCGACGCATCAGAGACTTACACCTTGAGCTTCGGCACGATTGAACCGCACCCGCAGCAAGGCTTCCACGTGAAGCTCACCATCAACGCCGAAGGTTCGCAGGGGGCCGACGTCAAGCACAAGGTGTTCTGGGTTCAGGAATGTGTGCAGCCAACCCCCACGCCAACGCCTTCGCCGACGCCCTCTAAGTCAACGGAGGCGCCCACGCCGACGCCTTCGAAGTCAGTTGAGACGCCCATGCCGGTGCCGACCGCTGTGCCCGGAGGTTCAGATGCCACCGGCGGAGGTTCGGGGGCCGGGCTCTTGGGTCTGGCGCTGGCCACCAGTGGGGCGGTGGTCGGAACTGTGGCGATTGCCCGCCGCCGCTTCCTGAATGACTCCTGATCTGAACTCCCACCCGACTGATCGGCCAGCACGAGGGCCAGCACGGTTCATTGCCGCGCTGGCCCTCGTGGCCGTCGCAGCTGCCTGCGGCTCCGGCAATGATGACGTCACCGCGGTCGAGTCCACGGCCCCACCGACCCCAGCGATGACAGTGTCGCCCGAGGGGCCCTCGGAGCCGACGACTGCGTTGACCGCGTCGCCAGACGTAACGCAGGTGCCGCCCAAGCAAACAACGACTCAAGCTGATGGGATCGACGGCCGGTATACGCTACGAATCCCGCGAATCGGTTTGGAAGCCCCAGTCGTGCCCGTCAAGAGCAACAAGGACCGGGTACTGGAACCCCCACGAGACCCGAGCGTCGCCGGATGGTGGAGTGATGGCGCTGCGCCTGGTGAACCGCAAGGATCGGCGGTAGTGGTCGGACACAGCGTGCGTAACGACGGCGGCGGCGTTTTCGACGACATCGGGGATTTGAGCCACGGCGATGCCATCGAGGTCGAAGGATCGGACTACACGTTGACCTACCGCGTGCAGTCCGTCGAGGTGCTGTCGAAGGACGAACTCGCTCACAATGCCCAGGAGATTTTCACGCAGACCGGGGCTGGCCGACTGGTCATTATCAGCTGCGAAGATTGGGATGGCACGGTGTGGCGGTCCAACGTCGTGACCATCGCGGCGCCCGCCTAAGAGTGATCTCGGCGCTAGCTTTGTCAATGTCCGCTTTGTGACACTCTGACCTCTGTAACCAGGTTCGCGTACTGCCGACGCCCTTGTCTGCACCGGAAAGTAAGGTGCCGTCACCGCTTTCCATGAAGATTGAAGCATCGGAACGGGCGCAGGGCTCGGCGTAGATTGAGCTAGTGCGTGGCGAGGGCTACACCCCCGAGGAAGTCCGCGCGGTGCTAACGGGGGAGAGTCCCGGCTTGGCCAGCCAGCGGAGAGCTTTCCGACGAATCCCATCCCCTCCTCGTTGCAAGCTCTGCGCGGCTCCGTTCGCTGGTGTGGGAGGCCTCATCCTCGGGCGCGCGGGTTACCGGCAATCGCCGGGCAATCCAGCCCTCTGCACGAAATGCATAGACGAGCTTCGCAGGCACCACCTGACCGGTGTAGAGATCCCGATCAGCCTGCTGTTCTCCGATATCCGCGGTTCTACATCCATGGGCGAACGAATGAACCCGGTCGACTTCCACGCGTTTCTCGACCGTTTCTATCGACTGGCCTCCGATTCGATCGTTGCTCACGACGGCATCGTCGACAAGGTGGTAGGTGACGAGGTCATTGGGCTGTTCTTCGGAGGAATCACGGGTCCGCACCACGCGGCAGCAGCGCTAGCAGCCGCAATCGACCTGGCGCAAAGAGCGGCACACTCCAGCACGACACCCTCGGGTTCCATACCGGCAGGAACCGCGGTTCACACGGGCGAGGCATTTGTTGGCGCGACCGGTCCTGGCACGACCGTTGAGGACTTCACGGCGCTGGGTGATGCCGTCAATATCACCGCGCGACTCGCATCTGCAGCAATCGCGGGCGAGGTGATCGTCAGCCTCGCGGCCGCCACTGCGGCCGGCGTGCCTATCGAGAACCTGGACCATCGCAGCGTAGAAATCCGTGGGCGGACGGAGCCGATCGAGGTCATCGTCGGCCCTGTCATCAATAAGAAAGGCGCCAGCAGGTCGTAGCACGCAATTGGCTAGGCCCCTCTGGTAGCTCCCGCGCGATCGCGAAGCGCTGTTTGCCTTACCAAAGTGATGAAGTTGGCACCCAACGTTGACCTTTCCTGGTGTCGTCTGTAACAGATCGGCAAACCGCAAGCCAGGCGACCTCAGCCGTGCTACGTTCCGTCCGGCCGAGATCGGAGACCAACAGGCCTCCGAGACCAACAGGCTTCAAGGATTCTTACATGTGGCGAAGATGGGCCGTAGCGCTCAGTTTGGTAGTTCTGTTCGCTGGTCTAATGACTGCTCAGGTAGCACCTGCCAAAGCGGCCACCTACTACAACTCGAGGTGCGGCAACACCTCTGGTCGGGTGCTGCTGACGTTCGACGACTGGGCGTACGGTGACCCCTATCGCGCGACACGTATCGGGTCCTACCTGCAGTCGCGCAACATCCGAGCGGCGTTCTTCCTCATCAACAAATACGCGAAGAGCTACCCAGGCATCGTTTCGACCCTGCGACAGCAGGGCCACTGGGTGCTTAACCATACGTATTCGCATCCGAACTTGACGCAGCTGTCGGACTCAAGCGTGAGCTGGGAGATCCGCAACGGCATCTACAGCAATCGGCTGCGGCCACCGTACGGCGCCTACAACTCTCGGGTATCTAATATCGCCAGCAGCCTGGGCTATCGGATCTGTACCTGGACGATCGATACCCGCGACTGGGAGTACGTCAACGGCAGCCGCCGCAGTACCTCGAGCATTCGTTACATCGTGCGGAACTCACCTTGGTCAGCCAAGTCCAGCGGTGTGATCCTTGGTCATCTTTATACGAACTATCCCAACGCCATTTCGGGCATCATCTATGACCTTCATCAGCAGGGGTTGCTGTTCTGCCGCAACCGGGGCCCGGTGGGACGAACAATGCCCTTCCCGGCGAGCTGCACTTAGGTGAGCTGCACTTAGCTGCCGCATGCTCTTGCTGGCACAGGAATCGCTGAATAGTGCGGAGTTTCGCGCTAGGGCAGCATGATCGACTGAGCATGTCGGAGCAGATGGACCTTGATGGTTGGGGCCAGCCGAGCAACGTGGTCGGCGAAGGACGGGGCTGGCCAATCGATCAGATCGGCGCGCTGAGGGAGGCCGATCGGCCACAAAGTTCCCCAGTGGATGGGGACGGCGTGAGCCGGCTTGATCCGGAAGATTGCCTGCGCCGCTTGCTCGGCGTCGAGATGACCCTGATCATGGCCCGGAATAATGGTCGGCCCCCAGCCTCCCACTGGGACCAGCGCTATGTCGACGTCCACCAGCTCCTTGAAGGCAATGTTCGGACCAGTGTCGCCCGGATACCACCAGCGCCTCGCGCCGCCCTCAACGAGATACCCGAGCGCGGGTCCGCGATGACGGCTCCAAGCGTGTCGCCGGCCGTCGTGGTCGGCGGCCAGGACTCGGATCCGCAGGCCGGCTAGCTTCACAAGATCATCGGGCCCGACTTCATGAAGTGTCAGACCGCGGCGAACGATCGGCTGGAGCAGACGACGCGAGCCTGCTGGGGCGATGAGCTCCGCCGAGGCTGGAACTAGGCGGAGCGAGGGCAAGTGCGCGTGGTCGGGGTGCAGGTGAGAGATCAGGATGATGTCTGCATCGGCAGCACGTCGAGGGGGAACCGGACCCCGGACTCGACGAAGATGGCCCAGCCGAGCGGTCAAAACTGGGTCCAACATCACGGTAGTGCCGCCATCCTGCCAAGTTGTCGTGCTGTGGCCCCACCAGGTCAATGTGCTAGTCACGGCACGCCCCCCGAGCCCAGCGGTTCGCTACTTCCGGGATCGCAGAGCGCCTTTGTAGCTGGTACCAAAGTTTTAGCAATCAGGCTTCTCCTGGTAACTGCATGCCGAAGCGATCAGTCAGGTGGCTGTCCGCCATTGTCCTGCTGCGACCGACGTCGAGGACAAGAGTGCGCGATGCTCCCAAGAGCGGTCCATCAGGCGTATCGCTTATCGAGCGTCGACATGTCCTAGTGACCCTCCTTTCCGCGGCCAGTAGCCTGCCAGCGTGCGAGTCAAGTTCATGAGCAGGGCCGCACCGAGCACGGAGCCCAGCCAGCAACAAGCCGAGCGAATGCGCACTCGAGTCCGCCTTCTTGTTCAGCTGACTACCCGCCACGGTCGTTTCCGTCGCGGTCTGGTCCAGGCTGCCAAGAGTCTGACACCTGAAGAAGCCGCCGTGCTCGGGGACCTTGAGGCGCATGGCATGGATGTCAACCAGCTCCGTGACGTGCTGTGCGGCGGTCACGTCCTGGTCGACAATCCGGATTTGTACGAGCGCTGGCGATTTCCGAAGATCACTCGCCAGCGGCTGTCGAGCCATCACCGCACGATGGACAAGCGAAGCTACCCGGATCTAGGGATGCACGGGCCTCTGGTACGGGAGAAGCTACACGGTCGGACTGCGAACGGGACCTGGGTACAGCTGGAGAAGACTCCGGCCGCATTTGGTGCCGGGCACCGGATGCCGTCGTGGCACGACGTCCTGCATCTGGTGGATTACATCGTCTATCGCGTGACCAAACGCAACGTCGGGCCATGGGGACTCTCCTCGGCCACCGAGCGACGGCCGATGTATCTTTCACCGCAGCTCAGCACAACGGTGCCATTGCCGCATGGCACCGCTCAGGCTCTTCGGTCCCGGCTGACCCGCCTTGACATGGAGGACCAAGTCAGCCAGGACACAGGCGGTGCGCGCTCAAGCCTTGTCCGCCGCTTCCTTGGACCGCGTCGGCAAGATCCTTTGGCGGAGCTGGTCGGGGATCCCGGCCGTGAGCCGGGTCGAGGGCTGTTCGGCAACTCGCAGGTATGGGTCACTGAGACAGGAGCTTCCGCAATCCGCCGACTGCTCTACAGCGGTGCCCAGGCAGACCGCTGGATGCTACCCGACGTCGCCGCCGGGCGACTCGTAGAAGTGATGGTGGGGGAGCGACGGCTGCGCCTGGCGGGTCGGGTTCCTGCCAATACCCACACCGTGTCGTGACGCAGCCACTGTCGGACGTCGGCGCCCCAACTGGCTTGATCGATGCTGTGCTCCAGTTGGTGAGAACCGGGCCGGTTCCTCTCGGCGGTTACAGCCTCGCCGAGTTGGTCGCCGTGGATGCCGTTGTCGATTTCCTTGATGAAATGCCCTCTGAAGAGGAGGTGGGCGAGGCCGTACGGTCCCTCGCCGCGCGGCAGCTCCTGGTGGCCCTGCCGGAAACGGATCGCTTGCAGGTCCGTGGCGATCTGGGCATCGCCGTAGTGTTTCAGCAACGGGCCCGGTCCGTCATCGATGCGCGCGTGACCGGCACCGAGCCAGGACGACCGTGGAGAACTTTGTTGCTCCCCCAGCCCGAGGGGGTCGCCCTCGAAGTGCTTGTGGACGCGCTTGGCATCTACGAGCTCTCGCTCCGGGAGACCGACGACGCGCTTCGCCGGCTTCGTGAGCGGCTCCCGGATGGCGATGCGGAGTCGGAGCCCGCCAACCTTGACCTCGTGCTCGCCGCAACCCAGCGGAGTGCCCTCGTGACAGTGACCCAATACTCCGCTTCCGGCACCGCTGAAAGTGCGAAGCTCAGCACCGACCTGGTGCTTGCCCAACAAGACAACCGGCTGTACGTATTCGCGCGCGACCCGGCAGACCCGGCGCGCCCGGTCTCCCAAGGACTCGACATCACTGAGGTCATGGAACTGATCCACAACCTTTCCGCACTCTCCGCGGACCGCGAGGCAGACCTGCACTCGACCGCTCAACCGTCATCGCCTGGGTGGTTCATGCGGGCGCACGCCGGCATCATGAGACGTCTACGGCGAGATCAGCGGGCGGTCAGGGGAAGCTAGCAGCGGCACGAAGCATTGCCACTACCCGGTGAACCAGGCACTGTGGCGCGTGGGATGGAGGGGAAATGGCAACTACCAAGGATGATCCCGCGGCGGTGGACCAGTACCTGGCCGGCTTGCCGGCCGATCGACGCGCCACCCTGGAGGAACTCCGGCAACTCATCCGCGCCACGGTTCCGGGTGTCCAGCAGCGAATTTCTTATGGCACAGCGGTGATCTTCGCCTTGAAGCGGGACCTGGTCGGCTTTGTCGCACAGCCCAATCACCTGTCGTTCCTCATCATGAGCCCTGATCTTGCCAAGGCGATGAAGGATGAGATCCGGCAGACTCACCGCGTCTCGGGAGCAACCATTCACTTCGCGCCCGACACCCCACTGCCGCGATCCCTTGTTGAGCGCATCCTGCACGCTCGAATCAAGGAACAAGAAGGGCAAAGTGCCACATGACTCGACCCCGCGCCTCAGCGGGCCGTGATTCAGAGCCCGGGTAGAACTAGCCCCATTCCCAGGACCGTTCACGGTAACGGCGAGGACCCAACGAAACCAGACAACCGCCAGGCAACGGTATTAGTCGGAAGCTTTTGGAGGCATCGAACAGATCGTCCGGGTCCGCATGGCTCAACTCTGCCGGGGTTGGCAGCTGGCGGAGCTCGCGCCGGCTCGGCGTTGGGGGGACCGGTGGGGGTACCGGCTCCACAGCACTCGGCAGCCGCGTTCTCACCGCCGCCCGAAGTGGTTCGCCATGCGGCACCTGGGCACCACACGCGGCACAAATCCTGCCGCCTTGGTTTACTCCTTCGCACACTCGGCAGCGCCACACTGCGCTCATCGGGGAGCTCGGTCCGTGATTTTCTGCACCAGCCTTCCGACGAGGCGACCTGCTGAGCGCTGATCTGTTGCTCGTGGCCGTTGCAGGGCGGTACGCAGTCCTTTACCGCGAAGGGTTGTAGGCCGGCTTGGCGGCCGCTCATCCTCACGAGCCGGTCGCAGAGTCATCAACGCGGCGTGCACGTGGCCGATCGTGGGCCGCCGGGCTGGGTCAGCTGACAGCATCGCATCGATGATGTCAGCGAGCTTGCTGGGAATGCCTTCCCGCGAAATACGCAGCGTCTCGCCGCTGCGGACCGCCACTGCAGGCTCGTGGTATCGGGCCACGTCGAACGGCGGCGGCGCTCCCGTGAGGTACTCCGTGTAGATCAGGCCCAAGGCGAAGATGTCGGACGCCAGCCCCAGATCCCCCGGAGCCACTCCAGCTTCTTGGATATAGCCGAGCAGCTCCGGCGAGTAGTAGTTGATCGTGCCGACGATCTCCTCTGGCGGTGGCGGACGGCCGGCGATGTAGGCGCTATCGAAGTCGATCAGCTTCGTCGTGTAGCCGAGCTCGGTGCGCTTGGTCAAGACATTGCTCGGCTTGAGATCACCATGGACGATCTTCAGATCATGAAGGATCTTCAAGCTATGGGCCACGGTCTTCATCAAGACAAGCTGTACGCGTAAACCGAGGGATGTGATATCGGCCGTACTCAAACCTTCGGCATCAACTTTTTCGGTGACCTTGTAGTACTTGGCGCCCCATCTGAAGAAGTCAAGCGTGACGATCAAGTTTCCGCCGTACGCCGAAAGAGGAGCCAAGGCGTGTTGGACACCTCGATGATGGGCTTCGAAAACGGCACAACGGGCCCGTTTCTTCGCTTTGATCTTCTCGCTGCCGGGTGCATCATCCTCCGGGTAGGTCGGGCTCAGGAACTCCTTGATGAAGTACTCGCGGCCGCCCCGCTCGGCAAAGGTCCACTTACTTAGACCGGCTCCCACGACCTTGAAGTCCTCCAGGATCCGGTAGCCGTTGAGAATGTCGCCGGCCTTCACGAGGATGCCTCCCCGTCGGAAGCCGGCTCGGACTCCACGACTTCGTTGGGCTTGTCTGTCAGCGCCGCTTCCCTCTCTACCGCACCGGCAGTGACTGACAGCTCAGTCGCCGACGTCTCCTCGAGATCTGAGCTTTTCTTTCGAGGAACCGGCTCCTCGAAGTCGGTTTCTTCGCGGCCGTCGAATTCGGACTCCTCCACCGAGGCCTCTGATTTCAGATAGCGCTCGTACCCAGCCTTGTACCGATTCCACTTATTCGATGTCTCGTCCAGCAGTTGCGACCGAAGCACTTGAAGTTGCCGCTCAACTTGGGCAACGGCGCCGCTCAGCTCATCCAGCGGTTCAATGAACTCTGATGCAAGTTCACCCACACGGGGCGCAAACAGCTTTTGAAACTCCTTGAAGTCGGCGCCCACCCCTAGCGTCGACATTGCGGCATCGTCACCTGTGATGGCCGAAATTTCCGCCTGCAACAGGGACGACCAGGCGTCGGTATTGCGCGCCTCCGCTAAGCGACTTAGCACAAGATATTCAAAATGCATCGGGGTCCGTACAAATCCGAAGCAACCATCGGTCGCACATGACACGAGGAACGGAGCCCGTAACTCCACGCGGCGGTAATTCACATGGAATTCGGTGTCGGCCGACATCGCATTGCTGACAACGGAGTCCCGACGGAGGTTGACCAAGGCGTCACCAGGGTCACGCAGGTCGTCAGTGGTGAGCTGACGTGCGCCCGTGGCCTCAAAGAGGTAAGCGCGCGAGTCACCCGCCCAGAAGACATGACCCGCCCAGATCGCGCCACCTGGCTGGGTCCGCTGGAGGGCAACCAGCGCCATCGTCGTCGGAAGGGCACGAATCAGGCGCGAACGCAAACCGCTGGGGGCCGCGTTGAGTTCTTGCAGCCGTTGCTTCAGCGCCTGCTGTACTGAACGCTGAAGGTCGCCAGCGGCCGCCTTACCGTTGAGGTGCCAGTCGGGCTCGAGGAGATCCAGCATCCGCTGCTCAGCGACATCCCGGGCGATGCGAGACGCCAGATATGCGCCGGTGCGTCGCCCTTCCGGTGTCTCGTATACGGTGCCACCCGCTCCGCCCATGCCATCGAACACTCCGACCAGTCCAAGATCTGGGCCGTCGCGCATGATCGGATCAGAATCCTCACCCTGGCCCGGGATCTTGCCGAGATTGAAGGCGAACGAGATGGTCGGCCCCG
>Ga0126312_10001291_pt1 | contig 16368 bp, 12 predicted proteins | sample Plot104A_FD_92537 | JGI IMG/M metagenome (GOLD analysis project Ga0126312, IMG submission 92537) | Serpentine soil microbial communities from UC McLaughlin Reserve, CA, USA - Plot104A | ecosystem: Environmental > Terrestrial > Soil > Grasslands | place: USA: UC McLaughlin Reserve, Lake County... | reverse complement strand
GATCGTGAACGTGTTGTTGGACTTCGACTTGCCGACGACCGTGTAGCTGTCGGTCGCGCTCGAGGTCACGTTGACCTCGCCGGCGCCGGTGCCCAGCGGGATGCCGCTGTCCTTCAGGTCCTGCGCCGTGTTCTTGCACTGCTGGTAGTCCTGCTCCTGCGTGAAGCAAGACTCCACGTGCGAAACGATGTTGCGCGCGTTGGACTTGGCCTCGGCGTCCTGGCCCTTCTGACGCTGACCCAGGAACGCGGGCAGCGCGATGGCGGCGAGGATGCCGATGATCAGGATGACGACGAGGAGCTCGATAAGGGTGAAGCCCTTCTCCTCTGACTGAATGCGCTCGCGGAGCTTCCGCAGCATGTGTTCTCCCCCTTGAGGTGAGTTTGGTTTGGTCTGGTCTGCCGGCCGCCGCGTCGAGCCTTCGAAGCGAGTCCTCGGGAGCGTCACCGCAGTTCCCGGCGTGCTCAACTGATCGACTCCGGCACCGGCTTCCTTTAGCGAATGCAGCCGTTTTCGCACTCGACCATCCGTCCACCGGAGCGCCAGCGCCGGCTCTAGGATCCGTCCTGAATGCACCTGCGCCGGGCTCTGCTGCTGTTCGCGATCGTGCTCGGCCTTGCGGCCGTCGCCGCGGCGCTGTCCACGCCGCCGCAACAGCGGCGCGCCGAGCCGCGTCGGGCCGACCGCCCCCCGCCACGCCGCCAACCACGACCCGCGGCACAGGTCGCGAGGATCCTCTTCAGGCAGCGCGGCCGGCCCGCGGTCCGCCGGCTCGATGTGGGCCAAGCCGCCGTCGTCACCGTCCAGGTGGAGCGGCCGGGGCAGGTGGAGTTGCCGGCCCTGGGCATGGCCGCTTCGGCCGAGCCCCTCACTCCGGCCACCCTCGACGTACTGCCGCCCTCGGCGGGGCGCTACCAGCTCCGGTTCACAGCCGCCGGCGAGCTCGCGAGCGAGCGGCTCGGGGTGCTTGCCGTGGCGCCTGAGACCGAGCGAGATCCCGCGAGCGCCGGCACGCGCTCGCGCGGCCGCTCCGGAGCACCCGGAGCCTCCGGCGCGCGGTAGGCGCCGAGCATCGCCACGAGCGCGAACGGGGCGAACCAGACCAGGTAGAAGTAGAACCAGTGCGTCGCGGCGATCTCGGCTGCGATCAGCACGGCGGCTCCGAGCGCGGCCACCTGCCGCGCGTCGCGCCGGCGCGGGCGCACGGCCACCACGAGGGCCAGCGCCACGGCCGCCCCCTTGAGAAGCGCCTGCACCACCGACAGGGACGGGTGGAGGCCCCACAGGCTGAACGGCGAGCTGCGCCCTAGCTGGTAGCCGACGGTGGCATCGTAGAGCTCCCGGATGCCGCCATCGGGAAGGTAGGCGAGCACGGCGACCGCCAGGACGGCCGCGAGCATGCCGCAGTACGCGGCCGGCGAGCGGGGCCTGCGCTCGCCCACCCCCAGCGCGAACAGCGGCGCCAGCGCCAGGGGGATGAACTTGGCGGCCGTCCCCAGCGCCAGCAGGCCGCCGCGGGCGGCTGGGGAACGTAGGGCCAGCAGGGCGTAGACGAGCAGCATCGCCACCAGCCCGTCGTTCGTGTTCGACTGCAGGATGTAGGTCGTGTAGGGGTAGGCAGCCCAGGCAAAGCCGAGGGCGAGGCCGAGGCCGCGCCCCTCCCGGCCCCCGCGCATGCTGGCGCCGAGCAGGAACAGCCCGAGGATCGTGAGCAGGTCGAACGTTAGGGAGGCCGCATGGGCGGCGGGAACCGAGTCCCATGAGCCACTCGTGGGGAACACCAACTCGAACGGGATGTAGGCCAGGTAGTTGACCGGCCCGTAGGCGTCCCCGTGAACGTCGTTGTCGGTGTACAGCTGCTCTCGGTGCTCGATCCGGTCCGCGCCCACGACGCTCGCGTAGCCCACGTCGATCACGCTCGAGTCGGTCACGTTGAGCGCCACCCGGAAGCACACCAGCAGGAGCAGGCCGACCGCCAGCACGCGCATCGGGACGATCGGCACGATCTGCCCGCTGCGCGGGCGCGGTCGCAAGCCCGCTAGCAACAGCCTGACCAGGAGGTAGGCGAGGAAGGGGTAGGCGAGCGGCACGGAGAGCTCAATCTCGCCACGGTTAAAGAAGAGCTGCGAGAGGCCGAAGCCGAGCAGCATCAGCAGGTCGAGGTGAAGCAGCCGCAGGGGCCGGCGCGGATCCAGGAACGGCACGAGGAACACAAGGCAGAGGGGCAGCCAGACGTACGGCGCGTTCAGCAGCCTGCCCCCCACCGACGGCTCGTATCCGCGGGCCAGCAGCGAGTCGATCTGCGGCCCGGTCCATGTCTCCATCACCCGGCCGCTGCGCCCGTCGACGTGGACCTCCACGAGCCGGGGGCCGCCGGGCCTTGCGTAGCCCACCTCCCAGCGCGGGCGCGGGCCAAGGTAGGTCGGGATGGCCACGCTCGGCCGGACGCCGCGATGGGTCTGCCGAGCACGCCGGACCGCGGCAACCGCGTCCGCCACGGCCACGGCATCGCGGGGGCTGAGCGAGAACCCGGGCGGGACCGTCGTCGGGGACGGTGCCCGGCGGGACTCGGGCACCAGCGAGTCCTGCTGGGCGCTCGCCGCGCCCGGTGCGACAAGAAGGGGCAGTAGTGCGACCAGGATGGCCGGCCGGCGCAGGCTCACCCTCACCGACTCGGCCGTTCCAGGCGAGGCCTTTAGCCCTGACCGCCTACTTGATCTGGTCGTAGACCTTGAACATCGGCAGGTACATCGCGATCACGATGAAGCCGACGATGGCGCCGACGACCACGATCATCACCGGCTCGAGGATCGAGGTCAGGGCCTTGATCGCCGCCTCCACCTGCTCCTCGTAGAAGTCCGCGACCTTGGAGAGCATGGTCTCGAGGGCGCCGGTCTCCTCGCCGACGCCGATCATCTGGGTGACCATCACCGGGAACGCCTCCGGGGACTGGGTCATCGGCGCCGTGAGCGAGCCGCCCCGCTTGACCGACTCGCGCACGTCCTCCATGGCCATCTCGACCACCCGGTTGCCCGAGGTGCGGCCTGTGATGTCGATCGCCTCGAGCATCGGCACGCCGGCTGCGATCAGGCCCGAGAAGGTGCGAGAGAAGCGAGCCAGCGCCACCTTCTGGACGATGCTGCCGATCTTCAGCGGGAACTTCAGCTTCAAGCGGTCCCATTGGATTCGGCCGCGATCCGAGCCCTTCCAGGTGCGGAAGACATAGATCAGCCCCACGACAAGGGCGATCATCACGTACCAGCGGCCGGTGATCATGTGCGACAGCCAGACCGTGAGCTTGGTGATCGCCGGCAGCTCCCCGCCGAAGTCGTTGAAGATCTTCTCGAACACCGGGACCAGGAACGCCACCAGCGCGATCAGCACGAGGAACGCGAACGACGCGATCAGGGTCGGGTAGACCATCGCCGCCTTGACCATCCTCCGCAGTGCGGCGTCCTTCTCGAGCTGGTCGGCGACCCGCCGAAGCGTCTGGTCCAGGATGCCGCCTGTCTCGCCGGCCTGCACCATCGCCACGTACAGCTCGTTGAAGATGTCGGGATGCTTGCCCAGGGCGCCCGAGAACGAGATGCCCGCCTCCACGTCCCTGCGAACGGCCGCCCAGGCCTCGCACAGCTTGTCGTTCTCGGTCTGCTCCTCGATCACGTAGAGGGCGCGCAGCAGCGACATGCCCGAGCTGACCATCGTCGAGAGCTGGCGCGTGCCGATCACCAGGTCGTCGGGCTTGACCCGGCGGAAGCGCTCGAGGAGATCACCGGCGTTGGCCGGCGTCTGCTCTTCGATGTCGACCACGATCAGGCCCTTGCCGCGCAGCTGGTGCGCGACGGTCTGCTTGTTGTCGGCCTCGATCTCCCCCCTGGTCGAGGCTCCCGCGAGGTCGAGCGCCTTGAACGCGAAGGTGCTCACCTCAGGCCACCCTCACGGTTCCCATGAGCCGCCGCAGCTCCTCCGGCGTGGAGGAGCGGGCCTCGGCCAGCTCGCGGCTGATCACGCGCTGGCGCACCAGCTCGGCGAGCGAGGTGTCCATGGTCTGCATGCCGTGCGAGCCGCCGGTCTGCAGTGCCGAGTAGATCTGGTGGGTCTTGCCCTCCCGGATCAGGTTGCGCACCGCGGGCGTCGGTATCAGGATCTCGGCGGCGACGCCCCGGCCCTTGCCGTCCGCGCGCGGCAGCAGCTGCTGCGTGACGATGCCCTGCAGCGCCACCGACAGCTGGACCCGCACCTGATGCTGCTGGGCAGGGGGGAACACATCGACGACGCGGTCGACGGTCTGCGCGGTGTCCTGCGTGTGCAGGGTCGCGAACACCAGGTGGCCCGTCTCCGCCGCGGTCAGCGCCGTCGAGATCGTCTCGAGGTCGCGCATCTCGCCCACCAGGATCACGTCGGGGTCCTGCCGCAGCGCCGCCTTGAGGCCCAGGGCGAAGCTCTGAGCGTCGCCGCCAAGCTCGCGCTGGTTGACGATGCAATTCTTGTGCGTGTGGAGGAACTCGATCGGGTCCTCGATCGTGAGGATGTGCTCGTGGCGCCTCTCGTTGATCAGGTCGAGCATGGCGGCGAGGGTCGTCGACTTGCCGGAGCCGGTGGGGCCGGTGACCAGCACGAAGCCGCGCGGCTTCTTCGTGAAGTCCTCGAGCACCTTCGGCAGGCCGAGGCTGTCCAGCGCCGGCATCACGCTCGGGATCAGGCGGAAGGCGGCGCCGAGCGAGGCGCGCTGGAAGTAGGCGTTCACGCGGAAGCGGGCCCGGTTCGGAATCGAGTAGGCGAAGTCGATCTGCCAGTCGGTCTCGAGGCGCTGGCGCTGCTCGTTGCTGAGGATCGAGTAGATGACCTCCCGGCAGAGCTGGGGGGTCAGCTGCGGGTAGTCGAGGGCATGCAGCTGCCCGTGATGGCGGATCATCGGGGGCGAACCCGCGGTCAGGTGCAGGTCGGAGGCGTTGCGCTCCATCACCTGCAGCAGGACCTCTGCGAAGTCGAAATCCATTATCCCTCCTTATCGGCAGCGAGTCCGATCACGTGACCCTTGCCACCTCGCTGATGGACGTGACCCCGTTCTTGACCTTCTCGAAGCCGTCGAGGCGCAGGGGCCGCATGCCCTGCTGGATCGCGACCCTGCGGATCTCGTCGGCGGAGGCCCGCTCCACGGTAAGCGTGCTGATCTCCTCGCTCATGTCCATCACCTCGTAGACGCCGATGCGCCCCTTGTAGCCCGAGCCTCCGCAGCGTCCGCAGCCGGTCGGCTCGTAGGCCTCCACGTCGAACGCGGCGTGAAAGCCCGCGGCCTCCAGCGCCTGCACGTTCAGCATCGTTCGCTGCTTGCAGTGGTTGCAGAGAGTCCGGACGAGGCGCTGGGCCACGACGCAGGCGACGGCGGAGGCGCTCAGGAAGGGCTCCACCTCCATCTCGGTGAGGCGGCTGATGGCCGCCGGGGCGTCGTTGGTGTGCAGCGTGCTGAGCACCAGGTGGCCGGTGAGCGCCGACTCGATGGCGATGCGCGCCGTCTCGGCGTCGCGGATCTCGCCGACCATGATCACGTCGGGATCGGCGCGGAGCATGGAGCGCAATCCCGTGGCGAAGGTCAGCCCCGCCTTCAGGTTGACCTGCAGCTGGTTGATGCCGCCGAGCTGGTACTCGACGGGATCCTCGATCGTGATGATGTTGCGCTCCGGCGAGTTGATCGCGTTGAGCGCCGCATAGAGCGTGGTCGACTTGCCCGACCCCGTGGGCCCGGTGACGAGCACGGCTCCGTACGAGCGGTGGAAGCCGCTCTCGAAGGCCAGCCGGCTGTCCTTGGACATGCCCAGGGCGTCGAGGCTGATCAGCGCCTGTTCCTTGTCGAGGATGCGCATGACGGTTCCCTCGCCGTGAACGGAGGGCATCGTGACCACCCGTACGTCGATCGCGTGGCCTTCCACGGTGAGTGAGACGCGGCCGTCCTGGGGGACGCGCTTCTCCGCGATGTCGAGCTCGGCCATGATCTTCACGCGCGAGACCACGCCCGCCACCATCCGCTTGGGGATGGTCGTGCTCTCGGCGAGCACGCCGTCGACCCGGAAGCGCACCCTCATCTCGGAGCCGGCAGGCTCGAAGTGGATGTCCGATGCCCCTTCCTCGACCGCCTGGGCGATGATCGAGTTCACGAGCTTGATGACCGGTCCGTCCTCCGCCGACTCCCGTATCTCGGTGACCTCGGCGAGCTCCTCCTCGCCCTGCTCGACCGCCGCTGCGACCGCGTCGTCGAGCCGGCTCATGCGGCCGATGAGCCCGGTGATGTCGTCGGGAGACGACACGACCGGTAGCACCTCATGGCCGGTCATCAGCTTGAGGTCGTCGAGGGCCAGCACGTTCGAGGGATCAGCCATCGCCACCAGCAGTGCGCCGGTGTGGTTGAACCCGATGGGCGCGGCCCTGAAGCGCTTGGCGGCCTGGGCGTTGATCAGGTTCAAGGCCCTCAGGTCGGCCTTGTAGACGTTCAGGTCCACGTGGAGCAGCCCGAAGCGCTGCGCGGTCGCGCGCGCCAGTTGGTCGGTCGTCAGCGCGCCGGCGTCGACGAGGATCTGCTCCGGCGTGCGTCCCGAGGCCTTTGCCTCCTCCACCGCGGCATCCACGCGCTCCTGGGGCACGTAGCCGAGCTCGACGATCACATCGGAGATGAAGCGCGAGCCAATCCGCTTCTGCGGAGGGGTCAGGCCGCTGCCGTCTTCGCGCTCCGGAGCGGTCGCCGCGCCGGCGGCCGCATGAGCTGGAACGGGCCGGAGGCGGGCCGACTCACCGCCCTCGGCTGTCATCGGGTGTCGATGACTTCCTGGGCGAGGGTCTCGGAATCCACGTAACCCTCGATCAGCCTGGCGCGGCCCTGCTTGCCGATGACGACGATCGAGGGTGCGCGGTTCACGCCCGCCGCTTGCACCACCTGTCCGTAGGCGGCCACGTGGTCGACGCTGTCGGCGAACACCGCGGCGTGGGTGCGCAGGCGCAGCGCCGCCACCGCGTCGGCCGTGATCGCGTCGTCGATGCCCTTGCGCTGGTAGAAGAACACCACCACCTTGCGGTGCGCGCGGATGTTCCGCGCCACGGCCCGTGGCGTGCGGTTGGCCTCGCCAAGCTGAGCCAACCGCATGAAGCCGAGGCTCGTCTGAGCCAGGCCGGCAGGCGGGTCCGCCAGGATGGCCGAGACGAGGAAGGCAGCCTCGCCGGACCTGCGCTCGCGGCGGGGCAGCGGGGACTTGGAGGCGTTGGCCGGCGCGCTGACCGTCTGCGGCTGGTTGACCCCGGTCATCGAGATCGAGAGCACGCTGCGCCAACGCGGGGTCTCACCCCTCTCGAGGAGCTCCTTCGGCACCACCCCGGTAACGGTCAGGCGTATGCGCCTGAAGATGCGGTCCTGGGTGCCCACGTAGGCGTCGAGCTTGGCTTGCTTCAGGGCGCGGTCGAGCTTGCGGGCAAAGCCGCGCGGCAGCGCCGCCGGCCGCCGGGAGGAGCCCTGGGCGGCGCCCGCCACCACGCGCTTGACGTCGGCGGTCAGGCGCTGGGAGTCGATCTTGCCGCTCACGTGGGTCGTGGCGACTCCACCGATCATGCCGCCGTCCTCGGCCTTGAGGCCCTTGGTCCAGGCCGCGGGGTCGGGCGCGGCGAGCTTCGCGGCCTGTGGGCGGCCCTTGCCAATGGCCGCCAGCGCCGACTTGGCGTTGCGCACCGAGCGCTGCGGCAGCTCGTGGCTGCGGCCGCCGGCGGCCGCGAAGGCGCGGTCGCCGGTGGAGGCCGCGCGGCGCGTCGAGCGCTTGCCGTCCTCGAGCAGGGTGGTGCGGAAGTCGAAGCTCGCCAGGTTTCCCGCCGGCGCGCGGGAGAACGGGCCGGACAGTGTGACCGCGTCGCGCTCGTGCCGGCCGCGCAGCTCGCGGCTGGTGAAGCGGATGCTCAGCCGGCCGCTCTTGATGGGCCGGCCGGGAGCAACCAGCGCGCGCACGGCATCCTGCGCGCTCAGCGTGGTGTCCTCGGGGGTCTGCGGGGCGGGGGCCGGAGCCTGCACCGCGGCGGGCTTGGACGCCTTCTCGGAGCCCGTCTCCGAGTTGCGCGTGGCGAAGAAGGTGGCCGCGAGCAGGATCGTGCCGAGCAGGACCAGAAGGAGAGGGCGCGGGACCGCCATGTCCTCACGTATCGGCAGGCGGTGCCCGGACGTTAATTCGAGCGCTCGCCTGTCTAGACGCCGTCCATCCCGAGCGCGCGCCGCATCACCCCGAGCGGCGCACGGCGGCCGGTCCAGCGCTCCAGGGTGCGGGCCCCCTGGCGCACCAGCACCTCGCTTCCCTCGACCACGCGTGCCCCCCTTGCCCTGGCCCACGACGTGAGCGCCGTCGGGCCTTCGCCGTAGACCAGGTCGACGACGGTCTCCGCCTCCACGCCGTCGAGCCGCAGCGCCTCCACGACGGCGTGCTCCGCCTCCACCCCCAGGCCCACCGAGGTGGCGTTCACGAGCAGGTCGGCGCTGGCCGGGCGCTCACGGTGGTGCACGCCGAGCTCCGCGGCCAGCGCCGCCGCGCGCTCGGCGGTGCGGTTCCAGACGGCCACCTCCGCTCCCGCCTGGCGCAGCGCCCACGCGGCCGCTCGCCCGGCCCCGCCTGCTCCCAGCACCAGCGCGCTGCGGCCCCCGGGGCGCTCCCCGAGCGCATCCAGCAGGCCGCCGGCATCGGTGTTGTCGGCCATGATCGCGCCGCCGGCGAAGGTCAGCGTGTTGGCGGCGCCGATCGCGGCGGCCTCCTCCCCCCGCTCGTCGGCAAGCCGCAGCGCCGCCTCCTTGTGGGGGATCGTGACGTTGGCTCCGCCGTAGCCCGACCCCGGCAGCGCCCGCGCGGTCTCCGCGAAATGCTTGGGCGGCACCGCCAGCTTGACATAGCGCCAGTCGAGGCCGAGCTCCGTGAAGGCGGCGTTCATCATCGCCGGCGAGCGGCTGTGCCGGACCGGGAAGCCCAGCACCCCGGCGAGGGTGCTCAACAGTCCGTCGGCGACTTGCCGCCGCGCTTGGCCCGCTCGTCGTTGTAGCGGCGCACGTCGCGCTGAAACCGGGCGTCGGTGGCGGAGAAGGCGTGCTGGCCGCGACCGCACGGCTTGACCACGTAGAAGAGGTACTTGGTGCGGGCCGGATGGGCGGCGGCCTGGATCGAAGCCAGTCCCGGGCTGCCGATCGGCCCGGGCGGCAGGCCCGCCGTGCGCCGGGTGTTGTACGGCGAGGGGTTGCGAATCTCGGACTCGCGCAGCGGCCGCGTCCAGTTGCCGGTCACGAAGCGGACCGTCGCGTCGATCCCCAGGGGGATGCCCTGCTTCAGGCGGTTGTAGATGACCGAGGCGATCAGCGGACGCTCTCTCGGCACCTGCGCCTCGCGCTCCACCAGCGACGCGATCGTCAGCACCTCGTAGGGGCTCAGGTTCTTGCTGCGCGCGTAGCCCATGTCGACGCCTTCGAACTTCTGCCGAAAGACCCCCAGTTGCTGGTCCACCAGCGCGCTGGCCGACCGGCCGCGCTTGAGCTCGTAGGTGGCCGGGAACAGGAAGCCCTCCAGGTCGCGCGCCCGGCGGCCGCCGTAGCTGCCAGGGTCGAGGACGCCCGAGCGGCGCGAGGCGGCGAGGTAGCTGCCCCCGAGCCTGCCGTTCACGAGCGGCGCGACCTCCCGGCGCGAGCGCCCTTCGGGGATCACCACGACCACGATGTTCGGCGGCGTGCCACGCTCGACAGCCGCCAGCGCGGCGCCGTAGCTCATGTCCCTCCGCAGGCGGTAGCTGCCGGGCTTGAGCTTCGAGCTGTCGCCGGAGAGCCGAGTCCGCAACTGAAAGAGGAACGAGCTCGACACGACGCCACGGCGCTCGAGCAGGTCGCCTATCTGCCCGACGCCCAGGCCGCGAGGAACGACCACGCGCACCCGGTCGCCGCCCCTGCCCTTGAACGGCTGGAACAGCGCCCCCAGGAACCAGACCAGCCCGAGGGCGAGCACCAGCAGGGCACCCAGCGCCACCAACCGGGCGCCGCCGGGCCGCCCGCCAGCGCGGGGGCCGCCCCCGGGCAGGCGCGGCTTACCACCACGGCCGCCCCTGCCCCTGCCCCCGTCGCCGTCGCCGTCGCCGTCGCCGTCGCGACCGGTAAGCCGGCGGGCCTCCTCCAGCCAGTCCCGCTGGGGCTGCGGCCGCGGTGCCGCGGCGGCTCGCGCCGCCGCCGACGGCCTCTGAGCGGGCGACGCCTCCGGGACACCCTCGCCACGTTGCTCGCGGCCGGTGCGGCGCGCTTCGCGTTGGCGGCGTGCAGCCTCCCGTTCCTGCGGAGAGCGCCCGCCCGGGACCGGCGGCGGTCCCTTGCTCACGTCGCAGGCCGCGGCTCCGACCGCGTCAGATAGCTCTCGAGCAGGTGAGCGGCGGCGCGCGAGTCGGCCGGGGCGCGACCACCGCCGCGTTCGGCCAGGCGCGTGGTCAGACGCTCGTCGTGAAGCTCCACAGGTACCGACAGTCTCCGCCCGAGGCGCTCGGCAAACTCTCGCGCGCGAGCGGCCTGCCGGCCCTCTTCACCCGCCAGCGTCAGCGGCAGGCCGACCAGCACCAGCGCGGCCTCCTGCTCCTCGGCCACTTGTGCGATGGCATCCAGCCCGCGCTTCGAGTCGGGCCGCTCCACCGCCTCGAGCGGCCTGGCAAGCGTTCCGGACGGGTCCGAGACGGCACAGCCGCAGCGAGCCTCGCCGTGGTCGAGGGCGAGCACGCGTCCCATCAGGCCGGGCGGAGCCGCTTCTCGATTTCGAGCCGGGCGGTGGCCAGCGCCTCGGGGAGCTTCGCCGGGTCACGGCCGCCGGCCTGGGCCATCGTGTCGCGTCCCCCGCCGCCGCCTCCGGCCACCCGCGCCGCGGAGCGCACCACCTCCGCCGCCTTCAGGCCGCGCTCAACGACCGCCGGCGCGAAGTTCGCGACCAGGTGCACGCGGCCGTCGACCGCACAGCCCAGCACCACGGCGGCATCGCCGAGCTTCTGGCGCACGGCATCCGAGAGCTCGAGCAGGGCCTTCGCGTCGGGCGCGTCGGCCACCTCCACGACGAGGCGCACGCCCGCGGCCTCTTCCGCGCCGGCCACGAGCCGCTCGGCGGCGTCGCGGTCGGGGCCGCCCCGAGAGGCCTTCTCCAGCTCGCTCATGCGCCCACTCAACCGCTCTACCGCGCTCACGACCTCCTGCTCCGGCACCCGCAGCAGCGTCGCGAGCTGCTCGAGGCGCCGGCTGCGCTCGCGAAAGAGAGCGGCTCCCGCGGGGCCCGTGAGCGCCTCGATGCGCCGCACGTTCGAGGCGCTCGACGTCTCGCTCGTCACATGGAAGAGGCCCACCTCCGCGGTGGCCGCGGTGTGGGTGCCGCCGCAGAGCTCGCGCGATACCCCCTCCACCTCGACCATCCGAACCTAGTCGCCGTACTTCTCGCCGAACAGCGCCATCGCTCCCAGCGCCTCTGCCTCGGCGCGCGTGGTCTGGACCGCCCACACCGGCCGGCTCTCCGCGATCCACGAGCTCACCAGCGCCTCGACGCCGGAGAGCTCTTCGTCGCTCAAGCGCTCGCCGTGGGTGAAGTCGAAGCGCAGCTTGTCCGGCCCCACGTAGGAGCCGGCCTGGCGCACATGGGCGCCGAGCCGCTGGCGCAGCGCCGCGTGCAGCAGGTGGGTGGCGGTGTGATTGCGCATGGTCGCCAGGCGGGCCTCCCGCTCCACGAGCGCCCGCACCTCCTCGCCCGGGCCGATGTCGCCCTCGACGGGTTCGAGAGCCAGGGCCTGGTCGTCGCCGAGCCGAAACACGTCGACCACCCGGGCGCGTCCGGAGGGGGTCTCCAAGTGCCCGGAGTCCGACACCTGCCCGCCGCCCTCGGGGTAGAACGGGCTCTCCTCGAGCTTGGCCAACAGCCAGCCGTCCGCTCGCTCCGCGGCCCGCAGGACGCTCTCGGCCTCGGTGGTCTCGTAGCCGACGAACTGCGTGTGGAAGCCGGCCGCGCGCGCGAAGCGGAGCACCTCGCCGTGGCGCACGTGCAGCTCGGCGGCCCCGGCGGTGGCCCGCGCTCCCCCCGCCCGCGACGTCTCGCGCGCCCGCTCCATCAGCTCCTCGAAGCCCTGGTCGTCTACGGACAGGCCCTCTTCGGCCAGCAGCTCCTTCGTCAGCTCGTAGGGGAACCCGTAGGTGTCGTGCAGGCGGAAGGCGTCCTCGGCCGGCACCCACGACGTCCCCTCCAGCTTCGCCCGCGCGACGATCTCGGCGAGCATGCGCTCGCCGTTCGCCAGCGTGCGGCCGAAGCTCTCCTCCTCGGCAGCGGCCCAGCGGGCGATCGTGTCGGCGTTGGAGCGCAGCTCCGGATAGGCCTCGGCCATCACTTCGACCACCCGCTCGCAGAGCTTCGGCATGAACGAGCCTTGGATTCCGAGCACCCTGCCCTGCTGGATCGTGCGGCGCATGATCCGCCGCAGCACGTAGCCGCGCTCCTCGTTGGAGGGCACCACGCCGTCGGAGAGCAGGAAGGTGGTGCCGCGGCCGTGGTCGGCGAGGATCCGCAGGCCCCGCGTGGTGGCCAGGTCCTGGCCGTAGCCGCGCCCCGACAGCTCCTCCCCCAGCTCGATCAGCGGGCGGAAGTGCGAGGTCTCGAACACTGAGGGCACGTCCTGCTGGATGGCGGCCATCCGGTCGAGCCCCAGGCCGGTGTCGATGTTCTTGAACGGCAGGTCGGTGAGCGAGCCGTCGGCTTGGAGCTCGTTCTGCATGAAGACGAGGTTCCAGAACTCGAGGAAGCGCTCGGTCTCGTCGCCGGGGCGGTGGTCCTCGCCGCCGAACTCCAGGCCGCGGTCGAGGTAGAGCTCGGAGCAGGGGCCGCACGGCCCGGTCGGCCCGGACTGCCAGAAGTTCTCGCCGCGCCCGAGTTGCACGATGCGCGCGTCGGGAACGCCGATCGCCCGCCAGCACTCGATCGCCTCCTCGTCGGGACCGAGTCCGAGCTCCGGGTCACCGCCGAAGACGGTGATCCAGATCCGCTCCGGGTCCAGCTCGAGGGTCTGGGTGGAGAACTCCCAGGCGAACTCGGCCGCGCCCTGCTTGAAGTAGTCGCCGATGGAGAAGTTGCCGAGCATCTCGAAGAAGGTCAGATGCCGCTTGGTGGTGCCTACCACCTCGATGTCGACCGTGCGAAAAGTCTTCTGGCATGAGGTCAGCCGCCGCGAGGGCGGCTCCTCCTCGCCGCGGAAGTAGGGCTTGAACTGCTGCATGCCGGCCGTTGTCAGCAGGACCGACGGATCGTAGGTGGGCGGCACGAGCGACGACGAAGGCACGCGCAGGTGGCCACGTGCCTCGAAGAACTCCAGGAAGTCGCGCCTGATCTCGTCGGCGGTCATGGGGCGCAGTCTAGGCCCCGCCCTGGCGCCATCCCGCTCAGCTACACGCGCGCAAATATCAGACGAAATCCCCCAGAGCCTGCCTCCGGCATGGAGCTTCGCCGCCCAAACCCATGCAATTGAACGATCGCCGCTGATTTCGACGCGCGTACGACCGACGATCAAGCGGATGCTGGCCGAACAGCTAGTGGGCGAAGCCCGTGCCCGCCGCCCCCAGGGAATGAACCATCGCGAGCGAGAGGTGCTCGGGGTGTCAGCGGCGCTGTTCCTGCTCGTAGCGGTCGGGCTCGCCGTCTTTCTCCCCTCTGAACGCCACCCGGATCCGCTGCTCATCGCCGCACTGGTCGCCGGGCACGCGCTCGTCTCCCGGGTTCGCTTCGAATTCGGGAACGGCTACGTAGCCCCCGAGCAGCTCACGCTCGTGCCGCTGGTGCTGCTCACACCGCTGCCCTTCGTCCCCTTGCTCGCCGCCCTTTCCGCGGTGCTGTCGGTCATCCCCGACGTCATCGAGGGTCACTGGCACCGGGACCGCTGGGTCGGCTACATCGCGGACGGGTGGTGTCCCGTGGGCGCTGTGATCGTCCTCGCCGCCCTGGCGCCCGGCCCACCCGACGTCGACCACGCCGCCGTCTACATCCTGGCGTTCGCAGCCCAGGTCATCGGCGACCTCTTCTGGTCTGTCGTGCGGGACCGTCTCATCGACGGCGTGTCCGCGCGCGAGACCGTTCGGAACTGGTCGGGAGCGATTCGAATCGACGCCGTGCTTTCTCCAGTGGCTTTCTTCATCGCGGTCCAGGCCTCACAGCACCCGTTGGCCCTGCTCAGCATTCCGCCACTGGTGTGGCTCCTGAAGATCTTCTCGAGGGAACGCGAGCATCGCTACCACGCGACGCTCGAGCTTCACCGAGCCTATCGCGGCACCGTGATGCTCCTCTCCGATGTGGTCGAGTTCGAGGACGCGTACACCGCGGAGCACAGCCGCTCCATAGTCGAGCTGGTCCATGCCGTGGCCAGCGAGCTGCGCATCGAGGGGCAGGACTTCCAAGAGCTCGAATTCGCCGCGCTTCTGCACGACGTCGGAAAGATCGCGATTCCCAAGGAGATCCTCAACAAGCCGTCGGCTCTGACGCCTGAGGAGTTCGAGGTCATGAAGACGCACACGATCGAGGGGCAGTTCATGCTCGACCGGGTGGGAGGCCTGCTCGGACGGGTGGGGGCGATCGTGCGTTCGTGCCACGAGCGGTGGGACGGCTCCGGCTACCCCGACAATCTCAGCGGCGAGAACATTCCCCTGGCCGCCCGAATCGTCTTCGTGTGTGACGCGTACAACGCGATGACCACCGACCGGGTCTACCGCAGTGCGCTGCCGCAGGAGGCAGCGCTCGCCGAGTTGGAGGAAAACGCGGGCACGCAATTCGACCCGACTATCGTCGCGGCGCTGTTCAGGGCTCTCGAGCGCGGGGAACCGGCCTTCTCGGGCACCGACGAGGTTCGTGCGGTGCTGGCCGGCGCCACCGCCTCACGGCTACGGACCCCGGCGTAGCGGCGCGGCGGCGGGCGCCGGCGCGGGTGGGGCCACCGGTGCGGGCCGCTGCCATACGCCCCGTAGCGCGACGGCCGGCACCACCCACACCAACAACGCCGCTCCCCCGGCGGCCAAGAGCAGGGTCCGTGTACCCAGCAACTGGATGAGCACCGGGGCGATCAGGAAGGCGAGGGCAAACGCCCAGGCCGTCAGAGCGTCCTTCGTGCCGAAGACGCGCCCGAGCATCTGGTCCGGCACGGTCGTCTGTAGGAGCAGCCGCTCGTGGACGAGCATCACCCCATTGCCGAAGCCCGCGCCCAGGAAGGCGATCACCGCGGTGGCGAAGACGTAGGCCAGGCCGATGCCCAGGAGGCTCACGGCCATCAGCAGCAGGCCGATTAGGTAACGGCGCTTGACGGCCGGCAACTCGCCACCCCGGGACCCCATTAGGGAGCCCGCGATGATCCCCGCCCCGAACAGCGCCACGAGCAGCGAGAAGCCGACGTCGCTGGCGCCGAGCTCCTGGGTCACGAACGGCAGCTCCGCCACGTTGAACATGCCGGCGCACAAGAGGCCGGCGGTGGAGGCGAGGATCACCACCCGGGTCGGTCGAGTGCCGAAGCTGGTCTTCAGGCCCGCGAGGGCGTCGTCGATGAGCGCAGAGCGCCAGCGCTTGGCGACGTCACGGGCCCTTTCTCGCCTGGGGCGCGCGCCGAAGCTGATCCTTCCCAGGAGAAAGGCCGACATGGCGAAGGTCACGGCGTTCAACGTCATGATGCCCTCGGCGCCGGCGAGGGCCAGCAACCCGGCCGCCAAGGCGGGACCCGCCGTGTGTCCCAGATCGGTGATCGCACCGTAGAGAGAGGTTGCGATTGGCAGCTGGCGCGGAGTGGCGAGACTGGGCAGCGACGCCAACGCCGCGGGCGTGAACAAGCCTGTGCCTACGCCGGCGAGCAGGGCGAAGAAGACCGTTGCCCCAAATCCGTCGGCAAGGGCGATGCCCCCGAAGGCCAGGGCTCGGACCAGGTCGGAAAGGATGAGGCAGCGGCGTCGCGACCATCGGTCCGCGGCAGCCCCGAGCACGGGCCCGAGCAGCATCGCGGGCAAGAGATCGGCAAGCAGGACGAGGCTGATTGCCCAAACCGAGTGGAACCGCTCGTAGGCGAGCAGCAGCAGGCCCACATAGCCGGCTCCCGTCCCGAAGGCGGACTGCGTGAGAGCAATGAAGAAAAGCCGCCCGCGAGGCTCAACCCGCAGGAAGTGAATGGTCTTGCGCAACCGAACCTCCGGCAGGCTACCCGTGCAGCCGGGTCGCCCTACGAGCACAGCTAGGAAATAAGAAGAAGCCGCGCAGCGCGCGGCCTCTTCGGAATTCTGATGCTAGCGCCTGTATGTCATGTAACCCTCCGGGGCTTGCCCTTTGGTCAGGACCTGCAGAGTGTGTG
>Ga0126312_10001289_pt1 | contig 16380 bp, 22 predicted proteins | sample Plot104A_FD_92537 | JGI IMG/M metagenome (GOLD analysis project Ga0126312, IMG submission 92537) | Serpentine soil microbial communities from UC McLaughlin Reserve, CA, USA - Plot104A | ecosystem: Environmental > Terrestrial > Soil > Grasslands | place: USA: UC McLaughlin Reserve, Lake County... | reverse complement strand
CGGCTCAGGTGAGCGCCGGACGCTCAAGATCGTTGCTGAACTAGCCGACGGCTGCAATCTGCCTTCCAACGAGGAAGTCCTGAGATCGAAGATCGACATCCTGCAGCGGCACTGCGGAACTGTAGGCCGGAATCCAGCCGAAATCGAGATCACTGTCCTCGATCTGCCCGTGATCGGTACCGATCGGGAAGATGTCGGAACGCGGGTGGAGCGGCTTCGCGGCCCGTCTCCGGCTGCCGCCTACGCGGCTCAGCACCATGCCGGTACGGCCAGCAGCCATGTTGAACGCTACCGGCGGTTGGCCGATCTGGGAGTGAGCACAATCTTCTGCTCGCTTCCCGACCTGTCTGGTGCGGATGATCTTGCTCGGTGCAAACCGCTGCTCGACGGGCTGCAACTGAGCGTTGGACGGTCATAATCAACGCTGCGCGATGGTCGCGAAGGGGATCGGGCAACACTCGTTGCCGGCACATTCGACCAGGTCTTCACAGCCTGCAGACACTGCCGCGCGCAGGGTGTCCGCAATGACCTGCAGGTCCGCAATCTTGGCCTCAACCTCGGTCAGCTTGGCCTGCGCCCGAGCGGCCAGGCCCGTGTTCGATCTCCCTCGCGAAGCTCGGTGATGGTGCTGGCAAGCATTGAGCATGTCGGCGACTTCGTCGAGGGTGAATCCTAGGCGTTGAGCCGCCTTGATCACTCGCAGAACCGTGACCGTTTCGGGCGGATACAGCCGGTGTCCGCCCAGGCTGCGCTCCGGCTCCTTGAGCAGACCTCGCCGTTCGTAGTAACGCAATGTCTGCAAGTTCACCCCCGCGGCAGTGGCTACGTCACCGCTTCGCAGACCTGTGGTCATGTCGTCGCCATTGCCGCTGCGGCTCGCTGCTCCAGGGCGTCCAAGACCTCTGTTTGTTCCTCCGGCACCTGGACATCTAGCTCGAGGGTGTCTTCAGTAGAGGTGAACTCGAATTGAAAGAACGAACAACACTCCGACTCCTTTGCCGTGAGCTCTCGAGCAATCGGCTCAACCGCCGGATCGAGCAGGCACCGCAAGGCGATCGGTGACAGCCTCTTCTGGACTATCAAGCTGCTCGAGAACAGCTTATCGAACTCAGCTAACCTGAGCGGGCGCTCAGCCGTAGGCAAGATGCACGCCTCAGGGACCCGGAGTTCAGTTATCCGGTCCATGCGTCAACGGTAAACCTGTACCCAGGTACCGGTTGCAAGCCCTTGCGAAGGAGACCCGGATTTCAGCCGCCGGCGACCGCGGGAATGATCGAGACCCGCGCTCCGTCCTTCACGTCAGCGTCAAGGCCGCCGATGAAGCGTACGTCGTCGTCACCGACATAGACGTTGACAAACCGGCGGAGAGCCCCGGATTCGTCCAGAATTCGGCCCCGAATGCCGGGATGGTTGCTTTCCAGCGAATCCAAGATCTCGCTTAGCTTGCCGCCGTCCGCGGTGACCTCACCCGCGCCCGCGGTGTAGCTGCGCAGGATCGTCGGAATGCGGACCGTCGCGCTCATGACCGGTATTCCTTCCAGAAATCGGTGAAGGCTTCGTAGCGCGCCGGAATCGTGATCGTAGGCCCTACCGTCTCGCCAAGGGCGTCCAGGGTCTTGAGGCCGTCACCCGAGTTGATCACCACAGTTTCGGCATCCGGGTCCAACACCTCATCGTCGATCAGCTTGGCGGTAACCCCCACTGTCACGCCACCGGCAGTCTCGGCGAAGATGCCCTCGGTTCGAGCCAGCCGCTGGATGCTGGCGATCAAAGTCTCGTCGTCAACGTCGGCCACAATGCCGCCGGTGCGGCGTACCACATCAAGCACGTACGGCCCGTCAGCGGGGTTGCCGATGGCCAGCGACTTGGCGATCGTGTTCGGTCGCACTGGGGTCACTACATCGTGGCCTGCGCGAAATGCCTTGGCAACCGGTGAGCACCCGGTCGCCTGGGCGCCGAAGACCACGTAAGGCTTGTCGGCCACCAGGCCGAGTTTGATCAACTCGGAGAATCCTTTGTCGATCTTGGTCAGCTGCGCTCCGGAAGCGACCGGAATCACGATCTGGTCCGGCAACCGCCAGCCGAGTTGCTCAGCGATCTCGTAGGCAAGGGTTTTTGAACCCTCGGCGTAGTACGGCCGCACATTGACGTTGACGAATGCCCAGCCCTCCTCCTCGGCGGCGATCTCGCTGGCGAGCTTGTTGACGTCGTCGTAGGTGCCGTCGATCGCGATCAAGGTCGTGTCGTAGATAGCCGAGGCAAGAATCTTTGGGCGCTCAAGATTCTTCGGCACGAAGACAACCGACCGAATCCCGGCCCGAGCGGCAGCCGCAGCAACGGCATTCGCCAGATTTCCGGTGGACGGGCAGGCGAGCACCTGCAAACCCAGCTCCCGGGCGGCAGAGAGGGCAACCGCGACTACACGATCCTTGAAGGAGTGGGTCGGATTGCCAGAATCGTCCTTCACCCAAAGCTGGGCCAAACCAAGATCATCCGCGAGGCTGCGGGCATCGACCAGCCGGGTAAGGCCGGGGTCGGTGGAGCGGAAGGTGGCGATATCGGCTGGGACCGGCAGCAGCGGAGCATAACGCCAGATGCTCCGCGGGCCCGCCTCGATCTGCTCGCGGCTGAGGTCCGGAAAGTCATAGCCGACCTCGAGCGGACCGAAGCACTCCATACAGGCGTAAAAAGGGCCGAGCGCCGTCTTTTCGCCGCAAGCCCTACACACCAAGTGTGTTGCGTTGCCGAACGCGCCGGGACGGACACCGCGCGGGGCTGGAAAGTCGGTGTCGAGCACCGCGGTCATGAGTCGTCCTTCATCATCTGTCTCGGCCGGCTTTCGACCGAGTCGGAATTGGCACCGTTTCTGATCGGCCAGCCGGTTGCCGGAGAGTCACTGGGCCGGTCCCTCGTCCCCTCTGGATGAGCGCCGCCTAGCCTAGGCGGGCGGTCACTCTGGCTGCACATCCGGGTCCGCATCCTGGGAACTGAGTCCAGATACTGGCACGGCGCGCTGGGCAGCTTGGCTAGGAGCTGCGCGCCCCTAAAACTAAATCTCGTCGGCAAACCAGGTACTGACTGATTCACCGAAGGAAACGCCCATTATCGAAGTAGGTCGTATCTAGCCAGCAGCAGGTATCTCATCAATATTCGTTGGCTAGGGATGTCTGCCGGTCAGCGAAGGTAGTTTTTGAAGGCGGCGATCACCACCGTCGACTTGCGACCATCACCGCCGCAGACGGCTCTGCAGTGGCTGCGGTCAGTCGGGAACCTGATCAACTTGACAACGCTCGCCGGTCTGGCTGTCGCCTCAATTGGCCGGGCGACAATCCGCCCTGGACCCCGGGGACTGTTTCTCTGCGAGGGCTACCGGCTGAAGTTTCCGATCGCCGGCGCATTCACCATCGGCAACGTGATCACCACCTCCGTGACATGGGAGGAGAAGCTGCAGCAATTTCCCCAGCTCCTGGCCCACGAGGAGCGACACACCTGGCAATACCTCTACTGCTGCGGTTTGCCCTATTACATCCCGTACGTGATCTTCATGGGTTGGTCCTGGTTGCGAACCGGTGATCGTGCCGCTCGCAACTTCTTCGAGCGGCAAGCGGGGCTTCAAATCGGCGGTTATCGCGATCTGCCAACGCGGCCGCTCAAGGAAGGGTTCGCGGCCATCTTCCAGAAGCTTCGAGCTACAGGTCTATCGACAGATCGATACCGAGCCGCTTAGCAGAACGGGCGCGCTGGCGGCTCGCCCGTAGGCGTCGGAGGCGCTTCACAAGCAGCGGATCTTGCACCAAGGCCTCCGGCTTGTCGATCAGGGCGTTGAGCGTCTGGTAGTAGCGGGTGGCAGACATGCCGAACTTGTCCCGTACGGCCTGCTCCTTTGCGCCCGCGAACTTCCACCACTGGCGCTCAAAAGCTAGGATCTCCGCGTCCCGCGGGCTCAGTCGGCCGATCGGCTCGCTACGATCGGCCTGCTGGTCCGGAACCGCCATGGCGCCATAGTAGGACCAAATAACAGCGATGTCATTTGGTGCACCATTTGACGCGCGGGGAGGACAGCAGTTGATCAAGCGCTTGACCGGAGTGGTCCAGGGCTACGTGTGGGGATCACCAACCGTGATCCCGGAGCTTCTGGGGGTGCAGTCCACCGGGGAGCCGCAGGCTGAATTGTGGCTCGGCGCACATCCAGTGGCTCCTTCGCTCGTGGGTGACAAACGCATGGACGAACTGGTGGCAGCCGATCCAGACGGTGTCGTCGGCGTCGAGCCGGTGGCCATGTTTGGGCCACGGCTCCCCTACTTAATCAAGGTCATCGCCGCAGAGCGGCCGCTATCGCTGCAGGCGCACCCGTCGCGGGCACAGGCCGAAGTGGGATTCGATCGGGAAGAGCAGGAAGGCATTGCTGCGGACGCTCCGAATCGGACGTATCGAGACAGCTGGCCAAAGCCAGAAGTGCTCGTCGCGCTTCAGCCGACGGAGGCGTTATGGGGTTTCCGTGCTCCGGCCGAGACATATGACCTATTCCGACAACTCGGCGTGCAGGCGGCGATCGATGCCGTTGAACCCCTTTGTGACGATGCCCGCAGTGCGCCCGATCGGCTGGCGGAAGTCTTCGCCCGACTGCTCAGGCTTGCCGACCCAGGCCGTGACCTCGTGCAGCAGGTCGCGAATGCCGCAGCCTCGGTGCAGACAGGTGGTTCGTTGGGGTTGTTCGCCACGACGGCTAGGGAACTGGCGTCGTACTTTCCGGGTGACACAGGTGTGCTGGCGGCGTTGCTCATGAACCGCCTGACGCTGCACCGGTATGAGGCGATCTTTCTGGCCGCCGGCAACTTGCATGCTTATCTGCGCGGTGGCGGCGTGGAAATCATGGCCAACTCAGACAACGTAATGCGCGGTGGCTTGACGCCGAAGTTCGTCAATGTCGAGGAGCTGCTCAAGGTGCTCGACTTCACACCCAGCGTTCCTGAGCTGCTAACACCCGTCGAGCAAGCTCCTGGGGTGTGGTACTACCCCGCTCCGGCGCCTGAGTTTGCAATTTGGCGAATCGAAGTCGAACATGCGGCAGCCGAGCTTCCCCGTACCGATGTCGGCCGCATCCTGCTGGTGACCGATGGCTCCGTGATGATCAAGGCTGCGATGGATTCATTGGAGCTGCTCCGAGGCGAGTCAGCGTTGATCACAGCCGGCGAATACGCCGAGCTAACCGGCGACGGCACTGTCTTCGTCGGCTCGCCAGGGGTCAGCTAGCCTGGCGGCAAGGAGGCGTCATGGCTATGGTCGTCGATCCCGTGTGTGGGATGAGGATCGAGGCGGAGGACGCTGCAGCCACGGCCGAGTACGAGGGAAAGACCTACTACTTCTGCTCTCGGGCGTGTCGTGACGCGTTCCTGGCCAACCCCAAGCTGTTCACCGCCTGATGCGCCGCGAGGATGGATCGCGACCGGCTGAGTGAAGACGAGCTCGCCGCCCGCGCAGGTGTGGGTGCCGACCGGATTCGGGAGCTGGTCGGCCTCGGGATCTTGCGGCCGGACGCTGACGGTTACTCGCGCTCGGATGTCATGCACGTACGCGTCGTCGTGGATCTGCAAGGGAAGGGTATCGATCAAAGAGATGTCGCGGCGGCACTGGCCTCTGGTCATCTGAGCCTCGGCTATCTGGAAAGCAGCGGCCGGCGCTTCCCTCGATCAGAACTGACATTCGCCCAGCTCGGGGAGGACCTTGGCATATCCGCGCAGACCCTGCAGATGATGTACGTCGCGCTCGGTATGCCGCGGCCGGATCCGGACGAGCACATCCGCGAGGAAGATCTGCCTTTTCTCAAGGCGATTTCGGTGCTGTTCGGCGCGGGTGTTGGCGAGGGGGAGGTCCTGCGCGGCCTGCGCGTATGGGGTGAGAGCGCGCGCCGGGTCGCGCAGTTCCAGACCCACTACTTCCACCACGTAGTTGAGCGACCATTCCGGGACCGCGGTCTCCGCGATAACGACGCGTTCGAGACGGCCATGCGGGAAGTGGTATTCCGCATGGGCCACATGGGCGAAGACATGCTGAGCTGGCTGTTCCGTCGCCATTCAGAAGTGTTCTTGACGGAGCACCAGTTTGAGCACGTCGAAGCCGCACTGGAGGAGGCTGCGATCAGGCCGAAGGCCCCTCGTGGCATCGAAGCCGCCGCCTTCGCCGACTTGTCCGGCTATACCCGGCTGACCGAGGAGACGGGTGACGAACGAGCCGCCGAGATCTCCCTCACGCTCGCACAGTTCGTGGACGAGGTCGCCGCCGGGCATCGTGGGGAGGTCGTGAAGATGCTGGGCGACGGCGTTCACTTCCATTTCCGAGATCCGGCCGACGCGGTTCGGGCGTCATTGGAGATCGTCGAGCTAGTAGGGCCTCGAGGACTTCCACCCGCGCATGTCGGCATCAACGCAGGACCGATGATCTATGACCAAGGTGACTATTTCGGGAGGACGGTCAATATCGCCGCCCGGATCGCTACCGAGGCGTCAGCGAACCAGGTCTTCGTCGGGGAGGACCTCGTGCGCAGCGTACGCCCGAGCGGGTTTCAGATGATCGAGGTTGGCCCATTCGAACTCAAAGGCATTGCGCGTCCTGTGGTCCTCTACGAGGCACGACGACCTCCCCACAATTAGGGACTTTGGCGTGTGGCGCACTGGTTCGACATTGCCAGCACCAGAGGCCTAGAGCGGTCGTCGGTACGGTTGCACCTGGGATCGTAGACTGTGCCGGCAATCGGTTGCTGACACATGAACGCATCTGATAGCGGAGGCTAACGCCGGTTCTTTCCCCAGCGGACACCGACGTGCCGCCCGGGATTCCGGTCTTGCTGGCGTGGCGCAATCGGCAGCGCACCTGTCTTGTAAACAGGTGGTTAGGGGTTCGAGTCCCCTCGCCAGCTCTTTTGTGATGTCTCGGGACACCGTTGACAGGTGTCTCGGGACATCGTTGCATTTTTGGGCTGTTGGTTGAAGATCATTTCGGGGTTGTGTGTGTCCCCGATTTGTGATGGTGGCATCGTCCTCGCCGCGGTCAAGGCCGCTGCCCTTACGGGTGGCCTGCGGCCAGCCTTGACCTTGGCTGCGGGCGCTGCCGGTGGGCGGTGATCGGGGGCAGCAGCCGGTGGGTGGCGTGGAGACGGAACGACACCTACGGATAGCCCAGGTGCTCGGCCATCTCCTCATCCAGCGCGACCGGCGAGGAACTCAGCCGCTCTGAGTGCATGACCGTCAAGCCGGGCCCAGGTGCGCGGCGTCGGGGCTGGGCGGTGTGGTAGTAGCCGACGGCACCACAACCTGGACGTCACTGGCGTCGGTAAGCACCGTCTTGGCCCGTTTTCCGTTGCGGGACTTGCCCGCGACACCGGCGAACTCATCGAGAAGGCGACGGCTGGATCTCCCGCAAGGTCGGCCCTCGTCCCGCACCAGTCCATCCCCAGACAGCCGTTGTCGCGACCGCCCGCGACCGGACCAGTTCCCTAGCGGCGGCCACTGTCCCCGCGCGACGCGCCCAGCCTCCCGCCGCAAGCCTCCGGCGCGTTACAGCGCCGCCAAGTGAAGCGGTTCGCCGGCTACTACTTCGGACGAGTGTGCGCCGCCGGCCTGAGACACCTAATCGGCGAAACCCGCCTAGCCACTCCAAGTGCCATCGGTGGGCTCGGCAGGCACGCGGTCGGCGACCTCGTCCGGGCTCAGTTGCTCCCGGCGGGTGCAGAGCGCCCAGCGATGCCCGAAGGGGTCGCGGACAATGCCGTACCGCTCGCCCCAGAACATTTCAGCCACCGGCAGCTCAACCGTGGCGCCCGTCTCAACGGCATGCGTGAACGTGCTGTCGACATTGTCCAGCTCGAGCAGCAGCATGACCGGTGAACCACCCAAGGTGGGAGGTGCGACCGCGTTGAGCTCAGTGATCTCTTCGCTGAGCAGCAGCTTGTCGGGGCCGACGGCGAGCTCGACGAAGAGCACTCGCCCGTCAGGAAGCCGGTGGCGAATGAGCTCTGCGGCACCGAACACCTCGGAGTAGAACGCGACTGCAGCGTCGGCGTCGGTGACAAAGATGTGGGTGCCCAGCCCGAGTGGCCGCTGACTGGTCATCGTGTCCTCCTATTTCCATCGAGAAGTCCCGCATCGCCGGCGGCGTCCACGAGGCGGGAGAGCAGTGCGGCCTCCTCACGGACGACCTGGGCACCGCGCTGGGTAAGTTGGTAGTAGCGGCGCCGAGCATCGTGCGGAGCACTCGGGTCGCTCGTTTCGGACTCGGCGACCAGCTCATCGGCGACCAGCCGGGCGAGCGTCCGGTACAGCGTGCCAGGGCCGAGCCGGACCCGTCCGGCGGTGAGTTGATCGACAAAGCCCATGACGGCGTACCCATGGCTATGGCCGGAGGCTAACGCAAGTAGAACCTGGAAGCCCGCGGTGGTTACGGCTGGGGAGGCACTCGTGGAACTCACATCGACATGATACAGTCCATGCCGGATACTATCGATTTGGATGTATCGCTTCGCAGACTGCATGGGTTATGAGGTTTCTTCGCGGCGATAGTACGGCGATGACCGCTGGCCCTGCCGTCAGTGGTTTCCTCGGCGAACCGCATCACCGTATCGCTGGCTCGCCGCATGCGAGCGCGAGCCGACGAGGAACCCGGCCTGAGTGAACAGCGGCAGGGATTGACATCACTCACCGCGGAGTATACAGTCCAATAGTGATATACCCAGTATGGATGTATCCACAAACGAGTGGGAGAAAAGATGATCACCGGTGTGGGCAAAGTCGTGATCGAGGTCCAGGACCAAGAGCGGGCAAAGGCCTTCTGGACCGAGATAATTGGCTTCGAGCTCGTCCAGGACATGCCGTATCAGCAGGAGCGCTGGCTCGAGGTGCGTTCGCCGGATCGAGCCATCGATGTGGTGCTGGAGTTACGTGGGGACGGCCGGGATCACCCAAACGTCCCCGAGACGCTGCCCACGTCGAATGTGATGTTCCGCTGCGACGACCTGGCGGCTACCTACGAGGAGCTGTCGGCGCGCGGCGTCCAATTCCCGCAGCCGCCGATACAGATGCCCTTCGGATCATGGTCGATGTTCAACGACACCGAAGGCAATCGGTTCGCCCTTTCGGAGACCCCGCCCCCCGCAGCGCCGAATGTCGAGAAGGCGCCGGCCACACCGACCAACGGAGAAGGCACACAACAGAGATAGAAGGAGCAGGAGGAGAACGGTCATGACAGACGACGCACAAGCGAGGCTCCCGACGCCAGATCCTGCGCTTCAGCAGCTCGATCGCTTTGTCGGAACTTGGAGCATGGAGGGCCATCTGCTCGACTCCGATCAGATAGCCATCAAGGGGCAAACGACGTTCCGCTGGCTTCCCGGGGGCTTCTTCCTAGAGCAGCATGGAACCATGAACTTCCTGGGGATGGACCTCGACAGCCTGGAGCTGATCGGTTACGACCCCGAAACAGGGACCTTCCCATCCACCGTCTTCACAAACATCTCCCCCACACCTCTGCCCTACCGGTGGGAGCTCGAGGAGGACACCTTGCGGATCGCTGTGTCCTATGGTCCCCTCGACGCGACCTTCACCGGCAGGTTCGATGACGACGGGCTGGGCTTCCGTGGCAGCTGGCGTCCCAACCCCGGCGCCGACGAGACCGTGAACGTGCCCTACGACATCGGCGGACGTCGCCTGTCCTAGACATCGGATGGAGGCAGGCATGTCCAGCGAGAACAGGACCCACGATCTCATCGTGACCCGCACCTTCGATGCGTGACGAGCTTCTCCTGAAGTGTTTCATCCATTTCCGCAGGAGCGCGTGTGGCGGGAGTGGAGCGATCTCAATGAGGTGATGAAGTGGTGGGGTCGCAGGGATTCACGTCAGGATGTGCCAGATGGACTTCCGCGAGGGAGGCACCACGCTCGTATGCATGCGATCAGAGCAGGGCTCGGAACTCTACAACTCATGGACATACCAGTCGATCGAGCCGATGGATCGAATCGAGTTCGTCCAGAGCTTCGCCAACAAGGAAGGTCAGCGGGTTGCCCCCGCCGAGCTCCGCGCTCCCTCCCGGGATTCCGGAGGAAGTGCGGCTCTCGAGACTTCGACAATGTCCGCGTTTGGATAGCCATATTCGCGGAGGGTCAGCTCGGTGGTGTTGCTGTCTGTCCCAGGGAGGCTTACGACGGCCCGCTGACGCAACTGGATCGGATACTGCTTCGGCAGGAGTGTGCCCGCGGTCGGTAAACGCCTTTAGCTAAAGGCTCGTGCGGCAGCGGCGACGACCTCATCGCGCGGCACGTCGCGCAAGTGCTGAGCGATGTTCCAGCGATGCCCGAACGGGTCCTCCAGCTGGCCGTGCAGGTCGCCCCAGAACATGTCCGCGAGCGGTTGACGAATCGCTGCGCCGGCCGTGACCGCCTGCGTGAACACGGCCTTGGCGTCAGCGACGTCGAGGGCCAACACCACGGGCGTGCCGCCAATCGAGGGTGGGGCGAGCACCCCCAACTCGGGGAACTCATCGGCCAGGTGCAGCAGGCCGTCGGCAATCCGCAACTGGACCGACATCAACCGTCCATCGGGAACGGGGATCCGGCTTACCTCCTTGGCGCCAAAGGCGTCCCGGTAGAAGGCGACAGCGCGGTCGGCATCCTGAACAACAATGTGCGGAGTGATCGACATGAGCCGAGTTTAAAGACGCCCCCATCCGGAATTCTTGAGCGTTGTTGCCGACCAGCATTACCGGTCTGCCGGGACGCGTTGTCGGGAAGTAGGGAATTTCGTCTTTTCTTGGACGGTCAGTTCGGACATGCTCGGATGTTCAGGCCACGCAGAACGCGTTGCCTAGGGGCCCAGATGACAAGGTGATCGAGAACCCCTGGTCAGACTCTCCCCGGACAATAGTGGCGCCGCATGCTAGGAGCTCCGGCACCTTTGCTCATCACAAAAACCAACGTCCGATGAGTCGCCACTGGTTGAGGGGCGCAGGAGCCGTCAGCCGGTCCGATTGCCCCATCCCGCGCCAACCAGTGGCGCCGGTCTACGGAGTAGCTTCGGACCGCGGCGCCTCGAACGTCGCAGCGTCGAACTCGAAGCTGCCAACTCCGGATCAAGCAGGTTGAACGGCCGGGTTCCTTGGCCAGTTATCTGGGCCGCTCGCAATCGACTGACCGGAATCGTCGATGACCCGTCGACGCGGCGCCCGTCCCGATCCCAGTTCCATGAGGTAGATCTCGCCTCAAGCCACGGTATCTGGAGTAAGACTTTGCTCAGGCCGACAACTGCGCCGAAGTCGCGTTGGCCAACCTGTGCGTCTCAGTCCGCCGTCAGCAGATTAATCGACACGTCCGGTGAGGAGTGTCCATGTCAACCTCATCAATCGCGCATGCGCTGGCCTGCTGGACGCGTGCAGAGGTTCGGTTACCCTCGCCAGCTCACTGACGCGCCCGATGATCTCATCCGCAGCCTCGGCGTACACAACTCACGCAGGCGCTACCTTCGCAGCATGCGGCTTGCCATTTCGATCCCACAGCTCGATACAGGGACCTTCGACACCGCTGGCGTTAAGAGTCATCTGGCCCGGGGCCGAACAGCTGGGCTTTGAGGCCGGCTGGGTGATGGAGCAGTCGATCGGCCCGACCCCGCTCATCGCTCCACTGGAGATGTTGGCGTACGCGGCAGCCTGCACCGAGCGGCTCCGGCTCGGGGTTGCCGTTGTGGTTAGCTCCTTGCATGATCCGCTCCAGCTTGCAGCGGCGGTCACGGCCGTGGACCGGCTCAGCCACGGCCGAGTGGAGCTGGGGATTTCGCCCGGCGGTGGCTTCCGAAACTTCTCGGCATTCGGCGTTGATCGGGAGACGTTCGTAGCCCGGTTCACCGAGGGCCTCGAGCTGATGAAGGCCGCTTGGTCAGACGAGCCGCGGCTTAATTTCAAAGGCCGATTCCGGCAGCTCGAGGACGTGCCGATCCAGCCCAAGCCGGTGCAGCGCCCCCACCCGCCAATCTGGTTCGGCGCGAACGCGCCCAAGGCGCTTGCCCGGGCTGTCGGGCATGGAGACGGATTCCTTGGTGCTGGATCCTCGACTACCGCAGCCTTCGTCCAGCAAGTGAATATTGTCCACCGGGAGCTGGAGGAACAGGGTAAAGACCCCAGCGGGATTTAGCATCGGCAAGCGCGTCTACCTTGCCGTCGACGATGATGCCGAACGCGCCCGCACGCAAGTTCTCGATGGGCTGCGGCGACTCTACGGCGGAATGCCCGGTATCGAAGACGTCCCCGTCTTCGGGACTCCTGAAGACGTGGTGCGTGGCTTAGGTGAGGTAAGGGACGCCGGCGCCGAAATGATCTTGCTCAACCCCCTGGGCACTAGCGTTGACGAGGATCGCGTGCAGATGGAGCGCCTGGCCGCCGATGTCCTTTGGCACCTCCACTGGGGCCGCTGGATTGACGCTCAGCCGCTCCACTGCACGAGAGATATCCGACGAGGCATCTCTCGCACTGACGGACGCGCGCGACTCTATGATCGAGCGCCCCGGGACTCAAGCTCAGAACGTTCCGGCGGGAATGTATCGGCTACAGTCCCCGTTACTGCGCGCGACCCATCTGCTCGCCAAACCCTGACATTGCCAAAAGTCTGTGACTAGGAGAGCGACAAGAACTGCCGCAGTTCGAATTCTCGTTGTCTTGTCAGATCCTTAGTAGATGGCCGAGCGTCCCGTCAGCGGACCCGTTTACGATCACTGGGTGGCTCACAGAAGCGTAAAGGCAACGGAATGTCGACTTAACCAACCGGACGTCGCACATTCAGGCCTTGCCGGAAGAATCGAGTGTTAGGGATCCCTGCCGCGCGAACGGCTCGGTTTTGTTGAAGACGTCGACGTGCAGACGGCGGCGGGCATCCGGGTCGTGCAGCTGACGCCAGCAGGCTCGGCCTGCTCGATCGGCATGGGCACCGGATTGCCGGCCTACGACGAGATGGCACCGGGCACCATAAGGGCTTGCACCTAGTAGTGGCCGACATCGCGCAGGCACGGGCTGAGCTGGTCGGCCGCGGCGTTGGGGTCGGCGTCGTGGAGGACCTGGGCGGAGGAGTCAAGTACGCATGGCTGGCCGACCCCGACGGCAACACTCTGACGCTCCAGGAGATGTCTTGGCGCACCGGAGACAAGTTCTAATCCTGATCGCCGGTAAGTGCCGACCGCGCCGAATCAAACGACGGCCGGGCGTTCAGATCCTCCGCTGGTCCCGACGTCAGCTCCGGGGCGTGCGCCCGCATGAGGACCGCCTACCGGTACCCGTGCCCGCGCGAACGTGGTCACACGCCGAACGAGCAGCGCGACCCCAGTTCAACTCTCATGAGAGTTGTGGTTCAGGCTCCGCCGGTGGCTGGCCGCGTAGCACGGCTGAGCATGGGTCCGCGTTCGAGCCAGCCATAGCTGGCGGCCCAGGCGGCCCGCCAGTCGGGGATGACGGTGAGTCCGAGCGTGCACAGCACGGCGTCGAAGCCATCGTTGGGAGGTGTCATCCCGAGCGCCGCCGGCCCTGCCTGGCTGAGGTTGGCGACGTCGGTCTGGACGAGGTGAACGTTGGTCCGTGCACGGCAGTCAATCCTCGCGTGCTCGGGACGCTCGGAGGTAGCAAGTAATCGTGGCAGTGACGGTTGTGGTCCCACTGCATGACCCTTCGAACGTTCGGGGACTCTCAGCTGCGGTCACGACGTCGTACCTACGAGAGCCAGCCGCGCGTTTAGCACGTCGCTCACGATCTATCCGATATTCGGTGGGTTGGTCGGCGCCGCCTACGCGGTGGCAATCATTTAGGAGACACGTCAATTGCCTCAACCATGAATTTCAGTTTCACCGTGGACGAACCAAGCAGCTTCGCGGTCATGGAGGCCGCCATCGACGCGGGCATCAACTGCTTCGACACCGCCGACTTGTACGGAGGGCCGCAGTTGCCGGACATGAAGAAGGGGTACGGCACCGTGGAGCAGACGGTCGGCCGGTGGCTAAAACGCAGCGGGCACCGCGACGACATGTCTTGGCGACCAGGGTGTACCAGCCGATGGGACTCGGCCCGAACGACCGCCGACTGTCGGCCTACCACATCCGGCGCGCGTGCGAGGCGAGCATGCGGCGGCTGCAGACCGATCACATCGACCCGTACCAGATGCACCACGTCGACCGGGCCACGCCGTGGGAGGACATCTGGCAGGCGATGGAGCAGCTGGTCCGCGAGGGCAAAATCAGCTACGTCGGCAGCAGGAACTTCGCCGGCTGGGACGTGGCCCTCGCCCAGTGCGCCGCCTCCGCCCGGCACCTTCTGGGTCTGACATCCGAGCAGAGCCTGTACAACCTCGCCCTGCGAGCCGTGGAGATGGAGAGGATCCCCGCCCTGCGCAGCCTTGGCATCGGTCTCATCCCCTACAGCCCGCTCCACGCCGGCCTGGGTGAAATGCCACCGAGGGACCCATCTCGGACGAGTCGATGCAGCAGCGCATCGAGGCGCGCACCGCGACCAGCTCGAAGCCTACGAAGGGCTCTGCCGGGAGCTGGGCGCGACGCCGGCGGACGTTGCGCTCGCCTGGCTGCTGCGCAACCCTGTCGTCTCCACCACGATCGTCGGAACGACTACGATCGAGGAACTGCAAGCAGACCTCAGGGCGCTGTTGGTGCACTTGGACGCCGAGGTGCTGGAACGCCTCGACCAGATCTGGCCGGGTCCGGGGGAAGCCCCGCAGGCATACGCCTGGTGAGGCCGACTCCAGCATCTGGCAGAGCCCGTAAGCCTGCCGAGAGTCACCGGCAACTGGGATCCGTCGCGATGATCCTCGGTCTCTCCACTGCATGGCGCCGGCCGCCGACATCCCGGCCCCGACTGTCTCGCCGTCTGCTCCCACTCCTCTCTAAGCACCTCGTTCAGCCCGGAACCCAACCAACAGGAAGGAGATTCCACCATGACGCCCGTCCGGATCATCGTCGAGGGCCAGACGCTCACCGCGCAGCTCGCCGACAACCCGACCGCCCGCGATCTGGTCGATCAGCTGCCGCTGACCTTGGCCTTCCGCGACTTCAACGGTGTCGAGAAGGTCGCGAACCTACCCCGACCGCTCACCACCGAAGGTGTCCCGGCCGGCGCCGACCCCGATATCAACGACATTGGTTACTACGCCCCCTCCGGCAACCTCGTCTTCTACTACGGCGACGTCGGCTATTGGGACGGGATCGTCCGCATCGGTCGGTTCGACGACGACATCGAGCTCATCCAGCGACAACCCGACAGCTTCGAAGTCACCATCGACCGCGCCTGACGCCGACCGCGGCCTGTCACATCCAACCAGCGAAAGGGGAACTCCTGATGAACTCGACCACGACTGCACCGGCCAGGTCGCCGCCCTGGTCACCGGCGCCAGCTGCGGCATGGACCTCGCCACCGCGCGCGTTCGCCGAGCCGGCGCCGCGGTCGTCAGCTTGAGATTCAATGGGTTGTCCTGGACCACGAACACGCGCGCAACCATTACGCCGACCGCCCCACGCTTTCGATGGGCAGCACGTGCATTCGGCGCAGCGCACCGAGCAGCTCCTCGCGGCCAACCGGCTTGACAAGGTATTCGCCGGCCCCGGCCGCCAGTCCGCGGGACCTCTCGTCCACGATAGAGGCGATGATCACAGGGAGCCCCTGAGTCTTGGGATCAGCCCGCAGCTCCTCCAGTACTTTCCAGCCGTCCATGCCGGGAAGCAGGATGTCCAGCACCGTGGCCACAGGCTTGAGGCGATGAACAGCATCGAGGCCCTCCTTCCCGTCGCGGGCCCGGACGACCCGTACCCCATGACCAGCGAGATAAGCGCTCATCAGGTCGAGGGACGCGCGGTCGTCGTCGATCACTACGACGACAGGATCCCGGTCGTCGTAGAGGCCGGGGCCGACCGATACGCTGGCGCCCTGCAGGGGGACGGTGAAGCCGAACGTGCTGCCGACCCCGACCTCGCTCTGTAGGGTCATCGTGCCGCCCATCAGGGTGACGATGCGACGGCACAAGGTGAGGCCAAGTCCGGTGCCCTCCTCTCGCGACGGGCTCCGTCCCCCTTGCTGGAAGGACTCGAAGATCCGCTCTCGGTCCTCGGGGCGGATTCCGATTCCGTTGTCAGTCACCGTGACGGCCAGCCACTGACCGGTGCGAACGGCCCGCACCGCGACCAGGCCGCCGTTGGGTGTGAACTTCACCGCGTTGCTGAGTAGGTTCAGCATCACCTGCTTGAACCGGAGCTCGTCGGTCTCAATGAGATCGAGGCTCGGGTCCATCTCGAGCGTGACCGCGATGTTACGCTGCGCGGCCCGTTCCCGCACCAAAGCGATCGCGTGCTCGATCGCCT
>Ga0126312_10001288_pt1 | contig 16381 bp, 12 predicted proteins | sample Plot104A_FD_92537 | JGI IMG/M metagenome (GOLD analysis project Ga0126312, IMG submission 92537) | Serpentine soil microbial communities from UC McLaughlin Reserve, CA, USA - Plot104A | ecosystem: Environmental > Terrestrial > Soil > Grasslands | place: USA: UC McLaughlin Reserve, Lake County... | reverse complement strand
TTCCGGAAGTTCGGCAGATCGTTCAGCAGACAAAGGCCGGCTAACGAGCCACTGACTCGAGCCAAGGCACGGTCGCTGCGGAGAAAGCCCAACCATGTTAAGTAGCCGTCCGCCGCAGCGCGCTCCAGCGCCTGCCTTGCCTCCTCATCCGCGGCCTCGCCGATAACTTCCAGCCGGACAGCGCCCTCAGTCCGTCTTCGCAGTTCCCTGCCAACCCTGATCATGGTGTCGCAACCTCGGGACATCGTGACCGAGCCGAGGTAGCTGACCCGATCATCGCCGGCTGGCGCGACCCGCTGCGGAACCGTGACGGCATTGGTCACGACTGGATGCAAGCGACGGAACCTTTCCTGGTAGGCATACTCGGCCAAGAGGAGCTGATGCCGGTGCTCCGCCAGTCGCTCGACGCGTCGCCATGCCGCGCCTCCAGGACTGCGTAGCGAGACTGGCATCCAGGACTTCACCCGTAGCGCAGCAGCCGGATCCTCGTGGACATCCCACACCAAATTGGTTAGCCCCATACCGGCCGCCGCCAGAACCAGTTCGGGATCATGGACCAGGACCAGATCATGATCATCGGCTAACGAGCGCAGAATGGTTCGGGCAGCGCGCCAGGCGGGTATGCGATCCCGGCCCTGTGCGCGTGGCAGGTCGATACCGCGCAGTGTGCCGCTTCCAACCTCGACTGACGCAGACGGCGTCTCCAGGCCGAATGCTCGGAAGGGCGCGGCGTAGGTGATCTGCCAACCGGCGTCAACCAACGCAGCAATCTGGCGCTGCCGAATCCGGGAGTCCTCAGGATTGTGCACCACAGTGATGACGAGAGCCATCGGATGGCGCGAGACCGTCGCTCGTGACCTCGGCGGCGTAACCGATAGCGTGGACATCACAAAAGCTGGACGCGATCCGCCCGACGCGCAACGCCGCGGGTGTCGAGGAATCTGGTGGAGAACGCGGCCATTGCGTCAATGTCGTACCCGTCGTGGTTCTGCAACAGGACGCTTATGTCCGCGTCGCGTAATGACTCGAAGAGATCGTCAACTCGGGGCACGTCGTAGTCGGAGACCGAGAACTGCTTGACCAGGGGATCGTGGAAACGCAGGATCGCGCCCTGCGCGAGCAGCGTCTTGGCCAGAGGTACGGCCGGCGATTCCCGGGTGTCGGCGATGTTCGGCTTGTACGTAACCCCGAGGAGCAACACCGATGCGCCGCGCAGCGGTGTGCCGTCGAGATTGAGCTGATCTTGGATCCGGCGCGCGATATAGCTGGGCATGGTGGCGTTGATCTCCTGAGCCAGCTCGACGAAGCGGAACGGATAGCCCAACCGGGCTCGCACCCGGTGCGACAAGTAGTTGGGATCGATCGGAATGCAGTGGCCGCCGACACCAGGTCCTGGCCGGAACGCCTGGAACCCAAACGGCTTGGTGCTGGCTGCGTTGATCACGTCCCACAGGTCCACCTTGAGGTCGTGGCAGAATCGGGCCATTTCGTTGACCAGGGCGATATTGATGTGCCGGTAGGTGTTCTCTAGGAGCTTCGCCATCTCCGCTTCCCGAGTGCCCTTCGCCCGGACGACCGTGTCCACGAACATGGTGTAGAAAGCCTCCGCGGCATCCGTGCAGGCAGGGGTGTGGCCACCGACCACCTTGGGCGTGTTCTTTGGACCGAATTTTGGGTTGCCGGGGTCAATACGTTCCGGCGAAAAGGCGAGATGGAAGTCCTGTCCCGCAACCATTCCCGAAGCTTCCAGTAGGGGTCGGATTTCCTCGTCGGTTGTTCCTGGATAGGTGGTGGATTCCAAGACCACGAGTGTGCCGGGCTGGAGGTGCTCTACAACTGCGCCAACCGCCCCAAGGACGGGGCCAAGATCGGGCAATCCGTCGCTCGAGAGCGGCGTGGGGACGCAGATCACGATGGTCCGGGCCTGTCGCAGGACGCAGCTGTCCGTGGTGGCAGAGAAGCCGCTGCGCAACATCTCACCGACGTCAGAATCGTCAAGATCGTCCACGTGTGAACGGCCGGCGTTCAAGCCGTCGACGACTTCAAGATTGATGTCCAGACCTACAACACGCAGGCCAGCGGCGGTCGCTTCGCGCGCCAGTGGAAGCCCGACGTAGCCCATTCCGATGATGACAGCGTCGACCGTACGATTCATTGCCTTCAACTCCTACGTGGGGGAAGTCGCGCTTCAGATGAAGCACGCACACAGGTGAAAGGGAAGGGCCGTGACCAGTCGTCCCTTTCTACGACGGCATGATCACGCGGCTAACGCTAGAGCCGGTCGGTGCAAAAACCTTGCATCGACGTGGCGTTTCGTGTCGTGTTGCCTTGACATTGTCCGCCGGCGACGTCAAATCGAGGTCGCGATTACCAGATTTCCTAGAAGCCGAATAGACGGGCCACCAAGATGCGAGGCTTTACGCCCCGTCGTGGACAGTTGGCGGCGAGTCGCCAGGTTAATACGTCGGCAACTGTTGCAAGATGACTGGCGTGTCGGCGGCTGCTCGGTGGCGTGAATCGGTGTCGGCGCGGAGCCGTTGGTTGCGGGGCGACTTGGGCATGACCTTCGCGGGCTGGCTGGTCGTTGTCTTTGTCGGGTTGGGCACCGGCTTGATCGCCCTGCAACTGCTGCTATCAGACCACCTGATCCCGTCGATCGCGACGATCTTCTTCGGTGTCGGCATCGCACTCACCGGCTTCAAGGTCCATCGGAGTGCGGACAGCTCTGCGAGGTTGCTCAGAGAACATCGGCGCGAAGCGGTGCGCGTCAGGGCATTGTTAGTTGAACTGCGCGAAGGCCTGCAGGCGCCCCAGGTGGATCGCAGTAGTGAACCGATCACGGTCCAGATCGCAGAGAAGCAGCCGTCACGGATGCCAATGAACGCCGCCGGTCGCCCGCCAGCAAGGCAAGTTGAAGCCCAAAGCAAGAGTGCGAAAGTGCAACCCGATTCCCATGACCGACAACCAGCTCGGTCTTCGCCGAGCGTTGGCGCACGTTTGGGCGCAGTGGAACCAAGCACCGTGAAGGTCATCGATCGCGGCAGCAAAGGTCGTCAGGCAGGAGCTGTAACGAACGACGAGGCGCGGCCGTGGAAGCTCTTTTCCGCCACACTGGGTATGGGATCAGCGCTGCTCGAGCCGGGCCGTCGCACCTTGCGGCCGATCGCTGGCGTTGTATCGCCCGAACTCTTGAAAGTGATCACGGGCACCTATGCCTTTACTCAATTCCACCCGGGGCTTGTTCCCGTCGAGCTCGATTACGCGCAACCTACTGCCATCGTGTTGGAGGAATCGGCCCTGGACCGGGGTGTTTGGTTTGGAGCACTGAGAACGGCTGGTGCGCCGCTTTTCGCCGACATCAGCGCCGCCTTGATCTGGGCAAAAGCGAAATGCCAGTCGATCTTCGTTCTGCCGGATTCGACGCCGAAGCCGTACTCTGTAGCCCTTCGTCAGCAGGCCAGTTACGTAGTGCGACCTGGTTTGGTTGCTACTGGGGTTCAGCTGGATGCTTCCGTGCCGCTGTTGGAGTGTCTGCGTGAATACGTGTCTTCGGCGGCCGTCCAGACCACGGGATCCGTCTCGGAAGTCGGCCTTGATAACTGACGACTGGACCCGCGGTGCTCCTGCCAACACTGGGATTCGCCGCCGTCGAGTCCTGCTCTATGGCGACGTGGACCTCAATGTCATGGACGACTCGGCGTTCTGGTTGATCTCCCTCGCCCACGCAATATCGCTGACTCAATCCGAGCCTCACATTCTTGTCACGGCCCCGGTCAAGAATCAACGACTGCTCGAGCGGATTGCTCGGCTTAGTGGAGCTCATCTTCACTTCGCGACGGCTTCGGCAGCAGCCAGCGAGGAGGGCGCAATGAGCCCAGCCGAGGCGGCGTCCCAGCTGCTCGACCTCGATCGGAATCTTCACGCTGACATCCTGATCGCGCGCGGAATGCAAGTCTGCGCCGAGATAACAAAGCTTCCCAGCTTGGCTCATCGGCTCTGGTGTTATGTCACTGGTATCGAGTTCCCAGCCGATGCATTGTCGAAGCATCAACTCCGACCTTTGAACCGCACGATTACGGCAAGTCGGCGGGTCCTCGTCCCAACCGAAGATGCCCGGTCCTATCTTGAGGCCACCGTTCCAGCGGCGGCGGGCAAGTGCCTCATTCTGAATCCGATCATTTCTGATGATCTTTTTGATGAACAATCGATGTCGGGGCCGAGCAGCGGCAAAGGACCGCTTCGGCTGGTCTATGCCGGCACCTTCGCCAAAGGCTTGCGAACGCTGGAGATGTGTGACCTGCCAAGACAGCTTGCTGAGCTAGGAGTCGCCTCTGAACTCACGGTGATAGGTGACACATTTCAAAAGGAAGACGACGATCCGGCCTGGCAGTCGCAAATGCAGGCGGCGCTGAAGCAGCCTTCGGTGCGTTGGCTAGGGGGCATGGCTGGTGAGCAAGTGCGGGACCACGTCAGAAGGGCCGAGATCGGACTTAATTGGAGATCGTCGGCGTTCCACAACAGCCTCGACATATCACCGATGGTCTTGGAGTGCGCCGCCGCGGGTGTCGCGCCGCTGTTGAACCGTGTCCAGGCTCACGAGGACCTGTTCGGTACCGACTATCCGTTCTTTCTGGAGCAGGGCTCGGTTTCTGAGATGGCACGCGTTCTGGCTGATGGCCGGAGCGTCCTGCCGAGAACGCGAAAGCGTGCCCGTGACGTTGCCCGGTGGTATTCGATGTCGGAGTCCGTGCGTCGGCTAGAGAGCTACTTCACCCGTGCCGAGGGGGATGTTTTCACGCGGCCAACCGGAAGCCCGCAGCTGAGGGTTCTTCTGGCGGGGCACGACTTTCAGTTCGCCGGGGAACTGGTGGAAGTGCTGGAATCTCGGCCGGATATCGACCTTCGTTTCGACCATTGGCGAACGCCCCATAGCCACGACGAGGCAGCCTCGAAACAGCTGAGCTCATGGGCTGATGTTGTGCTGTGCGAACGGGCCGGCCACAATGCCGTTTGGTATTCGACCCACAAAAGACTCGGCCAACGGCTGATCGTGCGATTCCATCTATTCGAGTTGGACGAGCCATCGCTTTCCAGCATCAAGTTCGACGCAATCGATTCCTTGGTGGCCGTCTCACCACTAGTGAGGCAACGTGTCATCAACCGCACAGGCTGGAACGCCGACAAGATCGTTGTCATACCGAACGCTGTCGACACCCGAGATCTCGACCGGTCGAAGCTTCCCGGGGCGCATTATCGATTGGGCTTAGTCGGGATCGTCCCATTTCGCAAGCGGCCCGATCGCGCTCTCGCGGTCCTGAAACGGCTGATCGAGATAGATCCTCGGTTCACCCTGCACATCCGTGGGCGGATGCCCTGGGAGTACCAGTCCGTCTGGAACAAGGCGGATGAGCGCGAGGCTTACCTTTCCTTCTTCGAGGAGTTCGGCCATACCTCGACACTTGCCGATCATGTTGCGTTCGAGCCCTTTGGCGCTGACATGGCTAGCTGGCTTCGCAAAATCGGCTTTGTGTTGTCCCCGAGCACATCCGAGAGCTTTCATTTGACCCCAGCCGAGGGGATGGCCTCGGGAAGTATCCCGATCCTCTGGGATCGCGACGATGTAGCTGACATCTTCCCAGACCGCTTCATCGTGCCGGACAACGAGGCAGCTGCTCGGCTGATTTTGGACAACGCCCGTCGTCCCTCGCGCATGGCGGCTGAGGCTGAGCTGGTCAAGACCTACGTCTCACGTTTCGATATGAGCCAAGTGGGACAGCTATGGCTCGACCACGTCTTTGCGCCGAGCGAGGATTCGACCGGAAACGCTGCCAGCCGGCTAACGCAACGCCAGCTGTGGCAGATACCCAGCCTCCAAGGCGGCCATGCTGCCATTGAATCGAGCCGCTTTTGGCGGTTGATAAAGCCGCTGTGGCACCTTCGAGGACGCCAAAAAGCTCAACTGGAATCGACTGAGAAATCCCGCTCTTCGCTGGTGATCGAGGTTCCGAGGGGCCGGAGACAGCGGATTGATGCCGACATCTGCATCTTCACGACGCTGCGGTTCCCGGGCGGCAACGCCTCGTCGACCATGGCAGAGGTTGAGGCCTTTGCCCAGCATGGGTTGTCGGTACGGCTTATCCACATTCCCGTGACCATGTCGGCCTATATGTCAACCCGATATGCACCATTTCTGCCACTTGTTGTTCATTGCGACGATGTCGATGACATCACCTGCCGTCTCGCTATCGTCCGCGCCCCTCGGGTGATCTTGAAGCGTCGATTTCAACACCTGGCTCGGCAAGTGAGAGCGGACAGGGGAGTATTTGTCGTGAATAACTCATTCCGGCGCCCCTCAGGGGAGAGCGTGTTTGACTATGACGATTTGACCGATGTAGTTGCCGACGTTCCATGGCCTACGAAGGAGGTCTATCCGGCCGGCCCGGCGATCAGAACCGAGATGATGGCGAACGCACAACGGCTTCGTGATCAGTTGCCTCCCTTCGACTGGACTCCAAGTCTGGACGCGTCCGATATCGCTTTTGATCCTCGCCCGAAATCGGGTCACCCACTCACTATCGGGCGGCATGCCCGGGACGGGTGGGAGAAATGGCCGAACAGTCACGAGGACCTGTTTGCGGTCTATCCCGATGACGAGTCTGTCCAAATCCTCATCCTCGGCGGAGCGGCGAAACCGAGCTCGACATTCGGTGGCCAATTGCCAAGCAATTGGACCGTGATCCCATTCGGCCAGATGTCGCCAACCGATTACCTCCGGCAACTCGATGTGTTCGTTTATTTTCCGCATCCCGACCTTAATGAGGCCTTTGGCCGCACGATTCTGGAGGCAATGTTCGCAGGTGTGCCGTGTGTGCTGCCGCCTCGGTTCAGCGAAACATTTGCGGATCTTGCGATATTTTGCGAGCCGACAGATGTACCTGACGTTCTGTCCCGTATCGCCGCCGACGATGCCGGGCGGCTTCGGTTCGTTCGATGGGTTCGGTCGCAGGTGGACAATCAGTTCGACACCACCGCTTTACTTCGGCGAGTACCAGAATTTGGTTTGGTCCATCAAGTGGGACCAGTACCTATTGACTGCCCGCCGGACATCGCGGCTTTCCGGCTGAGAGTCGCGCCGGGCCATAGTCGGGCGGGTGGCAGACAACCGGCAGTCGTCTGAGCCAAGTTCAAACGATGTTACGAGACATTTCTCATTCTTGTGCCAATCATTAGCGGCCGGTCTTTTGACGGCCTGGTCACCGACTACCCAAAACCTTGGCTAGCACGTCGGGACGGTCGGTCATGATTCCGTCGACGCCGTAGCTCAGCAGCCGCCGCATGGCCGGTTCGTCATCGATGGTCCAGACGTCAACCCGAAGCCCCCGGTCGTGTGCCCGGCGTACGAAGCGGGGAGTGACCACGGGCACCACGCCTTTGTATTTCTCCGGCGGCTGCAGTGCCTGGAACGGCGGGTTGTACAGAGATCCCAAGCGCAGCAAGTGAAGGATCCAGTAGCACAGCAGCTCAACGGTCGAGGAAGCCGTGGCAACCTTGCCTTGGCTTACTTTGCGGAAACGCTTGATCGTGCCGCGATTGTCTGAAACAACCAGAGTGCGCTCCACCGCGCCGGCCCCCTCGATCTGGCGGAACACGGCCTCCTCGATGCCTGTTCGACGACCTTTGATTTCGATGTTGAACGGGGCGTCCGGAAACGCTTCGTACAAAGCTTCGAGGGTTGGGATCTTGACTCCCTTGCCTCGCCAGGGGTACGTCAAACCTCCGTCTGCGGTAAAGCGGTAGCCGGCGTCGAGACTCTGCAATTCAGGAACGGTCTTCTCCGCCACGGGTCCCGTGCCATCGGTCGTCCGGTCAACCAGCGCATCATGAATGACCACCATGGTGCCCTCCGCAGAGGCGTGCACGTCGCATTCGACGACCCCACCGCCCACGGAGAATCCCTCGCGGAAGCCCTCGATCGTGTCTTCGGGCACCACCTTGGCCCCGCCGCGATGCGCGAAGTTGATCGGCCAGCCTGTGGGAGTCGGTGGCTTGGCCAGCTCACCCTTTGCTATCAGCCGTCCAACTCCAGCCGTGACTAAGGCACCGGCCAGCGCACCCAGGATGAAGGATCCGGCCCCAAGTTTGAATTCCCAGATGTTGTCGGCGACGACGGGGGAATCTCCCTGCTGCTTGATGATCGCATTACTCATGCTGAAGCCTTTCCGGCCAAGAAGTGGTCTTTCCCAAAGTAGAGGCAGACAGTGCCACACGAATACCTCCGACTCGCCAAGCCCAGCGTTTGACGGCCAACGTGACGGGTAGTTTGCGGGGCATGACCGACCAGACGCAGCAGACAGACCCCACCACCCAATACGAGCAGCCCGAGAAGACCGATGAGCAGTTGCCGTATCCCGGGCTCACCAAGGACATGGCGGACAAGCCAGACCACGGCGAGGAGACCTACCGCGGCAGCGAGCGGCTCACCGACAAGCGCGCAGTGATCACCGGAGGTGACTCCGGAATAGGCCGCGCAGTCGCACTTGCCTTCGCGCGCGAGGGCGCCGATGTCTTGATCAATTATCTGGAGAGCGAGGAGCCCGACGCCGATGAGACGGTACAGCTGATCGAGTCTGCTGGTCGAAAGGCCGTCCGCTGCCCAGGTGACATTCGAGACGAGGACACATGCCAGAGGATCATCGACACAGCGGTCTCTGAATTGGGCGGCATTGACATCCTGGTGAACAACGCTGCCTATCAGATGGCTCAGATGGGCGGCATCTCCGAGATCAGCACCGAGCAGTGGGACCGAACGATGAAGACCAACCTGTATGCCATGTTCTGGTTGTCCAAGAAGGCGATCCCACATATGGAGCCCGGTTCGACGATCATCAATACGTCCTCAGTGCAGGCAGAGAACCCTTCTCCAGACCTGTTGGACTACGCCACCACGAAGGCTGGGATACAAAACTTCACCAAGGCACTCGGTCAGGAACTCGCGGAGAAGGGCATTCGGGTCAATGCCGTTGCGCCGGGTCCCATCTGGACCCCGCTGATTCCGGCCACCATGCCGGAGCAGCGCGGGGAGAGTCATGGCGAAAGCGTGCCGCTGAGCAGGGCAGGGCAGCCGGCGGAGGTCGCTCCGGCGTACGTCTTCTTCGCGTCCCAGGAGTCCAGCTACATCACCGCGGAGATGCTCGCGGTGACCGGCGGCAAGCCAATCACCTGACCCTGGCCTAGACCCTGAGGAGCCGCTGCGCAAAGCTCCAACCGGCCCCGAGACGCTTAATGTGCAGGTTTGAGCCGGATAGTCCCGGTCGGATCTTGCACGATTAGGAATGCCAACGAGCGCAGCGACGGCAGCGGGTGGGTGTTCCTGGCCAGCCCCTGGACATCAGGAGTTGCGCAACCTGCGCAGCCACCTCGCAGGGTCGCTCGACAACGTCGTACCAGCCATAACGCAACGTCGTCCAGTCAACCAGTGCGAATCGATTGTCTCGCTCCATATCACGGAAACGAGCCATCCCCTCATGACCTAGGCGCCCATCAAGCTCGACCAACAGGGCATATTCGTCGTAACCGACATCGGTGAAGTAGGGCAGGCCGTGCCGCCGCCGCTGTCTGTCCCCGTCCGGCAGACCGTGCGCTCGTTCTACCTTCCTCAGGTACGACACCTCCAAGCGCGATTCGGCGCCGACAGCGACGTCGCACAGTAGGTCGTTGATCAGGCGCCGATATCGTTGCCTGCTGCGCGCTGCCAATGCCTTGGATAGCCGGCCGGGCGTAGTTAACCGACGCTGAACCGCGGTCGAGATCAGACCGACGATCTCACCCTCAGTCGACCTTGCACATAAGTCCAACACTGTGGCCTCGACATCGAGTCGTGGTAGCGAGCCATGAGTCGAAGCAGAGCGCGCGCCCGCGCGCTCACGATGAAAGTGCCACGGTCCATGTCGTTGCGCATATCGAGCGACCGGCACCAAGACGTCCACGGGCATCGGTTCCGGTTCCACCAACTTGTAGAGGTAGCTGGAAGCGTTTGGCCCCAGCCGTGCACCTACGCCGCCGATCAAGATCCCTGCCCAGGCGAGCGCGAGCCAACTCGGCTCTACAGGCAACGTCAGGTAGATTCCGCGATCGATCAGTCGCCATCGATCGGTGTTGAGTAGCCGGGCGATGACGTGGCGCGATAGGTCGAAGCTCAGAACTTGTTCCCGGCTCAGCACGCCGGATTGGGCGTTCGCCAGACGCATGAGACCAGATCGGACCTCGAGGCGCTGGTACATGCGCGGGACTATGCGGGTAACCGCACGAAATGAACGCTGATCGCGGAAATCTGTGGATCATGGGGTCGATCCGCCCCGGCCTGTGGAAAGAAAGCATGCAAGGTTCGACCGCGTAGTCCCGGTCGGCTCTTGCACGATCTCATGAATACTGGCTGGGTGAATGCGCTCAGGGTGCTGCCAGCTGCTTTGATTCTGGTGGCCTGCAGTGCCCCAGAGCCGAGCACGGCACCCACGCCGCAAGCGTCATCGCCGGTCTTCACCACAGCGCCGGCGCAGACCCCGTCAACCTCAAACACGGCCAGGCCAAGCCCCAAGCCGACTGCTAAGGCGACGAGTACGCCCAAACCCCCGCACCCGGTCTCCGTTCAGGCGTTGATCAACAAGAAGTACGACGGCCATGGTCTGAGGCTGGGCAGGATGCTCGGCGACTCCGGCGCGTATAAGCGCTACCTGATCACCTATCGCGGTGACGGCCTGAAGATCTCGGGAGTGATGAACGTCCCGGACGGCAAGGGTCCCTTCCCGGTCCTGGTGCTCAACCACGGCTACATCGATCGGGACATCTACGTCCCAGGTCAGGGCATGGCTCGCGAACAGGACTACCTGGCGAGGCAGGGCTATGTGGTGCTGCACACCGACTACCGAGGTCACGCATCCTCTGATGACGACAAGAACATCGACTACGAACTGCGGCTGCCCTACGTGGTCGACACGATCAACGCCGTACTGGCGGTCAAGTCGTCCAAGCTGCCGTTTCTGGACAAGGATCGGGTCGGCTGGCTCGGCCGCTCCATGGGTGGCGGCGTCACGCTGGCTGCGCTGGTGGCACAGCCGGGCCTTGTCGATGCCGCGGTGATATACGCCTCGGTGAGTTCCCTTGCTGCTGACAACTGGAAACAGTTCTACCGGCCGTCCGAAGATCGGGCACGGGTCAACCGACGCATCGCACGGACGTACGGGCTGCCAGACCAGTCACCTGAGTTCTGGGAGGCGGCTTCACCGAGGCCTTACTTCGACCGGGTGACCGAGCCGCTGCTTGTCCACCACGGCATCGAGGACGACACCTGCCCGATCCGCTGGTCAGAAGCCACGGTCAAGGCGCTCAGGTCTGAAGACAAGGACGTCACCTTCGTCAGGTATCGCGGCGAGGGCCATACCTTCGAAGGTCAGTGGCAACGCTCGATCGAACGGACAGCCGGATTCTTTAACCAGCACCTTGACTGAAGTGCCTGATGCAGACTTGCATGTTACGATGCATGCGTGCCTAAGACCGTGCAAATCCGTGACTTGGATGACGACATCTATTCAGCCCTAGCGCTACGAGCAGCTGAGTCGGGAGTCAGTGTCCCTGAGCTTCTGCGAGCCGAGGCGACACGTTTGGCAGCACGGCCGACGATGAAGAGCTGGCTGGATCGGACCAGGCGACGGTCATCGCCCATCACTAGCACTGAGGTACTTTCCGCATTGGATGAGCACCGAGGGCCGTGGCCGGATGCTCGTGGTTGATGCCTCCTGTCTATACGAGGTGGTGGCCGGGGGATCAGAAGCTGAGACGATCAGACAACGGTTAGCAAGTGATGCAGATCAGGCGGCCCCACACATCGTTGATGTTGAGGTCTTCAACGTTGTGCGGCGCGAGTTTCGGGCTGGCCGGTTGGATAACACCGCGGCCAGCCAAGCGATCGAGGACCTTCAGGACTGGCCTGGTGAGCGCTTCAGCCATCGACTGCTGCTCGACCGTGCCTGGGGATTGCGGGACACGGTACGCGGCTGGGATGCGATGTACGTGGCGCTGGCCGAAGCGCTCGAGGCGGTGTTGATCACAACCGATCGGCGGCTGGGTGCCGCAAACAGCCCAAGATGCGAGATCGAGGTCTTACCAAAAGCGAGCGATCACTAACCGCCTGTCCAGAGCCGACTATGCAGTTCGGCCCCGATCTGCTGGCGGGCCGGGCCTCACCAGCATCGAGATTCAGACTGCTATATCTCGCCGTCGTAGGCCGATCCCGGCAATGGCGATCAGCGCGACAACGCCGGCGCTGATGATCAACAACGGTAGCGCCGTGACGGCATGCCCGGGCACTTTCGGCAGGTGCTCGAAGGGGGATATCTTCAGCGCCGCATCGGGCAGCCCAAGTGCGGGACCTAACCAGGTCAGCGCCAAAACAACCCCAGCTGCGGCCCAGCCCAATCCAGCGAGCCGCGGGGCAATTCCCACCAGTGCTGCGGTGATCGCCACGATCAGCCAGGTTGCCGGAATCTGAATCAGCGCTCCCTTGAACGCATCAAGGAAGGTGAGCGTCTCCTCAGGAACCGACGCGGAGGCAACAGCTGCCACCGCACCGCCGCCCAAGATCACAAGTAGAGCCGAGCCACCAAGCGCCATCAGAAGGTGGCTGCCCAGCCAACGCCACCTGCTGACCGGGGTGGCGAGCAGTGGCTCAAGCCGGCTTTCGGTCTCCTCGGTACGGGTCCGCAACATCGCGCCAACCCCGTAGAGCACAGCGATCACCGCAATGATCGGCAAGATCCCAGCGACGAAAAGTACCGCCATCTGACCGGTGCCGCCCATCCGCTCAATGGCTTGTCTGATCTGCTCGTTGTCGCCAATCAGGTCCTCAATGGCTGTGGTCAACGAACCCAGGATCAAACCGAAGATCACAAAGGCGACCGCCCAGCCGAGCAGCAGCCCTCGCTGCAGCCGCCAGGCCAACCCGAACACCCCGCCGAGCGACGCCGGTGCATCCGCACGACCTTCCCGAGGCTTGAGCAAACCGAGACCGACGTCCCGCTGCCGGACAAGCAGTCCGGCGGTAACAATCAAAACCACGAACAGCCCGGCGAAGAGGCCGAAAACCTCCCAGCGGTTGCCGGCAAACGCCCGGATCTGACTGACCCAGCCCATCGGTGACAGCCACGACAGCCAGATCCGATCCGTCGCGTCCCCCCACCCACGGAGCAGGAAAAAGAACCCGAGTACGCCAAGAGCGATCCCATTAGCCGTCCTGGAATAGGACCCAAGCTGGACCGCTACCGCAGCAACGGCGGCGAACACTGCCGCGCAAGCAGCGGCAGCAGCGCCGAGGGCTAAGGCTCCGACCAAATCCGCGCCCATGGTGGTCAGGATCCCGGCGATCAACAGTCCCGCAATGGCGGCAGTGCCGACGACCACCGTCAGAGCCGCGGTGAGCATCGCGTACCGTCCCACCACACCGCTAGCCAGCATTTCGGCACGCCCGGCGTCCTCCTCGGCGCGGGTCTGTCGAACCACCGTCAAGATTGCGAAGATCGAGAGCACTAAGGCCGTGTAGAGACCGATCCGCCAGGCGACGAAGCCGCCGGCATTCGTCAGATCGAAGGCCGGCCCGTACAGCAAGGTCAAGGACGTCGAGGCACCCATCTGCACCTGCAGCCCCTGCCGGGATTCAACGGTGGGGTACAAGCCCTCGTACGCGCTGTAGGTCGAGGTGATGAGAAACACCGGGACGGCTACCCAGATGATCAAGCGGAAACGGTCGCGCCGGACAATATGCCGGATCAGGGTCAGCGTTCCGGCCAATGCGCCGCTGCTCGGCCTGCTCATTGCAACTCGTCCGCGTAGTGGCGAAGGAACAGCTCTTCCAGTGTTGGCGGATCAGCGTTGAGCGATTCGATGCCGTGGTCAGTGAGCAGCTTCAGGACACTGTTCATGGCGTCGGACTCCACACTCATGCTGATCTTGTGATCCTCGATGACAAGATCATGCACACCAGGTCCGCCGCCGAAGTCGTGGGGATCGCTGGACAGGGTGGCGGTCACTGTGGTGCGCGTCAGATGTCGCAGATCCTGCAGCGTGCCGCTCTCGACCGACCGGCCGGCCCGGATGATTGTGACCCGATCGCAGAGGGCCTCAACTTCGGACAGGATGTGGCTGGACAGCAAGACGGTGCGGCCTTCGGCCTTGATCTCGTGGATCGTCCGCTGGAACTCAGCCTCCATGATCGGATCAAGGCCGGTGGTTGGCTCGTCGAGGATGAGCAGCTCGGCATCGGAGGCAAGCGCTGCGACGATTGCCACCTTCTGCCGGTTGCCCTTGGAGTAGCTGCGGCCCTTTTTCTTCGGATCGAGCTCGAAGCGGTCGAGTAGCTGGTCGCGCCGTTGTTTGTCCAGGTCGCCACGCAATCGGCCGAACAGATCGATGACTTCGCCACCGGACAGATTCGGCCAGAGGCTGACATCGCCGGGACAGTAGGCGATGCGTCGATGCAAGGTGGCGGTGTCCCGCCACGGGTCGCCGCCCAACACCAGGGCTTGGCCGGAATCGGCACGGAGAAGCCCGAGCAGCACCCGGACGGTTGTGGACTTCCCGGCACCGTTGGGACCGAGAAAGCCGTGCACCTCTCCGGCTCGAACCTCAAGGTCGAGTCCATCGAGGGCGTGAGTCTGGCCGAACCATTTGTGCAGGCCAGTCACCGAGATGACAGACGTCGCTCGCGGCGAGGGCTGGTGCTCGCTGCGCTCGCGCCCATTACTTGTCATACCTCGACGCTACGTCTGCTTCAGAAACTTGTGAATGGTCAGAACCATCAGAAATTGTATGATTCGTCACATGACCGTGGCGAAGGACCAGCCGATACCAGAGGAGGACCGGTCGAACAGCGACGTTCGTCACTTCATTGAGCGCTTCGCCTTGGTCCTGGCCGCTGCCGGCATGCAACGGATGGCGGCCCGCGCCTTCGCTGCCCTGGTCGTTTCGGAGAGCGGCAGCTTGACCGCGCGCGAGTTCGCCGACCTGCTTCAGGTCAGCCCTGCCGCGGTCAGCAGTTCGGTCCGATACCTGGAGAATGCGCGAATGGCCCGTCGGGCACGCCGGCCCGGCCAGCGTACGGACCACTGGACGCTAGGCGGCGAGTCGTGGTACGAGACGGTCGGCACCCGGACAGACGTCATCGATGGCCTGGCTGCGGCCCTGGATGACGGCCTCGCCGTCGTACCACCCGGCAGCGAGGCGGCCGAACGGATTGCCGAGATGCGCGACTTCTTCGCATTCCTCGGCGAGGAGATGCCCCGAATCATCGCGCGCTGGCGCGCCTCACGGGCTTAACTGGCGCCGAGACCAGGGCGTGCGAGGACGGGGCAGACGCTTGCCGTCCACGATTAAGTCGGTGCGTTCCTGATAGAAGGCGACCAGCCCGGTGATCTGGCTGGCATCGGGCAGAGGGTCCAGGTAGCTCCACGCAACGTCCCTGCCGTCGGACATTCGGTGTGCACGGAGTAGTGGGTTGCGTGGCCGTTGTACGCACAGGTCGTACGGGTGTCGCTCGGCAGCAGCTCAGCCCGGACGTCCTCCCTCGGAAGGTAGAAGCGGGCAAACGGGAATGAGCCTTCGAAGAGCAGGCTGGGTCTGCTGGATTCGGCTAAGAGGTGGCTATCCAGCTCTACCCGCACCTGGCGGGAGCTGCTTCGGATGTCGATCCGGCTGAACGGGTCCCGAGGGTGACCGACGATCGGCTCATCCTCTTCCAGCCAGTCGAATGCGCTGAAATCCAGGACGACCAAATGATCAACGCCCGGTTCGTCCAACCGGAAGGCGGCACCTTCCCGCACCAGGCCACCCACTTCTACGGACAAGGGCGTGCCTGAGGTCGTATGAGCAGCAAACCCAATGCTCGGGTCGACGACGCGCCGGGCTCCGTCGTCGATGGGCATGGGTTCGTCTTCTGCCGTCGAGTCGGCATCGAGTCGATGGCGCCGGACTGGGCTCATCGATGCGATCATGTCCTCGATCGGGACGGCATAGGAGGGAACGATCCGGTAGGGCTCCCAGATCAGAACGGCGCGGAAGGTGTCAGCGATCGGCGGCCCGTCCAGCAGGACACGAATGTGTTTGAGCGTCGACCTGAACCGCAGCTCGTCAAGCACGTGCAGCATGTGTCTGAGCAGGTCCACCGGCATCGGGTCAGCGTACGAGGGCGCTCAATCGAATGTCGATGGACCTACGATCGCCTCGTACTCCTTGCCCAGAAATTCGATGATCAGGAACTGATGCAGACCTTCACCCCGTACAGCGACTTTGAGGCGACCGCGCGCGCACTCGACACCAAGCGCCTGGGCAAGCAGCG